>Ga0210120_1000317_pt1 | contig 11441 bp, 13 predicted proteins | sample Goodyear_PhragA__FD_184868 | JGI IMG/M metagenome (GOLD analysis project Ga0210120, IMG submission 184868) | Wetland microbial communities from San Francisco Bay, California, USA, that impact long-term carbon sequestration - Goodyear_PhragA_D2... | ecosystem: Environmental > Aquatic > Marine >... | reverse complement strand
CCAAGCACCGTGCGCAAGTGGGCACGGTGTAGGGGCCGGGTTCTTCGAGCGTTTCGACCAGGCCCGCAGCGCTCACCGCCTTGACCAGGGTCGAGAGGTCGGGCGTCTACTGCGCGACGGCGACGACGTTCTCTTCGGCGAGGGCAACCGGAGTCGCCATCGCCGCGTATAGAGAGTCATGGCCCACTATCGCGACACTGTCGAAAGCAACCGTCCGCAGGTGGCGACCTTCGCCTACATGGCGGAATTCGCCAACATCGGGGCCTGGGATCCCACCGCGGCCGAGGCGCGTCCGCTGCAGGAAGGCGAGCCGGGCCTGGGCTCGCGCTTCTTCGTCCGCGTCCACTGGCTCGGCCGCGACCTGCCGCTGACCTATGAGATCGTCGAGTTCGAGCCGCCGCAACGGCTCGTGCTGCGGGCCGAGAACGCAACCAGCGTCTCCGAGGACACGGTTGAGGTCGAGCCGCACGGCGAGGGATCGACGCTCACCTACGATGCCGGGGTGAGCCTGAAGGGCCGGGCGCGGCTCCTCGATCCGCTGCTCGGCCTCGCCTTCAGGCGCCTCGGCGCCAACGCCGCCGCCGGCTTGCGGCGCGAGCTGGCCGGTTAGGCGTTTTTGCCTGATCGGAGAGCCGCGAGAGCAACAGACAAATGGTTAGCCCTCGTTGATCGATCAACGAGGCGTAGAGGGCGACGTCGGCGATGCTGAGGCCTTCACCGACGAAGTACTCGCGGTCGCCAAGATGCCCCTCCATCACATCGAGCGCCGCGCGGCCAACCGCACGCCGTTTCTCGACGTCCGCTGCGGGCGGCGGGTCATCGGAGATCGAGACCCAGAAGCGAACGACCGCAATCCCCGGCTCGTGCTTGTACTGCTCGAAGAACATCCACTGCAGCACCTGGGCCCGCTCGTAGCCATCCTCCGGCAGGTAACGGGTGCCGTCCGCGAAGTACCAGAGGATCGCGTTCGGCGACGCCACGGCGCTCGACTTGGACGACGACTCCTTCGACGGCGCGATCACCGGCCTCAGCCTCCACCAGCATCCCGGCTCCGGGGCGCGTGGGTGGTCGGCGATGCCAAGAAGCTTTGGCGAGAACCACACCGCGCCTTCAGGGTGCGGACCGGCGTGCCGATAGCCGTCAGGTGACGGGGGACCCTGACGATCTCGATCTGGGTACGGCTGGCGCCGGCGCACGGCGCCAGCTGGAACGACGCCGTGAGAGGCGTGAGGCAAAGACGCGTGCGGCCCATCCTCACATCGGCGGCCTGCTCCTGCGATTTCAGGACACGCCACAGAACGAGAAGGCGTGGAAGGACGGCGCCGTCGGCGAGGAGGCGGTTGCCGCGCACCTCGCCGCCCGTTGCCCAGAGGTCGTCGTCCTCAACGACCGGCGTATGCCGCGCAGTCGCGCGAACATCGACCACATCGCGGTCGCCCCAGGACTTCCCGCTCTATTACCCGCGCAGACTGTCGAAGCGTCTGAACCAAGCGGGCGTGATCGGCTCCGAGCAGATCGCCGTCCTCGCCGAGGCACTCGCCGCGCTCTTCCCACATGCGCCCTGACCCGGCTGTCAGACGGAACGACTGTCAGGGCGGTCCAGGTTCCGATTGACCGCCGACTCACCGAACTCCGTGCCGAGCAGCTCGGCCTGCTTGAGGGCCACGGCCAAAGGTGCCCGATGTAGATGCAGGCCCGTCAATTCCACGCTTGCCTATGAAGCGTTGTCGCTGAGCCGTCGGTTGGCCACTTCGTAGACGGTTTCCGCATTCGACTCCGGTGGATGATGTCGGACCCCGAAGGCGAACGCGCGCAGGGCGAGTGGACGATTCGGGTGTTTCACGGCGACGAAAACCGCACCGAATCGGCCATCCGGCCACGGAATGTATGTCTTGACGCAGCCGCCGAGCATTGTTCCGTCCCGCCCCTCGTCGTGGCATGCCTTGAGACGCGACTGCGGGAGGCCGCCTTCGCGTCGTAGCTCCTTGCGGATGGTGCCCAGCGCTTCCTCCGCGCCCTCCGACAGCCGCTCAAGATCCTCGGCGAGGGCGTCCTCATCGAAGCCGACCGGAAAGATCGGCTCCGGCTTGGCCTGCTCCACGATCAGCCCTCGGTGTCGGTCGGCAGCGATCCGAAGTGCCGGTCGAACTCCTCCGGGCTCAGGCGCTCCTCGCCGTGGCGGGCGAGGATCGCCTCCACCGAGGTATCGCGGCCTTCCACGGCCTCAAGCGCCGCCAACGCCGCGTCCACCCGATCTGCGGGCAGGCGGTCCAGGACGGCGTGGGCTTTCTCGCGGGTCGTCATGCTTCTAATGGTAGCCGGGCTCCAAGCGGCTACCATCGAGACATGCCTCAGACAAGAAAGATCGACCTTGCCATAGGCGAACTCGTGGAGATCGACGGCCGCCGCTACGACGTCGTGCCCGACCGGATGGGCGGCGTGACGCTTGAGCCGCCGATCACGCCGATAGCTGAGCTTGAACAGAAATGGGGCACTTCGCCAGCTTCCGCCGAGGACTTCGAGCGGCTGACCGTCGACTATCCGACCGACGACGAGGGGTAGCTCGTGCGCCAGTGGTGCGCTAGTCAGGCACCGGAATAACCGGACCTTGCCGGATTGGAATTGGCTCTACAAGCGGTCGGCGAGGGGGCGACCGTCGTCGAGCACAACCGTCGGCACGTTGAGCGACGGGCCTGAGCCCGCCAAGCGCCTCGGCTCGGTCCGAGTGGTCATGCGCAGCCTGGAGCGGCTTGCCGTAGCCTTGGTCGAGTTGTGGCGCCGAAGACGCGATACGCGTCCTACGGGGAGTTGAGCCTCGCCTATCAGGTCATGGGCGAAGGGGACATCGACATCGTCGTCGTGCCGTCGTTCATCTCGCACGTCGAGTTCTGGTGGGCGATGCCGCAGGCGAAGTCCTTCTTCGAGCGGATCGCCGCGTTCTCGCGCCTGCTGATCTTCGACAAGGCCGGGACCGGGCTGTCCGATCCGGTGTCGGGGATCCCCACCCTGGAGGAGCGCGCCGGGGAGGTCGAAGCGGTCATGGACGCCGCCGGCATGGAGCGGGCCGCGATCATCGGCCTCTCGGAGGGCGGCCCGATGGCGATCTTCTTCTCCGTCACGAGGCGCGAGCGCGCCGAGGCGCTGATCCTTCTCGACACCTATCCGACCATGTCCTTCGGGACGAAGCCGCCCAACCCCCGCGACGTCGCCGACGGGGCGCTCGACATAGACGACGTGCGCCGCCGCGCCGCGCAGCTGGGGCTGCGCGAGGACGAGATGATCGACGAGGAGCAGCTCGAGCGCGGCCGCCGCCTCGTCCGGCACGTACTCGAGGACTGGGGCGAGGGCAAGACGCTGAAGGCGTTCCTGCCCCACCAGGGAGACGAGAGCCAGCTGGGTTTGTTGGAGCGGCTCTGCGCGAGCCCGGGGATGGCCCAGGCGACGATCGCCTCGGCGATGCGGCTCGACGTCACCGACCTGCTCGAATCGGTCGACGTGCCGACCCTGCTCGTCCACGCCAAGGACGACCTGGCGGTCCCCGTGCAGGGCTCCCGCTTCATGGCGCGGCGGATCCCGGGCGCCCGGCTGGTGGAAGTCGAGGGCGAAGACCACGCCCCCTGGTTCAGCAGCCCGGACGAGATCGCCGGCGAGATCGAACAGCTGCTGACGGGTGAGCGACACGCCCCGCGCGCGGACCGGGTGCTCGCCACCGTGCTGTTCACCGACATCGTCGGCTCGACCGAGCGCGCCGCGGCGCTCGGCGACTCGCGCTGGCGCGCGCTGCTCGAGCGGCACGACGAGCTGACCCGCCGGCACGTAGCCGACTTCGGAGGAACGGCGGTGAAGAGCACCGGCGACGGCCAGCTCGCGACCTTCGACGGCCCCGCTGCGGCGATCCGCTGCACGGAAGCAGTCAGAGATGCGTTGCTGGAGGAGGAGATCCCGATCCGCGCCGGTCTGCACACGGGCGAGATCGAGCGGATCGGCGAGGACGTCGGCGGGCTCGGCGTCCACCTCGCGGCGCGGGTCTGCGGCGAGGCGGGACCGGGCGAGATCCTCGTGTCGCGGACGATCCGCGACCTCGTGGTCGGCTCGGGCCTCGCCTTCGAGGGCCGCGGCAGCCACCGGTTGAAGGGGGTGCCGGGCGAGTGGGAGCTCCTGGCGGTGGCGCCCGAGGGAGGAAGCGCGGGCGAGGAGGAGCGGCAGCTCGCCCAGTTCGAGACCGGAAGCCCTCAGGCCACCAGACGGCCGACCGACCGCTTCGCCGCGGCGCTCCTGCGGAGAGCGCCCGGCGCGCTCCGCACCGCAATCCGGCTCGACCCCCGCTACCGCCGCTCGGTCAAGGCGAGCCGCTCACCCTGATGCGGAGGTCTGCGAGCTCGCGGACCGCTCGCGTCGTGTCGCCGCAGGCCGTCGCGATCGGCGTGTCGACGCCCGCCCGCTCGAGGCCGCCCGGGCGCTGCACGGCCCGAACGTGGCGCGGCGGCAAGCATGTCCAAGCGCTCTCGCTGCATAGCGTGGAGCCCGTGGACGGGATCGGCCATCCCATCGACGTCTCCCACCCAGTCGGGCAAGCGCCGGCCCGCATCCGCTGGCCGCATCGATCCTCGCGTAGGGATGTTCGGCCTCGACGAGCCTGGCGCAAGGACCCCGCCGTCAGGTGCGGCGACAGGATGGCGAACCTCGAAGCGACGGGTCGGGGGCCACTGGCTGAAAGAAGAAGGCGGCGTCATCCTGCGGCCGCTCGATGCCCTCTGCCGTCGTCCCGATCGAGAGCGCTTTCCCGAGGTCGATCGGCGCCGCTAGCCGACGCTCCCCTCGAGCACCCGGTACATCTCCTCGAGCTTCCCGGTCGCTTCCCTAAGCCCGGCGGCCGCCGCGTCGACGCCGGCGAGGCGGCGTTCGAGGTCGGCGTTGCGCTCCTGCGCGGCAAGCAGCTCGCGCTGCAGCTGCTGGGCCCGCTCATCGGCGCCCTCCAGCTCCTCTATGCGGCGCCCGACCGCGACGGCGAGGACGTCGGCCCTCTGCGCGGTCTCGCGCAGCATCCTCAGCTCGGCCGACAGGTCGCCGAGCTCGCCGCCTGGAACGGGCTCAGCGGGCGCGGCGGCCGCCGGCTCCGCGATCTGCGGTTGCTCACGCTCCCCTTGCTGCTGCTCCTCGGAGCCCGGCTCCGGCCCGGGCTCCGGCCCGGGTCCAGACGCGAGCCGAGACCCGACCGCCTCCTCGGCGCGCTTCGGGGAAGGCTCCTCGGGAAGCCGCTCGGCGAGCGCGCGGATTCCGCGGGCGGTGGCGACGGCGCGGCGCACCTCGCACCTCGTCATCACCTCGATGTCGCTCACCCCCAGCGAGTCGAGGGGGTCCTCGACCACGACGACCAGCGCTCCGTCGGGCGAGAAGGCGACCGGAACCGCGCCGTAGCGCAGGGCCGCCGTGCGACCGATCATCCCGGCCGCCGCCATGTCCACCTCGAAGCGGTCGAGGTCGACGTGATCGAGCCCGTTGCGCTCGGCGATCGCGAGCGAGAGCTGAGCCTCGTCGAGGACCTGGTGCTCGAGCAGGTACCGCTCGAGGGTCCTCCCCGACTGGCTCGCCGATCGCACCGCCTCGTCAAGCGTCTTCCGGTCGGCGAAACCGAGGTCGACCACGACGTCGGCGAGGAAGGCGCCCCGCCGGTCGGCGTCGGAGGGAGAGGTGAGGCCGGCCGTCCCCGGATCGAGACCGGTGACGCCGGCGCGAGCGCTGGGCGGAGCCGGCCCGGTCATCCGACCACGCGGGGCTCGGGGTCCGGCCTCGCCGCCGATCGAGGCTCGCCGGCGGCGGTCTCGGCAAGTTCGAGGGCCTCCTCTGGCGAGGCGGTGCCGGCCAGCGGCTGTACGCCGCACGAGACCGCGACCTCGGACCGCCCACCCTCGCTGACGCGCTCGAGGGCGCCGAGGAAGCGGGCGACGAAGGAGGGGGTGTGCTGCGGGCTGCAGCCGACCAGGACGGCGCCGAGTGCGTCCGCCGCGATTCGACCGACGAGGTCGCTGTCGCGCGTCGTCGCCTGCAGGGTCTCTGCGGCCAGCTTCAGGGCGAGCCTATCTCTGGCGCTCGTCCCATCCGGAGCGGCGTCGCCGCCGGCGACGCGGCAGGCGATCAGAACGGACTGCACCGCGCCCCGCTCCGCCAGACCCCACTCGCGGGCGAGATGCTCGAGGAACCCGTCGCGACCGGGGAGCCCCGTGTCCGCGTCCCCACCCGAGCCGGCGCTGAAGCGGCTTCGGAGGCGGCGAAGCTCGGAGCGCAACTCGACGCTCTCCCACTCGTAGGCCAGCACCCGCGCGGCGACGCTCAGCTGCGCCGCGTGCCCTTCCCGGTAGACGTCAGCCCGTCCGTCTGCGGCGCAGAGCAGGCCGACGATCCTGCCGTCGCTCATCTCCAAGGGCATGACGAGGCAGTCCCGGGCGCCGAGGAGACGCAGGAACTCGGCGTCCTCTGCGCTTCCGGCCTGCGGGATGACGGCCCCGTTGCTGAGGCCGCCAACCCCTTCCCCACGCGCCTCGATCACCCGGTGAACGCGCTCCTCGGGGTCGAGCCGGGTCAGCGCCACGACACCGGGGAGAGCCTCGGTCAACGCATCCAGCGACCCGTCGACGGCCTCGGAGAAGTCGCGAAAGCGCCGCCGGGAGATTCGATCCAGGTTCCTTGTATCTTCGGGCTGCATACTCGGCTGGTATCGGTGTGGGAGCGAGCGGAGTTGAGCGCTGACGCGACTTGCAAGGCCTCCCCCGAACCGGACCTCCCGTCAGGGCCTCATGGATGCCCGGGTGACGTGGGCCGCGCGATGAGCGGCTCGGCCATCGTCTCGCGCATCTGCGCGTACCGTCGAGCACCGACCTCCTGCTTCCACCCTTCCTCCATCGAGGCGTGTGCGTCGACGGCGCGCCGGTGCAGGCGTCGGCCTCGCGCGCTCAGCCGCACTATCCGAGCTCTGCCGTCGGTCTGCCCGCCGGGCCTCGGCGTACCCCCCCACCGCGAGCGCAACTACGAGGCCTTCTAAATGCTGGAGGGAACGCTGGTGGTCGAGGTTGCGGGCGAGTTCCTGCCCCCGGCTCAGGACCAGCGTTAGATCGATTCGAAGCTTGATCGCCCCCCGGCCGTCAGCTACTGTCGATCGGGCGATGGTCCGGTTGCTCCTATGAGCGTAGATCTCGAACAGCGTGAGGCTTGGCATCGTGCCGCGCGCGGCTGGGAGCGCCAGCAGGCCCAGGTGCGCAAGCAGAGCGCGCCGGTCGCCGAATGGCTGCTGAACGCGATCGACCCCCAACCCGGTGAGCGGATGCTTGACCTGGCGGCCGGGCCCGGCGAGACCGGCTTCATGATCGCCGAGCGGCTGGGCGCCGAGGGGATGCTGCTCAGCACCGACCAATCGCCCGACATGGTCGAGGTGGCGCGGAAGCGGGCCGCCGAGCTCGGCCTGGGCAACGTCGAGTTCCGTGTGCTCGATGGGCAGCGGATCGACCTCGAGGAGCACAGCTTCGACGCGGCGGTCTGCCGCTGGGGATACATGCTGATGGCCGATCCCGACGCGGCGCTCCGCGGCACGCACCGGGTGCTGCGGGAAGGCGGGCGGCTCGCGCTCGCCACCTGGGACACGCCGGACCGCAACCTGTGGATGGCGGCGCCGGCCATTCAGCTCATGGCCCGCGGGGTGCTTCCAGCGCCGGAGCCGGGAGCCCCCGGCCCGTTCTCGATGGCCGACCCCGGCCAGCTCGAGCAGCGCCTCGCGACGGCCGGGTTCGAACAGATCGAGACCGACAAGGTGGAGTTCGTCCACAACCACCCGAGCTTCGACCAGTACTGGGAGATGAGCCTCGACCTCGCCGCCCCGCTCACCGCCGCGATGGCGAACCTCGACGACGACGCGGTCGCCGAGGTTCGCGAGTCCGTGCGCGAGGCGCTGGCGCCCTTCGCGAGCCAGGACGGAGCGCTGCAGATTCCGGCGAGCGCGGTCGTGGCGCTGGCGAGGGCCTAGGCGACGGGGCCCAGCCGCCCGCGTCAGTAGCTGAAGGTCATCGCCCCCTCGGCCGCGAACTCCATCAGCGGCGTCGCTCCCTTGAGCTCGGCGCCGTCGACCAGATCGGCCTCGTCGAGGTCCCGCTCGGCGAAGCAGATCGGGCAGACGTAGAAGCGGCCGCCTTTCTCGACGAACTGGGCGTGCACCCGCTCGACCGACGGCTCCACGCCGGCGCGGATGCGGTCCGCGCAGCCCGGCAGCGCCAGGCGGACGCCCTCGACGGTCAGCCACATCACCACGTCCTTGCCCTGGTCGAGCGCCGCGACCGCCGTCAGGTAGGCGACGAGGACCCGGTCGGGATCCTCCTCGCCGTGCGTGCAGCCGACTATCACTCGCTCTCCGTTTGCCATCTACAGCTCCTCTCGTCGTGTTTCCGGATGCGATCCAAGCGCTGGCTCAGCTCGATCTCTACTCCGGCAGCCGCGCAAGCAGCGAGATGCTGGTGACACCGTATTTCTCCGTCGCGTTGCCGGCGCGGTCGGAGATGAAGCGGTAGTCGTTCTCCCGCACCCGCTCGATCCCGAAGCCCGCGCGCTCGATCGCCTCCAGGTAGCGGCCGCGCTGCATCGCGCCGCCGATGCAGGCGGCCCACAGAGAGGCGTCGCAGGTGACCCCCTCGGGGAGCGGCTTGGCGCTGACGATGTCGGCGATCGCCAGCCGCCCGCCAGGGCGCAGCGCCGTCGCGGCGGCGGCGAAGACCGCGTCCTTGTCCGGCGAGAGGTTGATCACGCCGTTGGAGATCACGCAGTCGACGGAGCCGGCCTCGACCGGCGGCCGCTCGATCCGGCCCTCGCGGAACTCGGCGTTGCCGATCCCCGCCTCGCCGGCGAGGCGCCGCGACTTGGCGAGCTGCTCCGCGGTCATGTCGACCCCGATCGCCCTGCCCTCCGCCGCCGCGAGCGCGGCGAGGAACGCGTCGGTGCCCGAGCCGCTGCCGAGGTCGAGGACGACGTCGGCCGGCTCGACCGCCGCCAGGTCGAGGAAGTAGCCGACCCCGGCGAAAGAGTCGATCGCCGCCGCGGGTATGCGGTCGAGGTCGTCCGGCGGATAGCCGAGGTGCTCGGCCAGCGGCCGACCGGTCTCGAAGTGGAACTCGTGCCCCGGGTGGAGCGCGACCTCCTCGTACATGTCCTTGACCCGCCTGGTCAGATCGGCGGTGTCGAGCGCTTCGGTCGTGGTCATCTTCCCTCCTCCTCAGTGGGTTTGCATCTGCTCGGCGGACAGCCGCCACTCGGGCCAGCCGTCCTCCAGTCGCCGGGCCCTCCGCCCGGACTCCTCCAGGCGTCGAACCGCCTGGTGCGCGTAGGCGCAGAACGGACCGCGGCAGTAGGCGACCACCTCGCGGTCGGTGGGCAGCTCCCCCAGCCGCCGCTCAAGCTCCTCGATCGGGATCGACCGCGCCCCCTCGATGTGGCCGGCCGCGTACTCCTCGGGCGGGCGGACGTCGACCAGCACCGCGTCGCCGCCCGCCAGCCGCTCGAGCAGCTCCTCGCGTCCGACCGTCTCGACGTCCTCGCCCAGGTAATCGTGTGCGGCGCGCTCGACCTCGGCCAGCCGCGCCGCCGAGGCGTCGCGCAGGGCGATCCAGAGGCGCAGCGCCTCCTCGCCGGCGAGCGCGTAGCGGACTCTCGTGCCTTGGCGTTCGCGGCTGACCAACCCCGCCGCGTGCAGCGCCTGCAGGTGCTGGGAGGCGTTGGCGACCGACTGTCCGCTCTGCTCGGCCAGCTCTTCGACCCCGCGGGGCGCCTGCGCCAGCAGGTCGAGCAGCTCAAGCCGGCGCGGGCTGGCGAACCCCTTGCCCATCAGCGAGATCGCCTCGAACAGCGCCTGCTTCGCCTCTCCGGAAGCCATGTTCCGCTATTCAATAGAACACTTGATAGGTTGTCAAGGGTCAATGGGCGATCGGCCGCTGGAGCTGGGACTGCGCGAGAACCTGCCGCAGTTCGCGCTGCTGGTCGCGATCAACGCCTTCGTCGGCGCGATGGTCGGCCTCGAGCGCTCGACCCTGCCGCTGATCGGGCAGGAGGAGTTCGGCCTCTCCTCCAACGTCGCCGTCCTCTCCTTCATCGTCGCCTTCGGCCTGGTCAAGGCGCTGACCAACCTCGGCGCCGGGGCGCTGGCCGAGCGGGTCGGGCGCCGGCGGCTGCTGATCGCAGGCTGGGCGGCGGCGCTGCCGGTTCCGGCGCTGATCGCGCTCGCTCCCAACTGGGGCTGGGTCGTCGCCGCCAACGCCCTGCTCGGCGTCAACCAGGGTCTCGCCTGGTCGATGACCGTGGTGATGAAGATCGACCTCGTCGGGCCGCGGCGGCGGGGGCTGGCGCTGGGCCTGAACGAGGGGGCCGGATATGGTGGCGTCGCGCTGGCCGCCGGGCTCGCCGGCTGGCTCGCGGCCTCCTTCGCAGCCCGCGACGTCATCGTGGTCGCCGCGGCGGCGACCGCCCTCGCCGGCTTCGGGCTCTCGCTGCTCTTCGTCCGCGACACCGGCGAGCACGTCGCGCTCGAGCAGGCCCGGCACCATCCCGACGCCGAGGGCCGCGCACCGCGCCTGCGCCAGGCGTTCGCGCGGGCGAGCTACCGGGAACCCGCGCTGCGCTCCTGCTCGCAGGCGGGTCTCGTCAACAACCTCAACGACGGCCTCGCCTGGGGGCTGGTGCCGCTGTTCCTCGCCGCGCACAGCGCCGGCGTGGCCGAGATCGGGCTCGTCGCCGCCGTCTACCCGGCCGTCTGGGCCGTGGCCCAGGTCGCGACCGGCGCCTGGTCGGACTCGGTCGGGCGCAAGCCTCTGATCGTCGCCGGGATGCTGCTCCAGGCCGGAGCGCTGGCACTGCTGGCGCTGAGCGGTGGAGGGTTCGCGCTCGCACTGGCGGCGGCCTTCGGGCTCGGGCTCGGCACCGCGCTCGTCTACCCGACCCTGATCGCGGCGATATCGGATGCGGTCTCCCCCCTCGCCCGCGCCCCGGTCGTCGGCGTCTACCGCCTCTGGCGTGACATGGGCTACGCGCTCGGCGCGCTGATCGCCGGCGCCGCCTCCGACGCGCTCGGCTACGGCGGCGCGATCGGCTTGGTCGCCGGGCTGACGGCGGCCTCGGGGCTGTGGGCGCTCGGCGACATGCCCGCGCGGCGGCCCGGCCCCGTTGCGGAAGAGCCACAGTCCGTGACGTTCCACCGATGATTCCGGCCTCGCAAGTTTCGCTCGTGAATCGCCCGGCTAGTCTTCGGAAAGCGGGCCGCATCTGTCGTCGCCATCGTTCTGAGGAGGTTCAAATGAGAGATTGGGACTTGAGGGCCATCGATGCCGAGCCCCACCAGCCGCAGATCCTTGCCTCGCTGGAGGATGCGCGGACGATAGTGCTGGTTCTTCCGCCTGGCGAGGAGCTGCAGGAGC
>Ga0210120_1000316_pt1 | contig 11451 bp, 9 predicted proteins | sample Goodyear_PhragA__FD_184868 | JGI IMG/M metagenome (GOLD analysis project Ga0210120, IMG submission 184868) | Wetland microbial communities from San Francisco Bay, California, USA, that impact long-term carbon sequestration - Goodyear_PhragA_D2... | ecosystem: Environmental > Aquatic > Marine >... | reverse complement strand
CGCTTCGTGCCTGACCCGTATTCGACCGTGGCCGGTGCCCGGATGTACCGGAGCGGCGACCTTGTGCGGTGGACCGGCGACGGTTTCCTGGAGTTCCTTGGACGCGTCGACCGGCAAGTCAAGATACGTGGTTTCCGCATCGAACTCGGCGAGGTGGAGGCCGCGCTCAAAGACGATGACCGGGTACGGCGGGCAGCGGTGGACGCGTTGGACGACACCAGCGGCACCCGGCATCTCGTGGCGTACATCGTCCCTACGGATGGCGCGACGATCGACCTCGCGGCCGTGCGGGAGATTGCCGTCCGACGGTTGCCCGGATACATGGTGCCGACCCGTCTCGTCGTGCTGGACGAGCTGCCCGTCACCGCGCACGGCAAGCTCGACCGCCGGGCCCTCGCCGCCCTCGCCGCTACCACGGTCACACGCGTCGCACCCGCCGATCGTGACTCGGCGACCAACTCGGCCGACGGCGCGGCCGACGGCCGCGATCTCGAAACAGAGATGGAGCACGCCATCGTGGCGGACATCTTCGAGCCCCTGCTTGGTCTCGCCGATGTCCGTGCCGATGACGACTTCTTCCGGCTTGGTGGGAGTTCGCTGCAGGCCATGCAGGTCACCTCGCGCGTACGCGATCGGTTCTCCGTCGAGGTCAGCATGGCCGACTTCTTCGTCGAGCCGACCGCCCGGCGGCTCGCCTACCTCGTGGATGCCGCCGTGCGGCGCCGGGATCAGGAACACATCGACCTGTTTGGCCCGCCCGACTCCTCGGATGCCGTCGCCGAGTCTTTGCGTGCCGGGCCCCGGACTACTGCGTCGTCGGTCGTCGATGTGGCACCGGCCGGCCAAACCACCGGCCATGTCTCGGCCGCCGGGGCGGATCGGCCGACTCGGCTCGCGTACCCGCAATTGCGCATGTGGCGCATGAACGATTTGGAGCCTGGCCATCCGTCACACCACGCGCCGCTGGCATTGCGGCTGACCGGCCCGCTCGACAGTGCGGCAATTGGCAAGGCGGTCAACGGTATCGTGGCCCGACACGCACCATTGAGGTCACGCTTCAGCGCCGTCACGCAGACGTTCGCCCCGCATACCGACGTGCCCATCGACGTCGTCGACGCGACCGACGGCGACATCGCGCGACTCGTACGGGAAGAATCCGACCGGCCATTCGACCTCGTCCACGGCCCGATGATTCGGGTTCGCCTCTATCGCCTGGGCGACAACGACCACGTGTTGCAGTGGAACGTCCACCACATCGTCACCGACGCCTGGTCGATCGGCGTGATGTTGGGTGAGATGTTCGCGCTCTACAACGCACACCGTGACGGGCGCACGCCCGACTTGCCACCGTTGCGCGCCCACTACCGAGATTTCGTGGAGTGGCAGCACGAGTTCATCGCGAGTCCGGCGTACGGGGAGCAACTGGCGTGGTGGCGGTCGCGTCTGTCAGGACTACGACCGGCACTCGGGCTGCCGACCGATAAGCGGCGCGGCGAACCGTTCCGCATCGGATGGCGCAATGTCCGGCTGTCACAAACCGAAGCCCGCGCGGCCGCCGACATCGGGCGACAGCATGGCGTCACGCTTTTCATGGTCACGCTCGCCTGTTGGGGGCTCGCGCTCGGTGCGGACGCCGATTGGGACGACGTCGCGGTGGTGGTCCCATTGGCCGGCCGCAAGCGCAGCGAGTGGGAGCCGTTGGTCGGCTACTTCGTTAACCGGGTCGTGATTCGAGTCCCGTTCGATCACGAGCTGACGTTCGCAGCGCTGCTGTCTCGGCTTCGTGCCGAGGTCGCGGAGGCGTTCGCGCACCAGGACGTGCCGTTCGAGAATCTGATCCGAGAACTTGTCGTGCCGACGAGCGCGATGACGGTGAACTTCTCGATCCAGAACGCGCCGCAGAGCACGGTCGGACTCAACGGCCTGCGCATCGGTCCAGTCATCGACGACAGTGGTCGGAACTTCACCCCGATCATGGAGCTCTACAGCCCGGTGGGCACGCGTTTCGAGGCCAGCATGGTGTTGCGCGAACGCGCCGACGGCATCGCGGGCGGACTCGAATACAACGCATCGTTGTTCAGCGGCGAGCGCGCCGAGCTCTGGGCGCAACGGTTTGGGACGTTGCTTGTCGCGGCGGCTTCCGATACTGGTGCAACGCTGACTGACCTTCGCGATGTCGCACGGGCTGTGAACATCTCCGCAATGAGGTGAAATCTAGGTGGCACGATACGACACCATCATGGATTCGCTGGGAAACACGCCGCTCGTCGGCCTGCCAGCACTGTCCCCAACGCCGACCGTACGGCTCTGGGCGAAGCTTGAGGATCGCAACCCAACCGGCTCGATCAAGGATCGCTGTGCGCTCTACATGATCCGCGCGGCAGAACAGGCGGGACGCCTCCGGCCGGGCGGGACGATCATCGAAGCGAGCAGTGGCAACACCGGAATCGCGTTGGCGATGTTGGCGCGTCGGTTCGGGTACCGGCTTTTGTGTGTCATGCCAGCGAACACGACCGCCGAACGGCTTGCGCTGCTGCGTGCGCATGGTGCCGCCGTGTGCTTCTCGCCGGCCGACGGCGGTTCAAATGAGGCGGTGGCAATGGCTCGCGGATTGGCCGCAGACCGGCCCGACCTCGTGCTCCTCAACCAGTACGCGAACGAGGCGAACGCGCTCGCGCACTACGAAACGACCGGCCCCGAGCTGCTTAACGATCTGCCCGAGGTCACGCATTTCGTGGCTGGCCTCGGCACGACCGGAACACTGGTCGGCGTCGGACGGTACTTGCGTGAGAAGGTCCCCACGGCTCGCATCGTCGCCGTCGAACCAGCGATCGGCGACCGGATGTGCGGGCTGCGCAACCTGACCGAGGGCTTCGTGCCCGAGCTCTTCGAAGAGGCAATCATCGACGAACGGCGGTCAGTCGGCACCGCAGACGCCGAGGCACGCGTGCGCGACGTCCTTCGCGAGGAAGGGCTCTTCGTCGGTGTGTCGTCCGGTGCCGCGCTGCACGTCGCGATGCGGCTTGCCGGCGAGGCGGCCACGCGCAGACAGCGGGCCGACATAGCCGTGATCGTCGCCGACGCCGGCTGGAAATACCTTGGATCCGGCGTGTACGAATCGCCAGACGTCCAGCTCTGGTAGGTCACAGCCGCCACTACCAAGGCATCACGCCGCCGCCCCGAAACGAACGGCAATCCGAGACCGGCCACTGCGATCGCGGACTGCAGAGTCATTTGCGTGAAGGGTGCAAGTTCAGCGTCGTGGCTCTGACCGGGCACGATGCCGGGCTGCCTCTGGCTCGGCACTGTCCACTTCCGACACCGATGATCCTCTCCGCCAGGACAACCGTCCCAGCCTCTCGGATCACCACCACACCCGCAAGATCGCGGAAGTCCCCGCGACCGGTCTGGAAGGCCATCCGGCCGACCCTCAAACCGGCAGGCCCACGACGCAACCGAGCCCATGACCGGGGGCCGACACCGATCAGCCGTACCGGGGCGGCGGCGATGCCGCGTCACGCGCTCCCGGCGCTCGGCCCAAACGGAGTGTCGGAAGATGACGAGCCGGCCGGAGCGGGCTCCGTCAACTCGACGAAGATCGCGTGGGTGTCGGTGTCGCCGATGTTCTGCGCCGATGTTCTGCCCAGAGTGCTCCTGGGCGGCCAGCCATCGCACCTGCCCGATCGGCAAGTCGACGTCCACCTGCCGACCGTCGGCGACGATTCGGCGGCGGAAGGAACTCAGCGTGTACATGACGCTGTCGGGATGCCGGTGCGGGCTGGTCGTGGCGCCGGGCCGGTCCCGGTACTCAAGCACCCGAACGCGGTGGTTTTCGAACACAACCCGATACAGCCCTGGATCGAAGACGCGTTGCCTTGTCTGGTGATCCGTCCCCGTGACGACGTTGCGCGGCGTTCGATGATCCGAATTTGGTGTCGTGTGCCGGGTTGGTACCGGTGATGCGGCTGGCTGAACTGGTTGACCTGGCCGGTCTGGTCGCCGCGCGGGTGCATCCTGACCTGTCAACGGGGTCCAATCCGGGCGGGAAGGCCGCTGCGGTGGTGGCGGCCGGCCGGGACCTGCTGGCCGCGCTGGCGCCCGCACACCGCTGCCGCCCGGCGCCCAGCGGTTGACCTATCTGGATGTCGACTCGTTGCTGCGCCGGGTCTACGGACCGGCCAAGCAGGGTGCGACGTTCGGTCATGCCAAGGGTGGCGGATATCGCACCGGCCACTGGCCGGCGCGAGGCGGATTGTGGGCGTTGTCCGGCAGGATCAGGACCTTCTGCCCGTGCCGGGTTGACCGAAGGCCTCGCACAATCGGCGTATGAGGACTACGGCCCCCCCTCCGGCCGACGTATCGGCGATGATCAAACGTTGGGTTGAGGCCGGTATCGTCACGACCGAACAAGCGGCACAGATGCGTGCTGATCTGTCCGGCACAGCGGGAAGATCGAGCGATGTCCGAAATGCTGGTCGTGGCGCGTCTCTGGTGATCGAGGCAATAGGTTACCTCGGCGGAGTCATCGTTCTGGTGGCATCAGGACTGGTCACGGGTTGGCTCTGGTCCGATATGTCCACATTGGTGAGACTGTCGTTGGTTGGTGGCACGACTGTTGTGCTGCTCCTGGCCGGGGCGACCGTCTCGCCGCGACTCGGTACGGCACCGCGGGACCGGCTGAGGTCAGTCCTGTGGCTCCTCGCCTCGTTGGCCCTGGCTGGGTTCCTGGGCCTGCTGGGCAACGAGGGGTTCGGCTGGCGGGATGAGAAGCTTGCCTGCTTCACCGCTGCCGGGACCGCGGCTATGTCCGGAGCGCTGTGGTACGTGCATCGCAAGCTGTTCCAGCACGCAGCGACGTTCATCCCGCTCGTCATTGCGGCTGGCACCGGCACGTGGCTGCTGACCCACTCAGATGACTGGCCCGCAGCGGCCGTCTGGACGGTTGGCGCCATGTGGGCGGCAGCGGCCCGGACCGGCGTGCTGTGGCCACGAGAGGAGGGTTTGATCTTCGGTGCCGTAGCGACGGTCTTCGCGACGATGACCGTGGTCGACCGGAACTGGGGAACTGCACTGGCTCTGGTCACCGTCACCGCCCTGGTCGTCATCGCCGTGGCGCTGCGCGACCTGATCCTGCTTGCGGTGGGCGCCGTCGGCGTGCTGATCGTGCTTCCACCCATCATGGGCCGGCTGTTTCCGGGCATGCTCTCGGCCGCCCTTGCGCTGATGGCGGTCGGGATACTGCTCGTGAGCACGGCGGTGCTGACCGCGCGGCGCCGTCACGACAAGTCTGGCCAATCCCGACCACCCAAGCCGCCCACGACACTCGCATCTCGGCACTGATCACCTGGCTCGACTGGCCGGGCGGTCAGGTTCATAAGGCGACCTGACGCCGGATGTTGACACGTTCGCTACGGCCCACGACGCGGCCCGTGACGCCGGACTGTCGCTCTCGGCCTGATGGACAGCGCCGCTCGGGAGAAGTTTCGCCGCGATGGCGCCGCCGCACTGGCTGACTACCGGACATGATCGCGCCTTGCCGAGTCGGTGGCAGCGCGCAGCCGGAATGACCGCAACCTTGTTCAGTAGCCCCTCGCCCCGGCCGGCCAGCAACGCATCGAGCTATTACATGGCTGGCGTTGCGGATGGCCCGCGAGAACGAGGGCTGGGGGTATCGGCGCATCACCGGGGAGCTTGCCGGCCTGGGCATTACGGTGGCCGCATCGACCGTGTGGGAGATCCTCAACAAGCACGGTGTTGACCCGGCACCGCGACGCGACGGACCAGGCTGGGCAGAGTTGCTGCGCAGCCAGGCCCACGCGATCCTGGCGCTGGACCTGTTCACTGTCGACCTGCTCAACGGAACCAACGCGTATATGCTGGCCGCGATCGACCATGCCAGCCGCCGTGTCCACATCCTCGGGGCCACGGCCACACCCGGCGGTATTTCCCAGCCGGCTCGCAGTGCCGATCAGGTACGCGTACGGGGTGCGATCCAACCCTCGTCCGCGAGCAGTTCCAGCACCATGCTGACGCACTTGTCGGCGCTGACGCGGCTCGCATCGACGACGATATCGGCGTCCGTCGGCTCCTCGTACGGGTCGTCGATGCCGGTCATCCCGGTGATCAGGCCGGCGCGTGCCTTGGCGTACAAGCCTTTGCGGTCCCGCTGTTCGCAGACATCGAGCGGCGTCGCCACATAGACCAGGACGAAGCCGGCCCCGGCGGCCGACGCCTGCGCGCGGGCGGTCGCGCGAGCGGCGGCGTAGGGCGCGATGGGACAACAGATCGCGAGCCCACCGTGGCGTGCCACCTCGGCCGCGACCCAACCGATCCGGCGGATGTTGAGGTCGCGGTCGGCCTTGGAGAACGTGAGCCCGGCGGACAACTCGCGGCGTACGACGTCGCCGTCGAGAAACGTGACCGTGCGCTCGCCCGTCTCCTGCAGCGCATCGGCCACGCCGCGGGCGATCGTCGACTTGCCGGAGCCGGACAGTCCGGTAAAGAACAGCACAAAGCCGCGCGTGTCGCGGGGCGGCCGCTGGCGTGACAACTCGCGGGCGACGGCCGGTGGGGTGTGCCATTCGGGCAGCTGGCTGCCGTCGTCGAGCAGTTCGTTGATCTCGTCTGGAGTCATGGCGACGCGGCGGAATCGCTTCGGCACGTCCTCGGCCGATCGCCACTGTCCGTCCCGCGTGTCGTAGGCGAACTCGCGGGGGACCAGCACTCGCAGGCCGCTGCCGGAGATCATCGTGTCACTCGTGGACAGTACGTGGGTGGCGCCGTAGTTCTCCATGACGCGGCCGCGGAGCAACGCGTCGCGTATTTCGTCGAGACCGCCCGCCGACGGCGCCGCGATCGGCACAGCGACCACCTCGACGTCGGGCAGGCGATCGGCCGCGGCGAGGACGGCGCGCACCAGCGATTCTGGCGGCAATCCGTCCGGCCCGGGCCCCGCCACCGGCACCAGGAGCAGGAGCTTCGCGCCGATCGTACGGGCCGCGTGCACGATCTGAGCAAGCTGCGGCCGGTGCAGTGGCCGGTCCACGATCACGCCGAGTACCCGACCGTCGTCGAGCGCCGCCCGCACCTGGGCCGGTGTGCGTCGCAGTCGCCGGAACACGCCGTGCGTGCCGTCTCCGTAGGTGGACACCGGGCCACCGACGAGCATCCCGCCACCGGACGGGGTCGCCTCGGTGACTTCCATCGCCGCGATCGGCGCCCCTTCGGTATCGGTCAGCACGAGCGTCCGCCGGGTTGGGTCACCGGGATCGATCATCGCGGCCAGCGCGACCGGGATCTCCAGCGTCACCGGCACCGGCCAGTCTGTGCCGTCGGTCAGATGGCCGCTGGTGCGCAACGAGGCAACGTCCGACGCGCCGAGAAAGCCACGCAGCGGTGCGTACGCCCCGGCCAGCAGCAGCTCGAGATCGGCCAGCTCGGCCGGGCTCGGCGCCCAGGTCGGCGCGTCACGCAGCAGCTCCTCGGGCCCGGCCCAGCCGTCCATCGCTCCCCTTTGAGGTGGCGTCGGTATTCCTCAGCCTCATAGTTTCCCAGGAGGTCTCCGGCCGGTCCACACGGGTGCCGACCGCCACTCAGGAAGGGCCCCGCAGGGCCGCATGGAAGCGCCCCGGCACCGCCGCATGGAAGCGCCCCGGCACCGCCGCATGGAAGCGCCCCGGCACCGCCGCAACTAAGCGCCCAGCGCGGCCGCACGGAAGCGCCCGGCACCGCAGCGGTGGGCTGCGCGACACGCCTCACGGACCGCACCGACCAACGCCGGCCGGCGACCGAAATGCCGAGTGCGAACCACCCCTAAGGGTGGCGGATCCGGGACTTCTGGGGCCGCGCCGGACGGTGCAATGCGCATCGGCGGTCGTAGGGTCACCGTGTGCCAATGATCGAAGCTCAAGCGTTGACGATGCGGTACGGCGGTCGGGTCACTGCACTCGACACGCTGACCGTCACCGTCGAACCGGGCGTGATCGGCCTCGTCGGAGCGAACGGCGCTGGCAAGTCGACGCTCATCAAACTGATGCTGGGACTTCTGACGCCAACGTCCGGCGCGGTGCGGGTCTTCGGGCTCGATCCGCTCCGCGACGGCGAGTCGATCCGTGCCCGCGTCGGCTACATGCCGGAGTCGGACGCGTTGCCGCCCGACCTCCCGGCGGCGGAGTTCGTCACCCACATGGGACGGATGAGTGGCCTGCCGGCCGCGGTCGCGCGCGAACGCGCCTCCGAGACGCTGCGCCATGTCGGGCTTTACGAGGAGCGTTACCGCCAGATCGGTGGCTACTCGACCGGGATGAAGCAGCGGGTCAAGCTCGCGCAGGCACTCGTACACGACCCGGATCTGCTGCTCCTCGACGAGCCGACGAACGGTCTCGACCCGGCCGGTCGCGACGGGATGCTCACGCTGATCTCCCGGATCGGCACCGAGTTCGGCATCGCCGTCGTGGTCTGTTCCCACCTGCTCGGCGAGGTCGAACGCATCTGCGACACGTTGGTCGCGATCGAGGCCGGCCGGTTGTTGCGCGCCGATCGCATCGACGCGATGACCACCGTCCAGGGCGTGCTCGCCGTCGAGGTGGACGAGGGTACGGACGTCCTCGCCGCCCGCTTGACGGAGTTGGGTCTACGGGTCGCCCGGGACGCCCAGGCAGAACGGCTGCTGCTCGTGCCACTGGAGTCGGACCGGACGTACGACACGATCATGCAGGCGGTGGCCGACCTGGACCTGCCGTTGCACCGGCTCGACGAGCGGCGCCACCACGTCTCCGAGCTGTTCGCCCAGCGTTCCGGCTCGGTTGAGGAGGTCGCCGAACATGCCCACCGGTGAACAGATCCGCCAGCCGGCCGGTGTCATCCACGACATCGGATACCAGCGCTACAACGGCGTACGGCTGGGTCGCGCCCATGCCACGCGATCGCTGTACGTGCACGGCGTCCGCACCGTGTTCGGGTTGGGTAGGGGCGCGAAGTCGAAGGTCTTCCCCTGGTTCGCCGCCGCGGGCCTGTTGTTGTTCGCGGTGGTCGACGTCGCGGTCCGGTCGCAAACCGGCACCATGCCGATCCACTATCTCGACCTGGCCAAAGACGGCGTGCTTCTGGTCCTGTTGTTCATCGCGACCGCCGCGCCCGAGTTGGTCAGCCGCGATCTGCGGAATAAGACGTTGCCGCTCTACTTCTCGCGACCGCTTGAACGGATCGACTACGCGGTCGCGAAGCTGTGCGCGCTCGCGACCGGCGTGTTCGCGATCCTCGCCGCGCCGATGCTCGTGATCTTCATCGGCGGCGCCTTCTCGCTCGACGGTGGGCACGCGGTCTGGCACGAGTTCACCGACTTCCTCGGCGGCCTCGTGCTGGCGGCGATCATCGCGATCGTCGACGCCGCGGTCGCGCTCCTGATCGCTTCGCTCCTGCGCCGCTCGGCCGTCGCGACCGCCGTGATCGCCGGCTACTTCCTGCTGACGGCCGCTATCGGCGGCGCGATCGAGGGGATCGTCGGCGGCGACACCGGCAAGAACGTCGGGCGCATGTTCAGCCCGCCGTCCATCGTCGACGGCCTCAAGGAGTGGATCTTCCGGATCCAGGGCACTGACCTCGGCAGCTTCGGGCCGGTCTACCTCGCCATCACGTTGGCCATGACGGGTGTGGCGATTGCGCTTCTGTTCCTGCGTTACCGGAAGGTGTCCGTATGAGCACGGTTGATCTTGCTGCCGTCTCGCGCTGGTACGGCAACGTCGTCGCGGTCAACGACGTCACGATGTCGTTGGCGCCGGGGGTAACCGGATTGCTCGGCCCGAACGGCGCCGGCAAGACGACGGTGCTGCACATGATGGCCGGCTTCCTGCCGCCGTCACAGGGCACGGTCACCATCGACGGCGAGCCGACCTGGCACCACCCCGACGTCTATCGCAAGATCGGGCTCGTCGTGGAGCGGGAGGCCGTCCATGGCTTCTTGACCGGGTACGAGTTCGTGCTCGCGAGCGCGCGCCTCCACAAACTGGCCGCCCCGAAGACCGCGGCTCGGCGCGCGATCGAACTCGTCGAGATGACCGAGGCGGCCGACCGGCGGATCGAGACGTATTCCAAGGGCATGCGCCAACGCGTACGGGTCGCGGCCGCGCTGGTCCATGAGCCGCCGGTGCTGCTGCTCGACGAACCGTTCAACGGGATGGATCCGCGGCAGCGGCTGCACATGATGGATCTGCTGCACGCCATGGGATCCGCCGGCAACACCGTGCTGTTCTCCTCGCACATCCTGGAGGAGGTCGAGCAGATCTCCGGCACCGTACAGGTGATCGTGTCGGGTCGGCTCGCGGCGTCGGGCGACTTCCGTACCATCCGGCGGTTGATGACGCACCGACCGCACGTGTTCGCGATCCGCTCCACCGACGACCGGCGGCTGGCGGTCGCGTTGCTCGGCGAGGAGTCGGTCGCCGGCATCGACGTGGCCGCCGGCGAGATCGAGGTCCGGGCCAGCGACTACGGCGCGTTCACCCGGGCGCTGCCCCGGATCGCGATCCGCGAAGGCGTGCGGGTGTCCCAGCTGCGGCCGTCGGACGAGTCACTGGAGAGCGTGTTCGCGTACCTGGTGGCGTCATGATGTTGCGTTTGGTCCTGCTCGATTCCGCCGGGAGCGTGGTTGTGCGATGAACATGACGATTGCCGGTCTCACGTTGCGAAGCATGCTCGGCCGCAAGCGGGTCTGGCTGTTGTTGCCGCTGCCGGTGTTGCTGATCGGTCTGACGCTGCTCGGCCACCTGCACGACACGGTGGACACCGACTGGATCCGACCGATCGAACAGGGACTCGGGTTCGGCGTCGTCGTCCCGGTGATGGCGCTGATAATTGGCGCGAGCGTGATCGGGTCCGAGATCGACGACGGCACGATCGTGCACATCCTCACGAAACCCTTGCCACGACGCGAGATCCTGATTGCCAAGCTCGTCATCGCGGCCGCTGTCACCGCGATCACGACGGGCGCCACGATGTTCGTCGCCGGCGTGATTGCGAGCGATCTGCGCTTCGGCATCGGACTCGCCGTCGGGGCGGCGATCGCGTCGTGTTGCTACTGTGCCCTGTTTGTCGCGCTCAGCCTCGTATCCCGGCGACCGGTGCTGGTGGGTCTCGTGTACATCCTGTTGTGGGAGGGGCTGCTCACGCACGTCCTGACCAGCGGCGGCGTGATTTCCATCGAGGCGTACGCGGTGACGATCGCCAACCGGATCGGCGGCGGGTCAGTGCTGGACGCTTCCGTCTCGGTGCGTACGGCCGTCATCATGGCGATCCTGTTCGCGGTCGGCGGGGCGTGGCTCGGCATCAACCGACTGAAGTCGTTCACGCTCGCCGGCGAGACGAGCTGAGGCCTGGGCGTGGTCGTTTGCTCGGGCAGTTGTCCACAAGCGCCCTACCGGTCCACCGACGGATCGGTGGTGGGCGGCACCGATG
>Ga0210120_1000314_pt1 | contig 11507 bp, 7 predicted proteins | sample Goodyear_PhragA__FD_184868 | JGI IMG/M metagenome (GOLD analysis project Ga0210120, IMG submission 184868) | Wetland microbial communities from San Francisco Bay, California, USA, that impact long-term carbon sequestration - Goodyear_PhragA_D2... | ecosystem: Environmental > Aquatic > Marine >... | reverse complement strand
CGTTCGAGTTCCGGCCCGAGCGCTTCCTCGGCCGCAAGCCCGGCACCTACGAGTGGATCCCCTTCGGCGGCGGCATCCGCCGCTGCCTCGGCGCCGCCCTGGCGATGGCCGAGCAGCGGGTCGTGCTCGAGGCGATGGCCCGCCGCCTCGACCTCGAAGCCGATGACCCGGCCCCCGAGCACGCCGTGCACCGCAACGTGACGATGATCCCCGCCCGCGGCGCCCGCGTCGTCATCCGCTCGCGCAGCTGAACTCCCGGACGTTCCGGTGCGCCTTTCCAACCTATGCGGTGGGAAAGGCGCACCGGAACAGGCTCAGTCGCGGAAGAACTGGCCGTGGAAGCCGAAGGGGATGTGGTGCGGCGCCTCGGCGCTCGCCAGCTCCTCCAGCGTCGCCGCGTCGAGGACGAGCAGCGAGGAAGTCTCGCGCTCGGCGTCGAGCACGACCGAGAGCAGGACGCCGTCGTCCTCGGCCTCGGCGCCCGGTCGGGCGACGAAGACCGGCTCGCTCGGTGAGCAGCCGGGGCGCTGCCAGGCGCGGGCGCTGCCATCGTCGATGTCGACCTTGACGATCTTCTCGATCCAACCGCTCTCGCCCTGGTCGACGCCCCAGACGTAGCGGTGCGGGCGCTCGTTGCAGCGGCCGTAGGCGATCCGCGGCAGCTCCACGCCCTGCTCGCTGAGCGGGCGCCGCTCGACCGTCCGGCGCTCCAGGTCGAGCCGGAAGCGGACGAGCTCGGCGCTGCCGACCGGCTTGCCGACGCGCAGCCTGTCCAGGTAGAGGTCCTCGACGACCCCGGCATCCGGGAAGACGCAGATGTCGACGACGACCTCACCGTCGCCGTCGTAGGCGTTGACATGGTGAAACCCGAAGCAGGCCTCGCCCTCGAAGCCGCCGACCGTCTCGCCGCTGCGCCGGTCGACCAGCGTGAAGCGGGTCCCCCGCTCGGGCTTCCAGCGATAGTTCTCGATGTACGGGCGGCGCTGGAGCGCCAGCTGCAGCGGGTCGACGACGAAGGGGAACTCGGCGAGCACGAACCAGCGCTCGCTGAGGCCGAAGGAGTGCATGTAGGCGGGCTCGCGCACCGGCGCCGAGCCGACGACCGTCGCCTCCCTGCCGTCCCGCGGCACCTCGAAGAAGCGGTAGGAGCTGCGCCGCCCGAGCTTCGCCGCGTAGTTCAGCAGCCCGCCGCTGTTGCGGTCGGCGTGCGGGTGCGCGGTCGTCAGCTGGCCCGGCACCTCGTGCGGGCGCACGCCGGCGGCGGCGAGCGTCTCGGCGTCGAACTGGACCGGCATCGGGGTCTCGGTCATCGCGATGAAGCGCTCGCCCAGCCTGGTCACGTTGACGTTGGCGTTGTCGGTGAAGGCGCTGCCGGGGGCGAAGAGGACCTGCGCCCGCTTGAACAGCGAGCGGCAGGGATCGGTGGCGAACTCGCCGTAGGCGATCTCGCCCTTCGCCTCGGCGGCGCGGTAGGCGCGCCCTTCGAGGAAGCGGTTGGCGTAGGAGACCCTGCCGCCGGCGACCCCGAAGCGGTGCAGCATCGCCTGGCCGTCGAACCAGTGGCGCATCCGCTGCTCGCCGACCTCGAAGCGCGCCGGCCCGGTGCGCAGCATCGAGCCGCTCAGCCAGTCCGGGATCGCCCCGGTCAGCGGCAGCTCCTCGAGCGCGCGCTCGTCCCCCAGCGAGCTGAAGCCGAGGCTGTAATCGGTCGAGTGCGCGGTGGCCGGCGTCATAATTCCTCCCGTATGGTTCAAGTCGAATGGTGTGAACCATAGGCTAGGCTGCCGCCCGATGTCAAGCCTTCGGATGACCGAGACCTCCTACATCGTGCTCGGCCTGCTCGAGATGGCCGAGCCCGCGACCCCCTACGACCTCAAAGGGCTGGCGCAGCGCAGCGTCTTCAACTTCTGGTCGATCCCCCACACGCAGCTCTACACCGAATGCGAGCGCCTCGCCGAGGCCGGGCTGCTCGACGAACAGCGCGAGGAGAGCGGCCGGCGACGGCGGATCTACTCGCTGACGCCGGCCGGGCGCGAGGCATTCGACGCCTGGCGGGCGGAGCCGACCAGCCGCCTCTACGAGGTGCGCGACCCGGGCTTCCTCAAGCTCTTCTTCGGCGCCGACCCGGCCAAGCTGGCGTCGGCGCAAGCCGAGGCCCACCGGGCCAAGGTCGCCGAGCTGGAGCAGATCGGCGAGGAATACCCCGAGATGCCCGAGGGCTCGCGGCTCGCCCTCGAGATGGGGATCGCCGAGGAGTGCGAGCTCGTCCGCCTCTGGTCGAAGCTCGGCGAGCGCAAGCGAAAGTAGCTTGCCGCGAAAGCGGAGAGGGAGGGATTCGAACCCTCGAGAGAGCTTGCGCCCCCTACTCGCTTAGCAGGCGAGTGCCTTCAGCCACTCGGCCACCTCTCCGGACCCCGAAAACCATAGCGCCGGATACGGGGTGCGGCGCGGCTAGGCTGGTGACGTGTCTTCGCCGCCCGCCCGCTCGCACGGGGAGCTCGAATCGATCTTCGCCGAGGTCGAGGCGCCGTTCGCCTTCGTCGACCTCGACGCGATGGGCGCCAACGCGGCGGCGATGCTGGGGCGCGCCGGCGGCAAGCCGGTCCGCGTGGCGAGCAAGTCGCTGCGCTGCCGGGCGCTGCTCGAGCGGGTGCTGCGCGCCGACCCGGGCTTCGAGGGCCTGATGACCTTCACCCTGCCGGAGACCCTGTGGCTGGCCGAACAGGGCTTCGAGAACCTGCTGCTCGCCTACCCGACCGCGGACACGGGGGCGCTGGGCGAGCTGGCGCTGCGCTCGGTCGCCAACCCGGACGGGGCGCCGATCGTGATGGTCGACTGCGCCGAGCACCTCGACGCGATCGAGTCGGTGCTGGGCGCCGGTGCGGCGCCGGTCAGGGTCTGCATCGACCTCGACGCGAGCTGGTGGTGGCTGGGCGGTCGGGTCAAGGCCGGGCCGAAGCGCTCGCCCGTGCACACGGTCGAGCAGGCGGTCGAGCTGGCGCGGGAGATCGAGCGGCGGCCGCAGCTGGACCTGGCGGCGCTGATGGCCTACGAGGGACAGATCGCGGGAGTCGGCGACCGGCCGCCGGGACAGCGCCTGCGCGGCGCGGCGATCCGCTTCATGCAGCGCCGTTCCGCCGCCGAGCTGGCCGAGCGGCGCGCCGCCGTCGTCGCCGCGATCCGCGACTTCGCCGAGCTGCAGATCGTCAACGGCGGCGGCACCGGCAGCCTCGAGCTGACCGGCGCCGAGGACGCGGTGACCGAGGTGACCGCCGGCTCGGGCTTCTACGCCCCCGCCCTCTTCGACCACTACAGCCGCTTCGCCCTCACCCCTGCGGCGGGCTTCGCGCTGCCGATCGTGCGCAAGCCGTCGGCGGGCGTGGCGACGGCGCTCGGCGGCGGCTACCTCGCGTCAGGCGGCGGCGACCCGGCGCGGCTGCCCGTCCCTTGGCTGCCCGAGGGGCTGCGACTCGACGCAGAGGAGGGCGCCGGCGAGGTGCAGACGCCGCTGCTCGGCGCCCCCGCCGCGGAACTCGCGATCGGCGACCGCGTCTACATGCGCCACGCCAAGGCGGGCGAGCTGTGCGAGCGCTTCGACGTCCTGCACCTCCTGGAGGGCGGCGAGATCGTCGACGCGGTGCCGACGTATCGCGGCGAGGCCCGGGCCTTCCTCTGACGTTTGCTGCATTTTCCCCACAGGAGGCGGGACAAGGCGGCAATTCTCAGGCGCCCAGCACCCGCGCCGCGTATTCGTTGGTGAAGACGCGGTCCGGGTCGAGCTCGTCGCGCGCCGCCTGGAACTCCTCCCAGCGCGGATAGAGCGGCGCCAGCGTCTCCGCGGTCTGGAAATGGCGCTTGCCCCAGTGGGGGCGGCCGCCGTACTCGCGCATGATCGCCTCGACCGCCTCGAAGTAGGGACGCCACTCCATGCCGCGGTACTGGTGGACGGCGATGTAGGCGGTCTCGCGCTCGTGCGAGGGACTGAGCAGCGCGTCATCGCCGGCGGCGACGCGCATCTCGATCGGGAAGAAGACCGGGTAGCGGTTCGCGCGCACCCACTCGATCACCCGTCGCGCCGCCTCCGGGCCGTGCTCGCGCGGCACCCCGTACTCCATCTCGGTGAAGCGCACGCGCCGCTCGCTGGCGAAGACGCGGTCGCTGCGGTCGACCGTCCTGCCGCCCGAGGCGAGCGCCGCGGCGAGGCGCGAGAGCGCCGGGATCGACCTGGGGACGAGACGCCCGGCGGCCGACAGCGCCTCCAGCGCCCAGTTCTCGAGCACGATGTCGTTGAGGTAGGCGGCCGCCTTGCCGCGCGGCCGCGGGCCGCCTTCGACCCGGTTGCGCTCCAGCACCAGCGCCGAGTCCGCGTAGGGGAAGGTGAAGAGCTCGAAGTGGTCATTGGCCTCGGCCCGCTCGTCGAAGCTGTCGAACACCTCCTCACGCGGCTGCGGCGAATCGATCCGCTCGAGCACGAAGGCGGGGACGCAGCGCAGGGTCACCGCGGTGACGGCGCCGAGCGCGCCGATGCCGACGCGGGCGGCCCGCAGCAGCTCGGGCCGCGAGGAGTCGAGCTCGCGCACCGTCCCATCCGCCGTCACCAGCTCGACCGCCTCGACCTGGGCGGAGATGTTGCGCAGCTTCGCGCCGGTGCCGTGGGTGCCGGTGGCGATCGCCCCGGCGACGGTCTGGCGGTCGATGTCGCCGAGGTTCTCCATCGCCAGCCCGAGCGTGTACAGCTCCTCGTTGAGCACGGCGAGCACGGTGCCGGCGCCGACCTTGACCAGCCCGGAGTCGCGGTCGGCCTCGATCGCGCCGCTGAGCGCGCCCACGTCGATCATCGTGCCGTCGGTCAGCGCCGCCTCGGTGAACGAGTGGCCGCTGCCGGCGACGCTGACCCTGCGCCCGCCCTGCGCCGCCGCGACGACGGCTGCCGCCAGCTCGTCGCGATCGCGCGGTCGCACGAGCTCGGCCGGGGTGCAGCTCTGATCTCCCGCCCAGTTGCGCCAGCCCTCGGCCATGCGGCTAACGCTAATGCGTCCGGCTCGTTCAGGTCTGCGCCGGCTGCACCAGCGGCGGCACGAGCGATCGGTACGCGTAGGCGGCCGTAAACAGCAGAAGCACGGCAACCGCGAGGCTCGGCGCGGCGTAGCCGGTGACGCTGGCCAGGCCGCCGCCGAGGAGCGCCCCGCCTGCCTGGCCCGCCGCCCAGGCCATATTGGAGAGGCCCGCGGCAAAGCCCTGGTGCAGGCCGCTGACGTCGGCTGTCTCGGAGAGCGTGGTCAGCGCCGGCGCGAAGCAGATGCCCGCGCCGAAGGCGCCGACGATCAGCGCGGCCAGCACCGGCCCGAGCCCATAGGCGGCGGCGATGCCGATCATCGAGCAGGCGCAGATGCCGATGCCGACAACGAAGGGGATGCGCCGCCCGACGCGATCCGAGTAGCGGCCGGCGGCCGGCGAGAGCAAGGCCTCGAGCGCGGCGGCGGCGATGAAGCCGGCGGCGATCACGACGTGCCCCTCGCCGAATTCGGCGATGCGCAGCGGCACCAGCACCTCGATCACGCCGAACATCAGCGACGGGACGGTGACGAAGGCGGTGGCGGTGACGACCGGCCGGCTGAGCGCCGCCGTCGCCACTTCGCGCAGCGTCTGCGCCGCGGGCGGCTCGCCCTCGGGCAGGCGCGCCGCGGCGGCCGCCAGCAAGAGCGCGATGCCGAGCACGGCGCCGAAGACCGGGCCCGTCCCGACTTCGCCCGCGATCGCGCCGATGATCGGCCCGACCAGCGCCCCGGCGATGGCCGTTCCCAGGGCGGTGCCGATGACCGAGCCGCGCCGCTCGGGCGGAGCGCTCGTGATCAGCCAGGTGAGCGCACCGGCCCAGGTGAGCGCGCCCGAGACGCCCTGCGCGAAGCGGGCGAGGTCGAGCAGCATGATGTCGTTGGCGAGACCGAAGGCCAGGCTGGAGAAGCCGAGCAGCAGCAGTCCGGCGATGACCGTGCGGCGCGGACCCACCCGCGTCGCCACGAGGCCGGCGGGCAGCGAGGCGAGCAGGGTGCCGACCGCATAAGACGCGGCGAGGACCCCGGCCTGCGCCTTGCTGAGGCCGAACTCGGCGACGTATTCCGGCAGCAGCGGCGAGATCGCCGCGTAAAAGGCGACGTCGAAGAAGATCATCGTCGAGGCCAGGAAGAGCAATCGCCGCATAGCCATCTATCCAATCACCCCACTGTCTCTTTACTTGATGCCTTTTCGTCCATAAATCGCCAGGTAGCATCGACAGATCGTCTGACCCCCGGAGGGGTGGCAGAGCGGTTGAATGCGGCGGCCTTGAAAGCCGTTAGACCCGGCAACGGGTCTCGTGGGTTCGAATCCCACCCCCTCCGCTTTTTGAGCCGGATTCGGCTTTCTAGAGCCGTTTGGAGTGACCTTGGAAGGCCGCTAACCGTTCCGGCTGTCTCCGGCTGAATCCGGTTGTTTGGGTGGCAGAGGGTGGCACGACGGTGGCACAAGCTCCCCGCCTCGCCACGGCCGATCCGCCCAAACTAACTAACGGGCCGCCGACCCCCGGAGCAGGCTATCCCTTGGCGTGGGCGTAGTTGATAGGCGTCTCCACCGCTTCAAAGACCTTGCGCGTGATCAAGTGGTGGTAGACCGCCGGTTTTGGCCTGAGGCGACTTTGGAAGGTCGAACTAGACCATGATGCCGTCTCAACTCGGTGACCGCCGAGCAGCCGGGAGATCGTCTCCGGCACTGGAAGGAGATCGGTGTCGTGAGAAACGATGATCGCCACCTCGCACTGTTTCGTCAGAGATGCCTCGATCGCGTTAACCGCAAGCTGGACATCGACGCCCTTCTCAACGGCGGGCTCGGCTGGATAGTTTCGTGGGTATCTCAGCGGCCGAAGCCTGGGAACGACGATCCCTGGCCTCTCCGCTTCCCAAGCTGCAGATTGACGGCGGTTAGCCGCATAGCCAGTGGAATCGTAGCGCTGCGATGGCAAACCCCTATGCACCTCGACTCGGACAAGTTCGCCGCCATCTTTACCTCTTCCATTGCCCGCTGCAAGCAAACGGGCAAGCCGGTACGGGCTGAAATTGCCGTGCTCGTTCGGCATATTCAGCAGACCAAACGCCTCCCGAGCAGTCTTGTAGGCGTTCTGCCAGTCGAAAAAGACGGCAACTTTGGGAGGAGCGCTCTCAGCCACTAATCAAAATGCCCCGCCAGTGCGGCCGAAGCCGGACGGCGGGGAGCAATGAAGTCAGGGTAGTAAATCCAAAGCATGGGCGTCAACACCCCGTGCCTAGGCTCGCAACGAACGTTGCGAGCCTAGGCACGGGGTCGGACAACATCTTGACGCCCAGGCTCAAGCAGGCATCCCTAGCGACATTTCTGAGGTTTGCAGGCGGTGCGCTTGCATTTCGAGGACGCATCGCGCGTGACCCAGGTGTCCGCTGGCGGCTCACCGAAGGCATCCCGATAGCGATCGAGGGTATCCGCGTACGCGTCATGCAGTGCCAGGGCATCATCCTCTCCGCGCATCCCGAAGTAGGGAAAGTGGTCGAGGAAGCGCCCGAAGATCTCCTCGCAGTCCTCGCGGTAGGCGGCGGTGTCGAGGATATGGCGATGCCACATCTCGTCCACGATCTTGCACGGCACGATGTCAGCGTCGGGATACATGAGCTGAAGGGCGAGAAACCGGCGGTACTCGGCCTCCATCAAGTCCAGGGTTTCCCCGCTCAGCCCAGGCCCCTCGTCGGCATCTGCGAGCTTCATCCTGACGTTGCTCAGATCGAGCCGTTCGTTGAGTCGCCGCAGGGCAGAGTCAGCATCAAATCCGGCACGATCAAGAACTGCCGCGCCGCTGCTTTCGCTTCTAGATTCGTGAAACAAACCGCACCTCCAGGTTTCACTCGTGTGATTGCGACTTCGAGAGATTACGTGGCTTGTGCATGCGGCAGACTCTGGTTGTACCCAAGTTGGGCGCTTTTTCCGCTCCCACCCCGACCTACCCGCCAAACCGCGCCGCGAGGGCGGCGGTCAAGGGCGCGCAGCGCCCGACCCCCGCAGGGGGTTGACGGCCGCACTCGCTGCGCCACAATCGGCGGTGGGTCGGGGTCAGAGGCCGATCTCCATCGAGTGATCTGCGTCAAGCTCGATGCCCTGCTCCTGAGTGCGGCCCAGCTCGATCTGGTGCTGCTGTAGGCGCTCGCGGGTCTGCTCGCGGCTCCAGTCGTGCTCGTGCCCTTGCCCGAGGGCGTGCTCGGGGTCCCTTACCCCGTGTCTTTGGCGGAAGCGCTCGATCTCCAAGACGCCCTTGTCCCATGAGCTGCGCATCTCGGGATCGCTCGGGCGCTCGCCCAGCTCGGCGGTGACGTAGGCGGGCGGAGAGAGCTTGGCGGCGGTGATCGCTGCCTGGCGGCGCTCGGCGAGGACGAGTTCGGCGTTCGCCAGCTTTGCGCGGGCCTCGTGGGAGACGATCGGCATCTCGCGCAGCTCAGCCCGCAGTTGCCCGACCTTCTCCCGGGCGTCGGCCTCGATGGTCTGGGCCGCGGGCAGCGCCTCGCGGCGCACCTTGCGCGGCGCGGCTTCGGCGGCCTCTCGCTGACGGATCGCGCGGTCGAGCGGCTCCTCCTGGCGTTCGATCCAGCGCTCGGCGCGGTTGCGCCGTTCCTGGTCGGCGCTCTCCTGGCTCGCCGCGCCCGCCAGCTCGGCGCGCCGAGCCAGCAGCTCCTCGGTCGGCAGTCCGCGCAGCTCGGCGCGCAGCGCCTCCTCGTGCGCCGCCGTCTGGGCGCGGTCGCGCTGCGCGGCTTCGGCGATGTGCGGGATGCCTCTGCGCAGGTATGGGTCGTCGGGGGCGATCTCCTCGCGGGCGGCCTGGATCTCCGGCGTGGCGTAGATCGTCGTCTCCCCGCGCGAGCGTGAGGTCGCCACATACAGCTCCTGCTTGTCCATCGAAGGATCGGCGGCGACGAGGGCGCGGTCCACGGTGCTGCCCTGCGCGGAGTAGGTCGTCACCGCGTAGGCGTGCTGAAGGGCCAGGGCGTCTGAGTGGGGATTGACCTTCGCCAGGTACTCGGCGTCGATCTCGACCCTGCGCGCCTGGTCGACGCCCTCCAAGACGACGCGGCGCTCCCCGGGGTCGACCTCGGCGACCAGCCAGCGCTCGCGGTTGTAGATGTCGGCGGCGCGGTCGTTGACGCGGGTGATGACCTGATCGCCGGCGGCGAAGCGCGCTTCGCCGACCTCGATCTCCTGCTCGCCGAGTCCCCCGGCTTGCTGGCGGAGCGCTCGCGCCATCGCGTTCAGCCGCCCGACCTCGGCGTTCTGCTTGGCGACCATCACCGCGTCCTCGCCTGCCGAGAAGGACTCGTGCCACGCTGCGACCATTGCCTTGCGGCGGGCCTCGGCGTCGGCGGCGACCACGACGCGCTCCTGGGAGCGGTAGAGCTCAAGCGCCTGCGCCCCCTCGCCCTCGCGGATCAGCCGCGCCCCTTCGCGCTCGACCTCGGACTCATGCCGGATCACCTCGTCGAGGCGGATCGGCTCGGTGCGCTCGGCCAGCGCTCCGAACAGGCCGCCCGCCTCGATCTCGCCGAGCTGCTCGGGGTCGCCGACCAGGACGAGCTTCGCATCCGCCACGTCGGCGTGGTGCAGCAGCCGGGCGAGGTCGGCGGAGCCGACCATCCCGGCCTCGTCCACGAGCAGCACGGAGCGAGTGGCGAGCGCCTGCCCGCCCGCCGCCTCGGCGCGCTCAAGCTCGGCCAGCAGGCTTGCGAGGCTGCTGGCCCGCAGGCCCTCTGCCCGCAGCACGTTCGCCGCCCGCCAGGTCGGCGCGCAGACGCGCAGCTCGATCCCCGCTTCTGACCAACCGCGCGCCGCCGCGAGGATCGTGTAGCTCTTGCCGGTTCCCGCCTCGCCGATCACGACGACGACCCCCTCGCGGTCGGCCAGCAGGCGGCGGACCATCTCGCGCTGGTCGTCCTTCAGGGTCGGGTGGGCGCAGAGCGCCCGCTCGGCGATCATCGCCCCGGCGGGCCGCGTCCCCTCGCTGCGCATCCGCTGCGCGGTGTCGAGGGCGCGCTGCTCGATCTCCCAGACGCGCCTGGTCGTGTAGCGGTCGCCCTTGGGGCCGGTGGCGATCCGGAGCGCGCGCTCGGAGGCGAGGAATTCATCGGCGACCCGCTCCACGTCGGCCGCGGCCATCCCCTCGCGCCGCATCCCGGCCACGGCCTGCACCACGTCGCGGCGGTCGAAGTGCGAGGCGTTCGCCGTCACCTCGCGGCCGACCGCAGTCGCCTCGGCGAGGCCGGGCTCCGCCTGCTGGGCGCGCTGCGCCCTCTGCGGGTCGAAGGTCTCGCGGATCGCCTCGCGCCCGAGGCCGATCTCCGCCGCCCTGGCCCGCCAGCGCTCGTGCATGTCGCCCTCGAGCGTGTGGTCCTTTGACCCGCGCGTGGCGAGAGTGGCGACCTGGCGGGCGCGGGCCGAGGCTTCGGGACCTCCGGCCGCGGCGAGGATTTTCGCGCGGCGGGTCGAGAACTCGCGCAGGTGGGAGTCCTCGAAGCCCGCGATCTCGGCGATCCCGTGGCGGACCTCCTGCCAGCGCACCCCGAGGCTGCGGGTCAGCTCGTGGCGCAGGTTGGCCTCATAGATCGCGCTGGCGGTCTTCGCGTGCTCGTAGATCGCCGGGTGGTAGAGGCGGGTCCAGCGCCCGTCCGGTCCCCTGGTCGCGTTGGCGACGAGGACGTGGGTGTGCAGCTGCGGGTCGCCCGCCCTGGAGGAGCGGTGGTCGAAGGCGGCGGCCAGGTAGCCGCTGCCGCGCACGAACTCAGAGCCGCCCGCGCCGCGGCGGGTCCAGCACGCCTGGCGCTGCATGTAGCCGAGGGCTGCCTCTACGGAGCGGTGGTGGGCCTCGATCACGGCCTGCCCGGCGTCGGGGCCACCGAGCGCCCAGGTGAGCGAGACCGACTTCGGCGCGGAGAAGGTCAGGTCGAAGCCGGGAACCGAGCCTTTGCCCGGCACGCCCTTGTTGGCGAGCAGCGCCGAGCCGTCCGCCGGGCTGCGCCCGGTCAGCATCGCGGTGAGCTGGTCGGCACCGACCTCGCCCGACAGCTCAAGCTCGCGGGCGGCGTCCCCGCTCCACTGCCCGGCGACCTCGCCCTCGCCGGAGTAGTAGTCCTCCGCGCCTTCGGCGACCTTCTCCAGGTAGTACATCTCCTGGCCGATGCCGAGCTTGCCGATCGAGAGCATGCCCGGTATGTCCGGCGAGCGGGCGTTTTGCCGCACCTATCTCCGCAGGTGATAGCGCGTGAGGGGCGAGGCGGTAGGGCTACTGGAGGACGGAAGGGGGCTGGACGAGGGATCGGAACCTTGGGTCGGAGACCTCATACCAACTCGCAGTCAAAGCAGGCGATAGAGTGTCGGCGTCGAACCCCGCAGCATGGCTACTTCGATTCCGTTCCCCAAGAACACCGTCAAACGCATGGATGAGCTGTTGGCCGACAAGACGCTGT
>Ga0210120_1000313_pt1 | contig 11515 bp, 14 predicted proteins | sample Goodyear_PhragA__FD_184868 | JGI IMG/M metagenome (GOLD analysis project Ga0210120, IMG submission 184868) | Wetland microbial communities from San Francisco Bay, California, USA, that impact long-term carbon sequestration - Goodyear_PhragA_D2... | ecosystem: Environmental > Aquatic > Marine >... | reverse complement strand
TGGCGGGATGCGGCGGCGGAGGAGAGCAGAGCTCCAGCGTGGCCCGGCCCGCCGGCTGCAGCGAGGTCTCCGCGCCGGCGCCGAAGCAGGTTCATCTCGCGCGGCCGACGGAGACGCTTCACGGCCCGGCGACGGCGACCGTTCACACGAGCTGCGGCAGCTTCGAGATCGCGCTCGATGTCGCGCGAGCGCCGAAGACGGCGTCCTCCTTTGCCTATCTTGCTCGCCACGGTGTCTACGACAACACGCTCTTCCACCGAATCGTGCCGGGGTTCGTGATCCAGGGCGGTGACCCGACTGGGACGGGCACAGGCGGTCCCGGATACTCCGTCGATGAGCCGCCGCCGGAGGATCTCTCGTACACCCGAGGCATCGTCGCGATGGCCAAGAGCTCGGCCGAGCCGCCGGGGCGCTCCGGGAGCCAGTTCTTCGTGGTGACCGAAGCCGACGCGGGCCTGACACCGGACTACGCGCTGCTCGGCCATGTGACCGGCGGCTTCGACGTCGTCCAGCGGATCGAGCAGCTTGGCTCGCCGAGCGGCAAGCCGAAGGCTCCCGTGCTGATCAGGCACGTGACGATCCGGGGCGGCTGATGGCGAAGCTTCGCGTCGGCGATCAGGCACCGGAGTTCGAGCTCGAGGGAACCAGCTCCAACGGCTCGCGGACGTATCGCCTGCTGGACTTCCGCGGCACCGGCGTCATCCTCGCCTTCTATCCGGGCGACTTCACGCCGGTCTGCACCAGGCAATTCTGCTCCTACCGGGACGACGGCGATCGACTCGAGGCGCTCGGCGTACCGATGGTGGGCGTCTCTCCCCAGTCCGTCGAGTCCCATGAGCGTTTCGCGGATCGCCACGGCCTGACGGTGCCGCTGCTCTCGGACCCGGGCAAGCGAGTCGCTCGCTCTTACGGCGTCCTGGGGCCGGCCGGCTTCATCCGCCGCGCCGTGTTCCTGTTGGACGGCGATGGGGTGCTGCGGTACCGGCACGTGGCCCTCTTCGGCCTGCGCTACCAGGACGTCGGGGACCTGGAACGGGCCGTCTCCAGGCTCGCCTGACGTTGGCCGCCGAGCGTCTTGAGCCGAGCCGGTTCGAGGTTTCCTCCGCGGGCGTTGAGCTATCCGGCGAGGAGGTGGGGGAGGGGGCCCCGGTCGTCCTCCTGCACGGGCTGACGGCGACCCGGCGATACGTTCTCCACGGTTCCGTTGCGCTCGCGCGCCGCGGGTACCGGCTGGTCTCCTACGACGCTCGGGGCCATGGAGAGTCGTCCCCGGCATCCCGGGGGGACGGCTACGGCTACGAGGCGCTCACAGGTGATCTGAGGGCGGTGGTGGGGGAGCGCTCCGGCGAGGCGCGGCCGGTCCTCGCCGGGCACTCCATGGGCTGTCACACGGCGGTCGCCCACGCCCTCGAGCACGCCGACGAGGTGGCCGCCCTCATCCTCGCCGGCCCGGTGACGCTGGGCATCCCCGCGTCGGACGAGTCCCTCACCTACTGGGATCGGCTCGCCGACGGCCTGGAGCGGGGCGGTGTCGACGGCTTCATGGAGGCCTACGAGGCGTCCCTCGAGGCGGACCCGGATTGGGAGGAGACCGCTCTGCGGATCACACGCGAGCGGATGAAGCTGCATCGCCACCCCGAGGGCGTGGTGCGGGCACTTCGCGAGGTTCCGCGGTCGCTCCCGTTCGAGGGCCTCGACGAGCTCGAGACGCTGGACGTCCCGTCGCTGGTGGTGGCCAGCTACGACGAGGCCGACCCCGGCCACCCCTACGCGATCGCCGAGGCATGGGCCGAGCGCCTGCCGGCGGGACGGCTCATCAGCGAGGAGCAGGGCAAGTCACCGCTCGCGTGGCAGGGAGGACGGCTGTCACGTGTGATCGGCGACTTCCTGGACGAGCCGCGGGTACGGGAGCGGCTCGGCTAAGCGCGGTCCTTCAGCCCGGGCAGTTGGCGCTCCTCGTATATTTGGGGGGTGGGAGAGGACGACGGCTATCCGATCCACTACGCGGCCGTGACGCGCGGCACGCCCGTGTACGCGTCCGACGGACGGCAGGTGGGGGTCGTCGACGAGATGGTCGACAACTACCGGGAACGGATCCTCGACGGCTTCGTGATCGAGACCACCTCCGGCGAGCTTCGCTTCGTCGACGCGCCGGAGGTTGCCCGCACCGCCGAGCGGGCTGTCCGCCTGACGATCGACTCCGCGGCCTGCGCCCAGTTGCCTCTACCCGACAAGGGCGCTCCAGAGTTCACCCCGCGCCGCAGCGGCCGCCTCGGCAAGCTGCTCGGCGGCAACTGGCGCCGGCGCTAGACACCGAGCCTCTCCTTGAGGCGGTCCGCGTTGCGGAGGGCGTAGCCCTGCCAGTCGTTGTTGAAGTACGCGTAGACCTCCGTCTTGCGGCGCCACTGGGCGATGCGGCGCGCCCAGGTGTCGGTCTCGGCGCCCGAGTAGTTGCCACCTCGCCCGCGGTTGCCGCGGTGGAAGCGGATGTAGGTCCAGTCCGCGGTTCGCTCGAGCGTCTGGAACGGGCGGCTCGGGTCGTCGCCGATCACCAGCGCAACTCCGTGGTCGCGGAGAAGGCCGTAGACCTCGCTCGCGAACCAGCTGGGGTGACGGAACTCGAAGGCGTGGCGGCCCTCGGGCAGCGCGGCTAGGGCGCCGGAGAGCCGCTCGTCGTTGCGCTGGAAGCTCTCGGGCAGCTGCCAGAGGGTGGGCCCGAGCTTTTCGCTCTCAGCCAGGGCCTTGAGCGGCTCGTAGAAGCGCTTGACGTAGCGGCCGGCCATGTTCAGGCGCTTCACGTGGGTCAGGTAGCGGCTCGCCTTGACCGCGAAGACGAAGCCCGGCGGGCTCTGCTCGACCCAGGCCTCGACCCCGGCGGGGGAGGCCAGCCGGTAGAAGGTGCTGTTCACCTCGACGGTGTCGTAGCGCTCGGCGTAATGCGCAAGCCAGCGCCGCTGCGGCAGCCCCTTCGGGTAGAGGCGCTCGCGCCAGTGGGGGTAGGCCCATCCGGAGCAGCCGACGTGAACGGGCCGTCTAGCCGGTGCCACTGCGGTGCAGCACCAGGACGGCGATGTCGTCGCGCGGCTCGCCGCCGTGGCGCTTGATGGCGGCCTGGGCGAGCCGCTCCGCGATCTCGTCGGCGCTCTTGCCCGCGGACTTGCCGACTTCCTTCGGGAGCCATTCCGGGTCGTCGCCGTTTCTGCGATCGCGGGCGTCCAACACCCCATCCGTGTAGAGGATCAACGAGTCGCCCACAGCGAGCGTGGCATCGGTGTCGGCCAGGATGGGGGACGGCAGGGCGCCCAGCAGCGTCCCCGGTTGGCCGACCGAGTCGACGCGGCCTCCCTTGCGGAGGATCAGAGGGAGCGGATGGCCGCCGAGGGAGACGGTGAGGTGGGCGAGGCCGCGCCCGTTGGACGGGGCCTGGAAACGGGCCAGGGCCGCGGTGCAGAAGCGCAGGTCGGCGCGCTCTGAGCTGATCGAGTCGTGCAGCGTCCGCAGGACCTCGCTGGGCGTGCTGTCGGGCGAGGACGCGGTCCTGACGGTGTAGCGGGCGAGGGCCGTCAGCGAGGCCGCCTCGGGGCCCTTCCCGCAGACGTCGCCGATCACGGCGGTCCAGCTACCGGAGCCGCTGCGGAAGACGTCGTAGAAGTCACCGCCGACCTCGTAGGCCTCGCCGGCCGCGAGGAACCGCGAGGATGCCTCGAAGCCGTTGATCTCCGGCAGCGACCGCGGCAGGAGGCTGTGCTGGAGGACCGAGGCGATGTGGGACTGCTGCTCGTGCAGCCGGGCGTTATCGAGGGCCAGAGCGGCTCGGTCGGCGAGCCGCTTCGCCGTGCGCCGCGCGATCTCGTCGAAGGCCTTCGCCGGACGCATGATCCACAGGGTCAGGGCGCCCAGCACGGAGCCGCGGGCCCCCAGCGGGAGCACGATGCACGTCTTGAAGCGGTGCCGGCGAAGCAACTCCCGCTCGTTCTCGCGGGTGGTGATCTCGTCGATCTCCTCATCGGTGAGCTGATCGAGGTTGGCGGTGCGGCCGGTGCGGATCACCTCGGCGACGGGATGCGGGCCATGGGGATCGATCGGCGTGCCGGCGCGGAGGTTCCGGAAGAGATCGGCGACCTCGGTCCCGCGGCCGCCGGTGGCGACCCGCTCGATCGACCCGTCCGAAGCGAGCATGTCGACCATCGCGACGTCGCAGAGGGTCGGCACGGCGAGATCTGCCAGATGCTGGGCGCGCTGCCTGCGGTCGAGCGCGTCCTCCATCAGGGCACCGGCCTCGGCGAGCAGCTCCGAGGCGGCCTGCTCGCGATTCAGGTTGACGCGCAGGCTGGCGACCCAGAGGCCGGCCAGGTCCCCGGCGATCACCGTGACCACGGCGATCATGTACTGGGCGACCTCGACGTCTCCGTGCCAGAGGATCGAGAGCACGGACAGCACCAGGCAGAAGGCGCCGACGACCGCGGTCTCGGGCAGCGAAGCGCTCATGGCCGCGATCACCGGGGGAATCGCCAGGAGGCCGATCAGGACCGCCTGCGGGCCCATGAGGCCATCGAGCACCGCAATTGCGCTCGCCACGAGCATCGCGATGAGCACCGGCCCCGAGAGCTCCTGCAGGCTCCCCAGGGTGGGTGGCGGCGTGATCAGCTCCCGATCCCTGAGAGGCATGCATTAATCGTAAGTGCGTATCGCCGGAAATCGGTAAAACCCTCGAAATGTCACCGGAACCGCCGCACGAAGGATGGGACGCGATCCGGCGAACCAGGCTCGCCGCCGAGCGAACGGAGCTGGCCTGGTGGCGGACCGCCCTCACCTCGATCGCCGTCGCCGTCGGGGTGGGCCGCGTCGTCCCGGAGCTGAGCGGCACGACGACCGAATGGCCCTACGTCGTCGTCGGGATCGGCTGGGCGCTCTATTCGGTGTCCCTGTTCGGATACGGCTCCATCAGGTCGCGGAGGGTGGAGGCCGCGGTGGATCGCGGAGAGATGATCCAGAGCTCCCGGGTTGAATCCCGCTGGTTGATGGCGGCCGGAGTCATCCTCTGCCTCGCAACGGTGGGCCTGATCGCGGCATCGGCGTAGGACGCGCCCGGCCGGCCGATAACACGCTGCATGGTTATGTCAACTTGCGGGCATGGAGACCGAGCTGCGCCGGGTCGCCCCGGACGATCGGAACGCGATCCGGCTGCTCGGAGCAGCGCGCCTGGAGATAGCCGAGCGCAAGGCGGAGGCGGATGCCGGCGCCACGAGCCGGAAGCCGGCCGCGGAAGCCATGTGGGGTGACTGCGATGTGGCGGAGATCAAGTTGATGTACGTGGTCCCGTTGCACCTCGGCGCTGCAACCGGCTGACGGAGGCGAAGCCTGCCGTACCGGCCTGTTGAGATCCCGGGATACCGGGAGATCTGCGACTACAACGGGAATCCGAGGGCCGACCACTGGTTCGAGAAGTCTCTCGCCTGAGTTTCCATAACCTCCGTTCCCGTGCATTCCCGTTTCAGCACTGGCCCCGAGCTCCAATACGAACCCCTACCGGTTCAGGCAGCGGCGCACGGCGGTTCGATCCTCCGCGGATCCCGGCCGGCTGAAAACGGCAACGACGTTCTGCGCGGAGATGACCCGGTCAGCCGCCTCCGTCGCGGACGGCCCGAAGCTCTGCAGGGCGCTCCGCACGTCCGCCGCGGTTGCGCTTGCTCGGCGGGCGCTTCGCTGGACGGCCACGTCGATCGAGGCGCCGTCCGCCGTGTAGGCCGTGAAGTCCGCGGCGAAGAGAGGCGCGTATCCCTTCGCCCCGGCCTGCGCAGCCGACGACGGCTGCTGCCGGATGTTGGCGTGTGCGAGGCATTCCCGCACAACTGTCTCACTGAGGAGGCTGCTATTTACGCCGCTGCCGCATCCGCCCAACAGCGAGGCCAAACCGATCCAGCCGAGCGCGCAGAGGCGTCGGTCCACGGGGAAAACCTACCGGCCGGTGCAGCCGCCAAGCCGGAAAAAGGACCGGCGAGGCGACCCCAGGGGGATGAAGGCCGCCTCGCCGGGTTGGCCAACGTGCTGGACGCCTAGAAAAACCGGGTGCCGTTGGCCGGGGATCCGGATGCAGGCCGAACCCTACGCACAGCCGTATGGGCGGACATCAGGGGCGAGCCGCAGACCCACTCCGTAATAACCCCGTGGATTGCCGGTGACGCCTGGGGGCGCCCGCTCCAGACGTGGCGTCCGCCAGAATCCGAGGCATGAGCAGCGATCCGGCGGCTGGAGTGGGGATCCTGACGGCGTTCGCCGCCGGGATCATCTCGTTCCTCTCCCCTTGCGTTCTACCCCTGGTGCCGGCCTATCTCTCGGCGGTGACCGGCGTCGCCGCCGCGGACCTGGAGCGGGCCAATTGGCGGCGGGTGATCGTCCCCAGCCTGCTGTTCGTCTCGAGCTTCTCGGTGATCTTCATCCTGCTGGGACTCGGAGCGACCGGCATCGGCAGCGCCTTGCAGCAGCATCAGCTGCTGCTCGACAAGATCGCTGCCTGGCTGATCATCGCGATGGGGCTGTTCTTCGTCAGCGCGCTGTTCGTTCCGCAGCTCAATCGCGAGTGGCACGTCGAGGGGCTTCTGCAGCGGGCCGGGACGGGCGGCCCGTTGATCGCCGGCGCCGCCTTCGGGCTCGCCTGGACGCCCTGCATCGGGCCGACGCTCGCCGCCATCCTCGGCGCCGCCGCCGTCTCAGGCTCCGCCGCGCACGGAGCGTTCCTCCTCGCCGTCTACTCCGCCGGGTTGGCGATCCCGTTTCTGTTGACGTCGGTCGCCTTCAGCCGGATGACGACCGCCTTCGCCGTCGTCAAACGCCACTACCCGCTGATCATGGCGATCGGCGGCGTCATCCTGATCGCGTTCGGCGTCGCGATCCTGACCGGCTGGTTCGACACCTTCAACCGCTGGGCTCAGGACCTGCTCGACAGCCTCGGGATCAACTTCTCCGCCAACTTCTGACCGGACTGGCTGACTGGCCAGTCGCGTCACTAGACTCCGTCCGGCTCGTGTCCGCCAAGCCAACGACATGCGTGATCGGCGCCGGAATCAGCGGCCTGACCACCGGCAAGGCCCTCTCCGATTGGGGGCTCCCCTACACCTGCTTCGAGGCCAGCGACGACATCGGCGGCAACTGGTACTTCGGCAACCCGAATGGCCGCTCATCGGCGTACCAGTCGCTCCACATCGACACCTCTCGCGACGGCGTCTCGTTCCGGGACATGCCGATGGGCCCCCACGAGTACCCCGACTACCCGCACCACACCCAGATCCGCGGCTACCTGGAACGCTATGCCGAGGCGTTCTCGCTGCGCGACCGGATCCGATTTCAGAACCCGGTGGAGCACGCCGAGCGCAAGCCCGCGGGCGGCTGGTCGATCCGGCTGGGCGACGGCTCCACGGAGGAGTTCGACTTCCTGGTGGTCGGCAACGGCCATCACTGGGACCCGCGCTTTCCTGATTTCCCCGGCGAATTCGACGGCGAGACGATCCACTCGCACCACTACATCGGTCCGGACGACCCGCTCGACCTCTACGGCAAGCGCGTGCTGGTCGTCGGGATCGGCAACAGCGCCGTGGACATCGTCTCGGAGCTCTCACGCAAGGGCGTCGCGGAGAAGGTCTTCCTCTCCACCCGCAGCGGCGCCTGGGTGATGCCCAAGTACTTCCTGGGGCGCCCGATGGACACCCTGGTGAAGCTCAACCCGCGCCTCCCGCTGAAGCTGCAGCGCCGGATGGCGCGCATCCTGCCGCGCCTCGCCTCGGGGCGGATGGAGGACTTCGGCCTCCCCCACCCCAACCACAACTTCCTGGAGGCGCATCCGACGGTCTCCAGCGAGCTGCTCCTGCGGCTCGGGTCCGGGGATGCGGTCGCCAAGCCCAACGTCCAGAAGCTCGAGGGCGACAGCGTTCGCTTCGAGGACGGGACCACGGAGCAGATCGACGTGATCGTCTACGCCACCGGCTACAAGATCACCTTCCCCTTCTTCGACCCCGAGTTCCTCTCCGCGCCGGAGAACCGATTTCCGCTCTACAAGCGCGTCTTCAAGCCCGGTATCGACGACCTCGCCTTCGTCGGCTTCGCCCAGACCATCCCGACCCTCTTCCCCTTCTGTGAGCTTCAGGCCAAGCTCGTCGCTCGTTACGCCGGCGGCGACTACGCGCTGCCGCCGATCTCCGAGATGGAGGAGACGATCGGCCGGGATCAGCAGATCCACTCCGGCAACTACACGGACCGGCCCCGCCACACGATGCAGATCGAGTGGTACACGTACGAGCACGACATCTGGACGCGCGAGATCCCCGCCGGGCGAGAGCGCGCGGCGCAGGGAATGGGGCCGAAGCTCGCAGGCCGGGTATTGACGGCGGAGGCCGCAGCTGCCTGAGCGCCGCGACGTTTCCTTCCCCTCACATGGGGAGACCTGCGCCGCCTGGCACCTGGCCGGCGAGGGCGACGCGTTCGCCGGGGAGCGCGGCCGCCCGTGCGTCGTCATGGCCCACGGAATCGGCGGCACGCGTGACTCGGGACTGCTGCCGTTCGCCGAGGCGTTCGCCTCGGCGGGCCTCGACGTGCTGCTGTTCGACTACCGCTGCTTCGGCGACTCGACGGGTGAGCCACGTCAGCTGGGCTATCCGTCGCGGCATCGCGAGGACTACCGCGCGGCGGTCGAGTTCGCCCGGACCCTCGCCGGCGTCGACCCCGATCGGATCGTGCTCTGGGGAACCTCGTGGTCCGGCGGGCACGTGGTCTACGTGGCCTCGGACGACCCGCGGATCGCCGCTGTGATCAGCCAGACACCCGACCTGGACGGGCCGCGGACGGTCTGGGAGATCTCCCGCTATGCCGACAAGCGACAGCTCACTCGGGTCACCTGGGAGGGCATCAAGGACGTGATCGGCGCCGTCCGCGGGCAGCCTCCTCGGAACATCCCAATCGTCGCCCCACACCGCGAGATTGGAGCCCTGGCGAGCGAGGACGCGGACCCCGGTTACCACTCGATCGCCGGGCCCGGCTGGCGCAACGAGATCTCGGCACGTGCCGTGCTGGCGGAGAACCTGAACCGGCCGATCACCCGGATCGAAGGTGTCCGCTGCCCGATCCTGGTGCAGATCGCGGACCGCGACACGGTGGCTCCCCCACCCGGTGCCCGGGCAGCGGCCTGGCGCGCGAAGGGCAAGGTCGAGGTGCGCGAGTACCCCTGCGAGCACTTCGACATCTACCTCGGCGAATGGCGCGATCGCTCGATCGCCGACCAGCTCCACTTCCTGCGGCGCCGTCTCGGCGCGTCCGATGCCCGCGTCCCGGCCGCTCTAACCTCACAGACGTGATCAGCGACGTCAGCGAGCAGGAGTTCCGGGCCAAGGTCATCGAGCGCTCCAAGCAGGTGCCCGTGGTGGTCGACTTCTGGGCCGAGTGGTGCGGCCCCTGCCGGACACTCGGCCCGGCGATCGAGGACGCGGTGCGCAAGCGGAACGGCGAGATCGAGCTCGCCAAGGTCGACACCGACCGCAATCCGGGAATCGCGCAGGAGTATGAGATCTCGAGCATCCCGGCGGTGAAGGCGTTCAAGGACGGCAAGGTGGTCGCCGAGTTCATCGGCGCGATTCCGCCCGCGCGGATCGAGGCGTTCCTGAACGAGATAGTCCCGTCCGAGGCCGACCGGCTGGCCGAGTCCGGCGACGAGGAGTCGCTGCGCAAGGCGCTCGAGCTTGACCCGAATCACCCCCAGGCGGCCATCGGGCTGAGCCGGATCCTCCTCGGCCGCGGCGAGACCGAGCAGGCGCTCGAGACGCTCAAGCCGTTCCCCCACGACTTCACGGCCGACGGCCTCGCGGCACGCGCCCAGCTGTCGATGTCGGCGAACGGGACCGGCGCGGACGAGCTTCAGACGGCGTTCGCGGCGTGGGATGACGGCGAGCCCGGTGAGGCGCTGGAGCAACTGCAGGGTGTCCTCGCCACCGAGCAGGATCCGGAGCGCAAGGACCAGCTACGCCGCGTGATGGTCGCGATCTTCACCGAGCTCGGCGCGGACCACCCGCTGGCCCGCGAGCACCGCCGCCGCCTGGCAGCGGCTCTGAACTAAGCCGGCGGCTCCGCCGGCGGGCCGCTCGGCACGGCGACCTCGATCGGGATCCCCAGGGCCTCGGCCTCTTCGATGCCCTCCCCCTCCTGATCGCGGGAGCAGATGATCCGGAACGCGCCGGTTCCGAGCTCCGGGTCGGCGACGATCGGCAGGCCGCGGATCTCCTCCCAGCCGAGGCGCTCGCACTCGAACGGGTTCATGCGCACCTCGCTGGCGGGAAATGGGCAGCTCGAGTTGTGCTGATCGATCGCCCGGGAGATCGCCTCGAGGTTCTTTGCCTCCGCGTTTGCCACAGCCGCCCAAAATAGCGCTCTCCGTCGGGGTCCGGGCCTAATCTGCATGGGTCGCAGGTGATCGCCCACGTGGACATGGACGCGTTCTATGTGTCGATCGAGATGCTGCGCCATCCCGAGCTGCGAGGCAAGCCCGTGGTGGTCGCCTACGACGGTCCCCGCGGCGTCGTCACGACCGCCTCCTACGCGGCTCGGAAGTACGGGGTTCACTCCGCGCTGCCGCTGGTGACGGCGCGCCGCCGCTGCGCCCAGCTCACCGTGCTCCCCGTCGACATGCAGCTCTACAAGCGGGGCTCGGTGAAGGTGATGGAGACGCTGCGCGAGTTCAGCGACGAGATCGAGGTCGTCGGCATGGACGAGGCGTACGTCGACCTCTCCGGATCGCCGGTGCCGCAGTCGCGCGCGCAGGAGATCAAGCGGCGGATCAAGGAGACCACCCACCTGATCTGCTCGATCGGGCTCGCCCCCAACAAGCTGATGGCGAAGATCGCCTCGGACCTCGACAAGCCGGACGGCTTCTTCGTCCTCGACCAGGACAACTGGCTCGAGACGGTCGGTGAGAAGCCGGCGTCGCTGCTCCCGGGCGTGGGTCCGAAGACCTTCGAGCGGTTGCGGGGGCTTGGAGTCGAGACCGTGGCGCAGCTGGCCGATACCGATGACCTGAGCCTCGGACGGGCCTTTGGCCCCAATCACGGAGGGGGCCTGCGCGCCCGGGCGAACGGCGTCGGGAGCACCAAGCTGAACGAGGACCGGGTCCGGAAATCGGAAAGCCGGGAGACCACCTTCCCCGAAGACATCACAGACCGCCAGGTCCTGCACGACACCGTCGAGCGCCTGGCCCGGTCGGTCTGCGAGAGCCTTGCGCAAAACAAGCGCCGCGGAAGGACCGTCACGTTGAAGATCCGCCTGCAGCCGTTCAAGACGTACACGCGCTCGCGCACGCTCTCCTCCCACACCTGCGATCCGGAGGCGGTCGTCTCCACCGCCAGGGAGCTGCTCGATCGCTTCGACCCTCGGTCGCCCGTGAGGCTCGTCGGGGTCGGCATGGCCGGGCTGGCGGAGGACGAATCGCCCCACCAGCCCGGCCAGCCTGAACGGCTCGCCGTCTAGCGAGTGGTCAGCA
>Ga0210120_1000312_pt1 | contig 11545 bp, 15 predicted proteins | sample Goodyear_PhragA__FD_184868 | JGI IMG/M metagenome (GOLD analysis project Ga0210120, IMG submission 184868) | Wetland microbial communities from San Francisco Bay, California, USA, that impact long-term carbon sequestration - Goodyear_PhragA_D2... | ecosystem: Environmental > Aquatic > Marine >... | reverse complement strand
ATCGCGAGAACATCAGGATGCTCGAGCTCGCAGCCGAGCATCTCGACAGCCTGCTCGGGAAGGTGGTCTTCGTCGGTGGCGCCACGGTCGAGCTGTGGATCAGCGACGAGGCAGCGCCGGAATTTCGGCCCACCGACGACATCGACGTGATCGCCGAGATCACCACCGCGAGGGATTACCACCGTTTCGAGAAGCGGGTCAGAAAGCTGGGACTCGAAAACGATCAACAGAGCGGAGTGATCTGTCGCTTCAAGCATCCCGACTCGGCCCTGCTGCTGGACGTGATGCCGACTGAGGCCTCGATCCTAGGCTTCGACAACCGCTGGCAGGGCGAGGCATTTCCTCACGCCGTCGAGGTGGGCCTGCCGTCGGGCAGATCGATCCGGGTCATCCCGCCGCCCTACCTCTTGGCGACCAAGCTGGAGGCGTTCAAGATTCGCGGCAAGGGCGACCTCTACGGAAGCCGTGATTTCAGCGACGTGGTCTCCTTGATCGACGGACGCGAGGAGTTGATCGAGGAAGTGGCAAACGCTCCGGCAGCGCTGCGCGAGTACGTCGCCGGTCAGCTCAGCGAGTTGTCCCGCCATCCGGTCTTCGACAACGGGCTCGAGGGAGCCCTTCCATCCAGCCCCGAGACGCGGGCACGTGTGGAGTTGGTCATAAGGCCCAGGATCGCGACGATCGTCGGTACGGAAAATCAGCCGTCATAGGGTGGGAGCTAGCCGCACGCGCTTCTTGCGAACCGGAACCGACGTTCGCGCATAGGCTATTCCGCGTATGCCCCAGGTAAGGCTCTCCCGCTTCGGCGGTGAACCCCCTGGGGCTCCGTCGTTCTGAGCGGCGGTCATGGGCCAACTCGCCTTGCCTCGCCATTGGGCGACGGCCCATATCTCGTCGCCCAAAGCCACCCAAAACCCCTGGAAACCACGGGCAGGCGCCGCCACCCGCCTCTTACGACAAGCCCTGCAACCAGGGCAAATCATCCTGATCGTTCGGCGTCCCTGAAAATCGTGGTGTCGTGGGTTTGATTCCCACCCTCGCCATCGCTTCGCAGAGCCAAATGCGCCGCCCTGCAAGGCGGCGCAACCTGGAGCGGGCGCTGGCGATTCTCGAAGCGCTCGATTTCTCGCCTGCCGCCGTCCGCGGGGACCTCGAGGGAGCCAGGGCGTTTCCGCTCCTGCTGCACTCCGCCTGCGACCTGATCGACCACGCCGGAGATCTGGCGGCCCAGAGCGCCGCGCTCATCCACGGCAACGAGCGGCGTTGGCGGGTGTTCAGGCAGAGGGTCGAGGAGCTGCTCCCGTCCGAGCGGTGACGCCCAGGTCGCCGGCGTGTCTATCATTTACACATTCGCTATGTGTAAATGAAGCCGGAGGTGAACGATGGCCTATGTGATCAACGAGCCCTGCATCGGGACGAAGGACAACTCCTGCGTGGAGGTCTGCCCGGTCGACTGCATCCACCCGACCCCCGAGGAGCCCGACTACGACTCGGTCGAGCAGCTCTACATCGACCCGGACGAGTGCATCGACTGCGACGCCTGCGTCGAGGCCTGCCCCGTGGACGCGATCACCCCGGAGGACCAGGTGCCGCCCGAGTGGCAGAAATACATCGAGATCAACGCCGCCCACTTCAGAGACCGGGCGTAGCGTCGCTGCGCCGCCTCGGTGCGCTTCACGCGGCGCCGACCCCCTCGACCTCGACCAGGCAGCCGGCGCGGGCCGGCTCGTGCGGCTCGAAGCGGCTCAGCTTCGCCTTCGGGTCGAGGGCCGCCAGCAGTCCCGCGGTGATGCCGCGGTGCAGAGTGCAGACCACCTCCGGGCTCTGCCGGGCCGACTCCCGGTAGGGGCAGTTCCCCAGCCGGCAGGCGAAGCCGTGTGCGTCGCGCTCGATCGCCGGCTGGAAGCCGAGCGCCGCGAGGGCGGAGCGAAAGCGCTCGAGCGGGTCACCCGTCGTGTCGGGCGCGAGCTCGCGCCCGATCTCCTGCCCTGCCCTCTCGATCGCGGCCAGGCGGGTCGGTCCGCTCGGGATCGTCCGTGCGAGCCAGCCGGCCAGGTCGGCGTACCCGCTGGGGGATTCGCCGCCCGGGCGCGCGTCGGCGGCGACCAGCCACCTGTCGCCGGGCCGTCCCCTCGCGCCGCGGCTGCGCCGCCGCTCGACCAGCCCCGCGTCGTGGAGGAGCTCGAGGTGGCGCCGGACGCCGTTGACGTGCATGCCCAGCGGACCGGCGAGCTCCTCGGTGCTCATCGCCGCTCGGCGCTCGACCAGGAGCGCGAAGATGCGCGCCCGGGTCTTCTGCCCCAGGACGCCGTCGCTGCCGCTTGGCAGGTCCATGACCGCCTCCTATGTTTGCACATCTGGGGTGTGTAAAAGCCCGCAAGCCCTCGCTCGACGGCCGCCGTAGAGGTTGTCACCGCCATGCGGGCGCAACCTCTACGGCGCTACTCGCGCCACTTGATCGAGCAGCCGACCGGCTGCGTTTCGGCGGGCGTCGGCTCGGAGCCGGTGAGCACGGCCTCGAGCGCCGAGCGCAGCCAGGCCGCGCCCTGCGAGGGGTCGCGGTGGTCGGAGTCGGGGGCGCCGCGGTAGCGCAGGCGCAGCTCGGAGTCGAAGACGAAGAGGTCGGGCGTGGTCTTGGCGCCGTAGGCGCGGGCGACGTCCTGGCTCTCGTCGTGCAGGTAGGGCATGCCCCACTCCTCGGCGTCGTAGCTCTCTGCCATCGCCGCCGGCGAGTCGCTCGGGTAGCGCTCGGCGTCGTTGGAGTTGACGGCGAAGAAGGCGACGCCGCGCTCGCCGTACTCGCGCGCCGCCTCGGTCAGCCGGCCGTGCCAGCCGCGCGCATAGGGGCAGTGGTTGCAGGTCCAGAGGACGACCGTCGCCCGCGCCTCGCCGGGTCCCGGCAGTGTCGTCTCCCTGCCCTCGGTGTCGGGCAGCGCCAGCTCCGGCGCAGCGTCGCCGAGCCCGATCCCGTCCACGGTCATCCCTCTGCCTCCTTGCTCGATGGTCGGAGGGACCGAGGCTAGCGGGGCGCCGCCATCGGCTTGCGCGCCTCCGGTGGCCGGCAGCCGTCACAAAGTCGTAAGGACTCCGTCACAGCGCAGTAAGAACCGCCTCCTAGCATCGGCCTCGCAGGCATAAAGCCCTGTGACCAGTAAGCCACTTTCTCCAGGAGGACCAATGAAAGCCACCGCACGCCTGGCCGGCGTCGCCGTGCTCGCGTTCGCGCTCGCCGCCCTGTTCGCGAGCGTCGCCGCCGCATCGCCCGGCCACCACCAGCCTCACCATCCGCAGCACCCACCGCACCCGCTGCCGGACGCGGTCTTCGTGCAGACGAACGACCCGGCGGGCAACTCCGTCGTCGCCTACGACCGCGCGAGCGACGGCAGCCTCAGCGAAGCCGGCTCCTACGCCACCGGCGGGCTCGGCGGCGCGCTCGAAGGGGCGGTCGTCGACCGGCTCGCCTCGCAGGGCTCGCTGACCCTCGACCGCGAGGCCGGGCTGCTCTACGCGGTCAACGCCGGCAGCGACACGCTCACCGTGTTCGCGGTCCGCGGCAACGGGCTGCAGCGCCGCCAGGTCGTCTCCTCGGGCGGCGACTTCCCGGTCAGCGTCGCCGTGCACGGCAGGCTCGTCTACGTGCTCAACGCGCGCGACGGTGGCTCCGTCCAGGGCTTCATCCGCTTCGGCGCGAAGCTGTTCCCGGTCCGCTTCTGGCACCGCGACCTCGGCCTCGACCCCGAAGCGGCGCCGGAGTTCGTCAGCACGCCGGGGCAGGTCGCCTTCACGCCCGATGGGCATGAGCTGCTGGTCACCACCAAGGCCAACGGCCACGCGGTCGACGTGTTCGGGGTGCGCCGCAGCGGCGGGCTCTCGCACGACCCGGTCGTCAACGAGCTGCCTGAAACGGTGCCCTTCGCGATGTCCTTCGACCCGCAGGGCCGGCTGGTGCTCGCCGAGGCGGCCGGCAACGTCGCGACCTTCGACGTGCACGGCGACGGCACGCTCGGCGCGGTCGACCTGAAGGAAACCGGCGGCGCCGCGACCTGCTGGATCGTCGGCATCGGCTCGACTTTCTACGCCTCGAACACGGGCAGCGACACGCTCTCCGGCTACACGACCGACGGCGCGGGCCTGCTGAGCGCGCTCGGCGACACCTCGACCGGCCCGGCGCCGGTCGACGCCGCGGCCTCCTCGGACGGCCGGTACCTCTACGTGCAGACGGGCGCCGAAGGCGGCGTCGACGAGTACGCCGTCAACGGCGACGGCTCGCTGGCCCCGCTCGGCTCGATCCTCGTCCCCGACACCGCGGGCGGCGAGGGCATAGCCGCCTCCTGACCAACCCCTGACCGCCGACGGGCCGATTTCCCACCCATACCGTGGGATTTCGGCCCGTCGGCCCCTTCAGGCGGGGGCGAGGTAGCCCTCGGGCTCCTCGATGACCGGGTTGGCGAGCTCGCCGATGCGCTCGATCTCTACCCGCACGGTCTCGCCGACGTGGAGCAGGTTGTCGCGCACCGGCTTGCGGCCGAGGCCGACGCCGGCCGGCGTGCCGGTGGCGATCGTGTCGCCCGGCTCTAGCGTGAAGGCTTCGGAGAGGTGGGAGACCTGCTGGGAGCAGTCGAAGACCATCTCGCCGGTGCGCGCGTCCTGGCGCAGCTCGTCGCCGACGTAGCAGCGGATCGCCAGATCCTGCGGGTCGCCGAGCTCGGAGCCGGTGACCAGCCACGGCCCCAGCGGCCCGTGCGTGTCGAAGGACTTGCCGATCGTCATCGTCTGCGCTCTGCCCTGCCAGTCGCGCACGCTGACGTCGTTGGCGCAGGTGTAGCCGGCGATCACCTCGTGCGCGCGCTCGGCGGGGACGTGCCGGCAGCGCCTGCCGATCACCACCGCCAGCTCCGCCTCGTAGTCGAGGAAGGTCGAGACCTTCGGCATGTGGATCCCCGCCCCGGGGCCGACCACGCAGCTCACCTGCTTGTTGAAGAAGACCGGCACCTCGGGCGCCTCCATCCCCATCTCGGCGATGTGGTCGCGGTAGTTGAGGGCGATCGCCAGGTACTTGCGCGGCCTCGCCGGGGCGAGCAGGTGGACCTCGGCGAGCGGCCGGCGCGGCGCGTCCGCGGCGAGCTTCGCCAGGCCGTCTTCGCCGAGCGCCTCGAGCGCCCGCGCCGGTTCCGGCGGCGCGTCGGCGGCGCCGAGGTCGGCGACCTCCTCGCCCTCGACGACCCCCAGCGCCGGGCCGTCTTCGCCTGCGAACCGACAGAGCCTCATCGCGGCGGAACTCTCTCACAAGCGCGGCTCGGCAACGCGTTCTGTACGGTCGGTTGCGAAAGCGAGGAAGCGAAGGAGCGGAGGTAGCTGCATGGCAATGGATCGGGACGCCTACAGGGAGCAGAGCCACGAGACCTGGGCGGAGATGGCGCCGGGCTGGGAGGCGCGAAACGAGTGGATGAACGAGGTCGCGGGACGGGTGAACGAGTGGATCGTCGAGAAGGCCGACCCGCAGCCCGGCGAGACAGTGATCGACCTCGCGGCCGGGCCGGGGGACCTGGGCTTCCGGGTGGCCGAGCGGATCGGCGACGGCGGCAGGGTGCTGTCGACCGACTTCTCGCCCGAGATGGTCGGCGTCGCGCGGCGGCTTGGCGACCGCCGCGGGCTGACGAACGTCGAGTACCGGGTGCTCGACGCCGAGGCGATGGACCTCGCGGACGAAAGCGCCGACCGGGTCGTCTGCCGCTGGGGCTACATGCTGATGGCCGACCCCGCGGCGGCGCTGGGCGAGACCAAGCGCGTCCTGCACCGTGGCGGCCCGCTGGCATTCGCCGTCTGGGCGGCGCCTGAGCGCAACCCCTGGGCGGCGCTGCCGGCGAAGGTGCTGGTCGAGCGCGGCCACCTGCCGCCGCCCGAGCCGGGCGCCCCGGGGATCTTTGCGATGGCCGACCCCGAGCGCATCCGCACGCTGGTGGCCGGGGCGGGCTTCGGCGAGCCCGAGCTGGAGGAGATCCCGCTCGAGTTCCGCTACGCCGATGCCGACGACATGTGGGACGTCCTGGTCCGCATCGCCGGCCCCCTGGCCCGCGCGGTCAAGTCGCTACCCGAGGACGAGCTGCGGGCGACCCGCGCCGCGATCGAGGAGAGCTTCGCGCCCTTCCGCGGCGAGGACGGCTCCTACACCGTGCCGGGCATCTCCTGGGGCGCACTCGTCAGCTGATCCCGAGCGGGACGCCCCGCACCGACCGGACGGGGAAGTACGGATGCGACCGCGCTCGCGCGGGAGCATGATCGGTCCATGGCCAACGGCGCATCGGCACCGGCCTCTCGCCACGCGTTGCCGGCCGCGGACGCGGCCTGGCTGCACATGGACAGCGCGACCAACCCGATGGTCGTCAACAGCGTCGTCATCCTCGGCGAGCGGCCGGACCCCGACGCCGTCGCCGAGGTGCTCGAGCAGCGCCTCGTCGCAGAGTTCCCGCGCTTCCGCCGGCGGATCGTCGAGTCGCCGGGCCGGGCGCCGGCCTTCGAGGACGATCCCTCTTTCGAGCTCGGCAACCACCTGCGTCGCCTGGCCCTGGAGCCGCCCGGCGATCGCGTCGCCCTGCAGAGGCTGGTCAGCGAGCTGGTCACGCCGCAGCTCGACCGCGACAAGCCGCTCTGGCGGGTCTACCTGATCGAGGGCTTCGAAGGGGGCGCGGCGCTGCTCTGGCGGATCCACCACTGCATCGCCGACGGGATCGCGCTCTCCCGGGTGATGCTCTCGATCACCGACGGGGGCGAGCCGGGCGAGCCGCCGGCGCCGCCGCCCCCGGCCAGGAGCGCCCTGCGGCGCCTTGCCGGCATCCCCCTCGGCGCCCTCTCGGCCGCCCGCGGAATCGGCGCGACGGCGGCCCACGAGGGGATGGAGTCGCTCGCCCATCCCGACCACCTGCGCGAGCTGGCGGGGACGGCCCTGCGCGACGCCTCCACCGCGGCCCAGCTGCTCGCCGGGCCGGCGGACGCGCCGAGCGCGCTGCGGGGCCCGCTCTCCGGCATCCGCCGGGTCGCCTGGTCGGAGCCCTTCCCGCTCGACCGGATCAGGGACGTGGCGCACCGGCGCCGGGTGACGATCAACGACCTGCTGGTCGGCGCCCTGGCGGGGGCGACGCACGAGCTGCTCGCCGAGGGCGAGGAGCCGCCCGAGGAGATCCACGCGATGATCCCCTTCAACCTGCGCCCGCTCGACGAGCCGGTCCCCGCCGACCTCGGCAACGACTTCGCGCTGATCCTGCTCGAGCTGCCGGTCGGCAGGCTCGCGCCGGCCGAGCGGCTGCGCGAGGTGAGCAGCCGCATGGACCGGATCAAGAGCACCCACGAGGCGCCGATCGCCTACGGGATCCTCAGCGCGATCGGGCTGACGCCGCCCTGGGTGGAGGAGCGCCTGATCGGCTTCTTCACCGACAAGGCGAGCATGGTCGTCACCAACGTCCCCGGCCCCCGCGGCCGACTCCACTTCGCCGGCGCGCCGATCGCCGGCGTCCTCGTCTGGGCCCCCTGCTCGGGCAGCCTCGGGATGACGGTGAGCATCTTCAGCTACGACGGCGAGGTGACGGTCGGCTTCATGACCGACGCCGCCCTGATCCCCGACCCCACCCGCCTGGCCCGCGCCTACGAGGCGGAGCTGCGCAGGTTCGTCGGCCCGGACGCCGTAGAGGTTTGAGTCGCTATGGGGTTTGAAGCTCTACGGCGGTGCGGGTCAGGCGAGCTCCTCGGCCAGGGCCGCCACCCGCCGCGCGATCTCATCGCGGGTGGCGCGGACCTCCTCGAGCGGGCGGCCCTTGGGGTCCGGGAGGTCCCAGTCGACGTAGCGCTTGCCGGGGATGTAGGGGCACTCGTCGCCGCAGCCCATCGTCACGACCACGTCGGCCCACTCGGCGTCCTCGCGATTGAGCTCGTGCGGGACGCGGTCGCCGAGGTCGATGCCGAGCTCGGCCATCGCCTCGACCACCTCCGGGTGGACGCGCCCGCCCGGCGTCGTCCCTGCCGAACGGGCCTCGTGGCGGCCGTCCGCGGCGCGTTCGAACAGCGCCTGGCTCATCTGCGAGCGCCCGGCGTTGTGCAGGCAGACGAACAGCGCCCGCGCCATCAGGTCCGCACCTCGGCCCGGTCTTCCCGCCCGGCGCCGTCGAGGTTTGTGTCGCCAGGCGGCGAAAAGCTCGACGGCGGGGCGCCGCGGACGAGCTGGTAGGCGACGGCGCCCAAGGCGGCGCCCGCGATCGGGCCGACGACGTAGATCCAGATCTGGTGCAGTTCGCCGGAGACGAGACCTGGGCCGAGCGAGCGCGCGGGGTTCATCGAGGCGCCGGTGATCGGGCCGCCGAACAGCGCGTCGAGGCCGATCACGCCGCCGATCGCGATCGCCGCCCCGGCGCCGACCGCGCGCGTGTCGGTCGCCACGGCCATGATCGTGAACATCAGGAAGGCGGTCAGCGCGGCCTCGTAGACGAGCGCGCTGCCGGCGCCGACGCTGGGCACGGTGGCGCCGAGCGAGGCCGGCTCGCCCGGCCAGACGGCCAGCAGCAGCGCTGCGCCTGCGAGCGCGCCGAGCAGCTGCGCGCCGACGTAGACGGCGGCGTCCCGCGCCGGGAAGTGACGGGTCAGCGTGAACGCCAGCGTCACCGACGGGTTGAGGTGGGCGCCGGAGAGGTGGCCGGTCGCGTAGACCATCGCCATGATCACAAGACCGAAGACGAGCGCGATGCCGACGGTCCCCAGCGCCCCCGGGTGCTCGGCCTCGGTGACGATCGCGCCGCAGCCGGCGAAGACCAGCGCGAACGCTCCGATCGCCTCGGCAGCCGCGCGTCGAGCCAGGTCGGGCCGGTCGCTCATCCGGAGAAGACGTCCCGCACCGCGTCGAGCGCCCCGGGAACGAGGCTGAAGTAGCTGTAGGTGCCGCGGGCTTCGCGGGCCGCGATACCCGCCTCGACCAGCAGCTTCAGATGGTGGCTGACGGTCCCCTGCGAGAGCCCCAGCAGCGGCTGCACCTCGCACACGCAGACTGGCTTGCCGCCGGCCCGCAGCAGCAGGTTGACGATCCGCAGCCGGTGCCGGTCCGCGAGCGCCTTCAGCACGGTCTCCAGCTCGGCCCCCCGCTCCTCGGAGAGCGAAGACCCCGCAAGCGGCGTGCAGCACTCGATCGCCGGCAGCTCGGTCACGGGCATGGACTGGACGCTATCTGCTTAATTGATGTATGTCAATGAAGGCAAGGTGACCCTCGAGCTTGCGAAAATCGGTCGTACGAGCCGAGCGGCTCAACGCTGAGGTGCTTGACCGAGCGCGCGAGCCCCGCGAACGGGGTGCTTTGGCGAAGGTGGGTGCTTCGGGAAGACGAGCGGAGGAAGATTCTCGAGGAAATCCGCTGAGGGATGCGCCGTCGGACCCCGAGCGAGCAGGGCGAGTCGCATATAGTTCGAGTCGAGCGATGGGGCTCGCTCCCGCATAAGCGCCGCTGGTTCGGCTGACGGTCCCTGCCACGTCCAGCGACGCTGATAGGAGACCCACCCGATGCGACTGCCCCGAATCGACGGCCGCGAGCTGGCGGCGATCTACGCCGGCGGGGTGCTCGGGGCGCTGGCGCGGGTCGGCCTCGCCGAAGCCGCGCCGCACGCGGTCGACAGCTTCCCCTGGCCGACCTTCGCCGCCAACATGCTCGGCGCGCTGCTGCTCGGCTACTTCGTCACCCGCCTGCAGGAGCGCCTGCCGCCCTCGAGCTACCGCCGGCCGCTGCTCGGCACCGGTTTCTGCGGTGCGCTGACCACCTTCGCCACCGTGCAGCTCGAGCTGTTCGAGATGCTCGACGCCGGGCACCTCGGGCTCGCCGCCGGCTACGTCGCGGCGACCCTGGCCGGCGGCTTCGCCTGCGTCCACCTGGCGACGGCGACGGTGCGGCGGACGAGGCTGGTCCGGTGACCGCGCCCGCCTGGATCGGCGTGGCGCTGCTCGGCGGCGTCGGGGCCCTGGCCCGCTTCCTGCTCGACGCCGCCGTCGCTGAGGGCGCCGCCGGCCCCTTCCCGGCCGGCACGCTCGCCGTCAACCTCAGCGGCGCCGCGCTGCTCGGGCTGCTCGCCGGCCTCGCCCTGCACGGCGCGGCGCTGACGATCGTCGCCGGCGGCGGCCTCGGCTCCTACACCACCTTCTCCACCTGGATGTTCGAGTCGCAGCGGCTCGGCGAGGCCGGGCGGGCGAACCTGCTCTGGCTCAACATCGGCCTCTCGCTGCTCGCCGGGCTGCTCGCGGTGACGCTCGGCCACTGGCTCGGGGGAGCGCTGTGAACGGGCCGCAGCCGGGCGCCGAGGCGCTCAAGCTCGCCTTCTACTTCGGCGAGCACGACCGCCACGCGGGCCGCTTCCTCTCCGCCGCGGTCCTCGACCTGTTCGAGCGCCGCGGCCTGGCCACGAGCATCCTGCTGCGCGGAGCCGAGGGCTTCGGCGCCGGCCGGCGCCTGCAGACCGACCGGCTGCTCTCGCTGTCGGAGGACCTGCCGCTGGTCGCGATCGGGGTCGACACCCGCGAGCGGATCGAGGCCCTCGCGCCCGAGCTGACCGCGATCTCCGGCGAGGGGCTGCTGACGCTGGAGCGCGCCCGCTTCGCCGGTGACGGCCACGGCCCGGCCGCCGAGCCGCACGAGGAGGTGAAACTGACCGTCTACGTCGGCCGGCGCGAGCGGCACGGCGGCGCGCCCGCGCACGTCGGCGTCGTCGCCGCCCTGCACCGGCACGGCGTGGCGGGCGCCGGGCGAGCTTCCTCTCCGCCAACGCGGACGTGCCGGCGATGGTCGTCGCGGTCGGCGAGCGCGAGCGGATCGGCGCCGCGCTCGCCGAGATCGAGTCCGCCGCACGGCCGCCGCTCGCGACCCTCGAGGCGATCCGCGTCTGCAAGCGCGACGGCCGCACGCTGGCCGCGCCCCGGTTCCCGTCCGACGCCGACGGCGACGGCCGGCGCCTCTGGACGAAGCTGATGGTCTACTGCTCGGAGCGCTCCGAGCACGAGGGCCGCGCCCTGCACCTGGAGCTGATCCGCCGCCTGCGCGCCGCCGACGCGGCCGGCGCCACGTCCCTGCGCGGCGTCTGGGGCTACCACGGCGACCACGCGCCGCACGGCGACCGCCTGCCGGCCCTGCGCCGCCGCGTGCCCGTGGTCACCGTCGTCGTCGACACGCCCTCGCGCAGCGAGCGCTGGTTCGAGATCGCCGACGAGCTGACCGCGGAGACCGGCCTGCTCACCGTGGAGAGCGTCCGCCCACGCCTCTAGCTTGAGGCGCGCGATGGCCGATCAGACGCAGCTCGACGGACTGGTCCCGGCGCCGCCCCCCGCGGCGCCCGAGGCGGCCGAGCCGCAGGGCGGGGAGCCCGCGCCGCGGGTGCCGCTGCGCGAGCTCGAGGACGGGCAGCGGGTGAGGGGCGTCTACGCCGTGCGCGAGCGCGAGCTGCGGCGCAAGCGCAACGGCGAGCCTTGGCTGCGGCTCGTCCTCTGCGACGCCGGCGGCAGCGCCGAGGCGGTCTCCTGGGAGGACGCC
>Ga0210120_1000311_pt1 | contig 11570 bp, 9 predicted proteins | sample Goodyear_PhragA__FD_184868 | JGI IMG/M metagenome (GOLD analysis project Ga0210120, IMG submission 184868) | Wetland microbial communities from San Francisco Bay, California, USA, that impact long-term carbon sequestration - Goodyear_PhragA_D2... | ecosystem: Environmental > Aquatic > Marine >... | reverse complement strand
CGCTCCGGGCGAGCCGATCGAGACCGAAGCGGTCGTCAGCCTGCCGCGGCTCGAGGGTCGGCGGATCGACGGTCTGCCGGCCGACCCGGAGGGCTTCCTGCCGGTCGACGAGCACTGCCGGGTCGCCGGCGCGCGCGACGTCTACGCCGCCGGCGACGTGACCAGCTTCCCGGTCAAGCAGGGCGGGATCGCGACCCAGCAGGCCGACGTGGCGGCGGAAGCGATCGCCGCCGCGGCGGGGGCGGAGATCGAGCCGGCCGCATTCGAGCCCGTCCTCCGCGCCGTGCTCTGGACCGGCGGCGAGCCGCGCTACCTGTTCGGCCGGCCGACCGGCGGCTACGGCGAGGTCTCGACGCTGGGCGAGAGCCCTCCCTGGCACGAGCGCGACGGCAAGATCGTCGGCCGCCACCTGACCCCGTTCCTCGACGGCCTGCCCGACGTGCGCAACCGGGCGCTGAACGTCGTCGAGACCGCCGACGAGTAACCGGTCCCCCCGACAGCCGAGCGCCGTAGAGGTTCTGCTCGCTATGCGGCACAAACCTCGACAGCGGTCGATGTGGGCATGATGCGCGTGTGCGCGAGGCAGACGAGCAGGCGCTGATCCGCCGCTACCGCGGCGCCCGCCGCGACCGCGAGCTGGCGGTGCTGGAGGGCTTCCACGCGCTCAAGCACGCACTGCGCTTCGGCGCCGAGCTGCTCGAGGCGGTCGCGATCGACCGGGCGCAGCTCGAGCAGCTGGCCGCCGAGCTGGCGCCGGACCTCGCCGGCTCGCTGGCCGAGCGCACGGCGCCGGTCGGCGCCGGGACGATGGCCGAGCTCGTGCCGCAGGCGCCGCGCACCGGCGTCGTCGCGCTGGCGCGGCGGCCGGCGGTAGACGTGGACGCCGTGCTGGCCGACCCGCGGCCCGAGCCGATCGTCCTGCTCGAGGACCCGCGCACGATGGGCAACATGGGCGCCTGCGTGCGCGTCGCCGCCGCCGCCGACGCCGCCGGCGTGCTGACCACCGGCTCGAACGACCCCTGGCACCCCGACGCCCTGCGCGGGGCGGCGGGCCTCCACTTCGCCCTGCCTGTAGCGCCGTTGGCGAGTTTCCCGTCCATAGCGCGGGAAACTCGCCAGGGAGAGGCCGGGCCGGCCACCGGCGAGCGACCGCTGATCGCGATCGACCCGGAGGGCGCCGGCATGGTCCCGGCCGAGCTGCCGCCGCGCGCGATCCTCGCCTTCGGCAGCGAGCGCCACGGCCTCAGCGACGAGCTGCTCGCCCGTGCCGACGCCCGGCTCGCGATCCCGATGCGCGCCGGCGTCTCCAGCCTCAACCTCGCCACGGCGGTCGCCGCCGTGCTCTTCGCGCAGCGTGAAACTACGGATGTTGCAGGCAGGAACGGCGATTAGCGTGCGGAATTACCAAGTCGCAACCCACCTCTTCCTCATCTGACCGAAAGGACGACCTGTGCTGCCGTTCGCGAACTTCAACCTGGGCGAAGCCATGCTTCTCGCCCTCGAGATCTTCTTCTTCGTGATCTGGATCTGGATCCTGATCACGATCCTCACCGACCTCTTCCGCGACCACGAGCTGTCCGGCTGGTGGAAGGCGGTATGGGTGATCTTCCTCGTCGTGATCCCGTTCCTGACCGCGCTCGTCTACCTGATCGCGCGGGGCGGCGGGATGCGCGACCGGACGATCAAAGCGCAGGCGGAGGCCAAACAGCACTTCGACTCATACGTGCGTCAGCAGGCCCATACCGGCTCGCCCGCCGACGAGCTGCACAAGCTCAACGAGCTGAAGGAAAAGGGCGCGATCTCCGCCGAGGAGTTCGACAAGGCGAAGGCCAAACTGCTCGGCTGAACGACTGACTCCAAATTCCCGCACCCACGGATGACGCGTCTGGCACGGCGCTGGATCGGCACGCACGTCCTCGCGCGTAGCGCTGCTAGGCGCAGCGGCCGCGCGCACCGCCCAGCTTGGCCAGGCGCGCCCCCGCGGGCACGGTAATTCGAAGTCCGCCGTCCAGCCTCGCCCGAACCTGCAACAGGAGTTGCAGGTTATTAGCAACCGCTAACAGTTCTTCTGCGATTTCGCTAGGTTGCGGCGCTCAATGCGCGCCCCCTTCGGTTCCTCCCGGCGGTGGCTGTTGCCCGCCGCCCTGCTTCTGTTCTTGGCCCTCGTCGCCACCGCGTCGGCTACCACCCTGCAGGAAAAGCTCGACTCGACCCAGGGCAAGCTGAGCAAGGTGCGCGACAGCCACAGCGCGCTGGCGACGACGATCGCCGAACAGAACCGGGCGATCGACTCGATGCTGGGCGAAGTCTCGCGCCTGCGCTCCGAACAGCAGGCGCTGGAAGCCGAACTGGGGAAGAAGCAGGACGAGCTCGACGCGGCGACCGCGAAGCTGGAAGCCGAGCAGCATCACCTGGAAGTCGTGCGCGAACGGCTGCAGCGGGCGCTCGGCGTGCTGCGGCAGCGGCTCGTCTCGATCTACGAGTCGGGCAGCCCCGACGTGGTCAGCGTGGTGCTCGAATCGAAGAGCTGGTCGCAGGCCAACGCGCGCGCCGAATACCTCAGCCGCGTGCAGGACTACGACGACTCGGTCGCCGAACGGGTCAAGGGGCTGCGCGACGAAGCGCAGGCCGCGGTCGACCGGATGGCGGCGATCCGCGCGCAGCTGAAGCAGGCGCGCGACGAAATCGCCGCCAAGGAGAGGGAAGCGGCCGAAGCCAGCGCCGCAGCCGCCGCCCGCTTCGCCGAGCTGAAGGCGGCGCAGGCGAAGCGTCAGGCCGACCTGGAAGCGCTCGAGTCGCGCGAAGCGGCGCTCAGCGACAACCTGGCGGCGATCTCCGAACAGCTCGCCGGCTCGGGGTCGCCGGCCCCGACCGGCACGCCGGCGCCGCTGACCCCCGGCCAGAGCGCCGAATACATCTCCGAAAGCCAGGCCAGCGTGCCGAGCAGCGCGCCGCCGGCGATCCAGGCGGCGATCGAAGCCGCCAACTCGATCGCCACCACGCCCTACGTCTGGGGCGGCGGCCACGGCTCCTTCAGCTCCTCCGGCTACGACTGCTCGGGCGCGGTCAGCTTCGCGCTCAACGGCGGCGGCTTCCTCTCCAGCCCGCTCGACTCGACCGGGCTCGAGACCTGGGGCGCGCCCGGTCCCGGCCAGTGGATCACCGTCTACGCCAACTCCGGCCACGCCTGGATGATCATCGCCGGCCTCGCCTTCGACACCGTCGGCGGCCCCGGCCCGCGCTGGCACCCCTCGCCGGTCGACAGCCCGGCGGGCTTCATCGCCCGCCACCCACCCGGCTACTGAGTCGGTTGGTCATTTGAGTACAGCCCACTGTCCAAAAGTGACCAAGCGTCGCTGAGGTAGGGCGGGACGGGCACGCCCTCGGGCAGGCGCTCGTCCGGGCGCGGGGCGCCGGCGACGAGGCTGATCGGTACGGCGCCCGCCCAGACGGGTAGCGCGTAGTCCTCCTCGTCGTCGAGCGGGCCGCCCTGGCGGAGCTTGGCCGAGGCCTCGACGAGCGAGAGGCGGAGGACGCCGGTCGCCTTCAGCTCCCGCGCGGTCGGCGGGCGGACGTCGGCCCAGCGGCCCGGGATCAGCTTCTCGGTGAAGGCCCGCAGCGCCGCCCGCTTCTCGTCGGGGGACTCGACCGGCTCGGGACGGCCGAAGACGACGACCGAGCGGTAGTTGACCGAGTGGTGGACGGCGGAGCGGGCGAGCACGAGGCCGTCTATCAGGGTCGCGCTGAGGCAGATCTCCGCCGCGCGGGCGCGGCGCAGCGTCGGGCTGGCCGAGGAGCCGTGCAGGTAGAGCGAGTCGCCGTCGCGCGCGTGCAGCGTGGGGATGACGACCGGGTGGCCGGCGGGGGCGACGGTGCCGACGTGGGAGACGATCGCCTCGTCGAGGATCGACTCCACCGTCGCGCGCTCGTAGCTCGCCCGGCTGGGCATCCGCGTCACCTTCGTCCGTGGCCTCCGGCTCGCCCTGCGGTTCGAACCCGCCTCCGCTCCGGTCGCCATTCCGCCCTCCTTTCCCTCTAATCTGTTACAGTACAAATCTGCCTTCTGAACTGACACAGTATCGGATAACAGGCGAGGGCGCGGCGGAGATCGCCGCCAGCGTCGAGCGCGGGATCGAGGCGGGGGAGCTGGCGCCGGGGGCGCAGCTGCCTCCCGTGCGCGCGCTCGCCGCCGAGCTCGGCGTCAGCCCGACCACGGTCGCCGCCGCATTCCGGGACCTGCGCTCGCGCGGGCTCGTCGTTACCCAGCCGCGCAGCGGCGCCCGGGTCAGCTGGCGCCCGCCCGTCGCCCGCGCCTGGCCGGGCGTTCGCATGGGCGAGGGCGTACGCGACCTCGCGAGCGGCAACCCGGACCCCGAGCTGCTGCCCGACCTGACGCCCGTCCTGCGGCGGATCGAGCCGCCGCGCCAGCTCTACGGCGGCGACCCGGCCGACCCGCTGCTGCTCGGGCTGGCGGCGGCGGAGCTGGAGCGGGACGGCATCTCCACCGAAGCGACGCCGGACGTCGATGGCAGGGGAGGGGGTGGCGCACTCGCCGTGGTCAGCGGCGCGCTCGACGGGATCGAGCGGGCGCTGGCGGCGCGGCTGCGGGCCGGCGACGCGATCGCCGTCGAAGACCCCGGCTTCGCCGGGCTGCTCCACCTGCTGCGGGCCAACGGCTACGCTCTGCGGCCGGTGGCGATCGATGGCCGGGGAATGGACCCGGCCGCGCTCGCCCGGGCGCTCGACGAGGGCGTCGCCGCGGTCGTCGTCAACCCGCGCGGGCAGAACCCGACCGGCGCCTCGCTCGACGCGGGGCGGGCGGGGGAGCTGCGCGCCGTCCTCGACCGCCACCCCGAGGTCATGCTGCTCGAGGACGACCACCTCGGCCCGATCGCCGGGACCCCTCGCTTCACCCTGACCGCCGGCCGCGACCGCTGGGCCGCCGCCCGCTCCCTCGCCAAGTCCCTCGGCCCGGACCTGCGCCTCGCCGTCCTCGCCGGCGACTTCCACACGATCTCCCGCATCGCCGGCCGCCAGGCCGTAGGACCCGGCTGGGTAAGCCACCTGCTCCAGCGCACCGCCGCGGAGCTGCTGGCCGACGAGGCGGTCGGCCGCCGGCTTGCCCAGGCGACCGAGACCTACGCAGAGCGCCGCGAGGCCTTCGTCTCAGCGCTGGCAAAGCACGGCATCGAAGTTCACGCCCCGAGCGGCCTGAACGTCTGGATCCCCGTCCCCGACGAGACGAGTGTGGTGCAAGCTCTTCAGTCCAGCGCCTGGGCCGTGATGCCAGGGGCTCCCTTTCGCCTCCAAGCTCCCCCGGCGATACGCGTCACCGCAAGCTCCCTGGAACCGGGCGAGGCGAGCCAGTTCGCCGACGCTTTGGCCGCAGCTCTCACGCCGTCTGCGCGCACGCGCGCCGCATAAGGGCGATCCCGGTAGGGCCGGAACGTCTTGTACCTTTTTGTCGACCGCCTCGGGCGCCAGCCCAACCCCAAACCTTCAAAAAGGTTAAGTGGAGGCCCTGCCGGGATCGCCTCGCAGGGTTGACCTAAGCAGGCACTGCGCCGGACTCGACCGGGCGCCCTTCTTCCTGCCAGGTCCCGACGCCGCCGTAGGCGACGTGGATCGGGTCGAAGCCCTCGCGCTGCAGCACCGACGCCGCCAGCCCGCTGCGTTTGCCGCCCTTGCAGATCGTCGCCAGGGCGCGGTCGCGGGGCAGCTCGCCGAGCCGCCGGGGCAGCTCGCCGTAGGGGATGTGGACGGAGCCCTCGATGTGAGCTTCCTCGTACTCGCTCGCGCCGCGCACGTCGAGCACCAGCGGCGGTTCGTCCGCCTCCAGCAGCTCCGCCAGGTCGCCGGGCGCGATCGGCTCGATCCGCTCGACCGGCCGTTCCTCGGCCCGCCAGGCGCTCATCCCGCCGCCGAGGAAGCCGCGCACCGCAAGGCCCACCGCGGCGAGCAGCTCCGCCGCCTCGATCTCGTTGCCGTCCGAGGCGGCGACCACGACGACCTCGCCGTCGGGCGGCACGACCTGGGCGACCTTGGTGGCGAAGCCGGTGTCGTAGCCGGAGGCGCTGATCGCGCCGGGGATGTGGGCCTCGTCGAACTGCTCGTTGGTGCGCGAGTCGACCGCGTAGGCGCCGGCGGCGATCGCCGCCTCGAAGCGCCGCGGCGTCAGCCGCGCCGGGGCGCCGATCGACTCGACCAGCGGCCCGCGGTTGAGCGCGACGATGTGCTCGACGTTGGGCGGCCGCTCGCCGATGCTCGCCACCGCGTCATCGATGAACTCGGCTTCGTCGGCGATCCCGAGCGCCCGGTTGTGTCGGCGCTCGAAGCCGATCGTCGAGGAGGTCTTGAGGTCGATCCCCGAGCTGCCGCAGAGCGAGCCGCCGAGGTGCCCGGGCCAGACCTCGACCTCGTCGGGCAGTGAGAGCAGCCGCTCGTGCAGCGAGCGGAAGATCCCCGCCGCGCCCTCTCGCGGCTCGACCGCGAGGTCGGGGCGGGCGACGTCGCCGACGAACAGCGAGTCGCCGCTCAGCACGGCGACCGGGTCGCCGCCGCGCTCGGCGTCGCGCAGCAGGAAGGAGGTGTGCTCGGGCCGGTGGCCGGGCGTGTGGATCGCCTCGATCGTCACGCCCTCGCCGAGCTCGAGCGTCCAGCCGTCGGCGATCGGCTCGTGCGCGTACTCGGCCTCGGCCAGCTCGCTGACGTGGATCGTCGCCCCGCTCGCCCGCGCCAGCCGGCCGTGCCCGGAGACGTGGTCGGCGTGGTTGTGCGTCTCCAGCACGTGCTCGATCCGCACCCCGTGCAGGCGGGCGAGGTTGAGGTAGGGGTCGATGTCCCACTGCGGGTCGACGATCGCCGCGACGCCGGCCCCCGAGTCGCCGACAAGATAGGAGGCGCAGCCGAGGTCCTCGTGGATGATCTGGCGGAAGAGCATGTACGTCCTCTGTTTGCTGCGGATCGCCGAAGGGGTAGCGTTTGGCTCAAGCGAAGCGTAGCGGCCACGGAAGGAGCGCGATGGGAGTCGAAGAGGAAACCTCACTGGAGCGGGAGCTGAGCGAGCTGCTCGAGGTCGAGCGCTTCGAGCCGCCGGGGGAGTTCGCCGAGCGGGCGCTGCTCGCCGACCCGGCGGTGTACGAGGAGGCGTCCGCCGACCCCGAGGCCTGGTGGCTGCGCCAGGCGAGGGAGCTGCTCGACTGGGACAGCGAGCCGAGCGAGGCGCTCGACGAGTCCAACCCGCCCTTCTACAGGTGGTTCGCCGACGGCGAGCTGAACGTCTCCGCCAACTGCCTCGACCGGCACGTCGCCGCCGGGCTCGGGGACAGCGTCGCCTACCACTGGCGCGGCGAGGAGGGCGAGGAGCGCGACCTCACCTACGCCGAGCTGCTCGCCGAGGTGCAGCGCTTCGCCAACGCGCTGCGCGACCACGGCGTCGAGAAGGGCGACGTGGTCGGGATCTACCTGCCGATGATCCCCCAGGTCGTCGTCGCGATGCTCGCCTGCGCGCGGATCGGCGCCGTGCACAACGTCGTCTTCGGCGGCTTCTCGGCCGAGGCGGTGCGCGAGCGGATGGAGTTCTCGGAGGCGAAGGCGCTGATCACCGTCGACGGGGCGCGGCGCAAGGGCAGGACGGCGCCGGTCAAGGCGCGGGTCGACGAGGCGATGGGCGACGTGGGGTCGATCGAGACGATCTTCGTCGTCCGGCACAGCGGCGCGGAGTGCGAGATGCGGGAGGGCCGCGACGTCTGGTTCGACGAGGCGACGGCCGCGGCCGCGGCCGAGTGCCCGCCGGAGCCGATGAACGCCGAGGACCCGCTCTACATCCTCTACACCTCGGGCTCGACCGCGAAGCCGAAGGGCATCCTGCACACCACCGGCGGCTACCTCACCGGCGTCGCCTTCACCCACCGCTACGTCTTCGACCTCAAGCCCGAGCAGGACGTCTACTGGTGCGCGGCGGACGTCGGCTGGGTCACCGGCCACTCCTACATCGTCTACGGCCCGCTCGCCAACGCGGCGACCAGCGTGATGTTCGAGGGCGCGCCCGACTACCCGGACAAGGACATCTGGTGGGAGCTGATCGAGCGCTACGGGGTGACGATCCTCTACACCGCGCCGACGGCGATCCGCGCCTGCATGAAATGGGGTGCCGAGTACCCGGCGCGCCACGACCTCTCCAGCCTGCGCCTGCTGGGCACGGTCGGCGAGCCGATCAACCCGAAGGCCTGGCTCTGGTACCACAAGGCGATCGGCGGCGAGCGCTGCCCGATCGTCGACACCTGGTGGCAGACCGAGACCGGCCAGATCATGATCACGCCGCTGCCGGGGATCGTCGCGACCAAGCCGGGCTCGGCGACGCTGCCGCTGCCCGGCGTCGACGCCGCGGTCTACGGCGACGACGGCGAGCCGGTCGCGTCCGGCGCCGAGGGCCTGCTCGTCCTGCGCCGCCCCTGGCCGGCGATGCTGCGCACGCTCTACCGCGAGCACGACCGCTTCGTCGAGACCTACTTCTCGCGCTTCGGCAAGGAGACCTACCTGGTCGGCGACGCGGCGCGGCGCGACGAGGACGGCTACTTCTGGGTGCTGGGGCGGATCGACGACGTGGTCAACGTCTCCGGCCACCGGCTCTCCACGGCCGAGGTCGAGTCGGCGATCGTCTCCCACCCCAAGGTCGCCGAGGCGGCCGTGATCGGGCAGAGCGACGACGACACCGGGCAGGCGATCTGCGCCTTCGTCACGCTCGAGGGCGACCACGAGGGCGACGACGCGATGGCCGCCGAGCTGTCCGAGCACGTCGCCCGGCGGATCGGCAAACTCGCCCGCCCGAAGCGGGTGATCTGGTCCGCCGACCTGCCGAAGACGCGCTCCGGCAAGATCATGCGCCGGCTGCTGCGCGACATCGCCGAGGGCCGCGCCCTGGGCGACGTCACCACCCTGCGCGACCCCGACGTGGTCCACGAGCTGGAGGCCAAGGTCGGCGGCGACTGAGTCAGTCCGGGGCGCGTTCGCCGGCGAGGAAGCGCTGGGCGATCGCGCCGGTCAGCAGGGCGACGAAGGAGATGCCGACGAGGACGACGGCGACCTGGACGATCTGGCCGCCGGTCGTCGTCGGGTAGATGTTCGAGCCGACCGTGGTCATCGTGGTCACCGCCCAGTAGATCCCGTCCCAGGCGTTGAGGTGCTGGTTGTGCTTCTCGAAGCCGACGAAGAGGGCGCCGCCGGCGACCACGGTGAGAGTCGCCAGCAGCGCCGCGTAGTGCAGGCCGCGCAGCGAGAAGACCTGGCGCGAGAGCTGCGCGAGCCGCAGCAGGCGTAAGAGGCGGAGCAGCCGCAGCACGCGCAGGCTCTGCAGCTGCGGCGGCAGGACCGGCGGCGTCAGCACGACGACGATCAGGTCGAGCGGGTGGTGCTTGAGCCAGGTCAGCCGCCGCGGCACGACGGCGAGCATCGCGACGAGCTCGACCAGGAAGGCGACCCAGATGAACCAGTTGAGCCCGTGGGCGATCGTCTCCAGGGCGCCGCCGGGATGCGACTCGCCGATCGCCACCGCCGGGATCGTCAGCGCCGCGGCGAGCAGCATCGGCGGTTCGAGCAGCGCCGCGATCCGCGTGCTGCGCGCGTCCATGCCGGGCTCGTAGGCGACCGGGTCGGCTGCGCTCTCGCCGCTCATCCGCGCCTACTTCGACGCGGGACGCCGCGGGCCTACCCGTGCGGGCTCATGCCCGCCGCGCGCGGGACAGCCAGGTCAGGACCGCGAAGATCGCCAGGCCGAGGATGTTGAGGAAGAGCTTGTAGTCGAGCTCGACCGAGCCGAAGATGTCGTCGCGGGTGGGGCGCGGGCCGGTCGGGATCAGCCCCGCCCAGCCGAACACCAGGTCGACCAGCAGCGCCGCGATCACCATCGTCACGAACATCAGGGCGACGATCCGCACGGTGAACGTCGTGCCGTAGAACTTGCGATAGGCGGCGACGATCGTCAGCACGATCAGGTCGGCGAAGATGAAGGCGATCACGCCGGCGAAGCTGATCCCGCCGGACCACAGAACCGCCGCCAGCGGCACGTTGCCGACCGAGCAGACGAAGCTGAGGATCGCGATCAGCGGCCCGACCAGCACGTTCTCGAGCGTGCGGATCGGTGCCGGCGCGTCGGTGATGAAGAGGAAGTTGAAGAAGTCGTTGCCGAGCAGGCCGATGAAGCCGGCGAGCAGGAAGCCGATCGTGATCTCCTTCCAGAGCATCGACCCGCCGGCGCAGGTCGAAGCGCTCCTCCTCGCCCTCGCCGTCCCCGCCGCCGCCATGCGCGTGGCAGCCGTGATCGTGGCCGCCTTCCCCCTGCGCCTCCTGGGCGTTGCGGCGCGCCTGCTCTTCCAGCCGCGGCGAGACGAAGGCCCGCAGCAGCGCCGCCATCAGCACGATCAGCACGACGCCGCCGAAGTACTCGGCGAGCGCGAACTGCCAGCCGATCAGCACCCAGAGCACGAGCCCGAGCTCCCAGACCAGGTTGGTCGAAGCGAACTGGAAGGCGAGCGCGGTGGTCGCCGAGGCGCCTTTGGCGAGCAGCGAGCGGGCGATCGAGATCGCCGCGTAGGAGCAGGACGAGGAGGCGGCGCCGAGGCCCGTCGCCAGCGCAACCGGCTTCGGCCCGCGCCCGGCGAGGCCCGCCTGGATCCGCTCGCCCGGCACCCAGGCCTGGACGATCGCCGAGATGAAGAAGCCGAGCACCAGCGCCCACCAGACCTCGTAGGCCATCAGCAGCGACTGCTTCAGCCCCTGGACGATTTCGCTCAAGACGTCGGCCATCGTTCGCCGAGCCTTTCAGATTCCGATGCCGAGGCCGCGGGCGCGCTCTGCTGCGCGGGCGACGATCTCCTCGACGCCGCCGACCACGCCGCCGCGCATCAGCACGCGGCCGGCGACCACGGTCGTGTCGACGACCGAGCCGGAGGCCGCGTAGACGAGGTCGGAGGCGAGCTCGCCGAGGCCGAGCTCGGGGCCGTCGCCGCGCAGCAGCAGGAAATCGGCCGGGGCGCCGGGGGCGAGCAGCTCGCTCGCGGCCTTCGCCGCGCCGGGGAGCGAATGGTCGCGCAGCAGCGGGGCGTGGGCGCCGCAGGCGACCGCCAGCGCCTCGGCCGCCGGGATGACCGTCGCGTCGCCGGCGGCGTGGCGCTGGGAGAGCGCGAACAGCTTCAGGTCGGAGAAGAGATCGAGCGAGTCGTTGGAGCCGGCGCCGTCGGTCCCGAGCCCGACCGCGACCCCGGCGCGGCGCGCCGCCGGGTAGGGCAGGACGCCGCCGACGGCGAGCTTCATGTTGGCCGCCGGGTTGGCGACGACGACGGCCCCGCGCGCGGCGATCGTCTCCAGCTCGGCCTCGTCGAGCCAGACCCCGTGCGCGAGCACGCTGCGCTCGCCGAGCGCGCCGAGCCGGTCGAGATAGGCGGCGGGCCGCGCGCCGTGCGCGGCGAGGCAGTCGCTCACCTCCCGCTCGGTCTCCGAGAGGTGGATGTGGAAGGCGAGGCCGCGCTCGGTGGCCGTCTCGGCGGCCCAGCGGAGCAGTCCCTCGCTGCACG
>Ga0210120_1000310_pt1 | contig 11620 bp, 10 predicted proteins | sample Goodyear_PhragA__FD_184868 | JGI IMG/M metagenome (GOLD analysis project Ga0210120, IMG submission 184868) | Wetland microbial communities from San Francisco Bay, California, USA, that impact long-term carbon sequestration - Goodyear_PhragA_D2... | ecosystem: Environmental > Aquatic > Marine >... | reverse complement strand
GGGCGTCGGAGCCGGACGCAGCGACAAGGCGAGGCCGCAGACGAGACCGGTCAGCGCGGTGAGGCCAAACATCAACCGCCAGTCGACGAAGGCGACCACGATCGCTCCGATCGCGATGGAAATGGTCTGCGACAACGACATCAGCGTGCCCATGGCCGCGCCGACCCGGCCGGTGAGCCGTGCCGGAGTATAGAGCTGTTGCGCCGTGCCGAATGCGACGAACATCAGGCCGAGCGACGCGCCGGACACGAACATTCCGATCAGGAACGTCGGCACCGACGGCGCCACGATGCCGAGCGACAGCCCGATGCCCGCGCCGATCGCACCGACGCCCGTCGTGCGCGCCTCCCCGATCGCCTTGACCACCTTTGACGCGAGCACCGCACCGGCGATCGTGCCGGCGCCCTGCACCGACAACAGCACGCCGTAGAACGACGGCGGCCGGTGGATGCCGTACTGGATCGCCGCAAACAGGCCGGTCTCCAACAGGCCGGCCACGGCCAGGAACGCCGTCAACGCAATGGTCAGCTGCCACAGCAGGCGGGTCGCGTGTACGTACCGGAAGCCGGCCGTGACCCGCCGGCGGAACGGTTCCTCGGTTTCTTCGATCGGCGATTCGGTGACCCGGATGGACAGCAGCGCGCCGATGGCAACCGCGAATGTGGCGGCATCGACGACCGCGAGCGTGCCACCGCCGAAGGACGCGTAGATCGCCGTACCGATGACGGGCGACAGGATCCGGGTGCCCTGGCCGATGCTCGACAACAGAGACTGCGCGCTCGCCGCATCGTCGGACGGCAGCAGGTCCTTGACCAGTCCGCTGCGGGCCGGAACCGACGCGAGCAACGCGTAACCGACCGCGACGACGTACAAGCGCCACAGGTCGTTCCGGGCGGAAACGCCGACGAGGCTGAGGACGAGCGTGATGCCGAAGACGTTGGACCAGATCATCAACGACCGGCGTCGGACCCGATCGGCGAGGTGACCGAGCAACGGCGCAGCGAGCTGCGGCCCAGTGAGGAACAGAAAGACGAGGCCGGCCGCGGTGTTGGAGCCGGTGAGATCCTTCGCCCAGACGCCGAGTGACAGGAACATGGCGGTGTCGCCGAAGCTGGACACGGATTCGCCGATCAACAGGCGGCGGAACCGCGGGTCACGCAATGCGGACATGGTGGCTCCCCGAATCAGGGCGCGCGGGATCGCGAACGGTGCGTGCTGAGGTTGCGGACTGCCGGCGGACAGCGCCGCCGGATGCGGTGGTACGGCCGGAGATCAGTCTTTGCGAGCGCGGCGCTTCCGGGGCGCCGAGGCAGCGTCATGGGCGGCGGAGTCGTCGCTTCTCGCGGACTCCGTGTCGGCCGTTTCGCTCACCGATGCGCCGGCCAGCGGATCGACGAGGGGCGTGGCCGCGAACAGTAACCGGACCGGCCGGGAACCCTCCGGCCACGTCGACCGATCACCGATGCGATCGCCGTACGAGGTGACGAGGTGATCGACGAATTCGCCGTAGCGCTTGAGCACGTCGCGCAGCTCGTCGCGGGTCAGCGGGATGGTCGCGCCGCCGAGCGCGCCCGCGCCACGCCACTCTTCGGTTTCTGCGGCGGCCCGCACGGTCCAGTCGATCAGGCGGCCGCTTTCCCGCCGGATGAAGACCTGGTCCAGCGCCATCGTCAGGTCCGGGTCGGCGGACGACCAGCTCTGCTCGTAATCGAGGAGTTGCCAGCGCCGTTCTCGTCGATCGGTGCCCTCGGGCGCCGGACCGACGAAGCCGTACTTCGCGAGTTGTCTGAGGTGAAACGAACAGTTGGCCTGGGTGCTGCCGAGCGCTCGTGCGCATTCGGCCGCGGTCATCGGTCCTTGGCCGAGCAACTCGACAAGATCGAGGCGCAGCGGGTGCGCGAGGGCGCGGATCGCCTGCGGGTCGGTGAGTTCCATCGGTCATCTCCATATGCCAAAGATAGCTTTGACAGTTCGGGAAGTCAAAGACTTCTTTGGTAGTTTCCACGTTCCAGGTCGACGACGACAACATCGGGAAACTCGAGCGTGGCCCAGAAGCCGACGCGATCACCATCCGCTCGTACTCGCGCGAAGAGCCACATGGTCATAGCCATGCCATGGGCCCCGATCACGACCGCCTCGCCGCCGGCCGAGACGGCGTCTAGATGACGGAGCACGGCCGCGTGAAATCGCCGTACCACCGAAGAATGCGGCTCCCATCCGGCATGCGCTGCCCCGCCGAGATAGGCCGCGGCGAGCGCGCGATGGATCTGGCCGGACGGCGCATTCGGGCGCCGAACTTCGCCGAAGTCCGCGTCGACCTCCACATCGCTTCGACCGGATGCCTCGGCCAGGGTCTCGACCGCCTTCGGCTCGTCGCTCGCGACGAGATGGGCTCGTGCCGGCAACATCTGGCCCAGATTGCGGGCCGCCACTCGCCCATCATCTCCGAGGCGCCACTCGCGTGCGGGAACGTCGGGCTGCACGTCCGGCATCGCGTGGCGAACAAGAACAAGGCGCACACCGGTCACGAGAGCTAGCATGGACTCTCCCGGTTCGTCGAGGAATGTTAGTCACCGAAAGAGGAGTCGCCGTGAACCGCCGCCTTGTTCGCTCGCTTCCCGCCACGTCGACGCCGTCGACGTCGCTGGTAGGCCAGCCGCGCACGGCCGCGATGGCGGTACGGGTAGTACGCCCGTCGGACGTACGTCGAGTACGTACGACGGCCTGAGTTCACCCGTTCCCTCTCTCGAAAGGTGATCCACCGATGACCGGGTCGATTCCCGCCGTGCCCGAGAAACCCTCGCTGGACGGCATCGAAGACAAGCACGCGAAGCGCTGGGACGCCGAGGCGACCTACCGGTTCAATCGCGGCCGTACGCGTGACGAGATCTACTCCATCGATACGCCGCCGCCGACGGTGAGCGGCAGCCTGCACATCGGTCACGTGTTCAGTTACACGCACACCGATGTCATTGCCCGGTTCCGGCGGATGCGTGGCGCCGAAGTGTTCTACCCCATGGGTTACGACGACAACGGCCTGCCGACCGAGCGTCGCGTGCAGAACTACTTCCACGTGCGCTGCGACCCGTCGTTTCCGTACGTGCCGGACATGCCGACGCCCGTGCCGCCGCAGAACGCGACCGAACGTAAGGCTCCCCCGCTGCGGATCTCCCGGCGGAACTTCGTCGAGTTGTGCACGAAGCTCACGGTCGAGGACGAGAAGGCTTACGAGGCGTTGTGGCGCAAGCTCGGCCTGTCGGTCGACTGGTCGATGACGTACACGACGATTGGCGTGCGGGCACAACGAGCCGCCCAGCGGGAATTCCTTCGCGAGCTGGCCACCGGCGAGGTCTACCACGCCCTGGCGCCGACCGCGTGGGACGTCGACTTCCAGACCGCCGTGGCCCAGGCCGAGCAGGATGATCGAGAGGTCGCGGCGGCGTACCACCGGATTGTCTTCGGCGTGACGAACGACGGCGCCGGCACGGTCGAGGTCGAAACGACGCGGCCGGAGCTGTTGCCGGCGTGCGTTGCCCTGGTCGCGCATCCGGATGACGAGCGTTATCAACACCTTTTCGGCCATTCGGCGACGTCGCCGTTATTCGGCGTGCCGGTGCCGATCCACCCGCACCGTCTCGCCGATCCGACCAAGGGCACCGGCATCGCGATGGTCTGTACGTTCGGCGACGCGACCGACATCCAGTGGCAACACGAGCTGGGTCTGCCGATCCGGCCGATCATCGGCCGGGATGGTCGGTTCATCGAGGCGGACCTCGCCGCATGGGGCGCATCGGCCAACGGCGTGGCGTTGTACGAGCGACTCGTCGGCCGCACCGCCGTGCAGGCGCGTCGCGACATCGTGGCGACGCTCGCGGAATCGGGTCTACTGATCGGCCAGCCACGCCCGATCACCCATGTGGTGAAGTTCTACGAGAAAGGCGATCGTCCGCTCGAGATCGTCACCAGCCGCCAATGGTTCGTGCGCACCATGGCGCATCGCGACGCGCTGCTGGATGCCGGCCGAGCGTTGCAGTGGCAGCCGCCGTTCATGCGCCACCGCTACGAGGACTGGGTCAACGGCCTCACGTCCGACTGGCTCATCAGTCGCCAGCGATTCTTCGGCGTGCCATTCCCCGTCTGGTATCCGCTCGACGATGCGGGCGAGCCCCGCTATGACGAACCGATCCTCGCCGCCGAGGAGACGCTGCCGATCGACCCGGCCAGTCAGACCCCGCCCGGATTCGACGAATCGGACCGCGGTCGGCCCGGTGGCTTCGTCGGCGACACCGACGTGATGGACACGTGGGCGACGTCGTCGCTGTCGCCGCAGATCGTCGGCGGTTGGGGCGAAGACCCCGACCTCTATTCCCGCGTGCATCCGATGGACCTGCGACCGCAGGCGCACGAAATCATTCGTACGTGGTTGTTCGCCACCATCGTTCGTGGACTCGATATCGACGGCACGGCGCCGTGGCGTACGGCCGCGATCTCGGGCTGGATCGTGGACCCGGATCGCAAGAAGATGTCGAAGTCCATCGGCAATGTCGTCACCCCGATGGACCTTCTGGCGCAGTACAGCAGCGACGCCGTGCGCTACTGGGCCGCATCCGGCCGGCCGGGCGCGGACACCGCCTTCGACACCAACCAGATGCGCGTTGGCCGGCGGCTGGCCACGAAGGTGTTGAACGCCAGCCGATTCGTGCTCGGATTCCCGGCGCCGGATGCCGGCGCGACGGTCATCGAACCGCTGGACCGGGCGATGCTGGCCGCGCTCGACACGGTCATCGCCGACGCCACGAGCGCATTGGATGGCTACGACTACACCCGGGCGCTCGAACGTACCGACGCGTTCTTCTGGACGTTCTGGGATGACTACGTCGAGCTCGTCAAGCAACGTGCGTACGGCGCCGGCCCCGGTGCGGAGTCGGCCCGGCTCGCGCTACGGCGCGCACTCGACGTGCTGCTTCGGCTGTTCGCACCGTTCCTACCGTTCGTCACCGAGGAGGTCTGGTCGTGGTGGCGTGACGGGTCGGTCCACCGCGCATCGTGGCCGGCGCCGGACGGTGGTGGCGGCGACGCCGCGATCCTCGCCGCCGCTTCCGCGCTGTTCGGCGCGGTCCGCCGAGGCAAGGCCGCCGAGAACCTTTCCATGCGTACGGATGTGCCGCAGGTGACCGTGCCGGCGGACACGCCCGGCCTGGACTACTGGGACGCGGTCCACGACGACCTTCGCGCGGCGGCTAACGCCGAGAAGTTGGTGGTCGGGACCTAGCCGATTCGATGCGTTCGGTCAACGCCGGATCGGTCCTCACAGTGCTCCTCCTGATGGTAGGCAGCCCGACAGACTAGCGCGGCGCGGCGATGCCGCGCGACCGTGATGTCGTCACTGTCGCCGCTTCGGCCCGTCGCATTGCCGGTGACCGGCCCGGCCGGCCGAGGGCGGCGGCATAGACTCGGCCGGGTGGGGGCGCGTACGTGAGACCCCGAAGAGGGGCCGACACCGGTGACACCGGCGGAACCGGCGGGACGACTGGTCGGCCCGACGATGCCGAGGCCCACATCATCGACATGAGTGCTGCGCCGCCGCCATCGCCGCGTCCCGTGCCGTGGCGTGTCATCGGGCTGATCGCGGCGCTCGTCCTCGGCGGCGTGATCGGGTATTTCGTTGGCGACAACCACGGCCGGAGCACGGCGCGCCCGGCGGCCAGCCCGAGTCCGACGAGCGTGGTCAAGCCGTTCGCCGCCGTGGCCCTGACCGGCCGCCAGTGCGCCGTGCAGCTCGGCAAGCGGCTTCAACTCGGCGTCGAGATCACGAACAACACGGACCGACAGATCATGCTGACCGAAATCCAGATCGGCCTGCCGCTCGACGGGCTGCATGTGCGCTCCAAGGCGTTCGGGACGTGCGGATCAGTCGGCGGCAACACCGGGCCGCAGCCGCTCGCAGCCGGCAACAGCACCTGGATCAACGCAACGTTCGATGTCGACGTGCCGTGCCCGGGCGCCATCCCGGTCCTTTTCATCGCGGTGTATGAGACCGGACAGTCCGTAGCCGGTGGGTTCCCGGATCTCGCTCCGGTGCCGTACACCGGGTGCAGCGGATCCGGCGGCTAACCGCGCAGCGACACCGCGGTGTCGGGCGGGAGCTGTCCGTTGGTGAGCGGTCCGGAACAAGGACAGACCTGACGCCGGCGGCAAGATCACCGGCAAATAGACGATCGCCCGCAAATCCCCCTGCGCATGCCGGAACTCGTTGAGCATTACCGCGATCACAATCGGCAGTCCATACCCGACCACCAATGCCAACAGCGTGAAATAAGCGAAGACAGGATCGTCTGGATCTTCGCGTTCGCGTCCTTCAACAACTGCGGGATGTTCGCGTTCGGTTGGGTCAACACCGCACCCATCGGGCCGTCCATCACAGCGTAGATCGCCTGCGCGTTCGGCGGCTCGACGACGACCGGCACCTGGTTGTTCACGAAGGCCGAATAGTCATCGAGGTTGAGGTTCGAGTTCGCCTTCTTGAGCTCATCGTCCTTCTTCGCGAGGTCGCTGCCCGGCTTCCAGATCAGTGGCTCGGGCAGACCGACCGGCGCGCCGTACGCCTTCTGCGTGACGTAGTTGACCTGGCCCTGTCCCGGGTGATCGGCTTCGACGACTCGGCGTTCATGAACTGCACCGAGCCCCGCTCACGACCGTCCGACAGCCGATCGAAGCGCTGGGCCGCGCAGTAGTCACACTTCTGGTGAGCCAGATCGAAGGTACGGCCGTGATCGCCGAGGAGCTGCTGTTCGAGCCCGAGCTTGTGGTTCGCGGGTCGACCGGGCCGGTGTCGGTGCCGGCACAATGACGTGTCGACCGCCACGTGGAACGCGCTGAACAGGGCGAATACCGATCAGGCCGATTGGGTATTCCCGCTCGTCGTCGTTGCCGGCAGGAGTCGATGCCGGCAGGAGTCGATGCCGGCAAGGGTCGATGCCGGCAAGATACGCGAGAGATAACGCCAGAATTCGTTCGCGTGTCGCCGTGACGGCAATAAATCGGCTGTTCGGATCGGGAGGTTGACGTGGCGGATGCGTCGATGGTGGGCCGGCTCACGGGCGGCGATCACGCCTGTCTGACGTTTTCCGACGCGGAGGAGCGAATCGATCTCGTAGCGTCGTTCGTCCGAACCGGGTTGCGCTCCGGACACCGCGTCGTGTGCTGGACGGATTCGATCCCGCCGGACGATCTGGCGCGAGCGCTCGCCGAGCGCGCCGTGCGCCATGGCGCGGCGATCCGGCGCGGGCAGCTCACCATCGCACCCGTCCACTCATCATTGCTGGGCAGCGGCGGAGCGAGCGCCTCGGAGATGATTTCGGTGCTCACGCACGAGATCGACCGGGCCGCTGAGGATGGCTACCCAGGCGTACGGATCGCGGCGGACATGTGCTGGGCGACCCAACCGTTGGCCGCCGCCGACCAGCTTGCCGCGTTCGAGAGCGCCGCCGCCCACCTGTTCGCCGATGGTCGCCTCTGCCTCATCTGCCAGTACGACCGCGACCGGTTCGACGCCGTGACGCTCGCGTTCGCGGCCGAGTCGCATCCGAAGGCCGTTGCCGCACAGGTGTACTACGACAGCCCGCTGCTGCGGATATGCCGCCAATACAGCCCGTCCGGCGTACGGGTTGCCGGCGAACTCGACTACCGTCAGCAGGAGGAATTCGAGCATGCACTGGGCGAGTCGCTGCGGCTGGATCGGAATATGCACGTCAACTTGCGCGACCTGGCGTACATCGACGCGGCCTGTGCCTCGTTGATCGTTCGCGCCGCGCGGAGACTCCCCGCCTCGCGTCGCATGATCATCAACTGTCGGGGGGTCGTGAGGACCGTTTTGGACCTGGTTGGCGCGAATAGCGCACCTCAGTTACGGGTAACGGTGGCCCATGGTCACGCCTGACTCGGCTGACCTGGCCGGCGCCCGGCCGCAGCCACCTGTCCCGGCAGAGGAGGTCCCCTTGGATCTCCCGTTCGACACGGACGGACTGTATGCGGTGCGCTCGAGCGTGGCCGCGCACGCCGGTCATCTCGGCGCTTCCACGCAGGTTGTCCAGCGCGTGCTGATCGTGGCGAGCGAGCTGGCGACGAACGCGGTGCGCCACGGTGGTGGGCGGGGTCGGCTTCGCCTCTGGGTCTCCGCGGGGAGACTGCACTGCGAGGTCAGCGACTCCGGGCGTGGCCTCGCCGACATCACGGCTGGCATTGAACGCCCGGCGCCAACCGCACCGGGTGGCCGCGGGCTATGGATCAGCCGCCAGCTCGCCGACGAGTTCACGATCCAGTCGGGGCCACACGGCACGACGGCCCGATTCGCGGTCAGTCTCGACGGCGACGGCCCGGATACTTCGAGCGACGAGATCGCCTGATCCGACCGTACCGACGGGTCATTGGGAGCCGCACGCACCGCGGACCCGACACCGGTCGACATCGCGATCGGCGGCACTATCGACCTCGCGGTGGACCAGGAGCCCGGCAATGACCAGCCCGACTCCGACGACATCGCGGCCGGTCGGCACCTGACCGAGCACCGCCAACCCGATCAACGTCGCGGCCGCGGGCAACAACGACAACATCAACGCGAACGTGGATCGGCTCAGTCGCGCCATCGCCAGCTGGTCGCTCACGTACGGGATGACCGAAGAACACACGCCGACACCGACACCCCACACGAGCCACCACGGATGACGGAACGCGGCCCAGGCGCTGGACAGGCCGATGGGTGTCGACACGACAATCGCGACCACCATCGCGGCGCCGAGACGGTCGATGCCGTCCAGCCCAACGGCATTGCCGGCGCTCGTGTTGGCAACGCGATGACCGAGGACGACGTAGAGCATGAAGCCGGCGCAGTTGCCGAACGCGTACACGAACCCGAGCGGCTCGCCGCCGAGCCGGACCTCGGTCAGGACGGCCACGCCAGCGACGGCGAGAGCGACGGCGGCGACGTTTCGTCGAGTGCGGGCGCCGGCCGCGGCGAGCACGACGACGCCGAGGAACTCGATCGCACCGACGGTGGAAAGCGGCAGCCTCGCGATTGCCAGATAGAACAAAGCATTCATTACCGCGAGCACTGCTCCGAGCCCGACGAGGACCGCGCGGTCGCGGACGGCGGCCGCGATGAACACCCGCCACGGGCGCCGCCACAATGCGAATACGACCGCCGCGCTCGCGATGCGGAGCCACGCCACGCCCAGGACCGGAACGCGCGCGAACAACAGCACGGCCAGCGACGGTCCGAGGTAATGGAAGACCGCGCTGATCCCGAAGTACGACACGGGCGGCAAGGCCAGCGCCCGCCGCCCCCACCGTCGACGCGATCCGGCCCAGGTACCCGCGCTTCGGACTTCGGTCACGCCGACTATCCTCGGAGGCAGTTGCCGGAATTTGAATGGCAAAGTCATCGCAGGAGGCGGTAAATGCCTCAACATTCCTCGGCTCGTCGGGTAAATGCCGTCAATGGCGCGCCCGATCCGCTGTTTGACGACATCAACGTTGCACTGCTCACCGAGCTACAGGCCGACCCGAGACTCTCGATGTCCGCCCTTGGACGCCGGGTCGGAATGTCGTCGCCGGCCGTCACCGAACGCGTACGGCGGCTCGAAGAGGCGGGCGTCATCGCCGGCTATCGGATGGTCGTCAACCCACGGGCGCTCGGCCTACCCGTCTCGGCCTATGTCCGCATCCGCCCGACGCTCGGCCAGCTCACGAAGATCGCGGAGTTGGCCGCGAGCATCCCGCAGGTCACCGAATGCCATCGGATCACCGGTGAGGACTGCATGCTGCTGAAGGTGCACGCGGCCGACATCGAACAGATCGAGACGGTGCTCGACCAGTTCCTCGTCTACGGCCAGACGACGACATCGATCGTCGTGTCCACGCCAGTGCCGACACGGCCACTGCCGCTACCCAGCCCCGCGGCCGACTCAACCAAGCGGCCGTCCCATTTTACGAGAGCGCTGGTCCACGAAGCGGGACGACGCGATTAGACTGAGCCGCATGTACACGCACGGACATCACGAATCTGTGCTTCGCTCGCATCGATGGCGTACGGCGGAGAATTCGGCCGCCTACCTGTTGCCGCACCTCGCACCGGGGGTTTCGCTGCTCGATGTCGGATCTGGACCCGGCACGATCACCGTGGATCTGGCTGATCGGGTGTCGCCCGGTCAGGTCACCGCGCTGGAGGCGACCGCGGCCGCGATCGCCCTGACCAGGGCCGAGGCCGAGCGGCGGGGTTCGCCGACGCCACCTTCGATGTCGTCCACGCACACCAGGTCCTCCAGCACGTCGCCGATCCGGTGAAGGCGCTAGCCGAGATGCGACGCGTGTGCCGGCCGGGCGGTCTCGTGGCCGCCCGGGACAGCGACTACGCCGCGTTCACGTGGTTTCCGCAGTTGCCCGAGTTGGACGAGTGGCTTGCCCTCTACCGGCGCATCGCCTGGCAAAACGGCGGCGAGCCGGACGCCGGCCGGCGAATGTTGTCGTGGGCCCGGGCGGCTGGATTCGTCGACGTCACCCCGTCGGCGACCACGTGGCTCTTCGCAACACCCGAGGACCGAGCGTGGTGGGGCGGCATGTGGGCGGATCGCGTCGTCCAATCCGACTTTGCCCGCCAAGCGGTCGATCGCGGTGAGGCGACGGTCCCCGACCTCAGGCGGATGAGCGAAGCTTGGACCGCGTGGGCGAACGCCGATGACGGATGGCTCGCGATCCTGCACGGTGAGGTCCTCTGCCGCGCCTAGGCACGGACGGCCCCCTTCCGTCCGATTCATTCAAGACGCGCGGCCATGCGCGCTCGTACGGTGTCGCTATGACACCTTCCTTCAACCTCATCGGATTGACCGTCAACGACATGGCGGCCTCGCTGGCGTTCTACCGCCGGCTCGGCTTGGACATCCCGCCGGGTGCCGAGGACGAACCGCATGTGGACGTCAGCCTTCCGGGTGGGCTGCGGCTCGCGTGGGATACAGCCGATCTGATCAAGTCCATCGATCCCGAGTGGACGCCACCGCAGGGCGGCCACCGAGTCTCGTTGGCGTTCCTCTGTGACAGCCCGGCCGACGTCAACGCCTCGTACGCCGAAATCGTCGCAGCAGGGTACCGCGGCCACAAGGAGCCGTGGGACGCGTTCTGGGGCCAGCGCTACGCGATGATCACCGACCCGGACGGCAACAGCGTCGAACTCTTCGCGCCGCTACCCGCCGGTGAGGTGCCTGGCGATACGCCGAAACCCGCCGGAGAGCCGGCCGCCTGATCAGCGTCCCCGCCGACAGCACCAGCGGACGCTCAATCCGCCGGCACTGGTGACGAGAGCAGGCTCCGCAGCGGAACACCGGCGAACGCCTTCACCTCGCGCGACAAGTGGGCCTGGTCCGCGTATCCGGCCGTGGCGGCGACCGTGGCCAGCGGGGTGCCGACGCGGGCCAGGTCGAGCGCTCGATTCAACCGGAAGATCTTGGCCAGGGTCTTCGGGCCATACCCGAACGCCGGCAGGCACCGCCGGTGCAGTGTGCGCACGCCGATGCCGACCGCATCCGCCGTGGCCGCGACACTCGCGCCCGCTCGGAGATGAGCGACGATC
>Ga0210120_1000308_pt1 | contig 11630 bp, 10 predicted proteins | sample Goodyear_PhragA__FD_184868 | JGI IMG/M metagenome (GOLD analysis project Ga0210120, IMG submission 184868) | Wetland microbial communities from San Francisco Bay, California, USA, that impact long-term carbon sequestration - Goodyear_PhragA_D2... | ecosystem: Environmental > Aquatic > Marine >... | reverse complement strand
TGGTCGTGGTGCAGCTCGACGATCTCGCACTCCGGCATGTGGCGGGCGATCGCCTGCGATGCCTGCATCAGCAGCACCGCGCCGATCGCGAAGTTGGGCGCGACGAAGCAGTTCGCCTCCGCGGCCTCGGCGGCCGCGCGAAGCGCCTCGAGGTCGAAGCCGGTCGTGCCGAGGACGACGTGGACCCCCGCCCGCAGGCAGGCGGTCGCGTTGTCGAGCGCCGTATCGGGGGTGGTGAAGTCGACGACGACGTCGACCTCGCCGAGGATCGCGTCGAGATCGGTATCCAATGCCGGATCTGCTCTTGCGGCCAAGTCCATGCCATCAGCCGCGCTGACCGCAGAACAGACGGTGCGTCCCATGCGCCCGGCAGCACCAGCCACCCCGACCCTGATCACTGGCCCGCCATCCCCGGACGCGGAAGCGAATGCCCCTCCATATCCACCTGCTTAGGCATTCGCGAGAGCAGAGGAGATGGCGGAATTATTCAGCGCGCGGCGGAAGCGATCCTCGTCGCGGCCGACACAGGCGGCGGAGAGCCGCTCGCGGCGGTAGAGCTCGCTCGCCAGCTCGCTTAGCTGCTCGACCGTGACCGCGTCGACCCTGGCCAGCATCGCATCGAGGCTTTCGATCGGCAGGCCGAACAGGGTCGCGCGTGAGATCCGCGACATCCGCGCCGCAGTCGACTCCGAGGAGAGCACGAGCCGCCCCTTGACGTTCTCCTTCGCCCGCGCCAGCTCCTCGTCGGACACCGGCTCCGAGCGCAGCCGCTCGAGCTCGGCGCCGATCACCGCGCAGGCCTCGGCGACGTTGTCCTCGCGCGTGCCGACGTAGGTCGCGGCGAGGCCGGTGTCGGTGTACTGCTCGTTGTAGGAGCCGACCGAGTAGGCGAGGCCGCGCTTCTCGCGCACCTCGCGGAACAGCCGCGAGGAGGTCGAGCCGCCGAAGATCGAGTCGAGCACGGCGAGCGCGTAGCGGCGCTCGTCGGAGCGCACGATTCCCGGCGCGCCGAAGCAAATGTGGTACTGCTCGGTGTCCTTCGGATAGAAGCGCAGCCGGGCGGCCTCGTCCGTCGCCACCGCCTCCGCCCCGTTCGCGCCGCCCGGCGGCGAGACCAGCCGCTCGGCCAGCGCGACGATGCGCTCGTGCTCGAGGTGGCCGGCGGCGCCGACGACGACGTGCGGCGCCGTGTAGCGGCCCGCGCGGTAGGCCTCGATCTCCGGCACCGGGATCGAGGCGATCACGCCGGCCTCGCCGAGCACACGCCTGCCCAGCGGGTGCTCGGCGAATACGGCGTCGGCGAGCACGTCGTGGACGCGGTCCTGCGGCTCGTCCTCGTACATCGCGATCTCCTCCAGCACGACCTCGCGCTCGGAGTCGATCTCCGGGTAGGTGGGCGCCAGCAGCATCTCCGCCAGCAGGTCGAAGACCGCCTCGGTGTGCTCGTCGAGGAAGCGCGCGTGCAGGTGCGTCGTCTCCTTGCCGGTCGCCGCGTTGACCGAGGCGCCGAGCCCGTCGAAGAGCTCGGAGATCTCGATCGCCGAGTAGCGCGCGGTCCCCTTGAACAGCAGGTGCTCGAGGAAGTGCGAGACGCCGGCCTGGGCCGGCGTCTCGTCGCGCGATCCCGTGCGGACCCAGAGCCCGAGCGCGACCGAGCGCACCGAGGGGACCTCCTCGGTCACCACCCGCACGCCCGAGTCGAGCTCGGTTAGCTTCGCCTCGCTCAAGGCGCTACCGGCGCCGCTCGCGCTCGCGCCTGCGACCGCGCCCGCCGCGATCTCCGCCGCGGTCGCCGCCGTTGCGGCGCGGGCCGCCGTCGCCGGAGCCGACCGCCGCCAGCTCCTCGGGCGACTTGCCCGCGACCGACGGGTCGTCGGAGAGGCGCAGGCCGATGCGGCCGCGCTCGCGGTCGACCTCGACCACGGTGACGTCGATCTCGTCGCCGGCGCTGAGCACGTCGTCGACCGAGTCGACCCTCTCCCCCGGCTTCACGTTGGAGATGTGCAGCAGGCCGTCGGTGCCCTTGACCAGCTCGACGAAGGCGCCGAACGTGGTCGTCTTGACGACCTTGGCCGAGGGGTAGTGGTCGCCGACCTCGGCCTCCTTGGTCATCGACTCGATCCGACCGACGGCGGCTTCGACCAGTTCGCCGGTCGGCGCGTAGATGCGGATCGTGCCGTCGTCCTCGACGTCGATCTCGGCTTCGAACTCCTCGCACAGGGCGCGGATCGTTTCGCCGCCTTTGCCGATCACGGCGCCGATCTTCTCGGGGTCGATCTTGATCGACTCGATCCGCGGCGCGTGCTGGGAGAGCATCTCGCGCGGGCCGTCGATCGCCTCGGCCATCTTGCCGAGGATGAACTGCCGGCCCTCGTTGGCCTGGGCGAGCGCGTCGCGCAGGATGTCGAAGGTGACGCCGGTGATCTTGATGTCCATCTGCAGCGCGGTGATCCCGTCGGCGGTGCCGGCGACCTTGAAGTCCATGTCGCCGAGGTGGTCCTCGACTCCGGCGATGTCGGTCAGCACGATGTAGTCCTCGCCCTCTTTGATCAGGCCCATCGCGACGCCGGCGACCGGCGCGGAAACCGGTACGCCCGCCGCCTGCAGGGCCATCGAGGAGGCGCAGACCGATCCCATCGAGGAGGAGCCGTTGGACTCCAGCGTCTCCGAGACGACCCGGATGACGTAGGGGAAGCTCTCTTCGTCGGGGATCGACGGCGCCAGCGCCCGCTCGGCGAGCGCGCCGTGGCCGATGTCGCGGCGCTTCGGCCCGCGCATGAAGCCGGCCTCGCCGACCGAGAAGGGCGGGAAGTTGTAGTGGTGCCAGAAGCGCTTGGTCGTCTGCAGGCCGAGCGTGTCGAGCCGCATGTCCATCCGCGTCGTGCCGAGCGCGACGTTGGAGAGGATCTGCGTCTCGCCGCGGGTGAACAGCGCCGAGCCGTGCACGCGCGGGGAGACGTCGACCTCGGTCTCGATCGGCCGGATCTCGTCGGAGGCGCGGCCGTCGGGGCGCTTCTTGTCGACCGCGATCGCCTTGCGGATCGTGTCCTTCTCGATCGCGTCGAAGGCGGCGCCGACCTCTGCCCTGCGCTCGGGGTCGCTCTCGCCGTCCTCGCCCTCGGGGGCGTACCGGGCGACGACCTGCTCCTTGACGGCGTCGATCGCCTCGTAGCGCTCGAGCTTGCCCTCGGTGGCGATCGCGTCGACCAGCGCCTGACCGTGCGAGGAGCGGATCTCGGCGAGCAGGCCCTCGTCGATGCTCGGGGCCTCGACCTCGAGCTTCTCCTTGCCGGCCTTGTCGGCCAGCTCCTGCATGGCCGCGCAAAGCTTCTTGATCTCGCCGTGGGCGATGTCGAGCGCATCGAGGATCTCCTGCTCGGTGACGCCGTTGGCGCCGGCCTCGACCATCAGGATCGCCTCGTCGGTGCCGGCGACGATCAGGTCGAGGTCGAGCTCCTCGAGCCGCTCCTCCGGCGGGTTGACGACGAAGTCGCCCTCGAGCTTGCCGATCCGCACGGCGCCGACGTGGGCGGCGACCGGGACTGGCGAGATCGCCAGCGCCGCGGAGGCGCCGTTCATCGCCAGGATGTCGTAGGGGTGGACGTGGTCGACCGACAGCGGCGTCGCGACCAGCTGCGTCTCGTAGTGCCAGCCCTTGGGGAAGAGCGGGCGGATCGGGCGGTCGATCATCCGCGCGGTCAGCGTCGCCTTCTCGCCCGAGCGGCCCTCGCGGCGGAAGAAGGAGCCGGGGATCTTGCCCGCGGCGTACATCCGCTCCTCGACGTCGACGGTCAGCGGCAGGAAGTCCACGTCGCGCAGGTTGCCCATCGTCGCCGTGCAGAGGACCATCGTGTCGCCGGACTGCACCACGACGGCGCCGCTCGCCTGCCTGGCCAGCTTGCCGGTCTCGAAGGAGATCTGGTCTTCGCCGACCTCCGCCGACACGCGGCTCAAGTCAAACATGCTCATTGAGTTGTTACCTCCGGTCGCCCGGATGGCGACCCATTGCGTTCAGAACTCTCGTTCTCTGTCCCGCTGGAGATTACAGGGCCGCTGGGTCTAGCGACGCAGGCCGAGCTCGGCGACCAGCGCGCGGTAGCGCTCGAGATCGGTGCGCTCGAGGTAGCGCAGCATGCGGCGGCGCTTGCCGACGAGCATCAGCAGGCCGCGGCGCGAATGATGGTCCTTGGCGTGCGTGCGCAGGTGCTCGGTCAGCTCGTTGATCCGCTCGGTGAGCAGGGCGACCTGCACCTCGGCCGAGCCGGTGTCGCCGTCGGCGCGGCCGTACTTGCCGATCAGCTCGTTCTTCTTCTCCTTGGTGAGGCTCATTGCGCGCCGGTGAAGCTAGCACAGACCCGCTTCGCGTCCTCGACGTCGATCCTCATCTGGGCGATCAGCTCCTCGACCGAGGCGAAGCGCCGCTCGCCGCGCAGGCGCTCGACGAAGGCGACCCGCAGGGTGCGCCCGTAGAGGTCCTCGTCGCGGTCGATCAGGTAGGTCTCGATCAGCACCCCGCGGCCGCTGTCGAAGGTCGGCCGCACGCCGACGTTGACCGCCGCCGGGACGCCGTCGGCGAAGCCGGCGAAGACGCCGTGGCCGGGATAGGCGAGGTGGTCGTCGGGGACGATGTTGGCGGTCGGGAAGCCGAGCTCGCGGCCGCGCTGGTCGCCCTCGACCACCGTGCCCTCGACCATGAAGGGCGCGCCGAGGCAGCGGCGCGCGCCCGCCATGTCGCCGGCGGCGACGAGCGCGCGAATGCGGGTCGAGGAGACCGTCTCGCCGTCGACCTCGACCAGCGGCACGACGCGGGTCTCGAACTCCTCGCGCGCCGCCAGCATCTCCGGGTCGCCCTTCGCCTTCGCGCCGAAGCGGAAGTTCTCGCCGACCGAGACCGTCTGCGCGGCGAGCTTCTCGATCAGCACGTGCTCGACGAAGTCCCCGGCGGAGCGTTCGGCGAACGCGCGGTCGAAGGGGATCACGACCAGCTCGCGCACCCCCAGCCCCTCGATCACGTCGCGCTTCACCTCGAACGGCATCAGCAGCTTCGGCAGCGCCGCCGGATGGATCACCGAGAGCGGGTGAGGGTCGAAGGTGAGCACGGTGTCGGCCTCGTCGATCACCGCCTGGTGGCCGAGGTGGACGCCGTCGAAGGTGCCGATCGCGACGTGGCGCGGCCGCGGCTCGGCGTCGGGGAGCCGGGTGACCTCGATCTGGGCCATCAGCGCAGCGCCTCCGCCGCCGCCGGGATCAACTCGCCGACCCGCTCGACCGAGATCTCCGCGCCCGCGTCCTCGATCCGGAAGGGACCGATCGCCGTGCGCCGCAGCGCCGCGCAGTAGGCGTCCTCGAGCGTCTCCACCAAGGTGCGGACGTAGGTGCCGGTCGAGCACTCGATCTCGTAGCGGGCGAGCTCGCCCTCGCGGCCCAGCAGCTCGGCGCGGTATATCTCCACGTCGCGCAGCGGGGTGGTCACGCTCTCGCCGCGGCGCGCCTTGCGGTACAGCCGCTCGCCGCCGACCCGCACCGCCGAGGTCATCGGCACGCGCTGGCGCACCGTGCCGGTCGGCAGCGCAAGCGACTCCGGGACCCGCCCGGTCTCGGTCAGCTCGCCGTCGGGGTCGCCGCTGCTCGAGCGCCAGCCGAGCCGCGCCGTCGCCAGGTAGGTCTTCGGCAGCCCGGTGAGGAAGCGCTGTAGGCGGGTCGCCTCGTCGAGCATGACCAGCAGCAGACCGGTGGCGAAGGGGTCGAGCGTGCCGGCGTGGCCCGCCTTGCAGCGGCGCTCGCGCCGCAGCCGCCGCACCAGCTCGTGCGAGGTGATCCCCGCCGGCTTGTCGCAGAGCAGCACCGTCACCGGGCTAGGCGTCCAGCTGGGCGGCGACCTCGTCGCAGACGAAGGGGACGAGCTGCTCGAGCTCGAGGTCGGTGGAGAAGCCGGCGGCGCGCTTGTGGCCGCCGCCGCCGTGCAGGCGGGCGATCGCAGAGACGTCGACCTCGCCGTCGCCGGAGCGCAGGCTGACCTTGCGGGCGGCTTGGCCGCGGTCGCCGAGCTCGCGGATCAGCGCTGCGACGCGCGCGCCCTCGACCGAGCGCAGGTGGTCGATGATCCCCTCGGTCATCTCCTCGCCCGCGCCGCTCGCCTCGTAGTCGGCGGCGGTGATGTAGGCGAGCACGAGCCGGCCGTCGCAGTAGTGACGGATTCCCTCCAGGGCGCGGGAGAGCAGGCGCAGCTTCTCCAGCGGCACGTGCTCGTAGAGCCGCCGGTAGGTCTCGTCGACGTCCACCCCGGCTTCGATCAGGTCGGCGGCGATCCGGTGGGTGCGCGCGTTCGTGCTCTCGTACATGAACTTGCCCGTGTCGGTGACCAGGCCGACGTAGAGCGCCGCCGCCATCTCGGGCGTGACCTCGGCTCCCAGCAGGATCGCCAGCTCGTAGACGATCTCCGCCGTGCAGGAGGCGTCGACCTCGACCAGGTTGACGTCGCCGAACAGCGTGTTGTCGTGGTGGTGGTCGATGTTGATCTTGAAGTGACCTTGCTCGCTGAGGAAGTCGACCGGCATGCGATCGATGTTGCCGCAGTCGAGGAAGACGATCGCCCGGTCGGCCATGTCGGCGGGCGGCTCGTGGAAGACCTCCTCCAGCGGCAGGAAGCGGTACTCGATCGGCAGCGGAAACTCCTTCGCGGCAAGGAACATCACCGAGTCCTTGCCCAGCTGGGTGAGCAGGTAGTGCATGCCGAGCAGCGAGCCGAGCGCGTCGCCGTCGGGCCCCTCGTGGGCGGTCAGCAGGAAGCGCTCGCGGTTGCGGACCTCGCCGGCTACGCGCTCGATCGCGGTCGGGGCGATTTCGGTCGTCTCGCTCATCGCTCCCCTTCATCTTCGAGCAGGCGCGAGATTCTCATTCCCCGCTCGACCGTCGGGTCGTAGTGGAACGTCAGCGTCGGGGTGCGCTTCATCCGCGTCTCCGCGGCGATCTTCGACTGCAGGACGCCGTGCGAGGAGCGCAGGCCCTCGAGCGCGGCCTCGCGCGCCGCCTCGTCGCCGAGCACGCTGACGTGCACCTTGGCGCTGCGGAGGTCTGGGCTGGTCTCGACCGAGGTCACGGTGACGAAGCCGATCCGAGGGTCGCTCAACTCGGCGGCGATGGCGGAGCCGATCACCTCGCGAAGCACCTCGTTGATGCGGCGCATGCGAGGGGTCGTCATCCTACTCCAGCGTCTGCTCGACCTGTTTCGTCTCGAAGAACTCGAGCACGTCGCCCTCCTTGACGTCGGCGTAGCCGTCGAGCACGACGCCGCACTCCTGGCCTTCCTCGACCTCCTGCACGTTGTCTTTGAAGCGTCGCAGGGAGCCGAGCTTGCCGTCCCAGATGACGGTGCCCTCGCGGATCAGGCGCACGCTGGCGTCGCGGGTGACCCTACCCTCGCTGACGATGCAGCCGGCGATGCGGCCGACTTTCGAGGCCTTGAAGGTCTGCTTGACCTCGGCCTCGCCGAGCGTCTGCTCGACCTCGACCGCCTCCAGCATGCCCTCCATCGCGTTGCGCAGGTCTTCGGTGATCTTGTAGATCACCGAGTAGGTGCGGACGTCGACGCCCTCGCGCTCGGCCGCCTTGCGGGCGTCGGCCAGCGGCCGCACGTTGAATCCGATCACGATCGCGTCCGAGGCCGAGGCGAGCATCACGTCCGACTCGTTGATGCCGCCGGTCTGCGAGTGGATCACGTTGATCCCGACGCGTTCCTGCGGCACCTTGGCGATCTCGTCCTGCAGCGCCTCCAGCGAGCCGGCGACGTCGGCCTTGAGCACGATGTTGAGCTCCTTGATCTCGCCTTCCTGGGCGCGCGAGAAGACCTCCTCGAGGCTGACCTTGCGCGCCTGGCGGCGCGCCAGCGCCTCGGTCTTCAGGCGGTTGCCGCGCTCCTGGGCGAGCTGGCGGGCGCGGCGGTCGTTCTCGACCGCGTGCACGTGCTCGCCGGCCTCGCAGACGCCGTCGAAGCCGAGCACCTCGACCGGCATCCCGGGTACGGCCTGCTCGACGCGGGCGCCGGTGAAGTCCTGCATCGCCCGCACCTTGCCCCACTGCGGCCCGGCGACCAGCGCGTCGCCGACCGCCAGCGTGCCGCGCTGGACGAGGATCGTCACGACCGGGCCGCGGCCGGGGTCGAGCTGGGACTCGACCACGGTGCCGGAGGCGGGCGCGTCGGGGTTGGCCCCCAGCTCCTCGAGCTCGGTGACGAGCAGGATCATGTCGAGCAGGTTGTCGAGCCCTTCGTGGGTCTTGGCGGAGACGTCGCAGTAGACCGTCTCTCCCCCCCAGTCCTCCGGCGTCAGGCCGTCGGCGGCGAGCTCGTTGCGCACGCGGTCGGGCTGCGCGCCCTCTTTGTCGATCTTGTTGACCGCGATCAGGATCGGCACCCCGGCGGCGCGGGCGTGGTCGATCGCCTCCTTGGTCTGCGGCATCACGCCGTCGTCGGCGGCGACGACGATCACCGCGACGTCGGTCACCTTGGCGCCGCGGGCGCGCATCGCGGTGAACGCGGCGTGGCCCGGGGTGTCGAGGAAGGTGATCGTCTTCTCGTCGTGGTGGACCTGGTAGGCGCCGATGTGCTGCGTGATCCCGCCGGCCTCGCCGGCGGCGACCTCGGTCTCGCGGATCGCGTCGAGCAGCGAGGTCTTGCCGTGGTCGACGTGGCCCATGATCGTCACCACCGGCGGCCGTTCGACCAGGCTCTCGGCCGCGTCCTCGAATTCCGGCTCCTCCTGGCTGTCCTCGGCGGCGGTGACGATCTCGACCTTGCGGTCGTACTCGTCGGCGATCGCCTCGATCGACTCGTCGGTGAGGGTCTGGGTCAGCGTCGCCATCTCGCCCATCGTCATCAGCTTCTTGATCACCTCGGCGCTGCCCAGGCCGAGCAGCTCGGCGACCTCGCGCACGGTGGCGCCGGAGTTGACCTTCGTCGCCTCGGGCTCGGCCGGCGCCTGCTCGACTTTCGGCGGCGGCTCCTCGAGCATCGGCCGGCGCCGCCTGCCGCCGCGCCGTCGCGGCGGCCGCTGCGGCGGCGGCCCGCCCATCTGGTCGCGCCGCGAGGCCTGCGAATCGATCACCACCCGCCGTTTCTTGCCCCCCGAAGCTTTTTTCGCCGGCGCGGCCGGTTTGGCGGCGGGTTTCTCAGCCGGTTTCGCAGCCTCTTTGGGCGCCGCGGGCTTGGCTTGCGCTTTCGGCTTCGTCGCGGTAGCGGAGTTCCCGTCGCCGAGCGCCTTCAACGCCTCGGACTCCTCGACGCTCGAGGCAGCGGCTTTCGCCTCGACTCCGGCCTTCTTCAGCGCAGCGAGCAGCTCTTTGCTGCTCACCCCCTGAGCCTTGGCGATCTCGTGAACCCGCTTCTTAGCCACTAAGCCTGCTCAGCCTCCTCGGCAACGGCAGGGGGAGGTGGGTCCCCTTCCCCGACAGGACCCGCGTCCTGCGACGCCTCGTCCTGCGGCTCCTCGAACTCCGCTTCGGCCTTTGCCACGATCTCGGCGACCTGGCCGTCGTCGGCAGCCGCGTCGGCGAGGATCGCCACCTCGGCCTCCTCCAGCGGCGCCAGCACCGCGATCTGGTTGGTGTCGAAGCGGGCCAGCGCCTGGTGGGTCGGCAGGCCGCAGTAGTGCGAGTCGCCGATCGCCGCGTTGGGGCAGCGGCGCCCGTTCGAGAGCACCGCCATGCAGTGCCCGTCGGACTGCTCCTCGCCCGCGTACTCCTCGACCTCCTCTTCGGAGGCGAACTCGGTCTCCGACTTGATGTCGACCCGCCAGCCGGTCAGCCGCGCCGCCAGGCGGGCGTTCTGGCCGTCGCGGCCGATCGCCAGCGAGAGCTGGTCGTCGGGGACGATCACCGTCGCCTGGCGCTCCTCGTCGTCGACGATCACCTCGCGCACGCGCGCCGGCGAGAGCGCCTTGGCGACGAAGCGGGCGGGCTCCTCGTTGTAGGGGATGATGTCGATCTTCTCGCCGCGCAGCTCGGAGACGACCATCCGCACGCGCGAGCCGCGCGGGCCGACGCAGGCGCCGACCGGGTCGACGCCGTCGGTGTGCGAGACGACCGCGATCTTCGAGCGGTAGCCGGGCTCGCGGGCGACGCCGACGATCTCGACCAGCTTGTCGGCGATCTCCGGCACCTCCATCTCGAACAGGCTCTTGATCAGCTCGGGGCTGCGCCGCGAGACGACGATCGCCGGCCCCTTGGTCGAGTCGGAGACGTCGGTGATCACCGCCTTGACCCGCATGCCGTGGTCGTAGCGCTCGTTGTAGACCTGCTCGGACTTCGGCAGCAGCGCCTCGACCCGCTCGCGCAGCTGGACCAGCGTGTAGCGCTTGTCGGACTGCTGGATGATCCCGGTGATCAGCTCGCCGACCCGGTCCTGGTACTCCTCGAACATCATCATCCGTTCGGCCTCGCGGATCCGCTGCAGGATCACCTGCTTGGCGGTCTGCGCGGCGATCCGCCCGAAGTCCTCGGGGGTCACGTCACGGGTCTCGATCTGGTCCTCGTAGGGGGCGATCATCTCCGGGTCGAGCTCGGGCTCCTCGGGCTCTTTCGGTTCGCCCGTTTCGGGGTCGATCTCGCGCTCCTCGGCCTCCTGCGCCTCGGCCGCCTCGGCGAGCAGCTTCTCCTCCAGCTCGGCCGGCAGGATCAGTTCGAAGACGCGAAAGTCGCCGGTCTCGTGGTCGAGGTCGACCCGCGCGTATTTGGCCGCCCCCGGGGTCTTCTTGTAAGCGGACAGCAGGGCGTCGGCGAGCGCGTCCATCAGCTTGTCGGCGGAGATGCCCTTCTCCTGCTCGAGGCCCTTGATTGCTTCGACGATCTCTTTGCTCACGACTGCTCCTTACGGTATTTCGGGCCCGGCGAGGAGACCTCCAGCGCGTAGTCCGCCCGCAGGTGGTTTAGGTGCCTGGTGACGCGTTCGCAGAGCGCCAGGTCGACCCCGCCCGGGTGGTCGATGAAGAGCCGCAGCGATTCGGTCGCCGGCTGCTCGAGCGCGACGAGGTCGAGCTCGGCGTCGAGCTCGATCAGCTGCTGCTGGATGCTGTCCTTGAGGTCTGTCATGCCTGGTTCGGGACGAAAAAAAAGTGGGCGAGGCCCACTTCTCGTACACGGATAGGGACGAAAAAGCTCAGCGCAGTATAGCCCGCTCGGCCAGCCGGTCGAGGATCTGCTCGGCTATTACGTCCTTTGGGGCTTGCGAGAGGTGGGCCTCTTCGGTGGAGCTGATCAGGGTTGCGGCGTTTTCGGGGCTGTCGAAGCCGATGCCGGGGTCGGAGATGTCGTTCAGGACGATCAGGTCGAGGCCCTTGCGGACGAGCTTCTCGCGGGCGCGCTCGGTGTCGCTGCCGTGTTCTGCGGCGAAGCCGACCACCGTCTGCCCTTCGCCCGCTTCGAGGCCGCCGAGGATGTCCGTGGTGGGTTTCAGTTGAAGGTCCAGCTTGCCCTCGCGCTGCAGCTTGCCCGGGGCGATCTCCGCCGGACGGAAATCGGCGGGAGCGGCGGCCATCAGCAGGACATGGGCATTCGCGAACTCCGTTCGCGTCGCCTCCGCCAGCTGGGCGGTGGTCTCCACGTCGACGCGGCGCACGCCGGGGGGCTCGGGGAGGGCG
>Ga0210120_1000306_pt1 | contig 11675 bp, 6 predicted proteins | sample Goodyear_PhragA__FD_184868 | JGI IMG/M metagenome (GOLD analysis project Ga0210120, IMG submission 184868) | Wetland microbial communities from San Francisco Bay, California, USA, that impact long-term carbon sequestration - Goodyear_PhragA_D2... | ecosystem: Environmental > Aquatic > Marine >... | reverse complement strand
ACGAATACGGCGTTTCATTCAGCGGCGCATACGCAAACCAGCCGACCGCCGGCGCGCCTCCCGCGAGAAAACTGAAATGCAACAGGATGCCGCCGAATGGGACCACCCAGAAACCAAATGCGTTGAGGCGGGGGAAAGCCATGTCGCGCGCGCCGATCTGAAGAGGTACGACATAGTTTGCAATTCCAAACAGCACCGGCATGGCAACGAGAAAAATCATCGTTGTGCCGTGCATGGTGAAGATCCAGTTGTAAGTGTCCGGATTCAGCAATGTGTTGTTAGGCACGGCCAATTGCAGACGGATAAAAAGCGCTTCGGTCCCGGCCGCCACGAAAAAGACCAGGCCGGTCACCATGTACAAGATGCCGATGCGCTTGTGATCGACTGTCGAAAGCCACGCTAATTCCCAGTGCTGCCTTTCTGCGGGCGTCAGCAGGCGCGTGATCGTGGCGGGAATGGGATTCATTTCAACGTCTCGATGTAATCAGCAAGGTCTGTGACCTGCTCGCTGGTAAATTTGAAGTCGGGCATTTTTGCGCCCGGTTTCACCTTTTGCGGGTCCGTCAGCCAGCGGCGCAAATTCTCCGGCGTGTTGGCCACGATGCCGGCGCCGAGTTGTCTGCGGCTTGCGAAATGAGTCAAGTTCGGCCCCACGCTCGCAGATGCGGTGGTGCCCTCGATGGCGTGACAATTCACACAGCTCATCTGCTCGAAAAGTGCGAGTCCTTTTCTCGCGTTTTCCGTTACCGGCACAGCAGCGGGGGCGAGCTGCGCGTTTTCCCACGTCTCGAAATTTTCCTGCGGCTCTGCAACGATCAGAAAATGCATCCACGCATGCTGTGTTCCGCAGAATTCAGAACAGAAGCCGAGATACGTCCCGGCTTTATCAGCCTGGAGCCACATATGATTTGGATGACCTGGCACGGTTGTCATTTTCCGCGCCAACTCCGGCACCCAGAACTCATGCAGCACGTCGGCTGAATCCAGCTTCAGCGCAATTGGTTTGCCTACCGGAATATGAATCTCATTCGCGGCGATGACGCCCGATTTCGTATAGCGCGCTTCCCACCACCATTGATGACCGATGATGACAAGATCCGGATTCGGCGGAGGCGCCGGGTCCGAGATGCCCATGGTTCGTGCCGCCAGCACGAAGAGAACCGTCACGATCACAAATGGTATCACGGTCCAGACAATTTCGATGGGCAGGTAACCGGCTTTTTGCTCCGGGTCTCCTTCCCCTTTGCGCTGACGGAACCGAACCAGCGCATAGACCACAATGGCAACGACCACTGCGAAAATCACTGCGAGCACAATCGCAGTCACGATGCCGAGATTGAAAATAGCGCGCGCCTGCGGTGATTGCGGGTTGAGCGACCTTAAGACATCCGCCCCCAACAGTAGCGCGCTCGACAGTTGCAGATTCATACGTCGCCGGCCTTGCAGGGGGCACGCGTACCAGCGCATCGATTGTGTCCGCCGCCTGCAAATAATGCGAGAACTTTTTCTTCGATCTGTTCTTCAAGCTGAAAGCGTTCTCTTCAACGCGTTGGCAAAAACTGCAGCTTTGCCGCCTGATATATGCGCCTTCGGCGACTTATCACTCATCGTCTTCGGAGAAGCCGATCCACCCCGGCCCAATCGTCACGGAATGGGCAGCGCTAATTCGCCACTCAGAACAAGCGCAGTTCGAACCGTCGCCACATGCGAAAGGGCTTGCGGAAAATTGCCCAGTTGCCGCTTCGCTTTCGGATCGTACTCCTCCGACAACAAGCCAACGTCATTTCGTAAAGCGATCAGTCGCTCGAAGAGTTCCTGCGCGTCTTTCTTACGACCAATCATATAAAGACAGTCGGCCAACCAAAACGAGCAGAGCAAAAAAACGCCTTCGCTTCCCGGCAAGCCATCCACGTGTTCGTTCTCCTGGCGATAACGCAGGACAAACCCGTCCTCCATCAACTCACGCTCCACCGCAGCGATGGTTCCCAGAACCCGCTCGTCGTCAAACGGCAGGAAACCAACTAACGGCATTGCCAGCACACTCGCGTCCAGTGAGTCGGACCCATAAAATTGCGTAAACGCCTTTTTCTTCGTGTTGTAACCGCGCTCGCAAACCTGCGCGTGGATCTGTTCCTGAATTTTTTTCCAGCGCTCGGTATCTTTCGCTCTGCCATCACCATGGCTCTCCGCCAACTTCACCGCGCGATCGAAAGCCACCCACGCCATTACTTTTGAATGAGTAAAATGTTTGCGGCCGCCGCGCACCTCCCAGATTCCGTTGTCCGGCTTGTCCCAATTCGATTCGAGGAATCGCAACAACTCGGTAACAAGACGCCATTCGGCTTTCGAGACTTTGATTCCGACATGATACGCGAGCCACAGCGCATAGATGACTTCGCCATACACATCGAGCTGAAACTGACCGGAAGCCGCATTGCCGACGCGAACCGGTTTGGAATCTTCGTAGCCCGCAAGCCAATCCAGTTCGAATTCCTGCAAACGTCGTTCGCCATTGATCCCGTACATGATTTGCATTTGCGACGCCTTGCCAGCAATGGCACGCAGCAGCCATTGGCGAAAAGATGTCGCTTCGTCGATGTAGCCGGCGTGCATCAGTGCGAGCAAAACGAACGTGGCATCGCGTAACCAGCAGTAGCGATAATCCCAGTTGCGCACGCCGCCGATCTCTTCCGGCAGCGACATCGTCAGTGCTGCAACCAGTCCCCCCGTCGGCAAATAGGTCAATCCCTTGAGCGTTATCAACGAACGAACGAGCACGTTAGTCCACGGAGTTTTGCGACGACAACGTCCAGCCCATTCCTTCCAAAATTGCTCCGTATCACGCAAGGCGTCCTCGGGTTTTACCTTCTGCGGTGGCTTGGTGTTCGATGCGAACCACGTGAGGACAAATGGAATTCGTTCTCCGCTCTTAACCGTGAATTCAGCGACCGTGGTGAAATCTTCGCCGTGTGTTTCGATCGGCGTTCTCAGAATCAGCGCGTCCGGTCCGGCAATCGCTGTCAATCCCCGACGAGTTCTCTCCACCCACGGCACGACATGTCCGTAGTCGAAGCGAATAATAAGTTCCATCCGCATGCACACCTCACCACGCACGCCCTCGACAATCCGGATAATGTCGGGATGCTTGCCACGAGGCGGCATGAAGTCGATGAGACGAACTGCTCCGTTTGCAGTTTCAATTTCCGTTTCAAGAATCAACGTCTCGCCGCGATACCGGCGACTCAGCTTTTCAGTTTTTTCTTTCGGAAAGATTCGCCAGCAGCCATTTTCGCGGCTGCCTAACAACGCCGCAAAGCAAGCGCCGGAATCGAAACGCGGCAGGCAAAGCCAATCCACAGAGCCGTCACGGCCTACAAGAGCGCCGCTCTGAGTATCGCTCAGAAACGCGTAATCTTCGATTTTGTTCGTTGGCTTTTCCATCGGACGGGCAGATGGATCTCACAAGCGTTCGTGCCAGAGATCCCAGTCGCCGGCTTCGAAATTTGGATACAACGCCAGACCGCAATCGACAATCAAGAAATCAGGACGCGTGTTGGTAATCTGTTATCGCCCTGGTATCAGGTTCATAATTCTACTAAAAAAATCTGAGTGATCACAGCGACTGTTTCATTGAAGGGTGCCAGACGCTTTGCATGAAACAGATCACATGAGCGTTGATATCGAGTAACGAAATGTCGTACCCTTGGTCTCATGAGGACACAAGTGAAATATCCAGGTCGGGTCTGCCGGCGAACCGGAAAGACCCATGAATAATTACGACATTATCATCATCGGGACGGGCGCAGGCGGAGGCGCTCTCGCGCAGCGCCTCGCGCCGAGCGGGAAGCGCATTCTTATTCTGGAGCGGGGGACATTTCTGCCTCAGGAGAAAGAGAACTGGGATACCACGTCGGTCTTCATCGAAAACCGGTATCACACGAAGGAAGTCTGGCAGGACAGCGCGGGTAAACCGTTGCACCCGCAGACGGGTTATTGGGTTGGCGGCAATACGAAAGTTTACGGCGCCGCTCTGTTTCGGTTACGGGAACGCGACTTCGAAAAGCTCCAGCACGAGGATGGCATATCGCCGGAGTGGCCATTGAAATACAATGATTACCAGCCTTATTACGACGAGGCAGAGCGACTTTATCAGGCCCACGGCGAACGTGGGACCGATCCGACCGAGCCGCCGAGCAATCAGCCGTATCCGCATCCGCCGGTCAGTAACGAACCGCGCATCCAGGAGATTTACGATGAGCTCAAGACCGGTGGCTATCATCCGTTCCCCTGCCCTGTCGGCATCAAACTAAACGAGCAAGCGCGCTGGCAAAGTAAGTGCATCCGCTGCGACACGTGCGACGGTTTCCCCTGCCTGGTGGAGGCAAAGTCGGACGCTGATAACAACTGCATTCGACCTATCCTGGAAATGCCAAACGTCACACTGCTGACCGGCGCCTATGTTAATAAGCTCGTAACAAATGCCAAAGGCAACGCGATCGCAGGTGTCGACGTCGAATTCGACGGCGGTAAGCGCAAGGAAACTTACACCGCCGACATCGTGGTCGTTAGCTGCGGCGCAATTAACTCAGCGGCGCTACTCCTCCGCAGTGCGAACGACTCGCGTCCCAACGGTTTGGCGAACAGTTCCGATCTGGTAGGTCGCAACTTCATGTTTCACAAAGCCGCCGTCGTTCTTTCGATCGGCGTTAAGCCTAACCCGAGCAAGTTCATGAAGACAGTGGCAGTAAACGATTTCTATTTTGGCGAAAAGGATTTCCCGTTTCCGATGGGCGGGATTCAACTGATCGGTTCGTTCCAATGGCAAATGATGAAAGGCGAAGCGCCGCCGCTCACACCTCCCATTGTGTTGAAGACCATGAAGACGCACTCGGTCCCATGGTGGCTAACGACAGAAGATTTGCCGAGCCACGAGAATCGGGTCCGATGGATCGCCGGGAAAGGCATCCAGCTCGATTACACTCCGAATAACGAGAAGCCTTACCAGCGGCTGATCCGTCGCTGGGAACAAATCTTAAAGGAAGTCGACGGCGGGCATACCTATGTGCCGGAGGAGTTTTACATCAAGAAATCCGTTCCTCTCGAAGGCGTCGGGCATCAGAACGGCACCTGCCGGTTTGGACCTGACCCGAAAACATCAGTGCTCAATCTGGACTGCCGCACACATGACGTAGAAAATCTCTATGTCGTGGACGGTTCCTTCTTTCCCTCTTGCGGTGCCGTGAATCCATCGCTCACGATCATCGCCAACGCTTTGCGCGTGGGCGATCATTTGCTTGAGCGTCTGGCATAGTTTGTCGCAGAGCAAGGCAATGGAGGGCGGAGCTCCTGCGACGGCGAACATACCACGCATGGCTCCCGCGGGCTCGCGGAGCTCGCCCCTCCATCGGCCGCGCGCAACGCGTTAAGACAAGGCGTTCCACCGAATTTTCATTTTCCTATCGCGAAAATGCCGATAGAAAGAATCAAGAATGGCTCAACGCCGCGAAATCGTGACCGTACATACACGTCAGAGTCGGGATGTGATGGAGAGGGCGAGCGGCGGCCCGCACGACGAAGCTATGCTCGGAAGCCTGCTAATCGTCGTAGCCTTCCTTTGCGTCGCAGTGATGAGCGCTTTCGGCAAGGCGGCGGCGGGCGTTCCAACAGCGGTCGTGGTGCTATTCCAGAGCGGGATCAGCCTTCTCCTACTGCTTCCATGGGCACTTCGCCGCGGCATCGGCGAACTGCAAACCACGCGGTTGCCGCTGCACGTTGTGCGCGCCCTTTCGGGTCTGTTGTCGCAGGCTCTGTTTTTCCTTGCAGTCAAGAAAATGGCGTTGGTCGACGCCGTCCTGCTCGTTAACGCGGCACCGTTGTTCATTCCGTTCGTGGCGCTGATGTGGATGAAAACGCCGATCACTCCGATCGTCACGGCCGGTCTCGTGATCGGCTTCGTCGGCGTACTTCTTATTCTGCGCCCGAGTTCTTCCCTCTTCACTAACCCGGCCGCCCTTCTGGCCATCGCCGCGGCGCTTTGCTCGGCTATCGCGCTCGTCTCGGTCAACCGGCTGTCGTCGACCGATAGGCCGGATGCGATCCTCTTCTACTATTTTCTGATCTCAACCATCGCCGCCTGTCCATTTGCCATGTATGATTGGCGGATGCCGGCCGGGATCGAGTGGAGCTATCTCGCCGGTATCGGCGTCTTCATGGCACTCGCGCAACTCTTCATTATCCTCGCCTATCAGCGAGCAACGGCGGAGCGCCTGGCACCGTTGAACTATTCCGTGGTCGTTTTTTCGGGGCTGCTCGGCTGGCTGGTGTGGAGCAACGTGCCGGGGTTGCTCGCCGTCACCGGCATCGTCCTGGTGTGCGCTGGAGGTACCATCTCCATCGTCTTCGGCGGACCATCCGGAAAGGGGCACCCGCTCGGGCACGGACATTGGAACACTTCGAGGGCGAACCAAACACGATGAACCGGACCGGCAGAACATACGAGATGGCGCCGACGACGACCGACATCTCGGTCGTCGTCCATGCCCCCAACGTGATCGGTGAGTCGCCGGTGTGGTGCCCGAAGACGCATCAGCTCTACTTCGTTGATATCAGCGGCGAGAAGATTCACATCTTCCGCCCCGCCGACGGCAGCTACCGCACGTTCGACCTGCCGGACTGGGTAACCTCGCTATCGACGCGCGCCAGGGGCGGACTCGTGCTCACCATGCGCAAGACCTTTGCCTTCTTTGATCCCGACACAAAGCATCTGGAGGTTCTCGCGAATCCCGAGCCTGACAGGCCTAACAACAGGTTTAACGACGGAAAATGCGATCGCCAGGGAAGATTGTGGGCTGGCACCATGGCCGCCAAAGATTGGCTCGCGCCGACCGGCGCGCTCTACCGCTTCGATCCCGATCAACGCATCACGCTGATGCAGGACAACGTGAAATGCTCGAACGGCACCGGTTGGAGCCCCGACAGTCGCACCATGTATTACACCGAGAGCTTCCGTTACGGTATCTTCGCCTATGACTTCGATCCGGCGACCGGCGAAATCGAGAACCGGCGGCCATTCGTTAGGCTCGACCCGAGCGCCAACGGTTTTCCAGACGGGCTGACAGTGGACGCGCAAGGATTCGTATGGAGCGCGCAACCGGTCTACGGCCGCATCGTCCGCTACGATCCCGCAGGCAAAATGGAGCGGATCATCGCTTTGCCGGTGTCGCGCGGCACGGACTGCGTCTTTGGAGGTCCCGACTATCGAACGCTCTACATCACCACCGCGACTGAGACGCTGACGCAGGCGCAATTGGCGGAGGAACCGCTGGCCGGCTGCCTGCTCGCCTGCGAGCCGGGCTTCACCGGTATTCCCGAGACGCCATTCGCAGGCTGAGCGGCGGGCGATTCGCGCTTGCGGCGACTGTGCTTGACGAGTCGACGCGATTTGTTCAAAATGCAAAGGTCGATTACTGGATTCCGTGAATCTGGCGGAGGGCTTTATCCCTCCCTCGCCGAGGTTCTTCGTCTTTTTGCGGACGCGCAAGCTTGGAAACTAACCCGGCGGAGGGAAGAGAGGAAGAACCATGAATCGTTTGATTCGCTTGAAAAAAGCAACTCCACTGTCGCTGGCGAAAGGACAAATTCTTTTCCTGATCGCGCTGCTCTGCGCAGCCGCCGCGAGCATGCAAAACGTTCACGCGGCGACGAAAATCGCCACCAAGAGTGAGCACTCTCATGCAGCTGTATCAGAGTCCTCGGCTGCTCCAAAACGATTAAAGGCCCGGGAACCGGAGCGCATCGAATTTTCGGCAGGTCGCCAACGTGTCGGCGGTCATGAAATCGCCGGGTTCAGCGCGCAGACGACGCAGGAAGAAAACCTGACGCCGCCTGCCGGACTCAAGCCGGTCGAGCAGGAAGCGTGGCTGGCGATGGCGCGCCGGCAGGGAGCGAGCGGCGGCACGGAGTTTTCCAGCTTTTATCCGGCGCGTTACAACGAGCCGTTTGTTGTGCAAGGCAAAGGGGTACGCGTGGCGGTGCGGCCCGTGGGCGGCACGGATGCGGCGGCGCAGATCGACAACGGCCAGGTGATCTATCCCGGGGCCTATCCCGAGACCGATAGCATGCATGCGGTCAGCGCCGGGCGCAGCGAAGAGTTCCTCTTCTTGCAGAATGAATGCGCGCCGCGGGAGTTTGAGTACGAGTTAAGCGAGCTGAGCGCCGGGACGCGCGTGGAATTGGTGAAGGGCGAAGTGCACTTTACCAACAGGGCCGGGCAGGGGGTGAAGATCGAAGCGCCGTGGCTGATCGAGGCAACGGGGGAGCAGCGGTCGGGAGCGGTGCGCTGGGAGCTTGAGAAGAGCGAAAGCGGAGCGGCGCCACGGTTGCGGCTGGTGGTGGCGAAAGGGCTGCGGTATCCGGTGCTCATAGATCCCAGCTGGGTTACCACCGGTAGCATGGGCACCGCACGCCGCGGTCACACGGCGACGCTGCTGCAGTCAGGCAAGGTGCTGGTAGCGGGCGGAGCGAATAGCAGCGCGGAGCTGTATGATCCGGCGACGGGAATGTGGACTGCGACCGGCAGCATGAGCACCCCACGGTACGCTCACACGGCGACGTTGCTGCAGTCAGGCAAGGTGCTGGTGGCGGGAGGAATCGGCCCCTTGAGCACCGCGGAGCTGTATAATCCGGCGACGGGAATGTGGACTGCGACCGGCAGCATGGTGGCCGCACGCAACTTTCACACGGCAACGCTGCTGCCATCAGGCAAGGTGCTGGTGGCGGGAGGAAAAAATAATCAGGCTGTTTTGAGCAGCGCGGAGCTGTATGATCCGGCGAGTGGGATGTGGACGGCGACCGGCAGCATGGCGACCGCACGCACCTCTCACACGGCGACGTTGCTGCCCTCAGGCAAGGTGCTGGTGGCGGGGGGGGTCACCAATGGCGGCAGTCCCTTGAGCAGCGCGGAACTGTATGATCCGCCGAGTGGGATGTGGACGGCGACCGGCAACATGGGGACCGCACGTGAGCTTCACACGGCGACGCTGTTGATCAGAGAGATCACCCCAGGGAGGGTGTTGGTAAAGGTGTTGGTGACGGGAGGTCTCAATTTTGATACTCCGCCTTTCGCCTTGAAAAGCGCCGAGCTGTATGATCCGGCGACGGGAATGTGGACTGCGACCCGCAGCATGGGCACCGGACGTTACACTCACACGGCGACGCTGCTGCCCTCAGGCAAGGTACTGGTGACGGGAGGACACGGTAGCAGTGGTTACTTGAGCAGCGCGGAGGTGTATGATCCGTTCCAAACAGGCTGGAAGAACACCGGCAGCCTCCACACCGCACGCGGCTTTCACACGGCGACGCTGCTGCCCTCAGGCACGGTGCTGGTGGCGGGAGGAGCTAACAGGACTAATGATTACTTGAGCAGCGCGGAACTGTACGATCCGGCGGATCCAGGCTGGAGCAACGTCGGCAGCCTCCACACCGCACGCTACTTTCACACGGCGACGCTGCTGCCCTCAGGCACGGTGCTGGTGGCGGGAGGAAGAAATAATCAAGCTGTTTTGAGCAGTGCGGAACTGTATAATCTGGTAACGGCAAGCTGGAGCAGCACCGGCGGCCTCCACACCGCGCGTCGCAGTCACACGGCGACGCTGCTGCCCTCAGGCGAGGTGCTGGTGGCGGGAGGACAGGGTATCGGTGGTGCTTCCTTGAGCGGCGCGGAGCTGTATGATCCAGTCGCGGAAAGCTGGAGCAACACCGGCAGTCTCAGCACCGCGCGCTACTTTCACACGGCGACGCTGCTGCCCTCAGGCAAGGTGCTGGTAGCGGGAGGAATCGGCCCCTTCAGCAGCGCGGAGCTGTATGATCCGGCGACGGGAATGTGGACTGCGACCGGCAGCATGGGCACCGCACGCTTCCTTCACACGGCGACGCTGCTGCCCTCGGGGAAGGTGCTGGTGGCGGGAGGAGCTAACGTTACTGACGGTCCCTTGAGCAGCGCGGAGCTGTATGATCCGGCGACGGGAATGTGGACTGCGACCGGCAGCATGAGCACCGCACGCCTCCGTCACACGGCGACGCTGCTGCCCTCAGGCAAGGTGCTGGTGGCGGCGGGATTGAATGCTGATGAATTGAGCAGCGCCGAGCTGTATGATCCGGCGAGTGGCGCGTGGACGGCGACCGGTAGTCTCAGCACCGCACGCTCCTTTCACACGGCAACGCTGCTGCCCCCAGGCAAGGTGCTGGTGGTGGCGGGACAACATAATCGTGCTGCTTTGAACAGCGCGGAGCTGTATGATCCGGCGAGTGGGACGTGGACGCCGGCAACTACGAGCGCGCATGTTCACGCACGCACCGGTCACACGGCGACGCTGCTGCACGCTGACTCAATACGGGGTTTCAGAGTGCTGGTGGCGGGGGGAAATAATAATCAGGCTGTTTTGAGCAGCACGCAGCGTTATTTCCTAGGACTCCACTTTGATGATGCCCGGCGACCTTTACTCACTGCGGTCACACCATTAATCGTGCCGGGTAGCCAGCTGACGGCTTTAGGCTCACGCTTCAAAGGCATTTTCGAAGCTTCCGGCGGTAACGCCAACCAGAACTCATCCTCCAACTATCCGCTGGTGCACCTGCTCAGCCTCGCCAACGAGCAAACGCTTTTCCTGCCTGTGGACGCGATGGTAGGCTGGTCTGACACCTCTTTCATTTCCACGCCGATAACTCTGATGACCACCACTTCGAGCGGATTCCCCATTGGCTACGCGCTGGTTACTGTCTTCACCAACGGCGTCCCCAGCCAATCGAAGTTCGTACTCGCCGTAGCGCCTACGCCACCGCCCACGCCAACTCCCACGCCGACGGCCACGCCCACTCCAACGGCAACTCCAACAGCAACTGCCACCGCAACCGCAACCGCGACACCGACCGCTACAGCGACTCCAACTTCCACTCCTACGCCCACGCCCACACCCACGCCGGTGATGATCACGCTGAATGCCAACGGCTACAAAGTGAAAGGTGTTGAAATGGTGGATCTCTTCTGGAACGGGGCGACATCGACTAACATCGATATTTACCGCAATGACGTGCTGATCAGGACGGTCCCCAACAATGGCAGCTACACCGATGACACCGGTAATCGGGGTCGGGCCACCTTCACATACAAGGTGTGCGAAGCGGGAACACTCACCTGCTCCAACGCGGTTATCGTGAACTTCGGCGGGCCTTAGGAGACTGTTGAAAAACGCGGTGATAGCGCCGTAGGCGCGATATGTTTGTAGTCTTCTAACGAAAAGAACAAAGCTCCAGAGGAGCGACAGGTAGGCTAAAGGCAGCAACATGCCGCTCCTGACGGAGCTTGCCGGTTGTTGTTGGCAACGAGTCTATAAACATGCCGGACCTACGGCGCTGGATCTAAGCTCCAAACAGTTAGTTTTTTTTAAACAGTCTCTTAGGAGACTGGTCGAAGAAAATAGCGGTCAGTCCTCACTTTTGACACAGGTTGCTACTGGCGAAGAAGGTTGGAGACGTGTGTCTACGAGCCCATTTGTAATCGTCGAGCTATCCATTTCAAGCTCATCGTCGTTTCCGAGCGCACGGCTCGCGCAAGCGCCACCTTCTGTGGCTCTACCCTGAGTCTTCGCTGCCTTCGTTGCCTTCTGTTTAAAGTCTTA
>Ga0210120_1000304_pt1 | contig 11704 bp, 9 predicted proteins | sample Goodyear_PhragA__FD_184868 | JGI IMG/M metagenome (GOLD analysis project Ga0210120, IMG submission 184868) | Wetland microbial communities from San Francisco Bay, California, USA, that impact long-term carbon sequestration - Goodyear_PhragA_D2... | ecosystem: Environmental > Aquatic > Marine >... | reverse complement strand
TTGCCGATCACATCGCCGCCTAGCGCGGTGAATTTCACCGCAATTTCCTCCTCGGTCATCGGATCTCGTGGATCGCCCTTGGGCACATCGACCCGAGTGGAATGCTCCTTCCCGTCAATCGTCGTGATGGTCACCCGGCTCGGTTGGAACTTGGGAAAGAGCGCTTCGAATTCTTCGTTCGCGACGACTTTGATCTTGTCCATGATTGGGATCAGCGATTTATCGAGCACCCGTTCCTCTTTGAATTGCAACGGTGTGACCATCCCGTCGACGAGACCGACCGCCATGCAATAGGGCAGCGAATGGTCGGCTGTCTCCTTGGAATCTGGGCGATACTTGTGCGGATCACCAAGGATATCCGCGGCGCGCGCGATGACTTCAACTTTGATTTCCTTAACGTCCCCGGACTGGATTTTGTTTTCCTTAACTGTTTTCATCATGGCTGTGAGCGGCGCGTGACTCAGGGCTTCAATCGGGAAGCTCTTCATCCCGCAATCCAGGATGCGGTAGTGAGACTTTGGTGATGTCGGCAAATCCTTGATTAGTCCTGCGCCATCGAAACTTGCAGGTTGTCCCTTGTATTGAACGTGACCGAACACGGCAAATAAACCTTCCTTTCCATCGATAATATGCTCCGGCCCGGAAAATCCTTCGCGCGCGAGCAGCGCGCTTTCGGCGCCCATGCGTCCGGCCCACGGATCAACCGTGTTCTTCATATTGGTTAGTTTACCCGCCGTCACCGCGCCCGGGCAAAAGGTACGGGCAGCACTGATACCCATGGCCGATACCATTTGATCGGGCGTGAGATTGAGTACGCGTCCTGCCGCAATCGGCGCGGCGAATGCACTCAGCGTCGCGTGATGCCAGCCGTATTCACGCACGCCCGGCCGGCCGATCTCGCAGAGGCGCATTTCGACTTCGTACGCAATGATTGTCGCGAGAATCAAATCTTTCCCGCCCAGGCCTTCGCTTTCACAAAGGGCCAGCGGGGCAGCGATCAGATCACTCGGATGACACGGGTCCGCTTTCCAATAGATATCGTTGTAATCCATGGCCCGGATCATGTGACCATTGAGAAATGCCGCATCGACAGGGTTCGTTTTGAACCCCGAAACGAATGCGGTGGCTTTGCCGTGTTCGCCGCCTGTTGTAGCCGGCATCGGTGATGCCGGGCCGGGGTCAGCGCCCCCGGCTACAGCCTCACCGCTCATCGCGCGGTAATGCTTTAGTAAAATCCTGGCGTCCTCCTGCTGGCTGCCGCCTAGAGCGCAACCGATCGAATCGAACCAGAATAATTTCGCAGCCTGGATCGCTTCGGGTGAAAGGTGCTCGTACTTCAGCGCGCACGCCCAGTCGGCGATATCGTACGAAAGAAGATGCTTCGATTGAGTTTTTTGGTTTGTCATTTGATGCTCCGTTTGATTTTGGCCCACGAAACACCCGCCTTCATCCAGCAGTCAAGGGATTCTGGCGCGACAGGCACGAAATCGGGCGACAACAAATCAAAGCTCTTAAGCGCCTACGAGAGCGAGTGGACGCCCTTGGGCCTAAAAGAATAATCTCGCCGTTTTATCGCGTGGACAAGCTCCCCTAGCGAAATGCCGGCGGGAGAACAACCTCGTTTGCAGATCGGTCATGTCTTATGAGGCAGTGAAGCGTGATCCGCATTCTTGCTCCGAAAGAGAGATACTAATTTCCCAAATTGTCACGAATCACACGACTTTCGGTTTAATTCGTGTGGGTTAGTGAAATTACTGTCTAAGATCGTCGCCTCTTCTCGCGCCTAAAGAATGGACAAATCAGCAGCCAGTTGACGGCAGATGACTTGCATTACAACGTAGTGCACAGTGAAAACAGAGGTGTATAGCTGGCGTGTTTCTCCCCATATGAAATGTGCTCTGGAAGACGCGGCGCGGCGAGAACGGCAAAGTGTCTCTGCTCTGCTGGAACGGATCGTCTCTGGTGCGCTCGAAACCGGAGCCAACGGCCGGCAGGAAGAGGAAGCAGCGCTCCAGCAAAGATTACACCGCGCCGCGCGCAAGGCGATCGGCGCGATCAAGAGTGGCCGCACCGACCGATCTACGCGAGTGCGGGAACTCGTGCGCGGAAAACTGAAGCGCCATCATGCAGGTACGCGGCCTCGCTGATACCGGGGCGCTGCTTGCGCTGCTCGATCGCAGCGATCGCTGGCATAACGATTGTCGCCGTGCATTCGAAATGCTGCCGCTTCCGCTTGGCACTTCAGTTGCGGTGCTGGCGCAACTCTTTCACCTCCTGGGTGAAAACAAATCCGCACTGGACGCAGCCTGGCGACTTCTGCACTCTGGCGCGGTAACCCTGCTCGCTCTTGATGATTCGGACCTGCCGGGAATTGAGGATCTCATGAAAAAGTACCGAGACTGCGCGATGGACTTTGCCCATGCCACGCTCGTGCATCTGGCGCGGCGTGAATCGCTCGCCACAGTGTTCACCGTGGATCACAACGACTTCGAGACCTACCGTATCGCTGGCCGACGACGTTTTCGCGTCGTGCCGGAGCGCATGAGCGATTAAACGAGGCACAACCCGCGATGGCTGACGAGCAGAAACCGAAGCAGCGCCTGGAGATCGCCCACGTCCTGTTTATGGACATCGTTGGCTATTCCAGGCTGTTGACCGACGAACAATCGGAAGCGCTTCAGGAGCTGAATCAAATCGTCCGCAGCACCGAAGCAGCGCGTACGGCCGACGATGCAGGCCAGCTTACGATTTTGCCGACCGGCGACGGTATGGCGCTGGTTTTTGCCGGATCAGTGGAAGAGCCGGTCGAATGCGCCTTGGAGATCAGCCACGCTTTGCGCGCGCAACCAAGCCTGCCGGTAAGAATGGGAATCCATAGCGGCCCGGTTCATCACGTGAAGGATGCAAATGGGCGCGAAAACATTGCCGGTGTGGGCATCAATATCGCACAGCGAGTGATGGATTGCGGGGATGCCGGCCACATTCTCGTTAGCAAACGCGTCGCCGACGATCTCGCCCAACAACGGCGATGGCAGCCGTACCTGCACGAACTGGGCGACGTCGAAGTGAAACATGGAGTTGTTGTCTCCTTAGTTAATCTTTATGCCGAAACGATCGGCAATCCCACGCCGCCGTCGCGACTCGATAAAGCGCACGTCAGCATTCCCGGTTCCAGGAAAGGGACGCGCAAAGGACTTTCTCCGGTTGTGCGAGCGATCTTCATTCTCACGGGGCTCCTTATCGCGCTTACTTTTGTGCTTGCCATCGTCGCAGTGATCTTTGCGCCGGCGATTATGCGCACGCTGGATAAACGCAGATTAGCAAGGCTACCTCATCCGAACGCCACCGCCGCCCCTTCCCTGGCCGATACCATTAAGAGTTCTGTCGCAAAAAAAATTACAGATGAGTTAAATGACGCGTTTTCTGCGGAGAAAAAGCCCCGAGCCGGATCGGCCGATTATGCGCACGCTGGATAAACGCAGATTAGCAAGGCTACCTCATCCGACCGCCACCGCCGCCCCGTCCCTGGCCGATACCATTAAGAGTTCTCTCGCAAAAAAAATTACAGATGAGTTAAATGACGCGTTTTCTGCGGAGAAAAAGCCCCGAGCCGTATCGGCCTCTATAAATTCCACGATCCCGGAGAAAAGCATCGCAGTCCTCCCGTTTGAAAATTTGAGCGATGACAAGCAGAACGCGTTTTTTGCGGAGGGAGTTCAGGATGAGATTCTCACGGATCTGGCCAAGATCGCAGACTTGAAAGTGATCAGTCGCACAAGCGTGATGCAGTACAAGGCGTCCGAATCGCGCAACCTTCGGGAGATTGGCAAGGCGTTGGGCGTGGCCCATGTCCTTGAGGGCAGCGTCCAGCGCATCGCCAACAAAGTACGGGTAAATGCGCAGCTGATCGATGCCCGAAACGACGCGCATGTTTGGGCCCAAACATACACTCGCGATCTCGCAGACGTGTTCGGAATTCAAAGCGAAATCGCTGAAGCGATAGCTGAACAGTTGCAAGCGCATTTGTCTGCTGACGAGAAAGCACGAATGGCCCGGTCATCTACCTCGGATCCGGTTGCCTACGACCTTTACCTTCGGGCGCGGCAACTGGACGACCTGGCAAATGATCCTGATGCCAAGACGCACCTGCTTCAGGCGATCAGCTTGCTTGAAGAAGCGGTCCGGCGCGATCCGAAGTTCCTGCGCGCCTACTGCCTCATGTGTGAAACCCATCTCGACTTGTATTGGGGAGGGGCGGACCATACCGACCGACGCCGCGAACTGGCCCGAATGGCGCTGCAGAAAGCCGAGGAGATTCAGCCGGATGCGGGAGAAGTCCATGCGCAGAAAGGTCTTTATGCCTATCACGGTTTCCGTGATTACGATCGCGCTCTGCAGGAGCTTGAGCTGGCCAAACAACTTCTGCCTAACGAAGCTCGGATTTACGTAACCATAGGCGCGGTTGATCGCCGCACAGCCCGCTGGCAGCAAGCCCAAACGAACTTTAAGCGAGCTGTTGAATTAGATCCCCGCAATTTCATTGTTCTTATGGAAGCCGGCTCGACCTTTCAAGGAATGCGGCACTACAGTGAAGCAAGACATTTGTTCGAACGGGCGCTGAAGATCATACCAAACGATCCGTTCGTCAGTTTTCTTCTCGGGTTTAATTACTTTGCCGAGACCGGGGAAATTGCCGGGCTGCGAAAGCAATTGGACCTGGTCGCGCAGCAGGGGGCAGATGCCGAAAGTGCCGTTGCCTATCCACTTGTTTTTTGCAGTTGGCTCCAGCGCGATCGGGCCGCCGCTGAAAAGGCAGTCGCACTGATTCCGCCGGAAGGTATCGTTAACAGCTTCGATGAAGCTTACATTCCTCGTGAGTTTTGTGTCGGACGCACGGCATGGATCTTCGGCAACAAAGATTTGGCGCAGACGTCGCTCAGATCAGCGCGCGAGATTTTTGAGCGCACGACCCGGGAGCAGCCGGATTATCCCCAGGCGTGGGCATACCTCGGCCTGACCGATGCCATGCTTGGCCGGTGCAGTGAAGCAATTGAGGAAGGGAAACGCGCCTGTGAAATCCTGCCTTATACGAAGGACTCGTGGATCGGGCCAACCTTCGTTACTTATCTGGCCGCGATCTATGCCACATGCCGAGAGAAAGAAGCGGCTCTGCAACAACTCAAAGCTTCAGCTGAATTTCCGGTCGGCATCTCGTATGGCGAGCTCAAACAGAGTCCGGATTGGGAAAGTTTGCGCGGAGATCCACGCTTCGAACAAATCGTCGCGTCGCTAGCGCCCAAGGAGGGTTCAAGGAAATGAAAATTCATGAGCTCTGAGCGCCGGCGCAACTGATTCTGCGGCTCGCCAGCGCCGACATTGTGGCTGACCCCTCTGGCGCTGTGCATTGCTACCAGCTTTTGTAGGGCTGATTGCTTTTGAACCTGCATCTCATGTGGAATCCGTTACGCAGCGACCCGCGTTTGAGAAGATCGTCGCCTCAGTGGCGCCCAGGGAGGGAACAGGCAGGCTCGGCCGAAATGAATCCCAACGAACTCTTCGGTGAATTGCGGCGCAATCTTTGCAACATGGCCGTCGTGTATGCAAGCCAGGCTGCAACTCTCAGCTGCAAAGCAGCGGCTGTGCGGATATTTACGCTTATGGAATTGGGGTAAGATTGGCGTGGCAAATCCATTGCCAGCCATTTGCACCCTTTTTCCATACGCTCATGCGGGGCATGGGTTTCGTCGGCAATTGCTCCAAATCGATGGTTTCCTGGGCCGAAATCAGGTAGGTAACCACGATCGTATCACCGGACTCCGTGGATTTGAGATCGCTCAGCACTATCTCGCCCACGTTCAGGTTTTTGATCAACGCTATTTCCCCCGCTCGATCGCGCGCTCCGTCGGGGTGAACAGATTGAAATCCATCGGCGATTTTGCTTTCCACAGCCTTCCAATTCTTCGCCTTGATGTCTTCCCATATCTGTTTCTCCATCGTTTCACCGTCATTTGTTGTTTGGCTCATCTTAAATCCTTACTATCGCGTCGTTCTTGCTGTCAAACTTCCAACTTGAATTGTCAATCGGTGGAAATACCGAGCTTGGGTCTCTTAGGTTAAGTAGTGAACCCCAAAAATTTTTCACCGAGATGAAGCGGCGCCATCTTTACAAGGTCACGGGCGTATGCCGTCGTCGGCTGACTGCTGGTCCGGGTCGTGACACGGGTTTTTCCAATCTTTGAAATTCCAGCTCGACGAGCTGCGCAAAGGTGCACGATTCGAAGGGCTGGCCGAAAAGATTGTTTCGGCGAAAGAATTCAGAGCACGCCAGAAGTGAAGCCGGGTGGTTTCTTGCACCAGCTAAAGGCTGCTCATTCAACTCATTATTTCAACCTTCTGTCCTAAGGAGACGGCACCGGATAAAGTCTTAACGCGATTGACAGAAAACCAGCTTTCTGGGAATCTGGCTGAAATGAAGACCACGCTTGATCTGCCAGACGAATTGATGCGCGAAGTGAAGATTCGTGCTGTGCACGAACATAAAAAACTGAAGGACGCGATTGCGGAATTGATTCGCAAAGGGATTGTCGCGTCGAACTCCCGGCGGCCGAAACTGCCGAAGCCAGTGAAACTGCGCGGGGGATTTAAGCCGACGACCGAAGAGATCGAAGCGGCCATCGCGTGGGGTCGCGACTGATTGCGACGCTACAATGGTGGTCGTCGATACCAACATCATTGCGCCGCTGTATGTCCGAAGCGCGCGTACCGACACGGTCGAGGAATTGTTCGCGCGCGACGATGTCTGGCGCACTGAACCTCTCGCGCTGATCGAGCTAAGCAATATGCTGATTACGTATGAGCGGTCGCGATACATCACTGCCACGATCGCGCGCGATTGCCTTAATCGCGCCGCTGCGTTTCTTCAGCCGCGCTTGTTTCGAGTGAGCCACCAAGCCGCTTTGGAGGCCGCGCTCCATTATCGGGTCACGGCGTGCGACGCGCGCTTTCTCGCGCTGGCGCTGCAACTCGACAGCCGGCTTGTTACAGAAGACGCAAAGCTGCGTGCCGCCGCGCCGAGACTGACGCAATCACTCGCCGAAGCATTGGCGAGCAGATGATTTCGCCGAACAAGCGTCCGTGAAGGCCAACAATTTCTTCGCCGAGCTGAAACGGCGCAACGTTTACAAGGTTGCGATCGCATACGGCGTCGTGGCGTGGCTGCTCATGCAGATCGCAAGCCAGATTTTTCCTTTCTTCGACATTCCAAACTGGGTCGTGCGACTGGTGGTGCTTGGGCTAATCCTCGGCTTTCCAATTGCGCTGATCATCGCCTGGGCGTTCGAGCTTACGCCGGAAGGAATCAAGCGAACCGAAGATGTCGATCCTGTTGCCATCGCACGCGCTCCGAAGAAACACGCATGGATTTATGTAGTCGCGATTGGCGCAGCGATTTCGATCGGGCTGTTTTTTGTTGGGCGGTACACAGCGCAGAGCGGACCGCCCAGCGGTCCGTCCCTACCAGAGAAATCGATCGCGGTGTTGCCGTTCGACAATCTGAGCCGCGATCCGGACAACGCGTTTTTTGCTGAAGGAGTGCAGGACGAAATCCTCACGCGACTCGCCAAAGTGGCCGATTTGAAAGTCATCGCCCGTACTTCAACGCAAAAGTTCAAAAGTGCGCCTGAAAATTTGTCGGACATCGCGAAGCAGCTCGGCGTTCTCAACATTCTCGAGGGGAGCGTGCAGAAAGCGAACGATCAGGTGCGCGTCAATGTGCAGTTGGTCAACGCGATGACGAACGCGCATCTTTGGGCAGAGATTTACGATCGCAAGCTGACCGACATCTTTGCAGTGGAAAGCGACATCGCAAAAACCATCGCCGACACATTGCAGGCGAAGCTCACCGGGAGCGAGAGAAGCGCAATGTTGCATGCGCCAACCGAAGACCCCGTCGCACACGAGCTATATTTGAAAGGACGCCACTTCTGGGGATTGCGCGGTGAGAATTTGTTGCGCGCAATCGATTTCTACAATCATGCGATTGCGCGCGACCCAAATTACGCCCTCGCTTATGCGGGCTTGGGCGAAACCTATATTTTGCTTCCATATTATACGGGCGCCGATCCGCAAGAGGCCCGTCCGAAAGCCAAGGCGGCGACTCTCAAAGCGCTGGAGTTGAACCCGAACCTGGCGGAGGCACACAATGCGATGGGAAAGATCGCGTACACCGTCGACATCGACCTGCAACGGGCCATTCGTGAGCACCAACGCGCGATCGAGTTGAGTCCAAATCTGGCCAGCGCGCATCACTGGATAAGCAACGGACCACTCTCGGGCCTCGGCCGTCTCGATGAAGCCATCGCTCAGGGGGAGCGCTCGATCGAACTTGATCCGCTTTCCGCCATAAACCTTGTCGACCTCGCGGACACCTACATGTATGCGCGACGTTTCAAAGAAGCTGATGCGGTGATGAAGAAAGCACTAGAGATCGATCCAAGTTTTGCTTATGCGCACTGGATCTACGGCATCTTGCTCCAAGTCAGCGGCGATCTCGAAGGTGCGCGGATGCAGTACGTGACCGCGCGGGCGAGAGAAAATGATGCGCAAGCGATCGCACTTCGAGCGCAGCTCGCTGCAATCATGGGTCGGCGTGAGGAAGCGGTGAGTGCCCTCGCTGCGCTGGAAGAACTCGGCAAACGCCAGTATGTCGAAGCCTACTACCGTGCGCTTCTCTACCTCAGCCTCGGACAGAAGGATCAGGCGCTTACGGCCCTCGAGCAAAGCTATGCCGAACGCGACGGCGACGATATCGGCGTCATCAAGGTGGATCCACTACTCGATTCGTTGCACGGCGATCCACGCTTTGAGGCACTCGTTCAAAAGGTAATTGCACCGAAAAATCAGCAATGACGCCGACCCGCATTTCGACATGTCACGCCGTAGCCTCGACGAAGGCGGAAGCACTGGTGCAAAAAGTCGTCGCGCCAAAATCAAAACCAAAGCCGTGAAAACCGGTAACTTCTTCGCCGAATTGAAGCGGCGCAACGTTTACAAAGTTGCGGTCGCTTATGCGGTCGTTGGTTGGCTGCTTGTGCAAGTCGCTACACAGGTATTTCCCTTTTTCGAAATTCCAAATTGGTCCGTGCGCCTGGTCGTGCTGGCAATCGTGATCGGATTTCCGGTCGCGCTGGTGATCGCATGGGCTTTCGAATTAACACCGCAAGGACTGAAGCGAACGGAAGATGCCGACCTTGTGACGTCAGCGCGGCAACCACGAAAGCGCGGATGGATTGTTGTCGTGATCATCGCCGGTGCGATGTCACTAGGTTTATTTTTTCTCGGCCGTTACACCGCTGGCAGCTCGGGAACGCCTCGACCGGTCTCCACCGAGCTACGACGTGGCGAGCAGAGCGAAGCGGCTACAGTTTTGCCTGGCAAATCGATCGCGGTACTACCGTTCGAAAACCTTAGCCGCGACCCGGATAACGCTTATTTCGTCGACGGTATCCAGGATGAGATACTCACCCGGCTGTCTAAGATTAGCGCTTTGAAGGTTATCTCACGGACGTCCACTATGCGGTACGCCAGCCATCCAGCGAACCTGCATGAGATCGCGCGCGAGCTTGGCGTCGCCAATATTCTCGAAGGCAGTGTGCAAAGAGCAGAAGGCGCGGTGCGCGTCAATGTGCAGCTTGTTGAAGCAGCGAGTGACTCACACCTTTGGGCGGAGACTTACGATCGCGACATCAAGAACATCTTTTCAGTTGAGAGCGAGATCGCGCAGAATGTTGCGGATGCCCTGCGGGCCAGGCTCCTCCCGGAAGAGACGGCGCGGGTCGCAAGCGTGCCGACGAAAAATCCTCAGGCCTATGATTTGTTCCTAAAGGCCGAGTATTTCGCTAACCAAATCTATTCCTCTACCGCCAAGGATCCTGCAGAGACGGCACGAAATGCTGCCGGCCTCTACGAGAGCGCCGTCGCCTCTGATCCCAACTTTGCCCTGGCTTATGCCCGACTGGCTTATTTGAAAGCGAGAATATACTGGTATAACACCGACCCGAGGCCGCAGGCAATCGATGCAGCACGCAATGCCGCAGAGCGCGCCCTGGCGCTGCAACCCGAATTAGCGGAAGCGCATTTGTCAATGGGTTACGTCCACTATTGGGGTCGTCGCGATTACGACGCGGCGCTTGCGCAATTCGACGAGGCGCGCAAGACACTACCCAACAGTGCAAACGTGCTAACGGCGATTGCCTTTGTTCATCGTCGCTTGGGTAAGATGGAGCAGGCGCTCGACGAGCTGAAACAAAGTGCTGCCTTGAATCCGCGCGACAATCTATTGCCACGCGAAATCGGTTCCACTTTCGTCTACATGCGCCGTTACGCAGAAGCCAATCCGTTCTACGATCGGGCGCTGGCTCTTATTCCGGACGACTTCGAGACGCAGGTCTATCGAGTCACAATGTTGCAGATGATTGGCGACTTCGATGCCGCCAGCCGGGCGCTGGGGACGATCCCGGCAGACGTCGATCCGCAGGGCTCCGTCTCATTTGCGCGGTGGCAGCTTGCCATGGCCATGCATCAACCGGATGCGGCCCTGGCGGCGCTCGAGCATGCGCCGACATGGTTGCTCAGTATCTGGCCCAATAGTCGCGAACCGGTGGCGTTGTTGCGCGCGGAAGCGTTGGTGCAGAAAGGTGAAGTCGCAGGGGCGCGTGCAGCGTTCCTGGAAGCTCAACAGGCATTGGAAGGGCTACTCAGTAACCCGCGCGCACAGGCCGATGCGCAGAGTTATCTCGCGTTGGTGTACGCCGGCTTGGGGCAGAAGGAAGCCGCTTTGGAATCAGGACGTCGCGCGACCGAGAACTTGCCGGCTTCGCGCGATGTAATCGTCGGTGGCTCGTATCTCACACAGCTCGCCATGGCCGAGGCACAGGTAGGCGAAAAAGAATCGGCCTTGAATCACATCGAACAGTTACTGGCAATTCCAGCAGGCCACGCAATCTCTCTAGCGTCGCTACGGGTCGACCCGATGTGGGATCCGCTGCGAAACGATCCGCGTTTCCAGAAGCTGTGCGAAGACAAACCAAAGTGAAGACCGGCAATTTCTTTTCCGAGCTGAAGCGACGCAATATTGACGCGGTAGTTGCCGGAAACGCGATTTAAGATGACAGCATTCGAACATGTCACTGCGCTTTTCTCATTCGTGTACGCTTTGGCGCTGACGCACCTGCTGGCGCGGATTGCTGAGCTGATCGTCGCACGCGATCGCGTAAAATTTTCCGGATTGCTCGCGTTAGGGGATGGTCAACGCCATTCTTCTCGTTTTCGCAAACCTCGACTACCTGAAGACAGCGAATGCCGCGCTTTTCTTGAAGGAAAATCTGACCGTTCTACCAATGTTCATTCCGACTGTGACCGCACTAGCTTCTCGCAAGCGATGGGTCCAATGGGCAGCCGGGGCTCTGCTATCTGGCCATGATACTGGGATACACGATCGCCTTTTGCGGAACACTTAGCCGATGAATCCGCGCGACTTGTTCACCGAGCTGAAGCGGCGCAACGTTTACAAGGTCGCCGTCGCGTACGCGGTCGTTGGCTGGCTATTGATCCAAGTCGCTACGCAGGTTTTTCCGTTTCTTGAAATTTCAAACTGGGCTATTCGGATTGTCATTTTGGTGACGGCGCTTGGTTTTCCGGTCGCCTT
>Ga0210120_1000303_pt1 | contig 11728 bp, 10 predicted proteins | sample Goodyear_PhragA__FD_184868 | JGI IMG/M metagenome (GOLD analysis project Ga0210120, IMG submission 184868) | Wetland microbial communities from San Francisco Bay, California, USA, that impact long-term carbon sequestration - Goodyear_PhragA_D2... | ecosystem: Environmental > Aquatic > Marine >... | reverse complement strand
GTCATCGACCGCGGCCCCTACACCCGCGGCAACGCCTGGGACCTGACCAACGGCGCCCGCCGCGCCCTGCGCTTCGAAGGCTCCGACCGGGTCGGCTATGCGGTCGCGATCCACTACGCGCGCCGCTCCGGCTAGCGCCCAGCGCCGCCGCCCGCCCGGCCGGGCAGCTACTCTTTCCCGTCCGAGCAGGGCTTTTTCGACGAGAGGAGCAAAGGGCATGTCGAGGTTTTCCATCATTGGCCTGGCGATCGCCGTGATCGCGTTGGCCGCCGCGGTAGGGGCCGACGGCGCCGCCACCGCATCGCGCACCACGGTCGTGCTCGGCAGCACCGCGACGATGCCCGATCCGTCCTGCCCCGACCTGCCCTGCCAGGCCGTCGGCAGCGTCACCGGCTTCCAGGTCAGCACCAGCCAGGACCGCCTGCCCTTCCTCGTGCCGCGCAGCGGCAAGGTCAAGGCCTGGACGTTGACCCTGGCGCAGCCGACCAACCGGCAGCGCTCCTTCTTCAACGGCTTCTTCGGCACCCCGCCGGAGGCGCGCCTGGCGATCCTGCGCCGCGTGCCCGGCACCAACCCGCCGCGCTACAACCTGCGCCGACAGGGCTCGGTCCACGTGCTCAGCCCCTACCTCGGCAAGACGGTCAAGTTCGGCGCCAACCTGAGGGTCGAAAGGGGCGACATCGTCGGCCTCACGATCCCCACCTGGGCGCCCGCCTTCGCCCAGGAACTCTCGGCGCAGAACGCCTGGCGCGCCAGCCGCGAGCCGGGGAGGTGCACCAACACGACCGACGTCCGCCAGGGCAAGCCCCAGGTCAGAGTCGGCCGCCGCGCCACCTACGGCTGCCGCTACAACACCGCGCGCCTGCTCTACACGGCCACGGTAGTAGAGAACTAAAAGCTCCCAAAGGGGGGAGTGCTGCCAGACCCGCAGCGAGGCGGCGGGCCGGGGTCCCCCCGAGGCAACTTGTGAGCCGGCACGCCCGCCCGCGTCCTGCCGCGTAACCGGCGGCGGGTTGCAGCGGGGGGAACCCGGCCCGCCGCCGCCCCCTACGCCGCCGAGGGCAGCACTTCAGGCGTAGCCTGATCTTTGGGCAGAGCAGCCGCGCTGGCGATCAGGCTCTGGAACTCGTTCAGCGCCAGGTGGGCGATCGCCTCGAGGATCTCCTCGTCGCTCCAGCCGATCTCCATCGCCTCTTCCTGCAGGTGATGGGGAGGAGTCCCGTCGGCCTCGAGCGTCGCCTTGAGGAACTCCAGCAGCGCCGCCTCCTTCGCGTCGCCCGAGCTGAAGCTGCGGGCGCGCGAGACCTCGTCGAGGCCGAGGCCGGCGCGGCGCGCCGACTTCGCGTGCTGGGCGATGCTGTAGGGGTCGTGGCGATGCTCGGCGACCGCCAGGGCGATCCGCTCGCGGGTCGCCTGGGGCAGAACCCCGCCGCGCAGCTCCGAGCGCATCCGGGTGTAGGCCCGCAGCACGGAGGGGGCGCCGGCGAGTACGCCGACGAACTTGGTCACCGCGCCGCCGGCCGCCTGGATGCTCTTGATCAGGGGAGCGCTCTCGTCGGGGGCCGTCAACTCGTCGTGGATCTGGAATCTGCTTACTGCCGTTTTAACCGTCACTTGCATACCGCCTTTGGCTCGGATGGCGGAATTCCGCTTCACAGAGCCTTTAATTGGCCTTTACTTTACTTTAAGCCATTAACTTACGCGAAGTAAGTTATACCGAGGATCAGACGCTCTCGCAAGTCTTCCGCGGCGCTTGTCACATACCCGCAATACGCCGCTTTGCACCCCTCCGGTTCACGCGGGCGTCCCGAGCGGCGTGCTTCCCCTATCTTTGCCTCGACCGCGCGAAGACAGCCAGAAAGAGAGACGGGATGGCAGAGCAACCAACCAGCGCCGCCGACGTAGCCGAGATCGTCAAGGAGCGCGACGTCCGCTTCATCCGGCTCTGGTTCACCGACGTCCTCGGCCACCTGAAGAGCTTCTCGATCAACGCCGCCGAACTCGAGGACGCGCTGGAGGGGGGGATGGGCTTCGACGGCTCCTCGATCACCGGCTTCAACCCGATCGAGGAGTCCGACATGATCGCGATGCCCGACCCCTCGACCTTCGCCCTGATCCCCTGGCGCCCCGAGGAAGAGAACGCGGTCGCGCGGATGTTCTGCGACGTCCGCGTCCCCGGCGGCGACCCCTACGAGGGCGACCCGCGCTGGATCATGCGGCGGGCGCTGAAGCGCGCCGAGGAGATGGGCTTCGACGCCTACAACATCGGCCCCGAGCTGGAGTACTTCTACTTCCGCTCCTCGAAGCCCGAGGGCGGCGTGCCCGAGGTGCTCGACGAGGGCGGCTACTTCGACCTGACGACGCTCGACGCGGGCTCCGACGTGCGCCGCGAGACGATCCTCGCGCTGGAGAAGATGGGCATCCACGTCGAGTACGCCCACCACGAGGTCGGCCCCTCCCAGCACGAGGTCGACATGCGCTACAAGGACGCGCTGCGGATGTCCGACGACTGCATGACCTACCGCATCGTGGTCAAGGAGTACGCGATGAAATACGGCTGGCACGCGACCTTCATGCCGAAGCCGCTGTTCGGCGAGAACGGCTCCGGCATGCACGTCCACCAGTCGCTCGGCAAGGACGGCCGCAACGCCTTCTTCGACCCCGACGACCAGTACTACCTCTCGGCCACGGCCAAGGCCTTCATCGCCGGCCAGCTGCGCCACGCGCGCGAGATCGCGCCGCTGTTCGCCCAGTGGGTCAACTCGTACAAGCGCCTTGTGCCCGGCTTCGAGGCGCCGGTCTACCTCGCCTGGTCGCGGCGCAACCGCTCGGCGCTGATCCGCGTGCCGCTCTACCACCCCGGCAAGGAGGGCGCGACGCGGGCCGAGCTGCGCTGCCCCGACCCCGCCTGCAACCCCTACCTGTGCTTCGCCGGCATGCTGCAGGCGGGGCTGGAGGGGATCGAGAAGGGCTACGAGCTGCCCGAGCCGATGGAGCAGAACCTCTACCACCTCTCGCCGGAAGAGCGCTCGCAGCGGGGGATCGAACAGCTCCCGGAGACGCTCGGCGAGGCGATCGACATCGCCGCCGACTCCGAGCTCGTGCTGCGCACCCTCGGCGAGCACACCTTCCGGCGCTTCATCGAGATCAAGCGGCAGGAATGGGAGGACTACCGCGTCCAGGTCACCCCCTACGAGATCGAGAACTTCTTACCGGTGCTCTGACGACCGATAGGCGGCGCCTGGCGGTGTCCTCGGTCGGCGACTGCGGGTCACGCACTAAAAAGTGCGCTCCCCTTGTCCGCCTCCCTGCGTCCTAGCCAGGCTTGCCTCTCGACCGTCAGTGCGGGATAGACGGGACGGCCACCAGAAGTCGTCCCCGATGGTGAGGGCGATGGCTGGGACGAGGACGCTGCGGACGAGGAAGGTGTCGAGGAGGACGCCGAAGGCGACGACGAAGCCGATCTCGGTGAGGAAGGTGAGCGGCAGGACGGCGAGCACCGAGAAGGTGCCGGCGAGGACGATGCCGGCGCTGGTGATCACCGCGCCGGTGACCGCGAGGGCGCGCAGGATGCCCTGCCTGGAGCCGTGCTCGACCGTCTCCTCGCGGGCGCGCGAGATCAGGAAGATGTTGTAGTCGACGCCGAGCGCGACGAGGAAGACGAAGGCGTAGAGCGGCAGCGACGGTTCGGCGCCGGGGAAGCCGAAGATGAATTCGAAGGCGAAGAAGCCGACGCCGAGAGCCGCGAGGAAGCTGAGGATCACGGTGCCGGTCAGGATCAACGGCGCGACGACCGCGCGCAGGAGCGCCATCAGGATCAGCAGCACGACCACCAGCACGATCGGCGGGATCACCAGCGAGTCGCGGCCGGAGGCCGCCCGCACGTCGTGTTCGACCGCGGTCGGGCCGCCGACCAGCGTCGTCGGCGCGACCGAGTGCGCCGCTTCGCGAATCGGCTCGACCAGATCGAAGGCCTCGGTCGAATACGGTTCGATTTCCAGCGTCGCCTGCAGCAGGGTGCCGGGCGGGCCGTCGCTGACCGGGCCGGAGACCGATTTCACGCCGGGCACGGCGGCGACGGCGCGGCGCGTCGCCGCGATGTCGGCCGGGTCTTCGACGATCAGGTCGGTCAGCGCCGAGGTGCCGGAGGGGAAGCTCCTGCTCAGCAGGCGCTGGCCTTCGACCGATTCGACTTCGTGCGTGTAGGAGTCTTCGGCGGTCAGGCCGGTGGAGAAGAAGGCGAAGCCGCCGCAGCAGACGAGCAGCACGGCGATCGCCCCGACCATCACCCGCTGCGGGCCGCGCGAGATCCGCTCGCCGATCCGCGACCAGAAGCCGTGCGTGACGTCGGCGGTTCGCTCGAGCCGGTGACGGCGGACCTCATAGGGGGTGAAGAAGGCGCGGTCGAGCGGGCCGACGACGAGCGACGGGATGCGGCGGCCGCTGACGATGCGCAGCAGCCAGTTGAGCAGGACGAGCGGCAGCAGCAGCAGCGTCACGACGCTGGCGAGGAAGGGCCGGACGAAGGCGCCGAAGCCGCTGCCCTCGACGATCGTCCGCCGCGCCCGCTCGGAGACGTTCCCGGGCGCGGGCGCGGTCTCCGGCGTGTGCGGGACGAAGGGCCAGAAGGCGCGGCGGCCGAAGATCGTCAGCAGCGCCGGCAGCAGGGTGAGCATCGAGAGCGCCGCGCAGGCGACGCCGATCGCGGCGATCGGGCCGAGCCCGGCGGTGCCGTTGACTTCGGCGAACAGCAGGCAGAGCAGTGCCGCGATCACGGTCGCCGCCGAGGCGAAGATCGCCGGCCCGGCGGAGGCCAGCGCGGTGCGCATCGCGACGTGCTTGTCGGCCTCGCGGTGCAGCTCCTCGCGGTAGCGGGCGACCAGCAGCAGCGCGTAGTCGGTCCCCGCGCCGAGCACCAGCACCGACATGATCGAGCTCGACTGGCCGTTGATCGTCACCCCGAGCTCGGAGACGCCGTAGCCGATCGAGCGCGAGAGCGCCTCGGCGAAGAGCACCGCGGCCAGCGGGATGAAGAAGAAGAACGGCGAGCGGTAGATCGCGATCAGCAGGAAGATCACGAGGCTGACGGCGGCGAGCAGCAGCGTCCCGTTGAGGCCTTCGAAGACTTCGATCGCGTCGGCCGAGAAGCCGGCGCCGCCGGTCACCTTGACCTGCAGTCCGGGCGGCGGTTCGTCGATCTGTTCGCGCCAGTACTTGACCGGGTCGAGGATCCGTTCGCCCTGGCCGTTGCCCTTGATGTAGGAGGTGACGATCGCCGCCTTGCCGTCGGGCGAGGGGACGGGGCCGACGAACGGTTCGTAGCCCTTCGGCTGGCCCGGCACGGGTTTGGCGCCGCGGCCGGCCTCCGAGGCGCCGTCGGCGACGACGCCCGGGAAGCGCTTGCCGGCCATCTTCCCGACGTCTTCGACGATCGTCCGCCGGTCGGCCGCGGTGAGCCCCGACTCGCGGCGGAAGATCACCACGGCGGGGGCGATTTCGCCGCCCTGCAGCTCTTTCGACGCCTTCAGCGCCGCGGTCGATTCGGCCGAGCCGGGCAAGTAGGAGGTCGCCTCGTTGTTTTCGGCGTCTTCGAACTTGCCCGGCAGGTTGGCCGGGCCGGCGGCGACGAAGATCGCGACGAACCAGACCGCGAAGACGACCCACTTCGCGCGGCGGCCGGCGGCGAACGTGAGGAACGAGCGCACTGCGGCCATCCTCTCAAACGTCGGTGGCGGACGGGTCCTGTCGTGAGGAGAGGGGGTGAGAGGGCTGCGCTGGGTTTTTCGCCCGTTGAGCAGGCGGCACTCGCTGAGTTGGAGGGCGAAAAACCAACGCCGCTTTCGCCCTCCCACCCCCTCTCCTCACGCCACCCGCCCGAGTGGCGCTAGGAGGGACGCCAAGGTGCGTGGGTCGGTGGTGGGAGCTTGGCAGGTGAAGTGCTCGCAGACGTACGCAGTTGGTTTGCCGTCCACCGCGCTTCGTTCTTGGAGCAGAGGTGGGATGTCGGCGCCCTCCGGGCCGCCGGCGAGGACCAGGTGGGGGCGGTGCTTGGAGCGGACTATGGCGGCGAGGGCGGTGAGGTCGTCGCCTACCAGGGCGACCTCCTTGGTCGGGGCGAGGGCGAAGTCGAGGGCTCGGAGGAGGTGGGCGAAGGCGTCGGGGCGGCGCGGGGAGGCCTTGGCGAAGAGGCGCAGGACGCCCTCGGCCCACTCGCCGTAGCGGCGCTTGCCGGTCAGCGCCTCGAGCCGCAGCAGGCCGAGCGCCGCGGCCGAGTTGCCGGAGGGGATCGGGTGGTCGCCGATCTCCTTGCGCCGCGCGATCAGCTGCTCGTGGTCCTTGGAGGTGGAGAAGAACCCCCCGCGCTCGGCGTCGCCGAAGCGCTCGATCGTCGTCTCGGCGAGCGCCTGGGCCGCTTCGAACCAGCGCGGCTCGAAGGTCGCTTCGTAGAGAGTCAGCAGCGCTTCCAGCAGGAAGGCGTGGTCCTCCAGGTAGGCGTTGAGCCGGGCCTTGCCGTCCTTGTAGGTGCGCAGCAGGTGGCGCGTTCGCTGTTTGTCTGGCTGATCCCGACCGGCAGCGAACTCAGGAGTGCGCATCCGCTCGAGCACGAAGTCGGCGCAGTCGCGCGCCGCGTCGAGGTAGTCCTCGCGGCCCAGCGCCGCGCCGGCCTCGGCCAGGGCGCCGAGCATCAGCGCGTTCCAGGCGGCTAGCCGCTTGTCGTCGAGCCCCGGCCGCACGCGCCGCGCCCGCGCCTCGTAGAGCGCCTCGCGCGCCTCCGCCAGCCCGTCCGGCTCGGGCGCCGCGGCGCCGCCCGCCAGGTGGAGGACGCTGCGGCCCTCGAAGTTGCCGGCCTCGCTGACCCCGTAGTGGGCGCCGACCTCCGCCGCCCGCTCGGCCCCCAGGACCTCGCGCAGCTCGCCCGGCGTCCAGACGTAGAAGCGTCCCTCCTCGCCCTCCGAGTCGGCGTCGAGCGCCGAGTAGAAGCCGCCCTCCGGCCCGCGCATCTCGCGCAGCGCCCAGTCGAGCGTCTCCTCGCAGACGCGCCGGTAGCGCCCGTGGCCAAAGGCCTGCCAGCCGTGCAGGTAGGCGGCCGCCAGCAACGCGTTGTCGTAGAGCATCTTCTCGAAGTGGGGGACTAGCCAGCTCGCGTCGACCGAGTAGCGGGCGAAGCCGCCGCCGAGCTGGTCGTAGATTCCGCCGGCCAGCATCGCGTCGAGCGTGCGCTCGACCGGCGCCCGCTCGCCGCGCGCCAGCAGCAGCTCGAGCGTCGAGGCGGGTGGGAACTTGGGCGCGCCGCCGAAGCCGCCGCGCTGCATGTCGGCGCCCTCGCGCAGGGTCGCGACCGCCCCCTCGAGCAGCTCGGCACCGGGGCGCTCGGCCGCCGGCTCGACGGCGCCGATCGCGCCCAGACGCCGGCGCGTCTCCGGCGCCCGCTCGCGCAGCTCCTCGCGCCGGCTCTCGAACGCGTCGAGCACCGCTTCCATCGCCATGCGGAAGCTCGGCATGCCGCGCCCCTCGTCGGGTGGGAAGTAGGTGCCGCCGTAGAAGGGCACGCCGTCGGGGTCGCAGAAGACGGTCATCGGCCAGCCTCCCTGGCCGCTGATCGCCTGCACCGCCTCCATGTAGAGCGCGTCGACGTCGGGGCGCTCCTCGCGGTCGACCTTGACGCAGACGAAGTGCTCGTTCATGTAGGCGGCGGTCGCCTCGTCCTCGAAGGACTCGCGCTCCATCACGTGGCACCAGTGGCAGGCCGAGTAGCCGACCGAGAGCAGGATCGGCCGGTCGAGCTCGCGCGCCCGCGCCAGCGCCTCGGGGCCCCACGGATACCAGTCGACCGGGTTGTCGCGGTGCTGGAGGAGGTATGGGCTTGTCTCCCGTGCCAGGCGGTTCGGCATCGCTCCCACACTACCCGGGCGCAAGCAGGGCCAAGTATTGGCATAGAGGCGTCAACGAAAGTGGGTTGCGCCTGGGAAAATCGCGATTTCCGAAAGAAATTCCCACCGGCTTACGTCTACGTTTCACCGGTGAGCGACGAGCGACTGCCAAGCGAGAGCGAACCCGCGATCGCGGCTGCGCTGGCCAAGCTCGACGCCGGAGACCGCGAGATCGTCCTGGCGCGGCTGCGCAAGGCCGAGAAGACCGAGGCCGAGCTGCGCTATCTCGCCGACCACGACTCGCTCACCGGGCTGCTCGACCGACGCCGCTTCCGCGCCGAGCTCGACCAGCACGTCGCCTTCAGCGCCCGCTACGGCGGCCAGGGCGCGGTGATCTTCGTCGACATCGACGGGCTGAAGGCGGTCAACGACGCGCTCGGCCACCAGGCCGGCGACAACCTGATCCGCCAGGTGGCGGAGACGCTGCGCGAACGGGTGCGCGGCACCGACATCGTCGCCCGCCTCTCCGGCGACGAGTTCGCGGTGCTGATGCCGCAGGCCGACACCGCCGGCGCGCTGGCGCTGGGCGAAGACCTGCGCGCCCAGGTGGCGGAGGGGGAGCGCACCTCGGCCGAGCCGGTCAGCACGACGATCAGCGTCGGCATCACGATGTTCGGCGGCGGCCGCGGCGGCGCCGAGGCGGTGCTGGCGGCGGCCGACCAGGCGCTGTACCGGGCGAAGGAAGAGGGGCGCAACCAGATCGCCCTGTTCCGCGACCCGAGCGAGCCCAGGCAGAGCTCGCGGCGGCGCCAGACCACGGCGGCGCGGATCCGCGACGCACTCAGCCAGGAACGGCTCAGCCTGCACACGCAGCCGATCCGCAGCCTCGCCTCGGGCGGGATCGAACGCTATGAGCTGCTGCTGCGGATGACAGACGAGGACGGCGCGCTGCTGCCGGCGGCGTCGTTCATCGAGGCGGCTGAGCGCTCCGGCATGGTCCAGGAGCTCGACCGCTGGGTCGTCGGCCGGGCGCTCGAGCTGTTGGCCGAACGCGAGAAGCAAGGCCGGCCGCTCTCCCTGCACGTCAACCTCTCCGGCGCCTCGTTGACCGACGTCTCGGTGCTCGAGTTCATCGAGCGGCGGCTGGACGAAGGCGGCGCCGACCCCTCGCGCTGCACCTTCGAGATCACCGAGACGGCCAACGTCTACGACTTCGACACCGCCGCCGGCTTCGCCGACCGCCTGACCGAGTTCGGCTGCCAGCTGGCGATCGACGACTACGGCGCCGGCTTCGGCCCCTTCCATTACCTGAAGCGGATCCCCTTCGACCTGATCAAGATCGACGGTTCCTTCGTCCGCGACATGCCGCGCTCGGACGCCGACCAGCTGACCGTCAAGGCGATCGTGCAGATCGCCCGCGGTCTCGGCAAGTCGACGATCGCCGAGTACGTGCAGGACGACCGCACGACCGAGATGCTGCGCGAATACGGCGTCGACATGGCCCAGGGCTTCCACCTCGGCCGCCCGGTCGAGCTCGAGCAGATGCTGGCCGCTTGAACCCCGGCCAGCGACCCATCGCGGTGCGGACCCTTGGAGATCGGGGAGCACCTGGCTCGTCAGGTCTGGTTGTCATAGTGTTGGGGCCGTGCCCGACTTGGCCCCTGGATGTCCGGACCAGGAAATCCTGCCACCGAGCCGAATCCCCTGCTGACGGGTTTCGGTTTAGGAATGCCGGTTATCCTAAAGATTCAACGTTCATGCGCAGTCGGCCGGCTGCCGATGGACGCGGGACGCACCGTACGAAGCAAAGGAGTCTCCTAATGGCGTTGAAAGACCGCATGGTCAAATCCGCCGACCATGAGGCGGAAAGGCAGAAAAGCATCGACCGACCGTTCGCCGAGATCGACGCGGCGAAGTTCAAGCGTGCCCGACGCGATCCAAAGGTTCGGGAGATTCACGATGCCGCCGACCGACATATGGAGACCCTTCGCTCGGAAGGTCGCATCGACTAGATCGGCAGATAGAGGCGGGTCGGCCGGTCCCCAGAGCCGGCCTTGCACTTACGGAAGTGCCAGGGGGCTTCCTGCCACATCATCGAAACCTCCTCGTCGTGTGGATCGAGGGCGAAGGCGACCAGGCCGCTGATCCGTTTTGCCTCCCGAGCCAGCCCCAGCGCCGTCAGCATCAGCTGCATCCCCTCGATATCGCTCTCGGCGTTGCGGGCCACCCAGCAGAGCAAGAACGCCGGAACGGTCTTGCGGCGGAGTCGTCTCGGCTGCGAGAGGCGTCGGAACCGGTCAGCGTGACCGTTCCGTAGCAGGTGGCGATGTAGCCCTCGACTCGCTCATCGGTGACCAGCAGTCGCGTCTTCGTCAACCCGTCGTTGTCAAGCGCGTCCTCGCGGAGCCACCGGGCCGCCTCTTTGCCGGCGGGGTTCGACAGGGACTCGAAGGCGGAGACCTTCTCCAGCAACTCGCCATCGTCCGTCGTGGAGTGATCGAGGCGAACCCAAGTCCCGCGGGTGTCGGTCTCCAGCTTGCTGTCGAGCAGCGCGCTGCGCTTCAACCCCGCCATCAGGCGTTCTCCCCGTCAAGCGGCGCCCTGGCGTTGTGATCAACCATCAGGAACGCCTCGTAGCGGCCGAGGTAGCCGGGGATCAAAATCGCCTCTTGCTGCTCAAACTCCCAGCCACCGCCGTCGAACGCTTCTTCGTCGAAATTCACGTTCTCGTACAGTCCGGCGAGGCCCGTCGGGGGCTCTACGAGCCACACGATCCTCGTCCGGAGTTCCAGATCCTGAAGCTTCGCGAACCTTTCAAAGGCGTCTTCCAGTTCGAGCGCCTCAGAACTGGGATCAACGCGCTCTCGGAAGGTGGCGCGACCGGAGGTATCGACCCACGCGCCAGGAATCTCTTCCCGAGCTCGCGTATCCCCGGGCCAGCCGGCGCGGAGAGTTTTTGAAATCGCGACTCCGACTGGAATCGCGGCTACGATTTTCGAGCAGAGCGAGGTATTTATTATGTAACCCTCCTCTGGGTTCATCGCAAGAGCAAGCAAGCCCGCGGCTTTCACGAAGAAGCCCGCCCTGGGAGATCGAGCGTCTAACCTCGTGGCGGCGATGGGCGAGACGCGCCGTTACAGGATTCGCGGGGTCGTCCAGGGGGTCGGCTTCCGGCCGTTCGCCTATCGGGTCGCGCGCGAGCTTGGTCTGGGGGGCTGGGTGCGCAACGACGCCGAGGGGGTGCTGCTGGAGGCGAGCGGGGAGCCCGTGGGGCTGGACTCGCTTGTCGAGCGACTCCGTGCTGAGGCGCCTGACGCGGCGCGGGTCGAGTCGGTGGAGTTGCACGAGCGGCGCCCCGGGGGTGGCGAGGCGGGGTTCGAAATCCGGGACAGCGAGGCGGTGGCGCCGGGTCGGGCGCTGATCGCGCCCGACCTCGCGGTCTGCGACGAGTGCCTGCGTGAGTTGTTCGATCCGGGCGACCGGCGTCACCTCTACCCGTACGTCAACTGCACCGCCTGCGGCCCGCGCTACACGATCGTCCGCGGGGTCCCCTACGACAGGGCGCGGACGACGATGGCGGGCTTCCCGATGTGCGGGGCCTGCGCGGCCGAGTACGAGGACCCCGGCGACCGGCGCTTCCACGCCCAGCCGACCTGCTGCTGGGACTGCGGGCCGCGGCTGGCGCTGCGCCTGCCGGGCGGCGCCGGGGAGGCCGGCGAGGACCCCGTCGGCGAAGCCGCGCGGCTGCTGGCCGCGGGGGCGATCGTCGCGGTCAAGGGGATCGGCGGCTACCACCTGATGGCCGACGCCCGCAACGAGGGGGCGGCGGCCGAGCTGCGCCGGCGCAAGCAGCGCCA
>Ga0210120_1000302_pt1 | contig 11762 bp, 11 predicted proteins | sample Goodyear_PhragA__FD_184868 | JGI IMG/M metagenome (GOLD analysis project Ga0210120, IMG submission 184868) | Wetland microbial communities from San Francisco Bay, California, USA, that impact long-term carbon sequestration - Goodyear_PhragA_D2... | ecosystem: Environmental > Aquatic > Marine >... | reverse complement strand
GGATGGTTGGTTGGAACCGATGGGCGTATTTTGAAAATCAGCTTCTAGTCGCCGGTTTTTTTCATAGCAACGTTGCCTCGGCGGCGTGTACCGTGTCTCCGCGAATGAATCACCGCATCGCAATTGCCTCAGGCCGGCGCGAGCGCGGCATGGAGACACTCCCGGGCTGGCTCACCGCCACGATTACTGGCGGCATTTTCATCGGTCTGGTGCTACTGGAATTGCGCCGGCCATTGCGAAAGGGAAACAGCGAACCAAAACTGCGGCGAAATGTTCGCAACATGGCCGTCGCAGGCACGAGCGCCATCGCGGTCGCGTTGACCGGTGCGCCCGTAACGAGGCCGCTCACAAAGTGGGTGCAGCGGCGCAATTGGGGCGTGGTGAAATGGCTGAGGCTCCCGCTCTGGCTCGAGGTGCCCATGGCGCTCCTCCTCCTCGATTACCTGCTCTATCTCTGGCACGTTGCCTTTCACAAGGTGGCATTCCTCTGGAGATTTCATCAGGTGCATCATGTTGACCTGGATATGGACGCCTCGACGGCAATACGTTTTCACTTCGGCGAGATGGTCATGTCCACGGCGCTCCAGGTGTTTCAGATCCTGACCATCGGCGTCTCGCCACTAACGTTCTCGATCTGGAATACATGGCTGATCTCAGAAATTACCTTCCATCACTCCAACGTGGAGTTGCCATTCCGTATGGAACGCTGGCTCTGCAAAATAATCGCGACCCCGCGTATGCATGGGATTCATCACAGTATCGTGCCCGAGGAACTAAACTCGAATTGGTCCAGCGGTTTGACGCTGTGGGACTGGCTGCACGGCACGTTGCGTCTGAATGTGCCGCAAAACCATCTCGCGCTGGGTGTCGCGGCTTATCCTGAGGCCGAAGACCTTACCTATACGAAGCTAATGGAAATGCCGTTGGACCAATCGCAACGTTATCCACCCTGGGTGAGGCCGGACGGCACGACGCCCCGGCGTAATGAACTCCTGCCGGCAAGGGTGACAAATCTCGTCGCAGAGGCCAACAAGGATCTGCCTGCGGGTTCACCAGCTACGCGGCGTATCTAAACGGTTCACTTCGTGGCGCCGATGCGGTGCTGAAGCTCGTTGAGCCGGTGTGCGACGCGGCCGCGAAAATCGTGCAGCGACTCATTGAAGTGCACGAACTCGTTTCCCTGGGTATTGTCGATGGCCGTTAGTTCGTTGCTCGGGCAGTAGCGCGTCACTGCTGTGACGATATTCGCCAAGCCCCACGCGCCCAGCAGCCAGCGCCAGCCGCCCAGCTTTGACAACAGCAACGCACTGCTCAAAGCGGCAGACCCGATCCCAATCCGGAACAGTTGCTCATGCGGACCGACATTCTGTTTCATTTATGCCTCCTTTATTGATGTTTCGATCGCCATTGTCCGTGCGGATGGCTTCTTCAAACGCGCCGCTGCAGTTCGCGTAGCGACTGTGTGGCTTCAGTATTCAGTCGTTAGGCTTTTCATCTCGGATTCAAGTTTTTGCTTTTCGTTGTTGTCGAATGCGAACACGGATCATGTCCCAAAGTGTTTCGGAAATCGTTTGCATTGGGGCCTCGTCTTTTTGTGCTGTCCCGGGCTGAGTGCACCGATGTGTTCGCCTCGATCGGAGGTGAAGTTCGTTTACTCCTTTTAACAATCTGCCCGGGGCGAATCAAACGAGCTTACGTCTCGCAAAGCTCATTTGCCCAATGAAAAAGGCCGGACAAAGAGGTCGCACGCGGACCAAAACAGGATCGCGCCGGCGGAATTCATTTAAATATGTTGTCCAAGAGGAACTGCGCCCGGGTGTAGTTCCTGCCGTGAGAGCCCTGGTCGTTAAGGCCCCAGTCGTAAGGAAGGTATTTGATGTCGTACTTTCCGCTTGCAGCAAATTCGCGCGCCGGTTCCGGAGCGTAGCGTCCGAGAATGTTTGGAATGCCCCCTGCTTTTTCAAAATCCTGCTTAAACCATTTAAAGATGCTCGAGATTTCGACCTTCTTATCGCCGGGCAAGAATTTATTGAGATCGTCCCGCGCCAGCCAGGCGCGGAAAGCCTGATCGTCTTGTTCTTCAAATTTAGCCGCGGTGTAGGCAAATCTCTGCAAAGGCGGGCAGCTGCGAGCAGCGCAAACGAGCACAGCGTGCGCGCGATAGCCGATCAGTGGCCGTAGCGCGCCATGTTCGATGTCATCGAGCGAAACTTTGCGGCCACCGATCTGGTTGCGCTTGCCGGAAAAAGAACCTTTCAACTGCCAGATACTTTCAGTCGGATAATTGGACAAAATCCAGCGCAGAACAAACGCGTTGTATGCATTGACAAGTGAAGCCGCCCTTTCGTTGCCGGTGGCGGGGTTTTCTGGCTTTGGCGCAAACTGGTTTAAGTAGCCGTCGAGTGCGGATAGGTCCGCTGCATTTTGTTTCCAGGCATTGTAGTTCACCAGGCCCCGATCGTTCACGTAGTTTTTCAGAAGGCGATCGAACTCCTCGTGTCGAATTCCGGCGCGCACAGCGACGTTTTCGCCAGTCTGGCCCCTGGCACGGGCTGCAATGCCCATGCACGCGAGAACTAAAATGACGAAAAGAATCCAAAGATTCATTTTATTCTTCGTTGCAGCGTTAAGGACTGGCACGAGAAAAGAGCAGGTAATCGATACTGAACCAGCCGGGGCCGGATAGAAAAATCCAGAACAGAATGACGAGATAGAGCACTTCGGGCAGATACAAAAACTCTGACAGCCAGCCGGGGATCGATTTTGATTTGATTTGTTTAAGCCCGGCGGTGGTAATCGCCACAATCATCACGCAACAAAGCATGGCGCACGCCAGAGGCGTTAGCGCTCCAAGGACAAGTAGTAAACCGCAGACAAACTCGACGGTTGAAACAAAAAGAGCGTTAAGCTTCGGAAATGGAACATGCGCTTCGATCAACGTTCGGCGCATCTGTTCCCGCTGCTCGCGAAGAAAAAGTTTGCCTCGTCCCGAAAGAAAAAACAACAAACCGACTGCAAGCCGTGCTACGAAAACTCCAAGCCACTGCCACGCATGCAACTCGGTCAGAAATGTTCTCGCCCACAACATCGCACTTATTAGATGGATCGCTGTTCTCCTTTATTCCTTTTAACTGCCTGTCCACGACGGATAGTTCAGTCAGGTCGTGTGGCAAAAGCTGCGCAGCATTTCGATGAAAAAAGGTGAAGGCGTTTACAATGTTATCGTAATTGGGGCCGGCACAGCGGGTCTGGTGACAGCCGCGGGAACAGCTGGACTGGGCGGGCGCGTGGCGCTGATCGAGCGCCACTTGATGGGCGGCGATTGCTTGAACTTCGGCTGCGTCCCAAGCAAGGCGCTTATTTCCTCCGCCCGGTTAATCCGGCAAATCCGTGAATCTGAAAAGTGGGGTTTGGATCGGCAGGAACCGCAGTTTGTCTTCGAGAAAGTTTTTGAGCGGATGCGTGCGCGTCGCGCAAAGCTTGCACCAAACGATTCGCAGAACCGCTTCGAATCGTTGGGCGTAGACGTTTTTCGCGGGGAAGCGCGGTTTGTTTCGCCGCGCGAAATCGAAATTCACGGATCACCCTCACCTCAATCCTCTCCCTGGCAGGGAGAGGCGGACGCGTCAGCGCCTGGTGAGGGTCGAAGACTGTGCGCGAGAAATTTTGTGATCGCTTCTGGCAGTCATCCCGCCATCCCCGAAATCCAGGGCATCGACAGCGTTCCATATTTCACCAACGAAACCATTTTCGACGGGCTAAAGAGAAAACCTGAAAACATGATTGTGCTTGGCGGCGGACCGATCGGGTGCGAACTCGCGCAAGCATTTTGCCGCCTTGGCACGCAGGTCACGCTGATCCAGCGCGGTGACCAGATTCTGCCAAAAGAAGATCGGGACGTGGCAGAATTCATTGAGCGTCGCCTGAGTAACGAGGGTGTTCGCATCATTAAAAATGCCAATGTGCGCGCGGCAACGACCACAGACCAAGGAAAGATCGCAGTCGAATTCCTGGATCGACCATCAACCCCGCTGGCTGAACGAACTCTCTTTGCAGACGCGTTCCTTGTCGCCATTGGGCGAACCCCAAACTTACATGGCCTCGATCTGAAATCCGCGGGCGTTGAGGTCAACGAAAGCGGCGTACGCGTTAACGACTATTTACAAACATCTCGCGGGCATATTTACGCGGTGGGCGATGTTACCGGCCCATTCTTGTTCACACACATGGCCGATGCGCAGGCGCGCGTCGTTGTCCGGAACATTCTCATGCCCTTCCAATTTCTGAGACAGAAAATGGATTATTCTGTCGTGCCGTGGTGCACTTACACCGATCCCGAAGTTGCGCACGTCGCTCTCGGCGAAAAGGAAGCGCGACAGAAAAATGTCGATTACGATTTGTTTGTTGTACCGCTTAAAGATGTCGATCGCGCAGTCGTCGAAAGTGAAGAATCAGGCTTCGCCAAAATCCTGACTGCCAAGGGCTCCGACAAGATCCTCGGCGCTACCATTGTCGCGCCCCACGCGGGCGATCTACTTCATGAATTCGTGCTAGCGATGAAAACCGGGGTTGGTCTTGGCACAATCGCGTCAACGATTCACGCTTATCCAACGTTCGCGGAGCTCGCGCGCAAAGCCGGTGACAAATACAACAGGACCCGGCTAACGCCGTTCGCGAAAAAATTCTTCACCTGGCTCTACGAGCGCGCACGAAGATGAGATTTCTGGGGAGCGCACGTGTCTCGCGTGCAGGTGATCGCGTCCTCGCGATCACGGACTTTTTCGAAAGACTGTTTCGGCGAGACGCCGAAACCAACACGCGAGGACGCGTGTGCTCCCCAGATTGCGCCGGGGCAACCGTATGACCCCGCATCACACAACGGGTTCGAAACGTCCAGTCGGCCAGCTTGTTGTACTGATCGCCATCATTGCTGCGCTCTTCCTTGCAATGAAATTTCTGCCGGTCCGCGAATGGCTGACAAGTTTCAACGACGGGGTCGGACAAATGGGAGCTTTCGGAATCTTCATTTTCATCATCGTCTACGCCGTAGCCACCGTATTGCTCGCGCCGGGATCGGTCCTGACCATCGGGGCAGGATTCGTATTCGGGCTTTGGAAAGGATTTGTTGCCGTTTCTGCCGGCTCGACTCTCGGCGCTGCGTTGGCTTTCCTCGTCGCTCGATTTATTGCGCGCGACAAAATTGAACGCATGGCACAGGCAAACGAGAAATTCCGCAGGATCGACAACGCGATCGGCAAACAGGGCGCGAAGTTGATTTTGCTGCTCCGGCTTAGCCCGATCATTCCCTTCAATCTGAGCAATTACTTTTACGGTCTCACCGCCGTGAAATTCTGGCCGTATGTGGTGGCCAGCTGGATTGGCATGATGCCAGGCACATTGCTTTACGTTTATATCGGCACGGCCGGCAAAGCTGCCGCATCAGCGACTGCCGGTGGCCAGGCGATGCAACACGGCTGGAAATACTGGACATTCATGGGTGTGGGTTTTATTGCGACAATTGTCGTGACAATCTGGGTAACCAGGATCGCGCGCAATGCGCTGCAGAAGGCCGAGCTAACGTAGAATTGCTGGCTTTTGAGGAATCACGCGTTCTGTTTAAGCTTGGGAGTACGATGATGGAACTCAAAAGCAAAGAAACGATCGTTCGGCAACGTTATGCGGCCGGAGCAAAAGAACGCGCGGAGAAACTTTGTTGTCCGGTTAATTACGAACAATCATATCTGAGCGTTATTCCGCAGGAAGTAATCGAGCGCGACTACGGTTGTGGCGATCCGTCGCGCTATCTGCGCCCGGGAGAAACAGTCCTCGATCTGGGTAGTGGCACTGGCAAAATCTGTTTCATCGCTGCCCAGATTGTCGGCTCAACCGGGAAAGTGATCGGGGTCGATATGACCGGGGAAATGCTCGAAGTTGCGCGCCGCAACGCACCGATCGTCGCCGAACGCCTGGGCTATGCCAACGTCGAATTTCGGAAGGGCCGCATCCAGGATCTGGCACTCGATCTTGAACTGTTAGATCGACAGTTGAGAGAAAACCCCATCACAAGCGCAGCTTCATTTCTTGCTGCAGAGGAACTGGCCGGAGAATTGCGAGTGAAACATCCATTGGTCGCCAGCGATTCGGTCGACGTCGTCGTTTCCAATTGTGTTTTGAATTTGGTCGAGCCTGAATCCAAGAGGAAGCTTTTCGACGAAATATTCCGTGTCCTGAAAAAAGGCGGCCGGGCTGTTATCTGCGATATCACGAGCGACGAGGAAGTACCGGAAGCAATGCAAACCGATCCGGAGCTATGGAGCGGCTGCATTTCCGGGGCGCTGACCGAAGAGGGGTTTCTCCAGGCTTTCGAACAAGCCGGATTTTACGGAATCCAGATTTTGAAGCGAGATGCACAACCATGGCGCACGGTCCAGGGGATCGAGTTTCGTTCCGTTACCATCGAAGCATACAAAGGAAAACAGGGCGAATGTTTCGAACGGAATCAGGCGGTAATTTATCGCGGCCCGTTCAAGGAAGTGCTCGATGACGACAATCACCGTATGGAGCGCGGAAAACGGTACGCGGTGTGCGACAAAACCTACAGCCTTTACAAAAAAGCCCCGTACAGTGAGTCGTTCGAGTTTGTCGACCCGGTTGTGGATATCCCGTCTGACGAGGCAAAGCTTTTCGACTGCTCCCGTAACGCCGCGCGTCATCCCAGAGAAACCAAGGGCCAAAATTATAGTCTAACCACAGAAGCAAGCAGTAAATGCCGCGACGCTGGTGGTTGCTGCTGATTCCGGCATGAATCGGTTCGCGCAAAAGCTGGCGGGACAATCAATCTCGCTCTGTCGCGGCCGCCCGGAAATTCTCCAGGTAAACGTAGGCAAGCTTTGCAATCTAACCTGCGTGCATTGCCATGTGAACGCCGGACCAAAGCGCAAGGAAATCATGACGCGGGAGACAGTCGACCGGATCGTTGATTGGCTGGCGCAGACGGACATCCCGACCGTTGATCTCACCGGCGGCGCGCCGGAAATGATTCCTGATTTTCGCTATTTCATCGAACAGGTAAAAGGGCTTCAGCCGTCACGTCATGTAATCGATCGTTGCAATCTCACTATTTTAATTGAAGACGGTTACGAGGATCTTGCCGGGTTTCTCGCGAACAAAGAGGTGGAAATTATCGCCTCTATGCCGTGCTACTCACCCCAAAATGTGGATGCGCAACGGGGCGATGGCGTTTTTGATGGCAGCATCGCCGCTCTGCAACTACTTAATTCGTTAGGTTATGGGATGGATTCAGCGTTGCCCCTGCATCTTGTCTACAATCCCGTTGGCGCGGTTTTACCTCCCGCACAAGACGAGCTTGAGGCCGATTACAAACGAGAACTGCACGAGCACTTCGCAATCGTGTTCAACAGACTCTACGCGCTCACAAACCTTCCGATCGGCAGGTTTGCCGCCTACCTGCGACGCAGTAATAAGCTTGAGGACTACATGAAGCTTCTGATCGAGGCGTTCAATCCAGCCACGATCGAAGGTCTCATGTGTCGCAACACCATCAGCGTCGGTTGGCGCGGGGAAGTTTACGACTGCGACTTCAATCAACAGCTGGGAATGCAATGGACCAATGGGTGTCCCATTTTTTTGTGGGACGTTGCGCCTGACTCAGTCGAACATCGTCAAATCATGACGGGCGAACACTGTTTCGGTTGCACCGCCGGCGCGGGTTCCAGTTGTGGCGGCGCCATAGCGTAGTCCGGTCCCGTAGCGTCTTCGATGTGGAAAACGCAGGCGCCGCCCGCAGTGGCGACTACAAACGACGAATACGACCACCAAATCGTGTACCGAATCCCTGACAGCTATTCCAAGGGCAATTCGATGCGTTCTTCTTCTTCGCGCGGGACAAGTTTGTTTCGTTCAATGATGCGGGCACACGTATTCCAACGCAGTATTGCATCATCGTGACCGGGCGGTTTCAGAGATTCCGCTCTTTCAAACCAATGCATTGCTTCGCGCAAAAGATCGTATGCCTGGAATCTGCACCCCGGCGTGTGCTGGCGCAGTTTCATCTTCGCCCGGCGTTCGGCCACGATACCGGAATAATATGCGCGGTCGTACTCTGATCTCACGCGCGTGAGTAACTCTTTGGTTTGCGTTTCGCTGACGCCGTATCCTTTGTCGAAGCGGTCAGTCAACGCGAGCAAAAGCATGATGATGGCGGGTTGGCTGTCCGGATCGATTGCGAGAATATCGAGGCAAATGCTCTCCGCTTCGCCGGGTTCGTTTAGCAAACGGTAGCGTTCCGCCTTTTCCAGCGCAGCAGGAATGGCGTCTTTATGGAGTTTCTTTAGTTCGGCCATGGCGATTCCATTGAAGGGTCAAGCCGTTGAAGCGCAAATGGGTTTTTCTGTCATTCTGAGCGGAGCGAAGAATCTCAGATTGTTTTCCGCGGTGCTCATAATCCGCAAGCCGAAAGTCCGAGATGTTTCGCTTCGCTCAACATGACACAACGGCGCTTTAAGGCTTGAACGGTTCAATCTTTTTTGCGGTCACTCTTCTTCAACGATTGCCAAATCCACCCGAGCGGATCATAAAACTCGTCCACGACGCGTTCCTTCAACGGAATGATTCCGTTGTCTGTGATATGAATGCTTTCAGGGCAGACCTTGGTGCAACACTTGGTGATGTTGCAATACCCGATCCCATGGGCGTCGCGTAATTCTTCAATGCGATCCTCCGTATCCAGCGGGTGCATCTCCAGCGCGGCGACATGAATCAGAAAGCGCGGTCCAATGAACTTTTCGTGCATGCTGTGATCGCGCAGCACGTGACACACATCCTGGCAAAGAAAACATTCGATACATTTTCGAAATTCCTGGACACGATCGATGTCCTCCTGCCGCATGCGCCAGCTGCCATCCGGCGCATCCGGCGCGCGCGGCTTAAATTTCTTGATCCTTTTCTTCACTCGAAAATTCCACGAAACGTCGGTGATCAGATCCTTTACTGGCGGAAAGGTCTTCAACGGCTGAACTGTCACCGGTTTTTCCAGCGGCAGATCGCTCAGGCGCGTCATGCACATCAATTTCGGCATGCCGTTGATCTCGGCGGAACACGAGCCACATTTCCCGGCTTTGCAATTCCAGCGGTACGCAAGGTCGTTCGCTTGTGTCGCCTGAATGTGATTGACCGCATCGAGCACCACCATGCCCTCGGAAACACCTGTGGTGTAATCGCGAAACTCGCCGCCGTCCGGATTGCCCCGCCAGATTTTGAAAGTGGCTGTGTTCATTCGTTGAAGCGTTGAAGCGGTGAAGAGTTGAAGCGGTCTGAAAACAAATCCTCGAAATCATCAGCAGCAGCAGCCTCCTGAACGCGCGGCGATTCTCCGGATATACGCCTTCGCAAAAAGCGAATGTATCCGTTGATTAGCTTGTGGACACGCCAACCCTCTTGCTTTAGAGATTCGACCTCATGGATTGGCAAGTAGGCCTCGTCTACGCAGATATTTAGGTCGTCCAACAATTCCTCAAGCGAACCACACGATTGAAGCATGAATTTGATCTGTTCGAGAGAATGGAACCGACCATGACCTTCAGCGATATTATTCGTCAGCGAGACCTCGGCGCGTCGAATCTGACTTGTTAGTCCAAACTTTTCTTCCTCTGGTAGCCGTTTCGCAACGCGGTACATCGCTTTACGAAATTCGCGCGCAACTTGATAAACCTCCAGATCTTCGAATGTCTGATAAGGCTTTGCTTCGTTTTCTGTCCGCTTCATCGCTTCAACCCTTCATCGCTTCAACGATTCTCCTCAATCACTTGCTTCAGATAATCGGGCATTTCCGGCAACGGTGCCAATCGAACCTCCATGCTGCCGTCCCCCGTCTTTCGAATGACTGTACTAAGTTTTGCAAAGCGTTCGTCTTTCTCGGGGTAATCCTCACGAAATTGTGCACCCCGGCTTTCTTTTCGCTCGAGCGCTGCGAGCGCGATTGCCTCGGCAACGGTAAGCAGATTTTTTAGATCAAGCGCGGTGTGCCAACCGGGATTGAAATCGCGGTTGCCAACAACCCCAACGTGCCGCGCCCGTTCCCGAAAGGTTTTCAAATGATCGAGCGCTGAGCGCATTTCACCCTCATCCCTTACGATGCCGACGTTGTGTTGCATCACTTCCTGCAGATCGCGCTGGACCGAGTACGGATTTTCACCGTGACTGTTCTCGAAAGGCTTTAACGCTTCTCGCGCGTTTCTGTCGACCTGATCGTTGTCGATGGTGCCAGGCGGATTTTCTTGCGCGAATTTTGCGGCGTATTCCCCTGCCCGTTTTCCAAAAACCAAAAGGTCGGAGAGCGAATTACCGCCAAGCCGGTTGGCGCCATTAATCCCGGCAGCGCATTCGCCTGCAGCGAATAAGCCCGGCACATCGGACATTTGTGTGTCAGCATCCACATGCACACCGCCCATGATGTAATGGGTAGTCGGCCCGACCTCCATTGGCTCCCTGGTAATATCCACGTCGCCAAGCGCCTTAAACTGGTGGTGCATGCTGGGCAATTTGCGTTTGATGTGCTCCTCGGCGTTTGCGAGTTTTTGCTTGATCCAGGAGATGTCGAGATACACGCCGCCGTGTGGTGTCCCCCGCCCTTCCTTGATCTCGCGCACGATGCAGCGCGCCACGTGGTCGCGAGTTAACAACTCCGGTGGCCGCCGCGAATTCTTGTCACCCTGAGTGTAACGCCAGCCTTCTTCTTCGTTGTCGGCCGTCTGAGCTTTGTAATTGTCCGGGATGAAATCGAACATGAAACGTTTGCCGTCGGCGTTGGTGAGAATCCCGCCTTCGCCGCGAACTCCCTCGGTCACAAGCATTCCCGCGACGCTGGGCGGCCATACCATGCCGGTGGGATGAAATTGAATGTACTCCATGTCGATCAACCCGGCGCCGGCATGATATGCAAGCGAATGTCCGTCCCCGGTACAATCCCAGCTGTTACTGGTAATCTTGTAGGCCTTGCCAATTCCGCCAGTTGCAAGCACGACGGCTTTGGCGCGAAAGATTTTGAAGTGACCCCGCTCGCGATCGTAGCCGAAGGCGCCAACCACACGGTCCCCATCCTTGAGTAACGCGGTGATGCAAATCTCCATGTGCACATCTATGCCCTGATGGATCCCGTGGTCTTGCAGCGTCCGGATCATCTCCAGCCCGGTGCGATCGCCCACATGCGCCAGGCGCGGATATTTATGGCCGCCGAAGTTTCTCTGCAGGATGCGCCCATCGCTGGTGCGATCGAACACCGCACCCCACGCTTCGAGCTCACGGACACGAGCCGGCGCTTCCTTCGCGTGGAGCTCCGCCATGCGCCAGTTGTTCACGTATTGGCCGCCGCGCATCGTATCTGCGAAATGCACTTTCCAGTTGTCGCGGTCATCAACATTGGCCAGCGCAGCGGCGATGCCACCTTCGGCCATCACCGTGTGAGCCTTCCCGAGAAGACATTTGCAGACCATGCCGACCGAAACGCCAGCCGCAGATGCTTCAATCGCTGCGCGTAATCCAGCGCCGCCGGAACCGATGATCAAAACGTCGTGCTGAAAGGTGTCGTACTCGGGCATGGGATTCGTTGAAGTGTTAAAGCGTTGAAGGGTTGAAGCGGGAATTGACACGAAGCTGGATTCGCTTCAACGCATCTCGCTTCATCGCTTAAACGATCCTAAAATCATGCCAGATCCCCGTTGCACAAAGCCGCACATAAAGATCGG
>Ga0210120_1000301_pt1 | contig 11776 bp, 11 predicted proteins | sample Goodyear_PhragA__FD_184868 | JGI IMG/M metagenome (GOLD analysis project Ga0210120, IMG submission 184868) | Wetland microbial communities from San Francisco Bay, California, USA, that impact long-term carbon sequestration - Goodyear_PhragA_D2... | ecosystem: Environmental > Aquatic > Marine >... | reverse complement strand
ACCTGCTCCCCGCCGTTGGAAGCTGCGCAGGTTCCGAGCCGGCTTCAGCTCGATGGAACCCCTCGACTTGCAGGCCCTTCAGGTCAGATCAGGCGCTGTTCGACCCACGGGAACGCCAGGAGGACCACCTTTATCCCAACCGCTGGCCCGATGCGAGAAGCTTCGACGGATGTTTGATGCCAAACGGGCCAAATCGACGTGCCCGGCAGCGCATCATGGACTCAGGGTTGAGAGCAGCGAGTGACCAATCTGAGGCTCTAGCCGGTACTCCACCAGTTGCCGTCCAACGGCTCGCCGAGACCGTCGTCCATCAGGTGCACGTAGGTTCGCAGGGTGAAGGCCGGGTCCGTGTGGCCGAGCCAGCCGGCCACCTGGCGGATCGAGCGGCCCTCGCTGAGCAGTCGCGACGCGCAGGTATGGCGAAATACGTGGGGCGTCACCCAGCCGAGCCCCAGCGGCTCCGTCACCGCGTCGAGCGCCCGCCTGACGTTGCGATCCGAGAGTCGCTTGCCGGTGCGAGTCGCGAACACCGGACCCTCCGCGGGGCTGGGTCGGCTCGCCCGGACCCAGCGGGCCGCCCCGGCGGAGATCGGCAGCTCGCGCCGCCCGGTCGAGGTCTTGGTCCGGCGCATCTCCCCGCGGTAGAACTGTCGCCGCACCCACACGGTCGGCCGCTCGCCGAGCTTGAAGTCTGACCAATCGAGGCCCAGTGCCTCGGAAATCCGCAGGCCGGTCTCCGCCAGCAGTGAGAAGAAAGGCAGCCAGCGAGGGGGCAGCGCAGCCAGCAGCCGCTCCAACTCCTCGCGAGTCATCGACTTCGCCGGCTCGTCTTGATTCATGTCCTGGCGCTGAGTCCGCACCCGGACCCGGGCAGACGGGTCGATCGCCAGCGTCCCATCGTCGACCGCATCGGCGAGCAGCGACCGGAGGGCCTGGAGGTAGCGGCGGACGGTGGCCGGAGCCAGCCCGCGATCCTCGATGCGACGGACGAACCGGCGCACGTCCGCCGGCTCGATGTCGGCGAGCCGCTGCCTGCCAAAGAAAGGGATCGCGAACCGCTCGATCGTGCGGCGGTAGTCGGCGAGCCCGCTGGCCGAGATTCCCCGGCCGGTGCGTCCACCGTAACCGTCGAGCCACTCCCGCGCGTAGTCCTTGAACGGTTCGCGGGAGGCAGGCCGGCTGTCGCCGGCCTGCCGTCGTCCCTTCGCCTCGCGCGCCTCCTCGTAGGTCCTGTGGAAGCTCTTGTGCTGCTTCCCCCGGTGGCGCCAGACGACCACGTAGCGACCGCCCCGCTTGTAGATGCCGGGCGTGCGCGTCCGTTCCATCTTCGCCGTCATCAGCCTCCTTCCCCGGCGATCCCGAAGCCCCCACGCCGAACGCTGCCCGGTTGCCAGTCGATCCCGTCGAGCAGTTCTCCCGGCGGAACCGACAGGGCGCCGGCGAGCTTCATCAGCGTGTCGATCCGAGGCAGCCGGTCGCCCCGCTCCAGCAGGCCGATCTCGGTCCGGTGCAGGTTGGCGCCGAAGCCGAGTTCTTCCTGGGAGAGCTTCGCTTTCCGGCGGCAGTAGCGGAGGTTGTCGCCGAACTGCGCCGCGACCACGTTCACTGCCTCCTCTCCCCTCCGAGCTGGCCGCGGAGTCCGAGCAACGCCTCGTGCTCGGCGACGACACGGGCGTACTCGTTCTCGCGGTCGTTCATCTCCGTCAGATCGCGGAGCAGGTCGCGCATGTAGTGGTCCGGGACGACCTCCTCGCCGTCCAGCCCCGCGAGCAGCGTCTCGTAGATGCCCGCTTCGCGATGCAGGCGAGTCGGCTCGCGAAGGTCGCCCGGGTAGTTGTCCAGCTCGTCGCGGATACCGTCCAACGCCATCCTGAAGACGCGGCGCAGGAAGTCGCGGTCGTCCGACGAGACAGTGAGGGCAACGGCCTCGCCGCCACCCGTAGGGTTATTCCTAGCCATGAGGAGCCTAGCCTCCTTTTGGTCAGGCCCTCGGTTGGCGTTCACGCGCCGCCGGGGGCCGCTTTTGGGGCCGGCACCTCGGTACCGTCTCCGCTGCGGTCGGCCTCGGGTAACTGAGCCGGTCGCCACGGGGCCGGTGTCTTCAGCACGCGGCCCCACTTATGTCCCTTCACGGTACACCCGATCGCGGTCGCCAGCGCGCGGCACGATGACAGTCCGGTTCATGGGCGCCGCGCTCCCCCGTCGTGGACGAACTGGCGCAGCTCGCGGCGGTCAAACAGCAGCCGGGAGCCATCGTGGTGATGCGGTAGGCGACGAGCGCTGACCAGCGCGTAGATGCGGCTTCGCGGACAGGCGAGGAACTCGGCGGCGCCCGCCACGTCGAGAAAGTTATCGTCCTCGCCATCGTCTTGACGGTCGGCGACCAGCTCGGCAGCGCGCTCGGCGATCCGCTCGACCAGCTCCTCGGTGATGTCGAGCGTCAGCGCCGTCACGGACGGTTGTCGATCTGCGTCGCGGCCATCGCAATGACTGTCCAGGCTGTGACCGTTTTGCATCGGCTGTCGGGCGAACTCGCTGTAAAGTCCACCACCTCAACCACATTGACATTCTCGCTCTTGTGGCCTACCATGACCACATGGCACAGCTGATGCAGGTCCGCCAGGCCGCCCGCGCATTGGGGGTCCACGAGAACACGGTTCGCCGCTGGGAGGAGCGCGGCCTTCTGCAAGCCGTCCGCCTCCCGAGCGGAGTCCGCCGCTTCCGGTCCGAGGACGTGGAGGCGATGCGCGCGCAGATGTTCAGCGGCTTCGCGCCGCTGCGCGAGGACGACGACGTTGTCGCCGTGACCCGCGCCCGCTCGATCGACTGAGGGCCGTCGTCCCGCGGTCGTAGGGTTCGAGGTCCGTGAAGGACAGCGAGCAATGGGACCCGGAGAGCACCGACCACACGACGAGGATTACTGGGCCGCCCCCTGGTCTACGGCGCTGTTCGCCGGCGACCTGTTCGAGGCGATCCCGTTCGGCGACCAGCCCACGACGCTCTACCGGGCCGAGGACGGCAAGCACTTCGTCGGCGAGGTCGGCTTCGCCTACGGCCTGCTGACCACGCCGACCTGCGACATGGCCGAGCAGCGCGGGGAGGACGCGACGGCGCATCCCTTTCGCGTGCTCGTCCCCGTGCTTCCGCTGGCCGCAGTCGCTGAGCAGGCCGGTGCCGTCGCCGACAGCGTAAAGCTGCTGCGCAGCCGCGACACGCTGCACCCCTACATGTACCTGCCGCCGCTGCCCGGTGTCCTGGGGGAGGAGTCGGTTGCCTGCCTCTTTCGCCCCAGCCTCGTCTCCGACGAGCTGCTCGCCGAGCCGCCGCGTCGCGTCGCCCAGCTTCAACCCGAGGCGCGCCGCCACCTCAAGGTCAAGCTCGCGGCCTACTGGGGCAGGGTCGCCGTCGACCCCAAGGAGCTGCCGCCGCAGGAGCGCGGCGAGGAGGAGCTGCGCGCCGCCGATTGGCCGCCGAGCCGCTACGACGATCCTGACGCCTTGACCGTCAAGCGCGGTTGAACGCCGACTCGGCCCGGACGATTTCGAGGACATCCCCCGTCCTACGCCCGATTGAAGCACCGCGACGGCGCCCGTCAACCCCCTGCGGGGGTCGGGCGCGAGCGCCCTTGACTGCCGCCTCCGCGGCGCTGTTCTGCGGGTAGGTCGGGGGGACGACGCGCGGCTGGAGACCCACCGAAAGCCAGCCAGCCCAAGGACCAAGCCAAGCCAACAGCCAGAGTCGACGCCAGGCAGGAGCCCAGCCTCAACGGCAAGTAGGCCAGAAGCCGCTTCGTCGGGCAGCCCCCAGCCCTCCGAGAAGCGCTCCCACAACCACAACCCCAACAGCCCGACACACTGGGAACTGGGCAGTTCGGCCGATGCAAGAGCCGCTCCCGTTGGACAGCAGGGGTGTGGTGGGAGTGACGAAGATCGGGCGCGGGAACGCGAGCTACTGGATCGAAGCCGTCGCCGAAGGCGGCGAGGACTACTACACGAAGCCCGGCGAGGCGCCGGGCGAGTGGATCGGCGAGCTGGCGGCCGAGCTGAACCTGCACGGCGAGGTCGACCGCGAGGACTACGCCGCCGTGCTCGCAGGTAGGCACCCCGGCACCGGAGAAGTCCTCGTGCGCCGCCCCGAGCCGCGCGTCTTCACCGACGCCGCGGGTCGCGAGCGGCGGCACGAGCCGATCCTCGGCTACGACGTGCGCTTCGCCGCGCCGAAGTCGGTGTCCTTGCTCTACGCGATCGGCTCGCCGGAGGTTCGCGCCGCCGCCCTGCGCGCCCACGACCACGGAGTCGCGGAGGGGCTCGCCTACCTGCACCGCAACGCCTGCTTCGTGCAGCCCGGGGCCGGCGGCAAGAAGATCGAGCCCGGCGCGGGCTTCGTCGCGATGGCCTTCCGCCACCGCTCCTCTCGCGCCGGCGATCCTGCGCTTCACACCCACGTCGTCACCGCGAACATGACCCGCGCCGTCTCCGATGGGCGCTGGCTCAGCCTCGCTGCCCCGAAGGGCCGCACGCCCTTCTGGCTGCACGCGAAGTCGGCCGGCCACGTCTACCAGGCCGCCCTGCGCGCCGCCCTCACCCGCGAGCTCGGTCTGGAGTGGGAGGCGGTCCGAAACGGCTACGCCGACATCAGGGGAGTCGGGCGGCCGGCGATCGAGCACTTCTCCCAACGGCGCGCGGAGATCGTCGCGGCGCTGGCAGAGCGCGGCGTCAGCTCCCCGGCGGCGGCCGAAGTCGCCGCCTACCGCACTCGCGAGGCGAAGGACTATGGGGTCGACCCCGACAACCAGCGCGCCGACTGGCTCTCGCGTGCCGAGGAGTTCGGGTTGACCGCGGCGTCGATCGAGCGGCTCCCCCACTTCGGCGCTGCCCGCAAGCCGCGGATGATCGAGTGGGCCGACTGCGAGCGCGCGATCGACGACCTCGAGGCTTCTCGCTCCCACTTCGACCGCCGCGACCTGCTCTGCGCGCTCGCGAACCAGCTGACCGAGGGTGCCAGCGCGTTTGCCCTGGACGAAGCTGTGGAGACGATGCTCGCCGGCGAACGGATCATCGAGGTCCATCGAGCCCCGGAACCGCTCGCCTCCAGCTACTACACGACCCAGCGCCTGTGGGAGCTGGAGCAGGGCTTCGTCAAGATCGCGCGGGAGGGCCAGAACGCCGAGGCGGCCACGGTCGACCACGGGACGTTCGCCGCCGTGCTGGAGCGCCACCAATACCTGAGCGCCGAGCAGGCGGAGATGGTGCACCGCCTCCTGACCGGCGGCGAGCGAATCGTCGCGGTGGCGGCGCTACCCGGCGCGGGCAAGACGACTGCGCTCGCCGCAGCTCGGGAGGCTTGGGTCGAGGCCGGCTATCCGGTGCTCGGCGTCGCCACCGCTCGCAGCGCCTCGGGCGAGCTGAGTGACGCCGGGGTGCCGGCCACCTCGATCACCGCGCTCCTGATGCGCGCCGAGCGGCAGGCAGAGAACGGGCTAGCGCCGCTCTCCCCTGGCACCGTGATCGTGATGGACGAGTCCTCGACCACCTCAACCCCGCACGCCGCCGCGCTCGCCGAGCTGGCGGAGGGCTGCGACGGGAAGCTCGTCTGCATCGGCGACCCGCGCCAGATCGGAGCAGTGGGCCCGGGCGGCCTCTACGGGCACCTGACCAGCGAGATCGAGCCGGCCGTGCTCACCGAAATACGCCGCCAGCGCGATCCGCTCGACCGGCGCATCGTCGAACTCGCCCACGAAGGCCGCGGCTCCGACGCCCTCGACCTGCTCGACTCCCGCGAGCGGCTGGATATCGCCGCCACGATGCCCGAGACCTTCGACGCGCTGGTGCGCGACTGGCACGAGCGGTTCGAGCAGGGCGAGGACGCCGTGATGATTGCCCGCCGGGTCCGCGACGTCGCGGAGCTGAACGAACGGGCGCGAGAGGAGCTGGTCGCCGCGGGCAAGCTCAAGGCCGAGGCCCTCATCGTGGCCGAGCGGGAGTTCGCGGCAGGGGATCGGGTGATCACCCGGATCAACACGGCCGAGGTCTCCAACCGCGAGCGCTGGGAAGTCCTCGCCGTCGACCGGGAGGCGCGAGCGATGGAGCTGGCGCGGATCGGCGGGGACGAGAGGACGGTCGCGCTCGGCCCCGACTACCTCGCCCGGCGCACCCCCAGTGAGGAGCCGGCTATTCAGCATGCCTACGCGCTCACCACCTACGCCACCGAGTCGAAGACCTTCGACTCGGCCTTCGTCCTGCTCGACTCGGGGATCAGCCGCGAGGACTTCCTCGTCGCCGTCTCTCGCGCGCGTGAGGCGACGACCGCCTACGGCGTGGCCGCCAGCGAGCTGACCGACCCCGAGCTTGGCCCCGGCGCCCGCGAGATCGAGGATGCGGCGCACGAGCTGCGGGTCGGCGCCGAGCGAGCGGCGGGCGAGTTCGCCGCCATAGAGATCGCGGCACGCAAGCGGATCGAGTCGCTGTCATCGGTCGAACTGGCGGCGAAGCGAACGGACCTGCAGGACCGCCTCGACCGAGAGAGTGAACCGTCGCCCGCAGAGAGGCGCCTCGACCGCCTGCGAGAGCGGATCGACCAGACCAAGGCGCGACTCGCCGAGCAGGCTGCCGTGCGCGATGCTCTGGCTTCGGAGCGGAGACCCGACCGGGAGGCGCTCAGCCGCATCGACACCGATCGGCGCATCGGGACGAAACAGCTCGCCCGTCTCGAAGACGAGCGCGAAGCCCTGACGGTAGAGGTCGAGATCGAGTCACGACGGCCGGCCGCGCTCACCGCTGGCGAGCGTCATGAACTCTCGCTGGCCGACGAGCGACTGGTGCAGCTCACCCGAGGGGCCGTCGCCGCGGAGCGCCGCCAGACCTCGAAGCTGATCGAGGACGCGCTCGGCAAACGTCCGCGCGATCCGTCGAAGGTGGCGGCCTGGAACGAAGGCGTCGAGCTGATCCACGGCTACCGTCACCGGCACGGCGTCACCGAGCGCGGCGGCCATCCGCTCGGAGCGAACAAGGGGGATGCGGTCAGGCGGGCCGAGCGTCAAGCGGCAGCACAGCGACTCACGCGCATCCAGCGGCGGCTCGGCAAACAGCGAGTGCGAAGCATCGAGCGGGGAATGCACCTCATCCGCTGAGACGGATGCGACTGGCGGCGTGCACTACGCGGCGTGTTCTGGCGGGTTGTAGCGACCTGCCATGTACTTGATTTGGTCCTCTCGGATCAATAGGAAATCTCCGCCGGTGAATCGCTCCGCGTCTCGACCGGGCCGGCGTATCGCGATTTCGCCTTCCAACGCGATTTCGCGATTATCCATGTCCGTCGGGGTGAAGCCGGCAAGCGATCCCAAGAACTGGCAGCCGTCTGTCATCTCGACCGTCACTACGACGCCGTAGCCCTTCGGCCTCTCCTTTTCGAGAGCGTCATACCAGATGGTGTGCTGCCGATACACGCCCATCTCCCGGCTCTGCTTGTCGCTCGGCACCGGGTAGAGGAGACGCGCAGCGAGATCAGCGACGAGGTAGCTCAGAACCAGTGCGGCCAAAGCGCAACCGATAACCCGCCCAGGAGAGTTCCGCACATAGTCCCCCGCGTGACGGAGGAGCGCCCCCACATCGAGCAGTCCAGTCAGCTGAGCGATCAACCCGACGAGAAGAACCGAAGCGAGCGTTGCCGCCTCCCCGGCCATCACCAGTTCAATGTATTCCGCAAGCTGAGACCTCGGGGCGCGCGGCGCCCGCTGGTCCACCCGCCTCTCAAATACGCGGCCCGGGGCAGCGGTCACCGCCAGGATCGCGAGGGCAGCGAGCGTGCCGACGATCACTCGGCGTCAGCGGGCGGCGGCGGTGGCGCTGGGGGAGGAGGTGGCGGCGGATCGGAAGGGGGCGCCGAGGGAGACAGGTTCTGGAGCTGATTGACAACATCGCCGGGTGGGTTTACGGGCAGCGCAACCATGCCCTTCCGTCCCTCCGAGAGAGCGACCTCTCCCGGCTCTGCCACAGTCCGATCAGGCTGCGGGGGCGGGGATGCCGGCGGATCGGCTTTCTCCGGCGGCGATCCTGCCGGTCGGTCCTTTGATTCCTCACCACTCATATCCAACATCGTAGCCGCGCCATCGGCTGAATCATGCGGAAGCTCAGCGTCTCCCATCGTGTCGTGAAACGGCGCGACCGCGGCACGGCTGGCCACAAGTTGCCCAATCCGTTGCCCACCGACATGAAGCGGCCCCCTCTGGAGGGCCGCATTCCGCTTCCTAGAGCGAAGCCCGGAACGAGACTCGAACTCGTGACCCCTTCCTTACCATTCGCTGTCGCTGGGGGACGTCGACTCCGATGTAAAGCACGGATTAGCAGGGATTTTGTGGAGCTTACCGATGCGAAATCCAGCGGTCAAATGCCCGCCGGATATGTCGCAATATGCGGGGATTGACCCGGCTTTCTGCCACTCGAGGCATCCGAGTGGCAGAACAAGAAGGCCTTGCGGCGAGCACTCCGAACCGGACGAGTTCGGTGCCTGGGCGGCAGGACTATGTCCTGCATGGGGCGCGGTGCCGTCATCGGCCTATCCCTGAACCTTCCAGCCTGGGTTACGGCCGTCCCGCTGATTCTCCTCGCTGGCGCGAGCGGCGTGGCGATCATTCGCCAGCCATGCCTGGCGATTTCGGCATCGACGCAATTCGCTCAATCCTATGCGGCGACCTTTCGGCTCAAGCTAAGCGGCCCGGGAGAGCTTGCTTCGTCAAACAACAGGCGCCGCCCGCTTTTCAACCCGCGCCCAGCGTCGCAGAGTGACGACGCAGACGGGCGATACGACCATTGCCAGAAGCGGGGCAAGCGCAGTGCCTAGATCCCCACCGACTCCGAACGCGAGCGGCGTAGCGACCGCCAGCGCAGCGACGAGTGCACCGAGGCCAACCGGGTCGACATTGGGGGCTTCGTTGAGATCTTGTCGCGTTCCCTCATGTGACGTGTCGAGATCGAAACAGACGATGTAGGCGACTAGGGTCGAGACCCAGGCCATCACAAATACCGCCTCGAACGTAAGAATCTGGACCAGTTGCGAGGAAACGTCGAACATGGCCAAGCCTGAGGAGAGGGAGACGAGACCAACCATCCAGACGTGACGACCGGGACGCAACCGGAGTCCGCGAGCGCCAAAGTTGGAGAGGCTGAGGGAGCCGGAATACGCGTTGATGATGTTAATCCGCACTTGCGACAACAATACGCAGAGGAGGCCCCACCCACCCATCAGCCCGACGAGATAGGCACCGGGTTGCGTGTCGCCCTTGAGATGGAAGCTGAACCAGGCACCAAGGAGAGTCGCTCCGCCAAACGCCACCACCTGCAGAACCCCACCGAAGAGCAGTGATCCGATCCGACGCTGGCCAGGTCGCAGGAAGCGACCGACGTCCGCCGCCACGGTGGCGTTGACGATAAAGGCAAGCAGGGCAGCGAGTACGGACAACCAGGCCGTAGCATCTATCGACCTTCCGGCAGGGAGATAGGACCAGAAAGATCCTCCCTCGCTTGGTCCCACCTGCGTCGCGGCCACAACAATCAGCACCACGAAGAGGGGGAGCGTCACCGACATGACCTTGGTCAGGCTGGAGATGCCGTACCACGTCAGGATCAAGATGACTGCGGCCACACCGACGAAGAGAACCCCCTTGGGAAAGCCCGGGAGGAGGGCACGCACCGCGCTGGCGACTATGCTGGTCTCCAATGCATAGAGAACGATGAAGTTGACCGAGTAGATCGCCGAGGTGATCGCGGAGCCAGCTAGCCCGAAGCCCGCGCGAATCGAGATCAGGTCACTATCCAGCCCGCTGCGCGCAGCGAAGGAGGTGAGTATCCAACCAGCCCCCCCGATGATCACCGAAGCAACAATTAAGCCGGTGACCAGCGCGATGGTGCCATAGGCCTGCACCAGGGCCCCGCCAACGGCAAAGAAGACCAAAGCGCTGGGAATCGCCAAAGCGACCGAAAAAAGCGAGGCTACGCCTCGACGGTGGCCTGGCGCTGGAACCGCCTCCAGCGCAAAGTCCTCTCGTCGAATCTCTCTTGGAATAGACACCTCGGTACCTCCAGCGGTCAACTGACTACAGGCGAGACTGTTGCAAGACGAAGGACTCCGCCGCGGTTCGCATGTTAGCGCGGAACTCGGCCTGACTCGCGATAGCGTCGGTGAGAAAGAAGTAGACCACGGCGACGAACGAGACGACGACCACGGCGAGATAGACGTAGCCAGCAACGCTATGGACGAGCTGGAGATCGCTGAAGCCGTTGAAGAACGCCACGAGGCTGAAGTACGCGTGTTCGGGAAGCGTCACCGCGGATTGGCCGGGACCGCAATGTGCTGCGCTGGCGCATGAACGCAATAGGTCTCCATGCGTCGCAGCCGAGAGGCCGTAGCCCAGCAAAGCGAGACTCGCCAGTAGTCCGGTCAGGCGGTGGAAGACCCTGAGATTGACCTTTGCGCGAATGCCGTCGGGGGTGACGAAGTCAATCGATTCGGCCACCAACCCTTGCTCCAGGTGCTTGACGCGTCGCCAGGATCTCGGCCGTTCATGGGCTATCTTTTCGACTTGACTTTCTAGTTCCGGCGAAAGCTCGGCGAGGCTCCAGAAGAAATCCGCCGGCGGCCCCAAGCACTCAGCGAAGATGCGCGGGCGATAAGTCGCGACCTCGAACAAGATTACCCCCAGGAGGAGGATGGCCAGAGCCGTAACGCCCACGCCAGCGACAGCGCAGCTATAAATGACGCTTTTCGAATCTCCCTGGGCGAAGATCGCGTCGATGGCCACGACGAGAACAACGACGACCCACGCAGCCCACGCAAATCCGGTAAGGATCTTCTCGAGCGCCGCCTGCGCTCTACCTCTGGCTTCCTCTTGCATGTCCGGAGCTTCGTGGAGATGTTCCTTCCTCACCCTCCGCAGAGCCTTCCACGCCCAGTCAGGACGCGAGTCGCCATCCCCCCTCACGAGATCTCGCCTGATTTGAGCCTCCCGCCGTCTGGACTCCCTCTTCTCTCTGCGCGTCTGCTCATACTTCGGTCGAATGTGGCTCATCTCGAAAGAACCTCGTTCGCGACTTCGACCGCTTTTCGGGCGCAATCTTCATCCTCATGCTGACGCTCCTTCTCTAGAAGAGTTAGATGTTGACTCTTGAGGAACGCGCGTAACTTCTCACCTGCGATCGGCACTTCTATCTTCCGTTCCATGTAGTGCGGAATGAAGGTCATCACGATCAACTCGGCCCCATGTTCCGGTACCTTCGAATAAAACCGATTGACCATGTCAACCGCCGCGTTGAAGAAGTTCGTGGGGTCTTTGGGTCGAGACGGCTCTCTTGATGGCTTCGGTGGCGGCGCCAGTTCCCAGTACTCGGTCGGGTAAAGGTCCGCGATGACGATGTCTCGCTTCTGGAGTTCATTCCCATCCAACAAGTCCCATATGAAGTCCCGCTGCTTTACCTCGGGTAGGACGGGGGGGGCTTCGTTGGACGCCCATGACGCTTCGAGCAGTCGGACGATCATGTTCCGATCATCTTCGCTGTCGTCGACGACGTAGAGCGCGGTCACGACACCATCCCGTCATCGATGGTCACGATGCCGTTGTCACCGTCAACCGTGACCCCCATGCCGTCCTTAAGGAGACGGGTAGCCTCGCCGGTTCCTATGACGCATGGCTTCCCCATCTCGCGAGCGATGATCGCTGCGTGGGCCATCCGTCCTCCCTCGTCGGTGACGAACGCGGCTGCGCGATCAAGGGCAACCCCCATCT
>Ga0210120_1000300_pt1 | contig 11803 bp, 10 predicted proteins | sample Goodyear_PhragA__FD_184868 | JGI IMG/M metagenome (GOLD analysis project Ga0210120, IMG submission 184868) | Wetland microbial communities from San Francisco Bay, California, USA, that impact long-term carbon sequestration - Goodyear_PhragA_D2... | ecosystem: Environmental > Aquatic > Marine >... | reverse complement strand
GCCCCGGCCGCGCATGGGAGGTGAAGCGGCCGGGGCATGCCTGATCTTCCGGAGGAACCCTTCCTGGCTACTCCTGGGTACGCGCGGATGGCTGAAACATAGTCGATAGACCATGGTCTAGGGCGTTTGGTGAGGAGAGGCTTGCCCTGCAGTGGCCAAGCCTCCAGCCAAGAGCACTCCCGCTCAGTTCGGGGCGGCGGTCCGCGTGCTTCGCCACCGGCGGGAGATGACGATCGAAGAGCTCGCCTCGACGGCGAAGATCCACTGGACCTACCTCTCGGGCATCGAGAACGGCCACCGCAACCCGAGCTGGGAAGTGATCACCAAGCTGTCGCTCGCCCTGGGCGTCGACCTGGGCGAGATCGCCCGGCTGGCGGCCGAGCAGGAGACGCGTAAGGGCTAGGTGTTGCCGCGGAGCTGCGGACCCTCGCTTGGCTCAGGTACCGCAAAGCACATCAACGCAGAAATGACGTTGATTCCGTCCTCACCGGTTTCGAGCCTTCGCTTGGCGGCAATGGCCACGATCTCGAACGATTTGCGCATGACCTCGGTCTGAAGCTCCGCTATTTCGCAGAAGCCTTGCAGATCGACCAGCAAGGGTGATCTGCTCAAGTGATTACAGGGAAAAGCATCGAACAACCGCGCGTCGAATGACTTGGCGGCATCCGCGAGGATGAGTTGCATGATCCAAATCGAGTAGAGCTGTCGCTCCTCGATGTCGAGCTTCTCCCACGCCTCGTTGCTCACGATCGGTCGGATCACCGCCCGGTAGAAGTGCTCGATGGTCTTACCGACATCTCGTTCCTCGACGAGTTCCGCGAGGCCGAGGCTCTCGAGCTTCTTAAGGTGATGGCTCGCCTTCGAAGACGAAATGTTCAGGCGTTCTCCGATTTGTTTCGGACTTCTGGTGTCGTCGGCAATAAGGATCATCGTTTTCACGGTGATCTCGTGTGAGATCACAAGTGAAAACTTCTCGTTGAGAGTCGTTTCAGTCTGACGGTCTTTGATGCTCACGGGCCCTCCACTGGTCGCGGGTTTCGGCGGCACGCATCGTACCGAGTTCTCTCCCTTTTTTGATCGAAAAGCAACCGCACTTCGACAATCGGCTCTTGTCGGGGTTGAGCGATCTAGGTTCGCTGTTCGCTCAATCACGATGAAAGGAGGCGAATGATGCTGGTTGCAGAGATCAAACGAATGGTTCCTGACGCGTCGGTCCGAAAGGGTTCGTAACGTCGGCAATTGGGGCGGCGGAAGCCGCCCCAATCCGACGGCTGACGTCGTCCCCCGGCCGGGACCAATGCGGTCTGGGATTTTTGTTTCGTTTTGCGGCGATGGTCCAATAACTTGGGCATGGAGAGTCGTACCAATTCAAAAACGGAGGCGGACCCAAATGGCGCGGAAAGACGAGAACGGAAAGAAGAAGGCGAAACGGGCGAAGTCCCAATCCAAGAAGGCACGCAAGCGCGCGCCCCTGAGCCCGGTTGCCTATCGGCAGCTGCACGCGCTCTCGAAGGAGGCGCGGATGCAGATCCTCGCGACCCTCGCCGAACGGGTCGCGAGCCCGAAGGAACTGGCCGATCAGCTGGGGGAGGGCCTCAGCCGGGTCAGCTACCACGTCAGCGTGCTGCGTGAGTGCGAACTGATCGAGCTCGTCGGGAAAGAGCCGCGGCGCGGCGCGGTCGAGCACTTCTACAGGGCGGCGATCCCGACCCTTCCGGCGTCGACGCCCGTGGATGAGCTGCCGCCCCTGGGCTTCCTGCGCCTGGACGAGGCCTCGGCGCCGGTCATCCTGGCGGCCCTGCCGCTGGAGGACGGTGCGGGCGGTCGGAGGGCCCGGGCGGGGAGGGGCGGTCGGTGAGCGCGCCCCTCGGGGGCGAGGACGGGCAGATCGAACGGGCAGTGCTGGAGGAAGTGGTCTCGCTCCATCCGGATCACCTCAGTCTCGCCGAGCTGGTTCGCAAGATGACGATCGGCGACCGGTGGTCCGAAAAGGAGCGGATCGAAGCGGCCGTGCGCGAACTCCGCGGCGCCGGCCTGCTGCGGCAGGTCGGCGACGTCGTCGCGCCGACACACGCCGCGCTCCGCTTCGCGGCGCTGCTCAGCGGGAGCTGAGCTCGATCGCGCGCAGGGCGCGGTTCACGTCGGTGATCGAGATCACCCCGACCTCGCCGCGGTCGCTGTGGACGACGGCGCGGCCGACGCGCTGGAAGGCGGGGCGCTCGAGCAGCTCGGCGACGTCCTGGTGCTCGCCGATCAGCAGCTCGGGGTCGAGGATCGCGGCGTCGCGAACGGTGGTCGTCGCCCGGCGCGCCGGCGGGACGCGCTCGACGTGCGAGGCGTCGATCAGGCCGACCGGGCGGCCGGCCTCGATCACCGGGTAGGCGGTGTAGCGGTAGGGGACGAAGAGCCGCTCGACCGCCTGCTCGACGCTGATCTCGGCTGAGGCGGTCACCGCGGGGAAGGAGACGAAGCGGCCTGCCTCGCGGCCTTCGAACGCGGTGCGCACGCGCAGCCCGCCCTCCTCGGCCTTGGCGGCGACGATCACGAAGACCCCGACGACGGCGAGCCAGAGGCCGCCGAACGCGCCGGCGGCGGCGCCGAACACGCCGAGCCCGATCATCAGGTAGCCGAAGCCGCGCCCGATCTGGGCGGCGAGCGCGGTCGCCCGCTGCAGGTCGCCGCTGCGCATCCAGATCGCCGCGCGGGCGACGCGGCCGCCGTCGAGCGGGAAGGCCGGCAGCAGGTTGAAGACGAGGATCGCCGCATTGACGAAGAGCTGGTAGCCGACCAGCGCGACGATCGCGTCCGGGGTCGAGGCGGGAAGAGCGAGCGCGACGAGCCCGAAGACGACGACGATCGCCAGCGTCACCGCCGGGCCGGCGATCGCGAAGCGCAGCTCGTCGCCGCCGGTTCTCGGCTGCCCCTTCATGCGGGCGACGCCGCCGAGCAGCCAGAGGTCGATCTCCTCGATCTCGACCCCGTGGCGGCGGGCGACGAGGCTGTGGCCGAGCTCGTGCAGGAGGATGCTGGCGAAGAGCAGCAGCGCGCTGAGCAGGCCCAGCGCGTAGGCGGCGAGCGGCGCGATGCCCGGCGCCCGGTCCGGGTAGTAGGCGGCGCCGAGCGACCAGGCGATCAGCGCGACGATCGCCAGCCACAGCGGCTGGAAGCCGATCGGGATGCCGGCGAGGCGACCGATCCGGATGCTGCGCATGCTCACGCCCTGGCGCCGTCGCTCAGCGGCTCAGACCGCGGCATGGCCGAGCTCCGCGAGGGTCGAGACGACCTCCTCGTCGGAGACCTGCGCGAAGTCCTCGTAGAACTGGCCGACGCCGAAGAAGCGCGGCGGCAGCTGCAGGGCGATCACCTCGTCGGCCTCCTCGTGCAGGCGATGCGCCGAGTCGGGCGGGCAGACCGGCACTGCGAGGATCAGCCGGCGCGGCCCCATGCGGCGCAGCGCGCGCAGCGCGACGCTGTCGGTGACGCCGGTCGCGACCCCGTCGTCGACGACGATCGCGGTGTGGCCGCTGAGGTTGAGCGGCGGGCGGTCGTCGCGGTAGAGGGCGGCGCGGCGCTCCAGCTCGGCGGTCTCGCGGGCGGCGATCTCCTCGACGATGCCGTTGCGCAGACCGAGGATCGCGATCGCCTCGGGGTCGATCACCCGGATGCCGCCCTCGGCGACGGCGCCGATCCCGTACTCGGGGTTGTGCGGGGCGCCGAGCTTGCGCACGGCGAGGAAGTCGAGCGGCGCGTGCAGCGCCAGCGCGACCTCGCGGGCGACCGGGATGCCGCCGCGCGGAAGCCCGATCACCAGCGGGTTCTCGTAGGCGAAGGGGAGCAGCCGCTCGCCCAGCTGCCGGCCGGCGTCGCGGCGATCGGCGAAGCGAATCTGCTGCCAGGCTTCCTCCGGGCTCATAGGGCGAGTTTGTGCCATTCGGTCAACCGATTCATCGGGGTATTACCCCCAGCCCTCTCGCGGGTTTTCCCCGATGTCGAGCCGCCTGGGAATTTCCCAGCTTCCCGCTCGCCCGGCTGGCGAAACCAGTGCCGTTAGAGCGGGCGCCAGGTGCTCGGCCAGGGGCGGGGGGCCGGGGCGGGGCCGAGGCGGATGCGGGCGTCGACCGCGGTCGCGCCGGCGGGGCCGGCGATCACCGGGTTGAGGTCGAGCTCGGCGATCTCGCGGTGGGCGTCGACCATCGCGCTGACGCGCAGCAGCATCTCTTCGAGCGCCGGCAGGTCGGCGGCGGGCGCGCCGCGCCAGCCGGTGAGCAGCGGGAAGGTCGCCAGCGAGCGGATCATCTCCGCCGCTTCGCCGGCGCTGACCGGGCAGATGCGCACGGCGACGTCGGGATGCAGCTCGGCTCGGGTGCCGCCGGCGCCGACCGCGAGCACCGGCCCGAACGCCGGGTCGGCGGCGATCCCGACCAGCAGCTCGACGCCGCCCTCGGCCATCGCCTGCACGAGGAAGCTCTCGCGCTCCAGCCCGGCCTGCGCCAGCGCCTCGTCCATCTGCACGGCCGCCCCGGCCACCGCGGTCGGGTCGGCGAGCCCGGTGCGCACCGCGCCGAGGTCGCTCTTGTGGAGGATCGCCTCGCCCTGCGCCTTCAGCGCCACCGGGCCGCCGAGCGCCTCGGCCGCGTGCGCCGCGGCGGCCGGGTCGGCGGCGATCCGCCAGGCCGGCGTCGCGATCCCGTAGCAGTCGAGCAGCTCGGCGACCGCCTCCATCCCCAGCCACTCGCCTTCGACCTCCAGCGCCCGCGCGATCGTCGCCGACGCCTCGTCCGGGCGCGTCCCGGCGAGCTCCGGCGTCTCTTCGGCGGGGCGGGCGCGCCAGCGCACGTGCTTCATCGCCCGGCCCAGGGTGCGCGCCGCGTCCTCCGGATAGAGATAGGTCGGGACGCCGCCGCCGGCGGCCATCGCCTCGCGGTCGCCGCTCGACATGAAGACCGCCTGCACGGGGATCTCGCGCTCCATCTCGCCGAGCGCGGCGCGCACCGCGCCGGCCACCTCCTCCGCCTTCGTCAGCAGCGGCCGGATGAAGATCACGATCAGCGCGTCGATCCCCTCCCAGGCCGAGAGCACGGCGATCGAGCGCCGGTACTGCTCGGCGCTCGCGGTGGCGATCATGTCGACCGGGTTGCCCAGCGAAACCTCCTCCGGGAGCTGCTCGGCGAGCGCCGCGCGCAGCTCGTCCGGCAGCTCCGGAACCTCGAGCCCGGCCGCCTCGCAGGCGTCGGCGCACATGATCCCGGGGCCGCCGGCGTTGGTCAGGATGCCGACCCGCGGCCCGGTCGGCAGCGGTTGGCTGCCGAGCAGCGCCGCGATGTCGAGCAGCTCGGCCAGCGTCTCGGTGCGGATCACCCCCGCCTGCTCGAACAGCGCGTCGACGGTCACGTCGGAGGCCGAGAGCAGGGCGCCGGTGTGCGAGCCGGTGGCGCGCTCTCCCGCGACCGAGCGGCCGCTCTTGACGACGACGATCGGCATCTCGCGGCCGGCGCGCCGCGCCACCCGCGAGAAGCGCGCCGGGTCGCTGAACGACTCGATGTAGAGCAGCGCGACGTCGGTGTCGGGGTCGCCCTCCCAGTACTCGAGCATGTCGTTGGCGGTGATGTCGGCGCGGTTGCCGATCGAGGCGAAGGAGGAGACGCCGAGGCCGCGGTCGGCGGCGAGGTCGATCAGCGCCAGGCCGAGCGCGCCGCTCTGGGTGACGAAGCCGACGTTGCCCGGGGGAGGGGTGGCCGGGGCGAAGCTCGCGTTGAGCCCGCTGCCGCCCTCGTTGAGGATCACGCCGAGGCAGTTCGGCCCGACCAGGCGCATGCCGGCGCCGCGGCAGACCTCGACCAGGCGGCGCTGCGCCTCGGCGCCCTGCGGGCCGACCTCGGCGAAGCCGGCGGCGAGCACGACCAGCGCCGCGCAGCCTTTCGCGGCGCATTCCTCGGCCGCCTCGACCGCGGCCGCCGGCGGCACCGCGATCACGCCGAGGTCGACCTCGCCGGGCAGCTCGGCGACCGTGCGGTAGGCGCGCACCGACTGGACCACGTCGCCGGCCGGGTTGACCGGGTAGACGACGCCGCCGAAGGCCGATTCGAGCAGGTTGTGGAAGACCGCGCCGCCGACCGTCTCGCGCCGCCGCGAGGCGCCGACCACGGCGACCGCCCGCGGCCGCAGGAAGCTGCGCACGGCCGCCTCGGCGGCGAGCCGGTCGCGCTCGGCGAAGCGCTCGAAGGCCGCGCCGCCGAGCGAGGTCGGCAGCTCGACGTGGATCGCGCCCGGCTCGGAGGAGGTCTCGATCGGGAAGCCGCTCTCGCGGAAGACGTCGACCATGCGGTGGTTCTGCGGCAGCACCTCGGCGAAGAAGGCCTCGATCCCGCTCTCCTCGGCGACCTCGGCGAGGTGGGCGAGCAGGATCGTCCCCAGCCCCTGTCCCTGCAGCTCGTCGGCGATCGCGAAGGCGACCTCGGCGCGGCCGGGCGCCGTGCCGACGTAGGCGCCGTGGCCGACCGGGCGCTCGTCGCCGCGCGTCGCGACGAGGCCGTAGCGCTGCGCGTAGTCGACGTCGGCGAGCTGCCGCGCGGCGGCTTCCAGGTCGCTCGCCCCGGAGAAGAAGCGGAACGTGCGCGAGTCGGGGCTGAGGCCCTCGAACAGGGCGAGCAGCGCCGGCGCGTCGCCGGCCCGCACCGGCCGCAGATGGACCGTCGAGCCGTCCCGCAGCACGACGTCCGCTTCACGGTAGGCCGGATACTCGGCGCCCACCCCCCAATCGTAGGCGCCTGCCGTCGCTTCCGGTGCGCCTTTCCCACCGCATAGGTGGGAAAGGCGCACCGGAACGGATTACAGTCGCTGCGATGGGGCTCTACTTCAGCCATCCGGCCTGCCTCGAGCACGATCCGCGCGAGCGGATGCCGGCGCATCCGGACGCGCCCGAGCGGCTGCGGGCGATCGAGCGGCGCCTCGCGGCGGCGGACTGGCTCGGCTGGGAGCGGCGCGAGGCGCCGGCGGCGAGCGAGGCGGACCTGGAGCTGGTCCACACGCGCCGCCACGTCGAGTCGGTGCGCGAGCTGAGCGCGAGCGGCGGCGGGGCGATCGACCCCGACACCGTCGTCGGCGAGGCCTCCTTCCGCGCCGCCCTGCACGCCGCGGGCGGCGCCTGCGCGATGACCCGGGCGCTGCTCGCCGGCGAGGACGAGGCCGGCTTCTGCGCGATCCGCCCCTCCGGCCACCACGCCGAGCCCGACCGGGCGATGGGCTTCTGCCTCTTCGACAACGTCGCGATCGCCGCCGAGCTGGCGATCCGCGAGCTCGGGGTCGAGCGGGCGATGATCCTCGACTGGGACGTGCACCACGGCAACGGCACGGTCGAGGCATTCCGGCGCCGCCGCGACGTGCTCGTAGCCGGCCTGCACCAGCGGGGGATCTACCCCGGCAGCGGCTCGAACGCCGACATGGGCTCCGGCGAGGGGGAGGGGTACACGATCAACCTGCCGGTGCCGGCGGGCTCCGAGGAGGACCTCTGGCTCTCGCTGCTCGAGCACATCGTCGTGCCGGTGGCGCAGTCCTTCCAGCCGCAGCTGATCCTGATCTCCGCCGGCTTCGACGCCCACCGCGAGGACCCGCTCGCCGGCTGCCGGCTCGAGTCCGCCTCCTTCGCCCGCATGGCCTGCCACGTGCGCGAGCTCGCCCGCGCCCAGGGCGCCCCGCTCGGCGCCGTGCTCGAGGGCGGCTACTCGCCGCCGGCGCTCGCCGAGTCGGTCGAGCTGACGCTGCGCGCGCTGGCCGGCGAGGGCGAGGCCGAGTCCGCCGCCCCCGAGGCGATGCTCACCTCCGACGCCGCCGCCCACGTCGGCCGCTACTGGGAGCTCTGACTCAGCGCGCCGAGTCGAGCAGCACGCGCCGCTCGGCGGCGGCCACCAGGCGGCGGGCGCGGTCGACGGCGTCGATGTTGACCGAGATCGCGTCGATCCCGGCCCGCACCAGCAGCTCGGCGTACTCGGGGTGGACCGAGGGGGCCTGGCCGCAGATCGACGTCTGCAGGCCGAGCTCCTTCGCCCGCCCGAGCAGCTCGGAGATGTATTCGGTCACCGCCGCGTCGCGCTCGTCGAAGACCTCGGCGACGAGCTCGGAGTCGCGGTCGGCGCCGAGCATCAGCTGGGTCAGGTCGTTGGAGCCGATCGAGATGCCGGCGGCGCCGAGCTCCGCGTAGCGCGGCAGGTGGAAGAGCACGGAGGGCACCTCGGCCATCACCCAGAGCTCGAATCCGGGCCGGTCGAGCAGCCCGGCCGCCTCGAACTGGGCGCGGCAGGCGCGCAGCTCGCGCGGCGTGCGCACGAAGGGGACCATCACGTGGAAGTTCTCGTGGCCGGCGTCCCAGACGCGGCCGATCGCCTCCAGCTCGAGCCCCAGCAGGTCGGGCTCGCGCATGTAGCGCAGGGCGCCGCGGTAGCCGATCATCGGGTTGGACTCCTCGGGCTCGAAGCGCTCGCCGCCGCGCAGGCCGCGGAACTCGTTGGTGCGGAAGTCGATCGTCCGGTAGGTGATCGGCCGCGGCGCGAAGGCGTTGGCGAAGGCGGTCAGCGAGTCGGCCATCTTGGCGATGAAGCTCTCGCTCTGGCCCTCTTCGATCAGCGTCCGCGGGTGAACGCCCTCCAGCGCCTCGACCACCATCAGCTCGGCGCGCAGCAGGCCGCAGCCCTCGACGTCGAGCGCCGCCGCGCGCTCCAGCTGCGAGGGCTCGGAGAGGTTGACCAGCAGCTTCGTCCCGGTGACGGGCGGCGCCGGAGGGGCCCCGGGCGCCGCGGGCCGGGAGGCGTCCGCGACAGCCTGGCGCGGCGCCGAGTCGCCCTCGCTCACCGTGCCGGCGCCGGCGTCGACGGTGACGACCTCGCCGTCGCGCAGGACCCTGGTCGCGTCTGCCGTGCCGACGACGCAGGGGATGCCGAGCTCGCGCGAGACGATCGCCGCGTGGCAGGTCATCCCGCCGGAGTCGGTGACGATCGCCGCCGCGCGGCGCATCAGCGGCACCCAGTCGGGCGCCGTCATGTGGGTGACGAGAACCTCGCCCTCGACCAGCTCGGCGCCGTCGCCGAGCGCCGCGACCACCCGCACCGGGCCGGCCGCGACTCCGGGCGCGGCGCCGAGCCCGCGCACCAGCTCCTCGCCGGCGCCCGCGGGCTCGGGGGCCACCACCGCCGGCTCGCCGCCGGCGGCCGTGACCGGTCGCGACTGGAGCATCCACGCGCGCCCCTCGGGGTCGAAGGCCCACTCGGTGTCCTGCGGGGAGCCGTAGTGGGCTTCGATTCGCACCCCGAGCTCGGCCAGCTCGTGCACCTCCTCGTCGCTCAGCACCGGCTGCTCGGACTCGTGCTCGCCGAGCTCGCGGGTGCGCGTGCCGCCGTCTTCGGTCGGCTCGATCGTCAGCTCCTTGCGCCGCACTTCGCGGCGGACGACGTTCAGCTTCGCCTTGCCGACCACGTAGCGGTCGGGCGAGACGGAGCCCGAGACGACCGACTCGCCGAGCCCGAAGGCGCCCTCGATCACCAGGGTGTCGCGATCGCCGGAGGCGGGTTCGATCGTGAACATGACGCCGGCCCGCGTGGAGGGGATCTGGCGCTGGACGACGACGGCGATGTCCATGTCGGCCTGGCCGAAGCCGCGCTTGGCGCGGTAGTAGATCGTGCGGGCGCCGAACAGCGAGGCCCAGCAACGGCGCACCGCCTCGAGCGTCGCCTCGGCGCCGTGCACGTTGAGAATCGTCTCGTTCATGCCGGCGAAGCTCGCCGACTCGGTGTCCTCGGCGGTGGCCGAGGAGCGCACCGCGACCGCCGGCTCGGCGCCGCCGCCCGTAGGCTTCGCGCACCGCGTCGGCGAGCCACTGCGGCAGCGGCTCCGCTTCGACCTCGGCGCGCACCTCGTGGCTGGCGCGTTCGAGCGCCACGGTGTCCTCGACGTCTACCGCGGCGAGCCGCCGCTCGATCCGCTCGCGCAGGCCGCCGGCGTCGCAGAACGCCGCGTAGGCGGGGGCGCCGACGACGAAGCCGGGCGGCACGGGGAAGCCGGCCGCGGTCAGCTCGCCCAGGTTGGCTCCCTTGCCGCCCGCGTACTCGACGTCGGCGCGCGAGAGGTCGCCGAGCTCGCGGACCGCGTCGATCGTCGCCTTGCTCATGCCTCGTCCTCTCCGGGACGGGGGACGACCAAGACCGGGCAGGGGGCGATCGCGACCAGGCGCGAGGAGACGGAGCCGAGCAGCAGGCGGGTCATCGGGCCGTAGCCGCGCGAGCCGGCGACGAGCAGGTCGACGCCGTCCTCGCAGGCTTCGGCGAGCGCCCGGGCCGGAGGGCCGTCGAGCCGCCGGCCGTCGACCGGGACGGCATTGCCGCCGGCGGCGACGCCCTCCGCGATCACCCTGTCCGGCTGCGGCGGGTCGACCGGCGTGTAGCCGACGACGCCGGGCAGGGCGACGGGCGGCGCGACGACGGTGAGGATGCGCAGCGCGGCCCGGCTCTCTTCGGCCAGCCTACGGGCCCGCGCGAGCGCCACCCCGGCTTCCGGAGTGCCGTCGTATGCGACGGCGATCGTCGCGAAGGGCCCGTGGCCGTTGCCGGCGTAACCGCGCGGGGCGACGACCGCCGCGCAGGGGGCGCCGTGCAGGACGCCCTCGGCGACGCTGCCGACCAGCGTCCGGCCGATCGCGCCGCGGTGCGGCGAGCCGAGCACGATCGCGTCGCTGCCGTCGGCTTCCGCCACGTCGGTGATCACGCCCGCCGGCGAGCCGCCGCCGAAGGCGCGCGTCTCCGAGACCAGGCCGTCGAGCTTGCTGCGCGCCTCGACCATCAGCGGCTCCGCCTCCTCGGCCGCGTCCTGCTCGAGCTCGGTGAAGCCGACCGGCAGCGGGGCGTAGGGCATGACGGCGACGACAAGCGCGCTGCTCTCCTCGACGGAGCCCAGAACCCGCGCCAGCTCCAGCGCGTCGCGCCCCCCGTCGCTCCCGTCGTAGCCGACCAGCAATCTCATCGTCCGAATCATGGGGCGGTGGAGGCCGTACCGGCATCGGGAGAAAGCCGCAGGCCTCGTGTGGGCGTCTCCCGATGGAGGCTGGGCCCGGTGTACATAGGCTCGGTGAATGAGTAAGAGCGTCGTTCAGGGGAGCCGGGCGCGAGAGGGCCGTCCACGGGTGCTGATCGCCGGTGGCGGGGTGGCCGCGATCGAGGCCGCGCTGGCGCTGCGGGCGGTGGCCGGCGAGCGGCTCGAAGTTGAGCTCTGCGCACCGCGCGGCGAGTTCGTCTACCGCCCGTTCGCCGTCGGTGAGCCCTACGGCGCCGCCAGCGTCCTGCGCTACGACCTCGACGCGCTGGCCGAGCGGATCGGCGTCTCGTTCCGGCTCGGCGGCGTGTTCTCGATCGATCCGGCCGCGCGCATCGCGACCGTCCGCGACGGCGAGGAGCTTCCCTACGACTATCTGCTGGCCGCCTCCGGGGTGCGCATGCTCTGGGCCGTGCCGGGCGCCGTCACCTTCTGGGGCGTATCCGACGAAGGCGGCCTCGGCAACGTCGTGCGCCGCCTGCGCAGCGGCGCGCTGCGCGACGTCGTCTTCACGATGCCGGCCGGCAACACCTGGGCGCTGCCGCTCTACGAGTTGGCGCTGCTCGGCGCCGCGGTGCTGGCGAAGTCGGGGATCGCCGATGCGCGACTGCGCGTGGTGACGCCCGAGGACGCGCCGCTGGAACTCTTCGGCCACGCGGTTGGGGCCGAGATGGGGGAGCTGTTGCGCGAACGCGGGATCGAGGTTCTCAGCGGCGCCTACCCGGTCGCC
>Ga0210120_1000299_pt1 | contig 11804 bp, 8 predicted proteins | sample Goodyear_PhragA__FD_184868 | JGI IMG/M metagenome (GOLD analysis project Ga0210120, IMG submission 184868) | Wetland microbial communities from San Francisco Bay, California, USA, that impact long-term carbon sequestration - Goodyear_PhragA_D2... | ecosystem: Environmental > Aquatic > Marine >... | reverse complement strand
CTTTCGGTCGCTGCCGACAACTACAAGCATTTGCAGGGCGGGAACCAAGACAATGGCACTTTCGAGACCTACGGCTCTTTCGTCACCTGGCCGCAGGAGATCTACGGCGATGGTGGCCAATCCGGTTTTAACGTGGCTAACTCGTCAATGCGCTTCAATTCGTTTTTCGGGCAGAACCACGATGCCAATTTCCAAAACGCCGATCCGTCGAAATGGGTAATCATCTCGGCGCCAATCGCGGGAAGCCCCGAGGGGTCGAATTTTTATGTGCCGATTATCGCCGATCCGAACCCATCCGCTGCGGGAACAATTTTTGAGGGCTCACAGAGCGTTTGGCGAACACAGGACTGGGGTGGTGACCAGGCGTACCTTGAGGCCAACTGCCCCGAGTTCACCACGCCCGGCACACAGCCAGGCTGTGGTGACTTTGTCCAAATCGGCCCATCCGGTGATACCGATCTGACGATCGACGGAGGCTACCGCGGGACCGGACGCACTGGGGGCTTTGTCGCTGCGATCGAGCGGGCTCCGAGCGACACTGGGACTTTGTGGGTGGCCACGACGACCGGGCGCGTATTCGTCTCAACAAACGCAGATGCCGCGGCAGGCTCGGTGACCTATACACGGCTCGATACGCTCCCCTCTGCCACCGCTGATCCCGGCCGCTTCGTGTCCGGAATTTACGTTGATCCAAAAAATCCGAACCATGCGTGGATCTCGTACTCCGGTTACAACTTCAACACCCCATCGGAACCGGGCCACGTGTTCGAAGTCACGTACGACCCCGGAACGCCTGACGCGACGTGGACGAGTTTGGACGGTTCCGGCATGACAGCCTTCCCCGACTTCCCAGCCACAGACGTCGTTCGTGATTCGAACGGCGATCTCTACGTATCGAACGATTTCGGCGTGATGATACTGGCAAATGGCTCGACCGACTGGGCAACCGCCGGCATTGGGCTGCCCATGGTCGAAGTGGCGGGTCTGACGATCGTGCCCGGTTCGCGTGTCCTGTATGCAGCAACGCACGGGCGCAGCGCCTGGAAGCTGCCACTGCCGTAAAGGTCGCTTTGTAGCTTGGGCGGGATAGTGAGAAGCTATCCCGCCCATTTTTTTGCGGTTATGTCGTCGTGCCTCAAGCCCCTGATTTTCGCCTGTGTATCTGTCGTGCTCGTTGGCAGCGCATGGGTCAACGCCGCGCCGGAGGGTTTTCTGGAGGGACACTTGAAAATTTATTCGCCCAAGGAAGTCGAGCTTGCCGATGCAACGCCGTCGAAAATGACAGCTCAGAACTACGCCCAATATCCTCTGATCGTCTTGAGTCGTGACGGGAAAAAACAAATCGCGCCGGTGACAGCAGACGAAAATGGAAATTATCGTCTCGCGTTGTCTCCCGGCGATTACGTTTTGGATGTTCAAGACCGCGCGCGCCGTCACGTACGCGCGAAACCGCAACCGTTCACAGTCGTTTCAAATCAGACTGTGCACATGGACATGAACGTCGACACCGGCGTTCGCTAGTTCGTGTCGCTCGCGATTTGAGCGCCGGCGATACAATTTGTGGCGCAGGAGCAGCGATTGACGAAATAAGTTTTCGTGCGATTGATGGGCGCGGTAGATTTCTCTCCTCGCTGGTCATTCCTCTTGCGAGGTGACATTGTTCGAAAGTTTTCAATCTAACCAAATCCGCACACCTATGGCGGGACATAGTAAATGGTCGAAGGTCAAACGCTTTAAAGGAGCGATCGACGCGAAACGCGGCAAGATTTTCAGTAAATTGTCGAAGGAAATCACCATTGCGGCAAAGACCGGTGGTGGCGATCCAAACAGCAACCCGCGATTGCGCAGCGCCATCCAGGCTGCTCGAGCGCAGAGCATGCCCAATGATAATATCGAGCGTGCCATTAAACGCGGTACCGGTGAGGGCAAAGACGGCGAGCAACTCGATGAGCTCGTCTATGAAGGTTACGGACCGGCTGGCGTGGCGATCATTGTCGAAACTGCGACTGACAATAGAAACCGCACGGGAGCGGAGATTCGTAGAATTTTCACCCAGAACAGCGGGAATCTCGCTTCAAGTGGCAGCGTCTCGTACATGTTCCATCGAAAAGGACAGATCACCGTTGCGCGATCGAGCATTGATGAGGACCGGTTGCTGGAGGCCGCGTTAGAAGCCGGCGCGGAGGAGTTGACAACCGAGGAGGATCAATATGTTATTACCACTTCCCACGATCAGCTCTACGCCGTAGCTGAAGCGCTCAAAAACGCAGGCGTCAGTACCGATGGGCAAAAGTTTACGTTTATTCCCGATACTACAATCGCGGTCAGGGACGAGACCGTGGCGCGTCAGGTGCTCCGTTTGTGTGATGCGCTCGAAGAGGACGATGACGTGCAGAACGTCTATTCAAATCTAGACATTCCCGACGAAATGCTGGCCAAGTTGCCGGCCTGAAGAAATTACCGCTTACAGGAAACCTTGTTAGGGCGCTGCCCCCCCTTACCCCAGCCAACAATCTTAGCTTATGAACGAAGAAAACGAAAACCAGTCCGCCCCAGGGCGGACTCGCGGGGGCGAGTCTGCGCCGCCGGAAACTGGATCTGCATCGCCGGAGCAACGCCATCATCGCCCGCGTCGTCGTTTCTCGCGAAGGCGTTACCGCGGCGAGCGCTTCAGGCGCGATAATTCTGAAGAGTCCCCAAATTCTTCCTCAACAAATGCCGATAACTCAGGCGCAGATGTGGCCGTCGAGACTCTCGATCCGGCAACGGCAGGTAGCCGCGAAGGCTCTGAGGGCGCCTCGGAAACGAGTGAACCGGTTCAGACCGAACCGGAATTTGGCGAGGGGATCATTGAGATTTCCGGGAAAGGATTCGGCTTCCTGCGCGATCCGAAGCGCAATTTTGTGCAGACGCCGCAGGACATTTTTGTTACTCCCGAAATCGTGCGCCGTTTCGCTTTGCGTGACGGCATGTGGATCAATGGCGAGATTCGCCGCGGGAGCCGCGGGCCCCAATTGACGAAGCTGAGTACGATCAATAGCGAAGAACCGGCAAAGTATCAGGGTCTCCGCCCATTTGAAGAGTTAACAACCATCAATCCGAATAAACGGATCAAGCTCGAGACGGTGCCGGATCGCTACACCACGCGAATCATGGATTTGATGACCCCGCTGGGCATGGGCCAGCGCGGTTTGATTGTTGCGCCGCCGCGCACGGGCAAAACGACGCTGTTGCACCACATTGCCGATGCGGTCGCCAAAAATCACCCGGAAGTGATCCTGATCATACTTCTGGTGGACGAACGCCCCGAGGAAGTGACGGATTTTCGCCGATCGCATCCTACAGCGGAACTGATGGCCAGCTCCAATGATGCGGACATCAAGAGTCACACGCGCATTGCGCAATTGGCCATCGAGCGTGCCAAGCGCCTGGTCGAAGCCGGTAAACACGTGTTCATTCTTCTCGACTCCATCACGCGTACGGCTCGGGCGTTCAACAATGCAATGGGCGGTGGTGGACGCACGATGAGCGGAGGTATTGATGCGCGTGCCATGGAAACGCCGCGGAAAATTTTCGCGGCGGCGCGCAACACGGAAGAAGCAGGTTCTCTTACGATTGTTGCCACGGCGCTGATTGAAACCGGCAGCCGCATGGACGAACTGATCTTCCAGGAGTTCAAAGGCACCGGGAACATGGAAATGGTGCTCGACCGGAAAATTAGCGACCAGCGCATTTATCCGGCGCTCGACATATTTTTGTCCGGAACGCGCCGCGAAGAACTGCTGTTACAGCCGTGGGAACTGGAAAAAATTAATCTCATCCGGCGCGGTCTGGCCGGTCACAAACCGGAGGAAGCCATTCAGCGGCTCCTGATGTTTGTAAAAAAATTCCCAACCAACACCGAGATGCTTAAGGGTATTCCCGGTTAAGCAATTAGCTGCTTCACGAGTTCCGAAGGGCTTGCTCAGCGGTTCAGGCTGACGGTCTCACGGAGACGCTACGGGGTTTCTGACGTGCCGTTCGTAAATCGCGTGGATTGTTTCGCGAGCAACAGAGTAATCGCGATGAAAGTTCTCAACGGCGTTGTAGCCCAGTCGGATGGCCAGCTTGCGCTGTTCGTTCGCATCGTTCGGAACGGTCGAGACGGCGTTGTTTTCGTAGCACCGCAGGACGGATTCGCATCGGCGTAGGAATCGGTACGTCTGTTTAAGCTGCGTGGTTTCCGCATCATTGAAAAGTCCACGTTCATGCAACCCGTCTGTGGCGCGATGCCAATTTGGTTCCCAAATCCCTTCGCGCATTTGCAATGCCTGAACAAGAAATTCGGCCTCAATGATTCCGCCGCAGCCAGTCTTCAGGTCGAGAGCATCCGATCCGCTGCCCCGCTCGCGGCGAATGCGCTCGAGCATGCCATCAATTTTGACCAGAAGTTCAGGGTCCTTGCTGGCCCGACGCCAGGCGGATTTTGCCACTTCCATAAATTGGTCTTGTGCCGGCCCGCCAATCGCGCGGGCGCGAGTGAGCGCCTGCATCTCCCATAGCTGCGCCCGGTTCGCGTAATACGACTGGAACGCCTCAATAGAAGAAACCAATGGTCCGTTTTCTCCTTCAGGGCGCAGCCTTGTATCGAGAGCCCAAATACTTCCCTCCACAGTTCGCTGTGCCATGGCGGTGATGAGATTTTGCGCCGCGCGATTGTCTTCGCCTACGAATACTACGTCCAGGTCCGAGCCGTAACTGATGCCGCGTCCACCAAATTTACCGAGCGCGATAATAGTCAATTCCTGATCTCCCAAAAGCCTGGCCGCAAAAACAAGACAAGCTTCAGCCAAATCAGAAAGTTCCGCCAGAACGGCTACCGGGCTGGCAAGTCCCATAATGTCGCGAAGCATGATGCGCAGCAATTGGCGCTGCCGGTACGCGCGGATCGGGTCAAGATTATTTCCATCAGCGCCTAACGACTCTAATCGGCGCAGGTTCTCAGCGACCGCCCGCGGTTGGTCAAACATCGGATCCCTCGTGGTGTCTTCCAGAAGTTGCGGCCGGCGAATCAGAAGCTCGCCAGCAAAGCGGCTGGCATCAAAAGTCTTCACGAGCAGCTCAAGCAACCTGGGATTTGTGACCAGCAGCTCAAAAAGCAAACTGCGCAGACCATAAGCTTCCACGAACCGAAGAAATTGGTTCAGAGTCGCGTCGGGATCGGCGGCCTGTGCCATCCGGTCGAGCAAAATCGGCCGCAGCTTTTGGAAAATCTGGCGGGTTCGCGGTGCGACATGAAAACTCGCGGCGCCTCGTTCGAGATCTTTCAGCGCTTTTTCTGCTCGGCTCGGATCGGTGAAAATGTCCAGGTTGGATTTAGCCGGTTTTGCGGACGTTCCAGAAATGATCCGCTGAAAGATGGGCCGAACCAATCGCATCCGGGCTTGCAGCGCCGCCGTAAAATCGGCGATGGAAGAAAAGCGAAGGCTTCTCGCGAGACGGAGCAGCGATTCCGGCTCGTCTGGAACGGTGTGAGTCTGTTGTTCGGCTTCGATTTGCAGACGGTGTTCCACTCGCCGCAGGAATCGATACGCATTATCCAGCGCCAACACTTCGTTGTGCGGAAGTAAATCCAGTTGTCGCAAGGCGTACAGAGCCTTGAGCGTGCTCACTTCCTGAAGAAACGGATGACGCGCGCCATGGATAAGCTGCAGTGTTTGCACGATGAATTCGATCTCGCGAATGCCGCCGCGCCCAAGTTTCACATCGCGTTCCACTTTTTCCCTGCCGACCACGTCGCGTTCGATACGAAGCTTGATATTCGCAATTTCCTCCAGCAGATCGGGCGTCGCGCTTTTTGGGTAAATGAATGGCTGATGGACTCTCGAGAAATCGTACGCCAGCTCACGGCTTCCGGCGATGCCGCGAGCCTTGATGAGTGCAATTCGTTCCCAGGTTTCGCCAAATCCGGCATAATAATTTTCCATGCTTTCGAGAGAACGAGCCAGTGGTCCCGCAGAGCCCTCAGGACGCAAACGCAGGTCCACTCGAAAGAGCGAGCCGGCGGGATCCCCAGTCGAAAATGTTTCGAGGATTTTGTTTCCCAGCCGGTTAAAAAATTCGTGATACGAGATGTGAGCCGTGAGTTGGCCCTCCTCACTGTAGAGGAACAGGAGGTCAACGTCCGAACTGTGATTCAGTTCGCCTCCGCCAAGTTTACCCAGCCCAAGAATGGCAAACTCCGCTTTCGGCGAGCCATGGCGCTGCCGGAGTTCGCGGTTCCAATATTCGAACACGCGGCGAATACAAATCTCTGCGATGTGCGAAAGTTCGCCGGTCGTTTCCTCCAACGGGGCAACTCCGGCCAGTTCCCGCAAGGCAACCCGCGTCATCTCGCGGCCTTTCCAAAACCGCAGTACACCGAAGTTCTGATTGGCAGCGGGATCCGGTGCCAGAGCTCGCAATTCAGCGAGCATTTCTGCTGGTCCGCGGGGAGCGAGGCATACTTCTGGCCGGCAAAGCCACAGGAGCGTCTCGGGATTCCGCGTCAGACGCGTCGCGCAGATGCTCGAGACTGCCAGCAAGTGCAGTAAGGCCGCTTCGCCCAGCGGACATTCTGCGACCACACCTTTGAGCGGCGGCGCAGTTTGCGGCCAGTTTTCACTCAGCCCGCTCAGAGCGGTCTGAACTTGGGGAGGATTGAGCGATGAGTTTGCTTTGTCCCGAATCCAGCGCGCACTACGTTCCATCGCGCAAAACTTTCGTGCGGTTTGTCCGAAAAACTAGAAGTCATCTCGCAAACGGTCCGGGCTCATCACGACGCAGGAGGCGCCAGCACCCGAAGAGTTTTCTCGTGCATTTGAAAATTGACCGGGCAATTTCCGGCCAACTCGCCATCGAGTTCGACCGGAACATCCTGCTTGCTGGTTATGCGTAGCTGGCGAGCCTTAAAATATTCAATTTCTGGCGCCCGGATATCGGAGCTGAATACAACGTCATGCAGGTATTTGATTATTTCGAGGTAACCGAGGCGTTTGAACACAACTACGTCCAGTAAGCCATCGTCGTTGACCGCGTGCTTGAAAAACGGAAAAGGTCCTCCATAAAGACGGCCGTTTCCGACTAGAACAAACGATCCCTCGCATGCAGACGCGTCCTCCGATTCAATAAAAAGGGTTGGCGGCTGCCGTGCAGCAATTTGTGCTGCGGAGATTAGATAGCTGAGGGGGCCAAGGCTGCGCTTGAACGCAAGACTGGTTTCCTTGACAGCTTGGGCATCGAGGCCAACTCCGCCGAGTTGGACAAAGTATTTTTTATTAGCGCTTGGAAGATCGACGAGACGTGTCTTTCCGGCCTCGATAACGTCCCGGCAAAGTTGCAGATCGTTCAACGGTAGACCGAGCTCCATTGCGAAAACATTGACTGTGCCAAGCGGGATTATGCCAAGCGCAACCTTGCTGTCTCCTATCCCGTTCGCCACTTGATTAACGGTTCCGTCGCCGCCGGCTGCAACGATGCATCCGAAGCCTTCAGCGACTGCCTGTTTCGTAAGCGCTTCCGCTTCGCCGGCCTGCGCGGTAACGCGGATGGGCCAGGAGCCGACCAGTGACTCAATGCGGTCTTGCCAGTGTCGAGCCGTGTCGAGACCGCCAGCTCTAGGATTGAGGATTACAACTTTGTCAATCATGCCAGAGAGTAGTCAAAGGCTTTGGTCTTTGCTTCAAACTACGGCTGCGTAACATCTCAGGGTGCAGAAGTTGCTCCGGCTGATACTTCTTGTCCTGGGGGCATTGCTTGCGCTTGCCGCGGTTTTTTTAGTTGGCGTGAACTTGTATGTGCAATCCCAGGGCGCACAAGCAAAGATTCAGCACGAACTAAGTCGAAGTCTGGGTGTTCCGCTTAAAATTCGCAGCATGAGCGTCACCCCCTGGGGTGGGCTCGAACTGAGCGGTATCACGATTCCACAGAACTCGTCAGTCGGTCCGAAGTATTTTCTTGAGGCAAAAACGTTCCAGCTTCGAGTTCGTTTCCTCTCACTTTTTTCGCGGCGGCTTGTGATCAAAGAAGTTTCACTCATCAAACCAAGGGTTATCTGGCCCCAAAACGCTGAGGGAAAATGGCGTCTGCCTGCCGCTCAAAAGGCCCGCGCGCATCCCGTTCCGACGAAGCAGACTGCCACGGTCTCGCCGCCGGAACCTAAAGAAAAACCTGTCCAACCAAAAGCGTCTTCCCCTGTAACGTTAGCAGCCAGTGCTCCGCTCCCGTCCAAGATGATCGGTAACAGGGGGTCGCGAAACCAGGCGCCGAGGCTGCCCGTTGCTCCGGAAGTTCGGCGAGTCAGCGTGAAAGATGGCGACTTTACGTTTCTCGATCACGCCGGCAGACTCATCGCGAGTTTCACAGGAGTGGATTTTCGAACAAAGATTCGCAGCGCTCTCGCCCTTCACGGAGATGCAAAGGTGACAAGAATTTCATTGAGGGACCGGTTCTTCCTGGACCAATTGCGTTCGCCGCTTCGCTACGAGCCCGACGTGCTCGAGCTTTCCAAAATCTCGGCGCGCGTCGCGAAGGGCGAGGTCAACGGCTATTTCGCCATCCAGACGGAGGCAGAAGATTCACCATTCACCACGAGCGTAAGCTTCCATCGCGTACTGGCAGACCAGATCGTCGCAGATGCCGGTGGTCCTAAGGGAATGGTTAAGGGCAGGTTGGAAGGAAGTTTCCAAGCCTCCGGAAAAACTGGCGACGCGGATGCGCTGGTCGGTAAGGGCGAAATCTTTTTGCGCGAAGGCCGCGTTCAACAATACAGATTGCTGGTGTTGCTTGGGCAGATACTTCAAATAGAAGAACTCCAGGAACTTCATTTGGAGCAGGCCGACGCAAAATATCATTTGAGCCCGGGGTTAGTCACCATTGACGAGCTTATTCTGCGTTCGCCAAACGTTCGGCTCAGCGCATCTGGCACGGTAGCCTTTGACGGTACGCTTCAACTCAATTCGCAGCTGGCGATCAACGACAGAATTCGTGGCCAGCTTTTCAGAGCAATCCGCGACAATTTCCACCCGACTGGCGAACCGGGTTATTCCGCTATTGAGTTTCACGTCGGCGGCACCGTTGACCGGCCCAGCACAAATCTCGTTGAACAATTGGTCGGTCGGGACATCAGCAGCATGATCAACAGTTTTTTTGGTGGAAGAAAGGACCGCCGGAAAAAGAAAAAGAAGGCCCTTGAGAGGATGATCGCTGCGCCGTCACCGTCAGCTTCTCCGGAGGCAGCATTGCCCGAGGGTACCGCAACCCCAAGTCCGGTTGCGTCGCCATGAGGGTGATCGCCGGCAGCGCCGGCGGTGTCCGCCTCGCAGCACCAAAGCGCGGCGTGCGCCCCACCATGGATCGCGTCAAAGCCGCCATCTTTTCCAGCCTGGGCGACGCGATTGTGAGCGCACGAGTGCTCGATCTTTTTGCAGGAACGGGCGCGCTTGGCATCGAAGCACTCAGCCGCGGGGCGGCCTCCGTCGTGTTCGTCGAGGATGACCGCCAATTTTTGGATTTAATCGAAAAGAATCTTGCGAAGACAAAATTAAAAGGGCGGGTTCGGAACCAGGACGTTTTCGATTTTCTTCGGCAAGCATCTAATGCCGACAAATTCCAAATCATCTTTGCCGATCCGCCTTACGAAAAAACGAAGCACGGCGAAAATCATACCGAGAAGCTCTTAAACAATAAGGGCCTGCCACAATTGCTCGACCGCCACGGCATTTTCGTTTTTGAAAAGCGACAGAGCGAAACAGTGCCTCAAAACCAATTCTGGCGCGTTGTTCGGCAAAAAACATACGGCGCAACCGAAGTCCTCTTTTTGAGCCATGCTGCAATCCGCGATACCCAATCCGCTACTGCATGATCCGTTTCATCTACAACTTGTTTTGGCCGATTGGCCTCTTGTTTTTTTTGCCGGGTTATCTGAGCAAAATGATTCGCCGCGGCGGTTACCGCGAAAAATTCTGGCAACGGATGGGGATTTACGACCACGATGTGCGCGCCAGGCTTTCGAACGCGAAGTCAACATGGCTGCATGCCGTGAGCGTGGGCGAAGTGAATATTGCGCTAAAGCTGGCGAAAGCGTTGCGGGCGCTCGAACCGGATCTCAATTGTGTGTTGACCACGACTACGACAACCGGATTTGCCTTGGCGCGCAAAAGCGCGCCACCCTGGATCGAAGTGATGTACACACCGCTGGATTACTGGCCAATCATGCGCCGGGCGTTTTCTGTGATTCGGCCGGCGCGAATCGTCCTGGTCGAAGCAGAGGTTTGGCCCAATCTCGCAGCTGCAGCGCATGCGCGCCGCATTCCGCTCGCTCTGGTCAACGCACGATTGTCTCCGCGCTCGGAGCGGCGCTATCGCCGGTTTCGATTTTTTGTCGCGCCAATGTTCCGGCTCCTGGATCTTGTGTGCGTGCCGGATCAGCAGGATATCGAGCGATGGACAGCGCTCGGAATCTCGCAAGACCGAATTCGCGTGACTGGAAGTATCAAATTCGATACGGACGTTCAGGAACAAGTCCAGCCTGTAACTTCGTCCCTGTGGGATTCGTTCGCTTCCGTAAACTCGGAATCGCCCGTTCTCTTTGGGGGCAGCACACATCGTGGAGAAGAAGAAATCCTGGCCAACGTTTTTCTGCAGCTACGTCAGGAATTTTCGACATTACGCCTGTTCATTGCGCCGCGTCACGTCGAGCGGCTGCAAGAAATCCGCGAAAGCTTGAGTCTTTTTCCATTCCGTGCCGACGTCGTTAGTGAAGCGCGTGCCCGTGGAGGAAGCGACGCCGAATGCCTACTTCTGGATACAACTGGCGAACTTCAGAGCTGGTACAATATTGCAACCGTAGTGTTCGTGGGAAAGAGCCTTACGGCGCATGGTGGGCAAAATCCAGTGGAACCGATTTTGGCCGGTAAGCCTGTTCTGTTTGGTGTGCACATGGAGAATTTCGCAATGCTCGCCAGGAAATTGGTATCGAGCAACGGTGCAATCCAGGTTGGCGATGCTGACTCGCTTCGTTGCACGGTTGCCGAGCTTCTCCGCGATAGTCGTGCACGCGAACGCATCGTCGAAAACGCGCGTGAAGCGTTGAGCGAACACCGGGGAGCAACAGGACGCACAGCCGCGATGATCCACACGCTTACTGCGCTCGAGTGAGCCAGCTTGTGCCAGACCCTGCTCGCTTTCCAAGCGCGGGCCTGTGACAGTCCAAAGCCGAGCGCATTTTGCCTTGCGCCGGATGATGGCCATTCCGATAATCCCCGACCGGCAATTGCCGAATGACCCTATCGTCTAGAGGCCTAGGACACCGCCCTTTCACGGCGGTAACACGGGTTCGAATCCCGTTAGGGTCGCTCATCTATCGGGGCTGAGGCGGCCGCATGTCCGTGGCCTACCCATCGTGCTCTTGAATAGCGGCGTGGCGGGGACTTGTTGAAAAGTTTATTCCGTGTCTTGCACGAGGGGCCATATCTAGCGCCGATACAGTTACGTAAACTTTCGACATTTAGTCATGAAGCGAACATTTAGAGGCAAGACCCTTCCGCTAGGATCGTACTGGCTGATGCTGGCAATTACCGGCGTGTTGTTCGTGCTCGTCGCGACATTCGTCGATCTCAGACCCGTGGTGGACGAGAATTTTTTCTTTTCAACCAGCGATCCAGGTATCCGCCAAACGAAAAAGATCGAGCATCAGTTTCCGTCGCAGCCGGAAGTGATTCTGACGGTATCGTCGCGGGATATTTCTTCGTCGCGATACCTGAGTCGAATTCAAAGACTCACGCAGC
>Ga0210120_1000298_pt1 | contig 11808 bp, 15 predicted proteins | sample Goodyear_PhragA__FD_184868 | JGI IMG/M metagenome (GOLD analysis project Ga0210120, IMG submission 184868) | Wetland microbial communities from San Francisco Bay, California, USA, that impact long-term carbon sequestration - Goodyear_PhragA_D2... | ecosystem: Environmental > Aquatic > Marine >... | reverse complement strand
GGCATGCCTCCTTCGCGCTGCTCAGGATGACTCAATCTCCGGTTGAGATCGAGTTGAGATCCCCGTGAGCGCCCTCCCCTAAACTCTCGTCCATCAGAGCGGCCCAGGACAGCAAGGTGGCCGCCGGACCCCGAGAGTTCAGGAGACCCCATGATCGCCAGCCGTTCCATCTCCCGTCGCATTGCGCTGCTCGTCTTGGGCGTCGGCGGGACCCTGAGCGTCGCCGCGCTCGCGGCGGGCGCCGGGCGCGCCGCCCCCGACGCGACGGCGATCGTGAGCCCGGCTCCTGCGGACCTGCCGGATACCCTTGCATTCGAGGTCGAGTACGCCGGCATCGGCGCCGAAGGGATCGACCTGATCTGGCGTGGCGCGGCAGCGGGCTCCGTGCCCGCCCGGGTGACGATCCGCATGGAGTACGCCGGCCGGACCGAGGACCGCGCGATGCCGGTCTGGCCGGTCAACGTCTGGCTGTTCTACTCGGCCGACAACTATCGGAGCTCCTTCGCCGCGGAGCTGAGCGGCAGCATGAGCTGGCACACCGGGGAGCTGCGGGCGAGCGGGCTCGTGAGCGATGGCCCCTGGAGGCTCGTGCCGCTCGAGCAGCGAATCCAGCTCCGCCGCCCCGGCCTCGCGGGCACCGTCACCGTGGTCTTTCTGCCGCGTCTCGCGCTGAGCGACGCGCTGGCTGCCGGATTCTGATCCCGAAGGCAACGCAGGTCCTACTCACATGCAGTCCGGAGGATTCACCCATGCTCTCGATGATGCGCAGCATCGGCCGCCGCTCGCTCCCGATCGTCATCGCGCTGGCCACCCTGGCCACCGCTGCCTGCGGCGGAGACGGCGACGACTCCACGACCGGCCCCGGGCCATCGACCAGCGAAGCGACCGTCACGGTCGTCAACCACGCGCCGACCGGCACCGTCCTGTTCCTGCGCTACCGCCCGTGCGGCGCCAGCGGCTGGAGCGGTGACCTCCTCGGCTCGAGCATTCTCGGCAGCGGCGAGCAGCACTCCTGGGACGTGGCGCCGGGCTGTTACGACGTCCGCGTCACGCCGGGCGAGACCGGTCTTGACTACCTGTACTTCAACGGCGTGCAGGTCGGCGCCGGCGAGGCCAAGACACTGGAGATCACCGGGTTTCCGGCGGAGTAGCGGTCCACCCCTCGCGCTCGTCGCCTGCAACACCCCGCATTACATTCGTCCCATGCGCCCTCTCATCCTCGCAGGTCTCGTCCTGCTGGCGCTCGGCGGGTTCGTCCTCCTCCGCGGGCTCAGCTACACCTCGCAGAAAAGCGTGCTCGACATCGGCGAGTTCCACGCCACCATGGAGGAGCGCCAGAGCGTCCCTCCGTGGATCGGGGCCGCGGCCGTCGTCGGAGGGATCGCCCTCCTCGTCGCCGGCAGCCGCCGGCGCGGCTGATGCCGGCACGCGCCGCGCGCCGCACCGGCCTGGGCGCCGGCACCTATGCGCGGATCTACGCCGTCGTGCGGCGCATCCCGCGCGGCCGGGTGGCCACCTACGGACAGATCGCCGAGCTTGCCGGTCTTCCCGGCCACGCCCGCCAGGTGGGCTACGCGCTCCACGCCCTGCCCGACGGCACCAGCGTGCCGTGGCATCGCGTGCTCAACGCAGCCGGCGCCCTGAGTCCGCGGGCGGTCCCGGGCGCCGAGCTGACGCAGCGGCAATTGCTGGAGCAGGAAGGAGTGCCGTTCAATCTCCGGGGCCGCGTTCCGCTCGAGCGCGTCCGCTGGCGCGGCGTTTAGGCGCCCTCGATCCACCCCGCCTTGTGGTAGGTCTCCGGGTCGTACAGGTCTGGCTGGAGCTTCACGTTGGCCCGGATGTCCCGGTAATCCTCCCGCTGCACTTCCTTCCCATCCGCCTTGATCACGCACTTCGGTGCGACCCAGCCCTTGGCCAGAGGCTGATAGTTCTCGAAGGTGATGTCGAGGATACTTGGTGGGGCCTGTGGGTTCTTGATGCTTCTATGGGCCTGGATCAGCCGGACGAAGAGCAGCCGCTTCTGCTCGATCCAGAACTGGTTGGTGGTCGTGTCGCCCCTGTCGGCGCCGACTATCCAGACCTTGGTGCCGTTCCAGGTGTCCTCGCGGATCTTGTTCAGATCCATCGACTGCGCCTTGAGCTGCTCGATCGTCGTCTCCGGCGCCTGGCCGTACACGTCGAAGCCGAGGGTCATGAGGAGGTTGCGATCCGGCTGCGCCGCGACTCGCTTGCCGCCTCGAAAAACGATGGCGGAGTCGCCCAGGTACATGAAGGCGTTCATGCTGTCGAGCGGCGCCATGTCGATCCGGAGCTTGCCGGGAATCGTCCCCGCCTCGTACCAGGTCTCCGCCGGCCGGTCGGGGAACGTCGTCGTCTGGACGAAGGTGATGTTGTCATACCACTTGCCGGCATACCTGGCGTGCATCTGACGCACCAGCACTTCGCCTGACCTGGGCGCAGCATGGGTGCCGAGCAGGGCGATGGGGATCAGTAGGACGAACGGGTGCACGCGGCCTCCAGTATCGAGTTGGGGGGCGAAGCGAACCTCCGCCCTACGCCGGGCGCCGGCTGGGGGTTTCCGACATGTGGCAGCGACTCAGAGGTCGCCGGTCACACACCGCTTCGCCAGCGCCTTGTACTGCTTCTCGGTGAAGGCGATGGGGTTCCCGCCCGCCGAGGGGTCCTTGATCGCCATCGCCGCCACCTCGGCAAGACGCTTGGTGTCGATGCCGATGTCGGCGAGCGTGTGCGGGATCCCGACTTCCTTCCGCAGTGCCAGGATCCACTTGAGGAACCCGTCGAAGCCGCCCTTGATGCCGAGGTACGCCGCGGCACGCTCGATGTCCTTTTCGATCCTCCGCCGGTTCGCCTTGACCACATACGGCATGATGATGCCGTTCAGCGTGCCGTGATGCGCGTCGTACAGCCCGCCGAAGGGATGCGAGAGCGCATGGATGGCCCCCAGCCCGCGCTGAAAGGCGGTGGCGCCCATGGTGGACGCCATCAGCATGTGGCCGCGGGCATCCAGATCCGTCCCCTTCTTCACGGCCCGCGCGAGATGGTCCTTGATCAGCCGCATGCCCTCGAGCGCCACACCCGCCGCCAGCGGGTGATAGAACGGCGCGCAGTAGGCCTCCACCACGTGGGCCAGCGCGTCCATCCCGGTGGCTGCCGTGAGCTTCGCCGGCAGGCCGACGGTCAGCTCCGGATCGAGGATCGCCACCTTCGGCATGATGGCCGGATGGAAGATGATCTTCTTCTCGTGGGTGACCGGATGGGTAACCACGCCGGCGCGACCCACTTCCGACCCCGTGCCCGCCGTGGTCGGCACCGCGATGATCGGCGAGATCCTGGACGCGTCGGCCCTGGTCCACCAGTCGTCCACATCCTCCAGCTCGAAGACGGAGAGCCGCTGGCCGTGCATCAGCGCGACCAGCTTGCCGACGTCGAGGCCCGATCCGCCGCCGAAGGCCACCACGCCATCGCGGTGGCCCGCCTGGTAGGCCTTCACCCCCTCGACGACGTTGGCCTCCACGGGGTTGGGCCGCACGTCGGAGAAGACCCCGATGCCGAGCCCGGCCCGCTTCACGTCCTCAACGATCGCCCGGACCATCGGCATCGCCGCCAGGCCCGGATCGGTGACGAAGAGCGGCCGCGTGATGCCGTTCGCCCTGCAGAGCTCGGCGAGCTCCCTCACGCGGCCCGCGCCGAACTTGATGGCGGTCGGATAGTTGAAGTTCCGGTTCGGCAGGGTCATGTCCGGGTTCTCAGGTGATAGCTCTTGGGTCTGGTCAACGCTTCGTATCCTAGCGTCGAGAGCGTGGCGCCGCGGCCGGTCTCCTTGACCCCGGTCCAGGTGAGCGCCGGGTCGAGATAGTCGCAGCGGTTCATGAACACCGTGCCGGTTGCGATCTCCCGGCCGATGGTCTGGGCGGCATCGACGTCCTGGGTCCAGATCGCGGTCGTCAGTCCATAGGGCGAATCGTTCATCAGCTCGATCGCCTCGCGATCGCCCGACACCTTCATGAGGCCGATGACGGGACCGAAGCTCTCCTCCATCATCACGCGCATCCGGTGGGTGACGCCGGTGAGCACCTGCGGGGCCATGTAGGGCGTGCCCGCCTTGTCCATCGGAAAGGCCCGGGGATCGATTTGGGCCCTGGCCCCGGCCCTCACGGCCGACGCGATCTGCTTCCGGACGAACGCCGCCGCCTCGGGGCGCACCATGGGGCCGAGCGTCGTCGCCTGGTCGAGCGGCGAGCCCAGCACGTACTTCTTCGTGAGCTCGACGAAGCCATCGAGGAAGTCGCCCCACACCTGCTTGTGGACGTAGATCCGCTCGATGGCGCAGCAGCTCTGCCCGGAATTGAAGAACGCGCCGTCGACCAGGTTCTCGATGGCGTGGCCCAGGTTGGCGTCGGGCCGCACGTAGGCCGGGTCCTTGCCGCCGAGCTCGAGTCCCACATTGATGAAGCGCCCGGCCGCCGCCTCCTCCATGGCCTTCCCCCCGGCCACCGACCCGGTGAAGCACACCATGTTCGCATGACCGCCGGCAATGATGTCGGCCGTCTGCGGGTGGCTGAGCACGAGATGCTGGAACACGCCCTTCGGGAGCCTGGCCCGGTCGAATGCTTCCTGGAACCGCTCCGCCACCAGCAGCGTCGAGGCCGCATGCTTCAGCACCACCGTGTTCCCGGCCATCAGCGCCGGGATGATCGAGTTGACGGCGGTGAGATAGGGATAATTCCACGGCGCGATGGTGAAGACCACGCCCACCGGGTCGCGCTGGATGTAGCGCACGAAGCCGTCCTTGGGGCCGGGGTCGATGTCGGCCAGCGCCTGCTCGGCAATGCCGATCATGTACCGGGCGCGCTCCTCGAACCCGCGCACTTCGCCCGCGCCATACCGCACCGGCCGGCCCATCTGCCATGCCAGCTCCGGCACGATCTCGTCCCTCATGGCGACCATCGCATCCACGGCCGCCGAGCAATACGCCGCGCGTTCGGCCAGCGGCAGCCGCTTCCACTTGTCCTGCGCTGCGTGCGCCGCTGCGAACGTCGCGGCGATCGTCTTCTTGTTAGCCACCGGCCGGCTGGCGTAGACGCGGCCGTCGACCGGGGAGATGCAGGTGATTCTTTCAGGCATGACTCCCCGCTTGCTGCTGCTTCGTGTCGGAATCGGATAAGAAGTGAGCTATGGCTTCACCACAGAGACACAGAGGGCACGGAGACCGCACGGAGCAGGCAGAACTTTGTGGGTGTGCTGTTCACCACCAGCTGTTCTCCGTGCGTTCTCTGTGCCCTCTGTCTCTGTGGCGAAAACGATCTGGAACGTAAACCGATCCGTCCGATGAACACGGACCTTCAGTACCGCTCGAACCCCCGCTTGAGCTCCAGATCGGTAACCCGCCGATCGAATTCGAACTGCTCCCAGTCCGCCGTGTGCACGTAGTGATCGATGACGTCGTCGCCCATCACGTCCCGCAGGAACCGCGAGCCGTCGAGCAGCGCCCTCGCTTCCCGCAGGGTCTTGGGGACTTCGCGGAGCCGCTTCGCGGGATCGTAGGCGTCGCCCGAGAACGCCGGCTCGAGCGCCATCTTCCTCTCGATGCCGTCGAGCCCGGCCGCGAGCAGCGCCGCGAAGGCCAAGTACGGGTTGAGATCGGCGCCCCCGACCCGGCATTCGAGCCGGATGCTCCTGGTGTCCGCGCCGCAGATGCGGTAGCCGGCCGTCCGGTTGTCGAAGCTCCAGATCGCCCGCGTGGGCGCGAAGGTGCCGGCCATGAAGCGCTTGTAGGAGTTGATGTAGGGCGCCAGGAAGTAGGTGATCTCGCCGGCGTGCTCGAGCTGGCCCGCCAGGTAGTGCTTCATCATCTCCGACATGCCGTGCTCGCCCGTCTTGTCGAGGAACAGCGGTGACGCCCCGTCCGCCGACCAGAGCGACTGGTGGACGTGGCAGGAGCTCCCCGCCATGCCAGAGTCCCACTTGGCCATGAAGGTGATGGCTCGCCCGAGGCCGTAGGCGATCTCCTTGCAGCCGTTCTTGATGATGGCGTGCCGGTCGGCCATCTCCAGCGCCTCGGCGTACTGGACGTTGATCTCCTCCTGGCCCGGGCCCCATTCGCCCTTGGAATTTTCGACCGGGATGCCCGCGCCGTGGAGGCCGTTGCGGATGGCTCGCATGACGCTCTCGTCCTTGGTCGTCTGGAGGATGTGGTAGTCCTCGATGTAGTGCCCGCTGGTCTTGAGGTTGCGATAGCCCTTCTGGTTGGCGACGTCGTAGCTGTCGTCGAACAGAAAGAACTCCAGCTCCGACGCCACATAGGCCTTGAGCCTCATGACCTCGAGGCGCTCGAGCTGCTGCTTGAGCATGGCGCGCGGCGAATGCGGCACGTCCTCGTGCGTGTGATGATCGAGCACGTCGCAGATGACCAGGGCGGTGCCGGGAAGCCAGGGGATGCGTCTGAGCGTCGCCATGTCGGGCTTGAGGACGAAGTCCCCGTACCCCTTTTCCCAGCTCGTCGCCTTGTAGCCGGGCACCGGCTCCATCTCGATGTCGACGCCGAGGAGGTAGTTGCAGCCGTGGGTCTCCTGGTGGCCGCTCTCGGCGAAGAACTGCGCATGGAAGCGCTTGCCGATGAGCCGGCCCTGCATGTCCACCATGGCGGCGACGACCGTATCGATCGTACCGGCGGCGATCTCTCGTTTGAGATCGCCGAGCGACAGCATGCCGTTGGCCATCGTGCCTCCTTGGCTAGTGCACGGCCGCGTGGACCAGCGCGGCGGACAGCCGCTCGGCCCACTCGACCTGTCCCCGCTGGTCCAGCAGGAAATCGTTGCGGATCTCGATCATGGCGTGCCGCAAACCGCGCGGGACGGCGTGCAGGTTGAGCGTGTGCAGCACGCCGTCAACGGGGCCGTAGGGCTCGTTGAGGCGTGCATCCACGGTGGGAAAGCTCGTGATGAGCTTGTCCGCAAGCCCGCGGTCCCGGTCGTGGAGAATGCCCAGCTCCACGGCGCGCGCCTTGCCCTTGTAGACCGGGGTAAAGCTGTGGATCGACACCACCACGGACTTCGTCCCTTCCGCGGCCCGGCGGTCGAGGAGGTCGGCGACGGCGGCGTGATACGGCCGGTAGATCTCGCGCGTGCGCATCAGCTTGTCGTCGGGCGACAGGTGCCGGTTGCCGGGAATAAGGGTCGTCTCGCTGATCTCCGGCATGGCGTCGGCCGAGTCCGGCGGGCGGTTGCAGTCGTAGGCGAGCCGCGAGTAGCGCTGCAGCACGAGCGGCGCACCGAGGAGCCGCGAGAGCTGGCGGGCCACCTGCTCCGCACCGATGTCCCAGGCAATGTGGCCCTGCAATTCGGACTCGGGGAGCCCCAGGGTTCCGAGCGACCTCGGGAGCCGGTGGGACGCGTGTTCGCAGACCAGGACGTAGGGGCTCTCGCCGCTGCCGTTGACCAGGCGGGCGGGGGCCTCGTCACCTTCGAGAATGCAGGTCGCCATGCGGAACGAAGCTAACGGTGACGGCCGCCGCCGCCAGTCGGCGGTGAGCCGCCGGCGCGAGCCACCGTGGAGATCCGCCGTCGAGAGCCGCGGTGGAGAACCACCGTCATCCCGAGCGGAGCGAGGGACCTTCTTTCCCATCCCGGAGCGCGGCCAGTTTCCGGGATCAGCGGCCAAGGTCCCTCGCTCCGCTCGGGATGACGGGGGGATCGCCCGTTACCCGTCGGTCTTGACGACCATTAGATTCGTGCGATGACCCGACCCTCCCCTTGCACAATCCGGCTGCGCAGGCTGGCCTCGTGATCGTCCACGTCCTGGGCGTCCCCATGGACCTCGGCTCGGGCAGGCGCGGCGTCGACATGGGACCGTCCGCCATCCGGATTGCCGGGATCGAGGACCGCCTGCGCGAGCTGGGGCACACGGTGGTGGACGACGGCGACATCCCCATCAAGAACATGGAGGAGCTCAAGGTCGGCGACGTGCGCGCGCGCTACCTCGCGGAGATCGGCCGTGCGTCGGCGGTAGCGTGCAAGAAGGTCGATCGGATCATGACCCGTGGCCACTTCCCGCTCGTGCTGGGCGGCGACCACTCGATCGCCGCCGGCACCGTGTCGGGCATCGCCGCCTTCTGCCGGCGGCAGGGGAAGAAGCTGGGCCTCCTCTGGGTGGACGCCCACGGCGACATCAACACGCCCGAGTCCTCACCCTCGGGCAACATCCACGGCATGCCGGTGGCGGCGCTGCTCGGATACGGGCCGGCGGCGTTGACCGGCATCGGAGGCAAGTTCACGAAGGTCGACCCGGCGAACGTCGTGCTGGTGGCCATCCGGAGCCTGGACGAGGGCGAGAAGAAGCGGCTCAAGGCGACGGGCGTCCAGGTCCACACCATGTCCGACATCGACCGCCACGGCATCCACCGCGTCATGAAGAAGGCGCTGGCCCGGGTCACCGACGGCACCGATTACGTGCACGTGAGCTTCGACCTGGACGCGGTCGACCCGACCGTCGCGCCCGGGGTGGGGACGCCGGTCAAGGGCGGCCTCGACTATCGCGAGGCCCACCTCATCATGGAGCTGCTGCACGATTCCGGGGTGATGACGTCGCTGGAGATGGTCGAGGTAAATCCCATTCTCGACCAGGGCAACGCCTCGGCGGCGTTCGCGGTGGAGCTGGTGCAGTCGGCCTTCGGGAAGAAGATCCTGTAGCGGGGCTCGTGTGTCGCCCGTCACACGCCGGGGCTGTGCTGGAGCGGCGCACGGCCGCGATTCCCGGCTAGACTTGAGGGAGGTACTGGACAGAACACGGCATCAAGGAGGGCCCGTGCTTCCTCACATCCGCATCCCGGTTCTCGCCGCGCTGCTTCTGGGCGCCGCGGGAACGCTCGCCGCCCAGTCCACCACGTTGTCGCCCAGCCCCACGCTGCCGAGCGATACGCTCGAGGCCAACTTCGGCCCGCGGAGCGAGGCGGGGCCGTCGCCCGATCTGGCGCCCACGCTGCCGAGCGACACGCTCGAGGCCACCCAGCCGGTGGACTCGTTCCCGACCGAGCCGTTCCTGGAAGACACCACGTCCGAAGGGACCGATTCCCAGGAGCCGTACCGGCCGGACTCGCCCCAGACCCGGGGCGACAGCGCCGCACTCCGGGACGTGCGGAGGTGGATCAAGCGCCATCCCGATCTGATGGCGCCGCCGCCGGTCCGGGCCATTCTGGTTCGAGTGTGAGCTCGGGCGAGTAAGTCCAACCCCGTCATCCCGAGCGGAGCGAGGGATCTGCTCACTCGGGGGTCGAGCTCGACCGGGCAGATCCCTCGCTGCGCTCGGGATGACGGACGCTCCGCCCGCCCCCTCACCCGCCGGCCGGCGCGCTCCCACCGGCCCCAGGCTCATTCGATCCCTTCGCCCCGCATCGACTTCAGGAACCGCAGCATGTCGGACGTCCGCTCGAACACGCGGACCTGGGGATCCGCGAGCGCCCGCTCGCGCGGCTCGAGCTTGAGATCCAGGTGCGGATAGCGACGGTTCCCGAGCTGGAGCGCCTGCCGCGGCGCGCCGACCCGCTCGCGGAAGCGGTCGAGCTCGGCCACATCGTTCGTCGTCGAGAGCACGTGCGACCAGCCGGGCGCCGACAGATTCCTCCGGTCCATCACGATCACCGGGTGTCCGCTCCACCCAGGAACGCCACCGTCTCCCGTACCGCTTCCGGGTCGCGCAACAGCCCGCGGTGGCCGAGTCCGGCCGTGGCGATGAGTCGCGCGCCGGGCCACGCGGCGGCGATCTCCTCGCCGTGGGCGAACGGGACGTCTTCGTCGTCGCGGTCGTGCAGCAGCAGCGCCGCGGCGGTGAGCGAGCGGGCGATCGTCGGCAGGTGGAGCTGATCCCAGCGAATCTGCAGCCGGGTCTCGAGGTTCTGGCGCATGACCACTCGCGCGCCCGCCGGAAGCCGGATATGGTCCGCGAAGGCGGTCGTGAACCGCGTGACGTCGGCCGGGGCCGCGAGCAGCACGATCCGCTTGGCGCGGAGCCCGTCGCGGAGCGCCAGGGTGGCCGCCGCGCCGCCGAGCGAGTGGCCGACGAGCCCGTGCACCGGACCGACTGCGTCGCCCACGGCCCGGAGCGCCCGCGCGAACTCGGGCAGCGACGAGAACCGGCCGGCGGAGCGGCCGTGCGCCGGCGCGTCGTACGCCACGACCCGGAAGCCGCCCTCCGCGAGCGACTGGGTCAGCGCCCCGAACCGGCCGGCGCGACTGCCCCACCCGTGCACCAGCACCACCGCCGGCCCCGCGCCCCACTCCCACGCCGCGAGCTCCTGCCCGTCACCCTGGACGCTGAAGCGCCGGCCGGACGCGAGGAAGGCTTCCTCGCCGCTGCGCGGCTCGTTCGGCGGCGGCGTGCAGAAGATGTTCTCCGCCCATCGGGCCGCGATGCCCGGCGCGACCGACCCCACGGTCGTGAACACGGCGCGGAGGGCGAGGACGCGGGCAGGCGCCATGGTCATCGGGGTAGGGCGGCGGGAGAAGGCATCGGCGGCTCCGGGTCGTGTGGTATCGGGCATGGTGGCCCGGGACCCGGAGTATCGCGGGGGCAGGCGGAGCCGCGCAAACCAGCCCCGTCATCCTGAGCGGAGCGTCGTCATCCCGAGCGGAGCGTCCGTCATCCTGAGCGGAGCGTCCGTCATCCCGGACGCAGCGAGGGATCTTGCCTGGCCGAGTTCGATCTCGGGTGAGAAGGTCCCTCGCTGCGCTCGGGATGACGGGGTCAGTCGGGGGGCACGATCCCCCGCTCCTGCGCCACCCGCCAGAGCGACTTCTGCAGCATGCGCCGGCCGCGGTGGAGTCGCGAGCGTACCGTCCCGGCCGGGCAGTCCACGACCGGCCGGCAGCGCGTCCAGCGCCTCCGCGACCTGATCGCTGTCGAACTTGTCCATCATCGCGGCTGCCGGGTCGGGCTCGGTGCTGTGCAGCCCGATCTGGCGGTGCGCGCATAGAGGTAGAGTGCCGGCAGGTTCTCGGTGCTGACATTGGCGCGGTCGTGCTTCGTCATCCGGTGACGGCTGTAGAACGCGTTCGTGAGGATCCGGAAGAACCACGCCTTGAAATTGGTCCCCGGCTGGAACGAGCCGAATGTCCGGAACGCCAGCAGAGCCGCGTCCTGGACCAGGTCCTCGGCGTCGGTCCGGTCGCGGGTCAGTCACACCGCCGTGCCGTACGCCATGTTCACGAGGGGCCGGAACAGCGCCTCGAACTCCTCCTGAGTGCGCACGGGGTCGGTGGCCACGGAGTCGGTGGCTGCGGTCATTCGAGGGAGTCCTCGGTCAGCATCTCCTCGACCAGCGGCGAGCAGTTGACCAGGGTGAGGGAGCCGCGAGTCAGCTCGCGCAGGACCCGGACGCCCTACCGGTCGAGGTAGCTCACGTCGCCCAGGTCGAGGGCAACGCTGCGCTCCGTGGCCAGCAGCTCGCGGCATTCCGACTCCAGCAGCGCCACCCAGTCGCCCACGATCTGGCCTTCGGCCTTGAGAACGACATCGGCGGTGCCGGGCGAGGTGCGGGTCAGACGGAGCATCAGTCTCGGTAGTGCGGGAACGTCATCAATGACCTGGGGACGCAGGGGAGGAAAAGCAGGCTACGTGCCTGAAATCGTGAGTTGAGCGTGCCAAGCGTATAGGTTTGTATCAGAAAGACTTACGCGCTGGTGACCGAGGGCGCATGTCGGCATTCACGAGCTCACGGTCACGCTCGGATGGGAATTTCACGAGCTTCGGGAATTTCAGGGCAGGCGGGCAGGCGGGCGGGCAGGCGGACGGACT
>Ga0210120_1000297_pt1 | contig 11816 bp, 9 predicted proteins | sample Goodyear_PhragA__FD_184868 | JGI IMG/M metagenome (GOLD analysis project Ga0210120, IMG submission 184868) | Wetland microbial communities from San Francisco Bay, California, USA, that impact long-term carbon sequestration - Goodyear_PhragA_D2... | ecosystem: Environmental > Aquatic > Marine >... | reverse complement strand
AGCTGCTCGGGGATCGCGGCGCGCGGCGGCGGCGCCGGGTCGGCGCGCACCGAGACCGTCTCGGCGACGCTGCGGGAGACCTCGTGGGAGCCCTCGGCGGAGGCGATCGTCACGCCCTCCTCGTCGGAGCTCTCGACCGTACCCTCGAGGCCCGGCTCCAGCCCCGCCGCTTTGAGGTAGTGCAGCAGCTCCTCGGCCTCGTTCTCGAAGCGCAGCACGTGGACCCTGGCGCCGACCTCGACGTCGGCGAGCAGCGAGCCGGTCTCTCGCGCCCCCTCGACGATCGGGTGGCCGTGCGGGCAGGTGGTCGCGTCGCCGATCGCCGCCCGCATCCGCTCCTCCAGCACCGGCGACATCGCGTGCTCGATCCGCTCCGCCTCCTCGTGCACCTCGTCCCAGGGGATGCCGAGCACGTCGGTGAGGAAGCGCTCGATCATCCGGTGGCGGCGCACGATGTAGCTGGCGTGCTCGCGGCCCGACTCGGTGAAGGAGAGCGATTTGTCGGCGTTGCGCTCGACGTAGCCGTCGTCGACGAGGCGGTTGACCATTTCGTGCACGGTGGGCGGCGAGAGCTGCATCGCGCGGGCGATGTTGGCGCCGGTCATCGGCAGCCCGGCCTCCTCGAGCCAGAACATGATCTCCAGGTACTCCTGCTCGGCGACCGTCGCCGTCTGCTCGGCCATCTCTCGCTGCTCCTCGGGGTCAGGGGTCTGCGAGCGATCTTAGACGGCAGGCGTTACGAGATCGCGAGTTAGGGTAGCCTAACTTCCAATGCAGACGCTGCTCTCTTCCCTGCGGCGCCGCTGGCCACTCTACGCCCTCGGCCTGCTCGGCGCGCTATTCGGCTGGAGCGCCCTCGGTGCCTCCGGCGGCGTTCCCGACCCCACCGCGTCCACCGCGCGGCTCAGCGACGGGGCTGTGGTGGTCGACAGCGGGCTGCTGGTCTTCCGCGAGGGGCTGGAGACGATCCTCGTGCTCGCCGCGGTCACCGCCAGCATGGTCGGCGGCAACGCCGCCTACCGCCGGCCGATCGCCGCCGGCGCCCTGGCCGGCTTCGTCGCGACGGTCGCCACCTGGTTCCTCGCCGCCTGGACGATCGGCCGGCTCGGCGGCGGCGGGCTCGCGCTGCAGGCCGCGACCGGTCTGCTCGCCGTCCTCGTCCTGTTGGTCGTCATGAACTGGTTCTTCCACAAGGTCTACTGGACCGGCTGGATCTCCAACCGCAGCCGGCAGCGCCGCCGCATCCTCGACCGCGCCGGCGTCGACAGCAGGCGGGCCGTGCTGATCGGCCTCGTCGTCCTCGGCCTCACCTCGGTCTACCGCGAGGGCTTCGAGGTCGTGCTCTTCCTGCAGAACCTGCGGCTGACCTATGGCGCCGGGCTCGTCCTGGCCGGAGTCGGCATCGGCCTCGCCCTCACGCTGCTGGTCGGCGCACTCACCTTCCTCGCCCACCGCAAGCTCCATTACAAGCGGATGCTCGTGATCACCGGTGTGCTGCTCGGCGTCGTGCTGATCGTGATGGTCGGCGAGAGCGTGCAGGAGATGCAGCTCGCGGGCTGGCTGCCGGTGACGGCGGCGCCGCTGGCGATCCCGGGCTGGGTCGGGCTCTGGTTCGCCGTCTTCCCGACGCTGGAGGGGCTGGTCGCGCAGCTGCTCGCCGCCGGGCTGGTGATCGGCTCCTACTACGGGGCCGAGTACTTCAAGGTGCGCCGCCCGCGGGCGCGCGGCGAGCAGGCCGCCCAGCGCCCGGTCGAGCCGCCACCGCGCTGGGCCCCCGGTCAGCGTCCTTCCATCAGCGTCGAGACGACCGCCTCGTAGACGCCGTCGCCCATCGCCCCCTCGGTGACCGTGGCGTTGTCCCAGGCGGCGAGCGCGCTGCGCAGGCCGGGGTCGCGCTCGGGGCCGTTGGCGACGACGAAGAAGCGGCCGACCGCGGCGGCGACCTCGAGGTCCTCGACCGAGTCGCCGACGGCGATGCACTCGGCGGGGTCGTAGCCGCGGGCGCGCGCGTGGGCGGCAACCGCGTTCGCCTTGCTGACCAGCTTCGGAACCAGGTGGTAGGCGTGGGTCGGGCCGTCGATCGCCGGCATCTCGCGGCCGATCGCGCCGTTGTCGAGCAGCCGCAGGTTCCCGTGGCCCGCGGCGGCGAGCAGCTGGTTGGCCTCGGCGACGTCGACCTTGCCGCGGAAGAGGTGGGAGAGCACGCGGCCGTGGTGCCAGGGCGCGTGGTACTCGAGCCGCCCCTCGAAGCGCTCGAAGAGCATCCGCGGGACGCCGGCCCGCTCGAGCTTCTCGTAGACCGTCCCGTCCTCGTCGGGGACGAGGTCGCCGGTCAGCAGCGTCGTCTCGCCGTCGATCGCGAAGGCGCAGCCGGCCTCGTAGATGTAGGAGGCCTGGCCCATCAGCCGCGCCGCCTCGTGCACCTGCGCCTCGCGGCGGCCGGACATGATCACGACCTCGACGTCGGCCCGGTGGCAGGCCTCGAGCGCCCGCGACTGGGCGAGCGAGAAGCCCCCCGCGGCGTCGCGGTACAGCGAGCTGCCCCGCCCGAGCAGGGTCCCGTCGAGGTCCACGTAGACGCATCGCAGCGGCATCGGCGCGGTCGCTACCGTAGCCGACGTGCCGTGGCGGTTGGCCGACAGGACGTTGGAGCTCGCGCAGCCGCTGGCGGCGGGGATCGTCAACGTCACCGCCGACTCGATGTTCGAGGGGGCGCGCAGCGTGACGCCGGAGCGGGCGGTCGCCGACGGGCTGGCGCTGGCCGGGGCGGGCTTCGAGATGCTCGACGTCGGCGCGGTCGCGGCGCGCAGCGGGCCGCCGGTCGCGGTGGCGGACGAGGCGGCGGCGCTGGTCCCGGCGATCGAAGGGCTGGCGGAGTCGGGCGTGCCGGTCTCGGCCGACACCTTCTCGGTCGGGGTCGCGCGGCGGGCGCTCGAGGCCGGGGCGGTCGCGATCAACGACATCTCGGGCGGCTCGGAGGAGATGTTCGAGCTGGTCGCCGGGAGCGGCTGCGGCTACGTCCTCATGCACATCGAGGGCGCGCCGCGGGTCGACCGGCCGCCGCGCTCCTACGGCGACGTCGTCGAGCACCTGAAGTCGTGGCTGGGGGGGAGAATCGAGGCGGCCTCGCGACTTGGTGTGGCGGAGGAGCAGATCGCGATCGACCCCGGACTCGACTTCGACCTCACCACCGCGCAGGACGTGGAGATCCTGCGGCGGCTCGGCGAGCTGCGCTCGCTCGGCCCGGCGCTCTACGTCTCGCTCTCGCGCAAGGACTTCATCGGCGAGCTGCTGGCGGGGAGCCGGCAGGAGCGGCTGCCCGCGGGCGAGCGCGAGTGGGGCACGGTCGCCGCCGCGACGCTGGCCGTGCGCGAGGGCGCCGACGTGCTGCGGATCCACGACCGCTCGACCCTGCAGGCGGTGCGGGTGGCTGGGCGGATACGTGGCGACTTTCCCGTGTATTTGACCGGAAAGTCGCCAGGCGAGGGCGTGGGCTGATGGCGAAGAGCCTGCTGGAGACGCCCTGGTCCATTGCCATCGACCCGGCGCGGCGCGACGGCCGCATCGTCGCCGAGAGCTCGGAGCCCGAGCGCCCCTCGCGGCTCGTCGCGATGCCTCGGGGACTCGATCCGGGCCTGGTCGAGGCGCTCGGCCGCGCCGGGATCGCGCGCCTCTACGCGCACCAGCGCGACGCGCTGAAGCTGGCGGCGACCTCGCACTTGGCGATCACCAGCGGCACCGCCTCGGGCAAGAGCCTCGCCTTCAACCTGCCGGTGCTCGACGGGATCGCGCGCGACGCCAAGCGCCGGGCGCTCTATCTCTACCCGACCAAGGCGCTGGCCCAGGACCAGGCGCGAAAGCTGGCGGCGCTGCGCCCGCCCGGTCTGCGCGAGGCGATCTACGACGGCGACACGCCGCGCGAGGAGCGGCCGGCGATCCGCCGCCGCAACAACCTCGTGCTGACCAACCCAGACATGCTGCACGTCGGCCTCTTGCCCAACCACAAGAGCTGGGGCGATTTCCTCGCCAACCTCGGCTGGGTGGTGGTCGACGAGGCGCACACCTACCGCGGCGTCTTCGGCTCCCACGTCGCCAACGTGCTGCGGCGGCTGCGGCGACTGGCCCGCGCCTACGGCGCCGAGCCGCGCTTCCTGCTCGCCTCGGCGACGATCGCCAACCCGGTCGAGCTGGCCGAGCGGCTGGTCGGCGAGCCGTTCGAGCTGATCGACGACGACGGGGCGCCGCGGGCGGGGCGCGAGATCGCGATGTGGAACCCGCCGCTGATCGACAAGGCGAGCGGCGCCCGGCGCTCGGCGCTCTCCGAGGCGGCGGACCTGCTCGCCGAGCTGGTCGCGCACGGCGTGCGGACGATCTGCTTCCTCAAAAGCCGCCGCGGGATCGAGCTGATCCAGCGCTTCGCCGGCGAAGCGCTGCAGCGGCGCGGCAAGCCCGAGCTGGCCGAGCGGATCGCCCCCTACCGCGGCGGCTACACGCCGCAGCAGCGACGCGGGATCGAGGCGCGGCTGGCGGCGGGCGAGCTGCTGGCGGTGGTGGCGACCGACGCGCTCGAGCTGGGGATCGACGTCGGCGAGCTCGACGCGGCGATCTGCGTCACCTTCCCCGGCACGGTCGCCAGCCTGCGTCAGATGTGGGGACGGGCGGGGCGCCGGCGGCGCGGGCTCGCCGTCTACGTCGCCGGCGCCGACGCGCTCGACCAGTTCTTCTGCCGCCATCCGGACGAGTTCCTCGGGCGACCGGTCGAGGCGGCGATCCTCGACCACGAGAGCGAGCAGATCGCCTCGCGGCACATGGTTGCCGCCGCCTACGAGCTGCCGCTGAGCGAGGCCGACGAGGAGGTCTTCGGCGCGGGCTGGCGCGAGCGGGCCGAGCGGCTGACCTCGGCCGGCGAGCTGCGCCGCGCCGGCGGCCGTCTGCTGCCGGCGAGCAGCGAGTTCGTCGCCGCGAAGATCCCGCTGCGCTCGGCCTCGGCCGAATCGGTCGCGGTGATCGAGCGCGACTCGGGCGAGATGCTCGGCCTGGTCGAGGCCGAGCGCGCCTTCACGACGATCCATCCGGGGGCCGTGTACCTGCACCTGGGGCGCTCGTATGAGGTCGAGCAGCTCGACGTCGAGGGGCGGCGGGCGATCGTCAGCCGCTTCGACGGCGACTGGTACACGCGGCCGAAGAAGGAGACCGAGATCTACATCGAGCGGGTGCGCGAGCAGCGCACGACCGCGGGGGTCGAGCTGCACTTCGGCGAAGTCTCGGTCAGCGAGCAGGTGATCGCCTTCCAGCGCGTCTCGATCTCCGAGCAGGAGCCGATCGACATCGTCGCGCTCGAGCTGCCCGAGCAGCACTTCGTCACCCAGGCGCTCTGGTACGTGCTGCCCGAGCGGCTCAGCGGCGCGCTGCCGCCCGACGTGCTGCTCGGCGCCCTGCACGCGACCGAGCACGGCCAGATCGCGGTGCTGCCGCTGATCGCGATGTGCGACCGCTGGGACATCGGCGGCCTCTCGACCAACGTCCACTTCCAGACCGGCCGCCCGACGATCTTCGTCTACGACGGCCACCCCGGCGGCGTCGGCATCACCCTGCGCGGCTACGAGCAGTTCGAGCGCCTGCTCGGCGACGCCGAGCGGCTGATCGGCGAGTGCCCGTGCGAGTCGGGCTGCCCCTCCTGCGTGCAGAGCCCGAAGTGCGGCAACCTGAACGAACCTCTCCATAAGGCCGGGGCGCTCGAGTTGATGCAAACGATGATCGCCTCCCGGAATGATCCCGGCCCGGATGAGGCCGAATGACGCTGCGATCATGAACCGAAAGAAGCAAATTTCAGTTATCGGCTCGGGCGGTTGCCGAGAGGATTCCGAGGCATGGCGGTTGGCGGAGGAGGTCGGGCGGTTGCTCGCTGAAGCCGACGTGAGGGTGGTGTGCGGCGGGAGGGGTGGGGTGATGGAAGCGGCCTCGCGCGGCGCGGCGGGCGTCGGCGGCAGCGCGATCGGCGTTCTGCCCTGGGTCGCGGTCGAGGACGCGAACCCCTACTGCACCCAGGTTGTCGCCACCGGCATCGGCGAGGCGCGCAACCTGGCCGTCGTCGCGTCCGGCGAGGCGACGATCGCCGTCGGCGGCGAGTGGGGCACGCTCTCGGAGATCGCCCTCGCACGCAACCTCGGCCGCCCGGTCGTCGCCCTGCGCAGTTGGAGCGTCTCCGGCCGCGAGCAGATGGAGGGCGGCCCCGGCATCGTCGCGGTCGAGACGCCGGAGGAGGCGGTCAGCGCCGTCCTTCAGGCCATAGCGCGCGAATAGCGAGGATCGCAAAGGCGTGGGACCAGGCGAGGGGGGTGGTCGAGGCGGGCGCGCCGGTCTGGGCGTCGACCCGCTCGGGAAGCAGGCCGCGCCGGGTCGAGGCACGGCGCAGGTCGGCCATCAGGCTGAGGGCCGCGCGGCGGTCCGCCGCGGCCTCGCGCGGGCGCCCCGCGCGGTCGTCGATCCGCGAGAGGGCCGCGAGCGACCAGGCGCACCAGGCCGTCGGCGCGGTCCACGGATCGTCGCCTCCCTGCCATTGCTGCGACGGGAGCAGGCCGAAGCGGATGCGGCGCTCGGCGAGGAGGTTCAGCAGCGTGCGCCGGGCGATCGCATGGAGGCCCGGCAGCGGAAAGGGTCGTACCGCCCAGGCGGCGGCCGTATCGAGGCCGGAGCCGGGATCGCCGGCGACGCGCGCGAGGCCCCGCGCCGTGCCGAAGCTGCTTGCGATCGCGCCGGCGCGCCGGCGCCGCTCCGCGGTGCCCTCCCCGGCGGCGAACGTCGAGGCGATCGCGTTGCCGAGGTAGTTGCCGCCGTCTCCCTCCTGGTAGTCGGCGCGCCCGCGCCAGGCCCCCTTGCGGCGGCCCGCTTCCGGCGGGATGCCCGCGGCGACAGCCGCCGCCGCGACCCAGCCGGAGGCGTCGCCCTGCGCCGACCGCCCCGGAACCGGCTCCCCGGTTCCGCGGAACCTCGCTGCGGCATCCAGGTCGAGCCGCAGCAGGAAGCGCGCGATTCTCCGCGACTCGCCGCGGTAGCCGGCCGCCGCGAAGGCGATCGCCACGCTCGCCCCGTCGCGCGGCCAGACGTACGCCCAGCCGGGCCGGGCGCCGGCGACGACCGCGCCGCTGAGAGGATCGGTCGCCGCCCGCAGCACCAGCAGCGAGCGCCGGTACATCCGCCGTGCCCACCCCGGCGCGTCCGCAGCGAGCGGCTGCGCCCGCGCCAGCCATCGCCGGTCCCCGGCGGCCGGCCTCCGCGCAGCGGTGAAGAACGCCGGGACGACGCCCGGGAAGCCCTGGGGGACCGCCGGGTCCGCTGCGGTCCCGCCGGAGAGGGCCAGGCAGGCCGCGAGGACGCCGATCGTCAACGCGAGCGCCGATCGCACGCGCCCATGCAATCAGGAGTGCGGTGAAGCCGATGATCCGGACGGGAAGCTGCCGTGCCCACCGTGGAAGCGGGCGACGCGGGCGCGGCAGCGACCTGGAGATGGCGAATCGTGCGCCACGGGCCGCGGCCCGGCGCTCGCGACGTTCCCTAGAATCGCCCCGAGCAGCACGCCTGGCGAGGTAGCTCAGTTGGTAGAGCACACGACTGAAAATCGTGGTGTCGCCGGTTCGATTCCGGCCCTCGCCATTCCGACTTCTCCTACACGTTGGCGGTTTTCGGCGGCGAATCGCGGAGCTGTCGATTCGGTGATTTCGGGGCCTGGAGTCCAATTCGGAGTTCAAGACCTCCTCGTGTGGCCCGCCTCCACCGCCCGCCTCGGGCTGGCCAACGGATGAAAGTCTCTACACCTGGGGCTCGGTGTGTGTAGATCTTTTGCCCCGACCAGGTTATTTTCTACCTAGACACCTATTCTACTGGTAGAGTAGAAAATATGCTTGAGGTAGAAAAGCGCTGGCAGAAGATCCTTGCATCCGTGCTGGAGAGCGCGGCCGTCGAAGCTGCGCCGAGCGACGACGGCACCGATCTCGTGGTCCGCACTCGCGATGGCCGGGAGATCGAGATCGAGGTGAAGTGGGCCGGCGAGGGCTGGCCGCAGGATGTCCGACGGGTGGCCGCCACGGTCGGCGAGCGGTGGCCTGAGAACGCTGTTCTGCTTGCACGGAGCCTCTCTCCCGGCGCGATCGAGTGGCTGAGGGAGCGCGGCGCCAACTGGGCCGACGAAGCCGGCCAGGCTCGGATCATCGGGCCCGACGGGCTGCTCGTAATCCGCGAACCCGCTCAGCCACCCGACAAGGGGAACGGGCCACGCTCCTTCTCATGGTCGAAGTCGGCGATTGCAGTCGCGGAGGCGATCCTCGCCCACGAGGATCATCCGCTGCGCGTCGCCGAGCTCGCGGAGGAGAGCGACTGGTCCACCGCGCAGGCAGCCAAAGTCCTCAAGGCTTTCGACGGCCAGGGTTGGACCGCCAAGCGGGGAGCTTCGCGTGGACTGGGCGCGCAACGGAGACTGGTCGACGCGGATGGGCTGCTCGCCGCATGGTCGGCCGCCGTTGTCGATTCTCCCCGCGCGACCCGCATCGCCCATCGCGCGACCAAAGACGTCGTGGCGCTCCTGCGTGACGACCTCGCCACCGTCTTGGAGCAAACAGCGGGTTGGGCCGTCAGTGGCTGGGCCGGCCTCGAGCTTGCGGCACCCTTCGCGACCACCACGCCCAGCCTGCATATCTACATTGCGGACACCGACTTTGCCGCGCCGCTCAGCGACGCGATCGAGGAGGCGGGCCTGCGCGAGGTGGACGAGGGCGGCCGAATCACCTTCTGGGCAGTCGACGCTCGTATCCTCGCCTTCTCCCGGCGAGTCGAAGACGTCCCCGTCGTGAGCGCCCCGCGCCTGTTCGCCGACCTGTCCTCGTTCGGGGGCCGCGGGGGCGATGCAGCCGACCACGTCAAGGCGGAGCTGATCGATCCACTGCATTCCGGCGAGTCAACCGAGGAGGATGCCGCCGATGGATGAGCAGCGCTCCCGCGAGACTCGCGCCCGCGCCGAGACTGCGTTGGTGCGGCTCCTGCACGCGCTTGGGGATGAGGACGCCTTTCTGGTCGTGCTCGGCGGCCTGGTGCCCGAGGTTCTCACCGGCGACGAGGCTCTCGTTCCAGAGCATCTCGGCACTACCGATGTCGACGTCCTCCTCATCACCCATGTCGACCCCGATGCCGACCTTGGCGCCGTGGAGCGGGCCCTGGAGCAGCTCGACTTCGAGCCGGACCCGAACGAGGACGGCTGGCGCTGGCGCGGCCCGATCGAAGGAGTGCCGGTGAAGCTCGAGTTCCTCTGCGACCTACCCGACTACCGCGAGGGCGAGATCGTCCGGCCGAGCGGCTGCCGGGCGCTCAGCGCTCAGAACCTCCGCGGCACCGGCTACGTCGCCCGCGACTTCGCCTGGGAGGAGCTGAGCGGCGAACTCGCCGACGGCACCACGGCCGTTGTGCGCACCCGCTTCGCCGGCCTCGAGGGTTACTTGCTTTCCAAGTGCGTGGCGGCGCGGACCCGCGCCGCCACGAAGGACTACTACGACCTTGTCTACGTCCTGCAGCACAACCGGGCGGGAGGGCCGGAGCAAGCCGCCCATCGCCTGCTCAATGGCGAGTTCGCCGCTGATCTCAATTCGCTGAGGACGACCTTTCTGGAGGTGCGGGAGCGCTACGTCGGGACCGCGGACAGCGGGCCGGTCGGATATGCCAAGCAGGCTTTGGAAGTGCAGCCCGAGGTTGCCGAGACGGAACTGCGGGCCGATGCTGTCGATGTTGTCCAGCGATTCTTTGCGGAGCTTGACGGGAGATAGGCTCTCTCGCCTCATCATGACGCTCCGCAAGTCAGATCTGTACGGCTCGCTGTGGAAGAGCTGCGATGAGTTGCGCGGCGGGATGGACGCGTCCCAGTACAAGGACTACATCCTCACGCTGCTCTTCGTCAAGTACGTCTCGGACAAGCAGAAGGCCGACCCCGACAGCCTGATCGTCGTTCCTCCGGGCGGCTCGTTCGACGCCATGGTCGAACTCAAGGGCGACAAGGAGATCGGCGAGAAGATGAACGTGATCATCGCCGAGCTCGCCGAGGCCAATGGTCTGCAGAAGGTGATCGACCAGGCCGACTTCAACGACGAGGATAAGCTCGGCAAAGGCAAGGAGATGCAGGACCGGCTCTCCAAGCTCGTCGCCATCTTCGCCGACCTGGACTTCCGTGGTAGCAGGGCCGAGGGCGACGACCTTCTCGGCGACGCCTACGAGTACCTGATGCGGCACTTCGCCACCGAGTCGGGCAAGAGCAAGGGCCAGTTCTACACGCCGGCCGAGGTCTCCCGGATCCTCGCCAGGGTGGTCGGCATCGGCGCCGGCATCCGTCAGGACCAGACCGTCTACGACCCCACCTGTGGTTCCGGGTCGCTTCTCATCAAGGCCGCGGCCGAGGCGCCCCGCGGCCTCTCGATCTACGGCCAGGAGAAGGACAACGCCACCTGGGCCCTGGCCGAAATGAACATGATCCTCCACGGTCTTGCCGGGGTAGCCGAGATCGAAAGGGGGGACACGATCACCAGCCCACAGTTCAAGAAGGGGAATCAGCTCAAGGCCTTCGACTTCGTGGTGATGAACCCCCCGTTTTCGGAAAAGTCATGGAGCAACGGGCTCGAGAACGAGTACGGACGCTTCGAGTTCGGCAAGCCGCCTGCAAAGAACGGCGACTACGCCTTCCTGCTGCACGCGCTCAAGTCGCTCAAAAGCAAGGGCAAGGCGGCCGTGATCCTGCCCCATGGCGTGCTGTTTCGCGGTGGGGCCGAGGCCGCGATCCGCAAGGAGCTGCTGCGGCGCGGCTACGTCAAAGGCGTCATCGGGCTGCCGCCGAACCTCTTCTACGGCACCCCCATCCCGGCCTGCGTCGTCGTGCTCGACAAGGAGCACGCCCAGGCTCGCACCGGCGTCTTCATGATCGACGCCTCCAAGGGCTTCATCAAGGACGGCGCCAAGAACCGGCTCCGCAGCCAGGACATCCACAAGATCGTCGACGTCTTCACCAAGCGGGCCGAGGTCGAGCGCTACTCGCGGATGGTGCCGCTCGACGAGATCGCGGATCCCAGGAACGACTTCAATCTCAACATCCCGCGCTACATCGACTCCTCCGAGCCGGAGGACATCCAGGACCTCGACGCTCACCTGCATGGCGGCATCCCCGAGCGCGACATCGACGCCCTCGGGGAGTATTGGGACGCCTTTCCAAGCTTGCGCTCCAAGCTATTCAAACCAAACCGGCCGGGCTACGTCGACCTAGCCGTCGATGTAGTCGACGTGCAGCAGGCGGTGCTCGACTCGGCGGAGTTCCAGAAGTTCGTCGACGAGGCACGCGCGCTCAGCGACGAGTGGTTCGCCAAGCACCGGGCGAGCCTGGCCGCGATCGATAAGGAGACCAAGCCAAACGCCCTCATCGGCGTCATTGGCGACGATCTGCTCGCCCGGTTCAAGCCGGTGCCGCTACTCGATCAGTACGACGTCTACGAGCAGCTGATGACCTACTGGCACGGCGTCATGCACGACGACGTCTTCCTCGTCATGCACGACGGCTGGCTCGACGCCGCCAAGCCCCGCCTGGCGATCGCCGACAAGGACCGCAAGCTCTCCGAGGACCCGGACCTCACGATCGGCAGCGGCAGGAAAGCGGCCAAGTACAAGATGGGGTCTCCACGGCTTCCCGTGGTTCGTTTCTCTGATTCATGAGAAGGGGAGATCGATCTCGATCCCGCCGCAGCAGAGGTAGACCAGGGCGATCAGTGGCGCTGCGGAGTGAAATCCGAAGGAGC
>Ga0210120_1000295_pt1 | contig 11826 bp, 8 predicted proteins | sample Goodyear_PhragA__FD_184868 | JGI IMG/M metagenome (GOLD analysis project Ga0210120, IMG submission 184868) | Wetland microbial communities from San Francisco Bay, California, USA, that impact long-term carbon sequestration - Goodyear_PhragA_D2... | ecosystem: Environmental > Aquatic > Marine >... | reverse complement strand
GAGCCGCAGCGTCAGACCCTTGAGCCAGGCCAGCCCCAGCGGAACCTCGCCCTTGCCGGCGTAGGCGCCGATCCCGGAGACCGTGCCGGCGTCGCGGGCGAGGCTGACCGCCATCGCCAGCGGCCCGGGGTCGCCGACCGCGTCGACCACGACGTCGACGCCGCGGCCCTCGGTCGCGGCGCGCACGGCGCGTTTCGGCTCCTGCTCGGTCAGGTGCAGCGGCTCGGCGCCGAAGCGCTCGGCCATCGCCAGCCGCTCCGCCACCGAGTCGATCGCGAAGACCTTGCGCGCCCCCGCGGCGACCGCCGCCTGCACGGCGCAGAGACCCACCGGACCGAGGCCGAGCACCGCGACGCTGTCGCCCGACCGCATCCCGGCATGGGCGACCGCGTGGTAGCCGGTGCCCATCACGTCGCCGGCGAACAGCGCCACCTCGTCGGACATCCCCTCCGGCACTCGCCGCAGCGTCAGGTTGGCGCGCGGCACCAGCAGCAGCTCGGCCTGGGCGCCCTGCAGGTTCCCGAGCTTCGAGCCGTGGCCGAAGGTCCGGCCGTGCTCGCAGCGGTGGTAGTCGCCGCGCAGGCAGGAGGCGCAGGCCGCGCAGGCGGTATGGAAGCAGCCGAGCACGCGGTCGCCGACGGCGACTCGCTCGACGCCCTCGCCGGCGGCCAGCACCGTGCCGACGAACTCGTGGCCGATCGTGAAGCCCGGCTCGACCGGCACGCGGCCGTGGTAGATGTGCAGATCCGAGCCGCAGATCCCGCTCGCCTCGACCCGCACCAGGCAATCGTCGGCGGCGACGATCTCCGGATCGTCCTTCTCCTCGACCCGGACCTCGCCGGGCGCCTGGAACGTGACCGCGCGCATCGGCTAAGAAAATATCCCACGGCGTCGGGTAGACGGTTGGCTGCGAATTTGCGTGCCCGAGGGGGCGCGACCTGGCCAAGCTGGGCGGTGCACGCTGACGAGCGAATGGCACCGCCATTCGTGAGGAGGCGGGTGCCGATCCAGCGCCGCGCCAGGCGCGTCATCCGCGGGTGCGGAAATTCGGAGTCAGCCGTCTACCCGACGGAGACGCCGGCCACTTGGAAGCGGCCCGAGTCCACGCCCGGGCTCGCCGTCTCCGCGATCCGCGCTTCCAGCGCCAGCTCGCGCTCGAAGTCGGCCTCCTCGCCGTGGCGGAAGGTGATGTCCTCGCCCTCGAGCAGTTCGATGAAGATCTCGACGAAGCGCGCGTCGAGCTGCTTGCCGGCGACGCGGCGCAGCTCCTGGATCGCCTCGTAGCTGGAGGTCGGCGTGCGGTAGGAGTCGCGCGCCGTCATCACGTCGTAGGTGTCGGCCACCGAGATGATCCGGGCCAGCTCCGGGATCTCGTCGCCTTCGAGGCCGCGCGGGTAGCCCTTGCCGTCGATCCGCTCGTGGTGGGCGAGGATGATCTCCGCCACCGGGCCGTAGCCGTCGAGCGAGGAGACGACGCGCGCCCCCTGCTGCGGGTGGCGGCGGATCAGCATCCAGTCTTCGTCGGTCAGCGGCACGTTGGCCTTGAGGATCCGGTCGGGCAGGATGAACTTGCCGATGTCGTGCAGCAGCGCCGCGATGTGGACGAGCTCCTCCTCGCGGCGCGAGAAGCCGGCGTGCCGGGCGATCGCGCGCGAGTAGCGGGCGACGGCGGCGCTGTGCCGCGCGGTCATCTGGTCCCGCAGGTCGAGCGTGCGCAGCAGCGCGCTCAGCATGCCGACCTGGAAGCTGGCCAGCTGCTTGCCGCGCACCTCGAGCTCGCGCGCTCGTTCCTGGGACTTGATCAGCGCGCCGAGCAGGTACTGGAAGGTGACCAGCACGATGCCGAACAGGGCGACCCCGGCGAGGCCGATCTGGACGTAGATGAAGGCGACGCCGACCGCCATCAGCGCCGCCGCGAGCTCCGAAGGGAGCAGCGGCAGCATCACGGTGCGGATCTTCGGGATGAAGGGGCTGCGCTCGACGTAGCTCGTGTAGCCGCCGATCATCACGAAGTTCATCAGGATCCCGATGGCGAAGGCGCCGAACACGAAGACGTAGAAGGCGATGTCGCCGGACGTCGTCCGGGTCACGTCCACGAGCCCTTGGAAGCCGACGCCCACGGCCAGCAGCAGGGTCATGAAGGTGAGCACGTTGACCAGCAGGTCGGCGAACGGTTCGCGGTAGCGGATCCATCCGACCAGGATCGAGACCACCCCGATCAGCGCCGCAGGAGTCCCGCCGAGGAAGACGATCGCGGTGATCAGGGCAAGGAAGTTGGCCGAGATCTTGAGGCGCGATTCGGTTTCGATCGACATGATGTCGCTGAACGCCGAGAAGGCGAGCAGGGTGGCGAAGAGCTGCCAGTTCCAGTCTGCTTTCGGCGCCTCCCAGACGGCAGCGGCGACCACCCCGGCAAAAGCAAGCGCCAGGATCGTGACGGCCAGCCTCGTGGGTCGCTCTTTCTGCATGGGTTGCATCTGCATTCGCCGCGGTGGGCGCCTCGGTCCTTGGTTTCGCGTTCGATGCGCGGTTCCTGCGACTGGCGCCCACACCGGCGACGACAGCGTGAGCTACCAAGGTAGACGCTGAACATCCCGCAGGCAAGCGGTATGGGCTACCTGGCCAATACCTTGCACTCTTCGCAAATAGCGGCGAAGTCGTCCCGAAAAATGCAAAAGGACGCCCTAGGCGTCCTTTGCAAGCCTTCTACGGGGCCAGAATGGCCACCGAAATACCTGAAGCTCTTTAGCGCTTGAACATCATTTTCATGTCCCTTCGTCGAAGCCCGGAAACTTGCCCCCCGCACAACTTCGCGGGGGAACGTCCTGCTCTGTTGGCAAGTTTGTAGCACAACTTGGCGAAAACCTGTGCATCTGCAACGAAACTTGTGCATAAACGCTGTAGGACGTAGGCTCAAAAGTGAGTAGTCCACGCCTGCGCGACCCCCTGAAGCGCCCCCCGTTCCGCCGCCTCGCGATCTCCTTCGGGGTCAACGAGATCGGCGACTGGGTCGGGATCATCGCCCTGTCCGTGCTGGTCTACGACCGCACCGGCAGCGCCATGGCGACGGCCGCGCTGTTCCTAGGAACCGGCTTCCTGCCGGCGCTGATGACGCCTTTCCTCGTCGTCCGCCTGGAGCAGCCGCCGCCGCGCTTCGTGCTGCCGACGATCTACGCCGGCGAGGCGGCGGCCTTCTGCGCCCTGGCGCTGCTGGCCGACCACTTCTCGCTCGCCGCGATCGTCGTCCTCGCGGCTCTCGACGGCGCCCTGGCGCTGACCGCGAAAACGATCACGCGGGCCGTCACCGCGGCGATGCTCGATTCGGAGGGCGAACTGCGGGCGGGCAACGCCGTGCTCAACATCGCCTTCACGGCGGGCGCCGCCGTCGGCCCGGCGCTTGCCGGCGGAATCGTCGCCGGGCTCGACGTGCGGTCGGCGCTGCTGCTCGACGCCCTCTCCTTCTTCCTGATCGCCTGCATCATGCTGACCGCGAAGCCGCTGCCCCAGGCCGAGCCCGAGCCCGAGGCGCCGCTGCGCAAGCGGGTGCTCGCCGGCCTCGACTACGTGCGGGCGAACCCGACGCTGCGCGGCCTGGTGGCCGCCGAGGCGGCGGCCTTCGTCTTCTTCTCGCTGGTGATCCCGATCGAGGTGATCTACGCCCAGCAGGAGCTCGGGCTGAGCGCCGGCGGCTACGGGCTGCTGGTCGATGCATGGGGCGTCGGCATGGTGCTCGGCAGCACCGTCTTCGCCAGGCTGCGGCGCGCGTCGCTGCCGGCGCTGCTCTTCTTCAGCACGGTGGCGATCGCCGGCGCCTACTTCGGGCTCGCCGTCTCGCAGACGCTGCTCGCCGCCTGCGCGGCCTCGGTCCTCGGCGGGGCGGGCAACGGCGTGCACTGGGTGAGCGCGGTGAGCGCCGTGCAGGAGCTGACCGCGCCCTCGATGCAGGCGCGGGTCCTCGGCACGCTCGAATCGTCGGTCTCCGCGACGCCGGGCATCGGCTTCGTCCTCGGCGGGCTGATCGTCTCGCAGTGGAACACGCGGGTCGCCTTCCTGGTCGCCGCCACCGGCGTGATGGCGATCGTCGTCGCCGCAGTCGTGGGGCTGGGCAGGAATTGGCCTCTGGAGCAGGGAAAAGAACGTCCAGGGAGCGTTGACGCCGCCGACGAGCTTATGGTGGAGTTAATTCCCGCAGAGGCCCTGTCCAGTCCAGATCGGAGGTCATGACGTGAGGAAGCTGCAAGCCGTGCTCGCTGTCGCCGTGCTGACGATGGTCGCCATAGGCCTGTCTTCATGCGGCGGTTCGGGCGGCAAGGAAGGCGGCACCCTGACCGGCAGTTACGCATCGTTCCCGGAACTCGATCCAGCGCTCTCCTATTCCCAGGAAGGCTGGATGGCGATGTACGACACCTACCTGCCGCTGCTGACCTACAAGCACGCCGACGGCGAAGAAGGCGCCGAAGTGGTGCCGGCGCTGGCCGAAAGCCTGCCCGAAGTCAGCAACGGAGGCAAGACCTACACGCTGACGCTGCGCAAGGGCCTCAAATACTCCGACGGCACGCCGGTCAAGGCTTCGGACTTCGCCGGCACGGTCGAACGCCTGTTCAAGATCAACTCGCCGGGCTCGCCCTTCTACGAAGGCATCGTCGGCGCCGAACGGTTCGCCAAGACCAAGAGCGGCGGCATCTCCGGGATCAAGACCGACGACGCGACCGGCAAGATCGAAATCGAGCTGACGCAGCCGCGCGGCACCTTCACCAACGAGCTGGCGATGCTCTTCGTCGCCCTCGTACCGCCCGGCACGCCGGCCAAGAGCCTGGCGAACGACCCGCCCCCCGCGACCGGCCCGTACGAGATCGCCGGCGTCGAACCGGGCAAGGGCTGGTCCTACGTCCGCAACCCGCAGTGGGCGAAGGGCAACGGCGACGCGATCCCCGAGGTGCCGAGCGGCCACGTCGACAAGATCGCGATCAAGCTCGTCCGCAACAGCGCCACGCAGGTCAACGAAATCGAACGCAACCAGACCGACTGGATGCAGACGCTCGTCCCGGCCGATCAGTACGCCAAGGTCAAGGGCAAGTACGAGGGGACCCAGTTCCGGGTCGAGCACCCGATCAGCACCTACTTCTTCTGGATGAACACCCAGAAGGCCCCCTTCGACGACGTCAAGGTCCGCCAGGCCGTCAACTACGCGGTCGACAGCGAAGCGCTCGAACGGATCTACGCCGGCCAGCTCACGGCGTCCCACCAGATCCTGCCCGAAGGCATGCCCGGCCACAAGACGTTCGACCTCTATCCGCACGACATGGCGAAAGCCAAGAAGCTGTTTGCCGAAGCAGATCCCTCCGACCGCAAGATCACCGTCTGGACGATCAACGAAAGCCCCAACGACAAGGCGGGCGCCTACTACGCGGGCGTGCTGGGCGAACTGGGCTTCGGCGTCAAGCTGAAGACGATCAACGCCGACAACTACTTCGGGATCATCGGCAACCTGTCGACGCCTGACCTCGACACCGGCTGGGCCGACTGGCTGCAGGACTACCCACACCCGAACGACTTCTTCCAGCCGCTGCTGGACGGCGAAAGCATCGCCCCGACCTACAACACGAACACCGCGCAGATGGACGATCCGAAGCTGAACGCCAAAATCGCCCGCCTCGGGAGCGAAGAGCTCGGCTCCAAGCAGGAAGACGGATACGCGCAGCTCGACCGCGAATTCATGGAACAGGCGCCGCTGGCCCCCTACGGCAGCATCGTGACGTCGACCTTCGTCAACGACGAAATCGACCTCGAAAAGGTGATCTACAACCCGACGATGGGTCAGGACCTGACCAGCTTCCAGTTCAAGTGATGGAGGGCCGCAGCCCCTGGTATCTGGCGTACCGGCGGCTGCGGCGCAACCGGCTCGCGCTCGCCGCGGCCGGCCTCTTCGCCGCGATCCTCGTCTTCGTCCTGGCGGCGCCCCTGTGGGCGCACCAGGTCGCCCACACGACGCCGAACGCCAACCACACGCTGGAGAAGGTCGAAGTCGACGGCGAGGTGCGCGAAGTCGTCGACCGCGAAGGCAAGCCGGTCGGGCCGCTGTGGCTGGGCGCCGGCGGCAGGTTCTTCCTCGGCGCCGACGGGACCCTGGGTCGGGACGAGATGGTGCGGCTGATGTACGGGGGGCGGATCTCGCTGCTGATCGGCTTTGGCGCGACCCTGCTGGCGACCCTGCTGGCAACGGTGCTGGGGCTGCTCGCCGGCTACTACCGCGGCTGGACCGACGCGACGATCTCGCGCGCGCTCGACGTGCTCTGGTCGTTCCCGGTGACGCTGCTGGCGATCGCCCTCGGCCTGGCGCTTGCGGTCGGCGGCCTGCGGATCGGCCCGCTGCACCTCTCCGGCGGCTCGATCTGGATCCCGGTCCTGATCATCGGCTTCGTCTACACCCCGTACATGGCCCGGCCGATCCGCGGTCAGGTGCTCTCGCTGCGCGAGCAGGAGTTCGTCGAGGCGGCGGTTGCCCAGGGCGCCGGCCCGCTGCGCGTGATGTTCGGCGAACTGCTGCCCAACCTCGCCTCGACCCTGATCGTCTTCTTCGCCCTCGGGGTCGCCAACAACATGCTGCTCGAGGCGACCCTCTCCTTCCTCGGCGTCGGCGTGCAGCCGCCGAACGCGTCCTGGGGCTCGATGATCGGCAGCGGCTTCGAGCTGATCACCTCGGCGCCGCTGCTGACCGTGATCCCCGGCGCGATGATCCTGCTCACCGTGCTCTCGGTCAACGTCTTCGGCGAGGGCCTGCGCGACGCCCTCGACCCCAAGTCGAAGGTCCTGCTCGAGGCCCACGCGGGCACGCCCGAGCCGCAGGGGACCGCGGTCTGATGGGCCGCTTCATCGCCAGGCGGGCCGCCGGGACCGTGCTGGTCCTCTTCGCCGTCTCGCTGATCGTCTTCCTGATCTTCAACGTGATCCCCGACTCGAATCCCGCCCAGAACATGGCGGGGCGGAACGCGTCGCCGACCCTGGTCGCCGGCATCGAAGAGGAATGGGGGCTCAACGACTCGCTGCCGCAGCAGTACGCGACGATGATGCGCAAGGTCTTCAGCGGCGACCTGATCTCCTACGAAGGCCGCGAAGACGTCGACGAACGAATCGTCGAAGGCATCCCGGCGACCTTCTCGCTCTGCATCGGCGCCGCGGTGATCTGGATGTCCTTCGCGATCCTCTTCGGCTACCTCTCCGCCCGCCGGCCCGGCGGGCGGCTCGACCGCCTGCTCACCGTCGTCTCGGTGACCGGGATCTCGGTGCCCGAATTCTGGCTCGGCGCGGTCTTGCTCAACTACCTGGCCTACAGGCTCGGGGTCTTCCCCTCGGGCGGCTACGTGCCGCTGACCGAAGACCCGCTCGAATGGGCCTACCACCTGCTCCTCCCCTGGACGACCCTCTCGATCCTCTACATCGGCCTCTACAGCCGGGTGCTGCGCTCGAACATGCTCGACGCGCTCGGCGAGGACTACGTGCGCACGGCGCGCGCCAAGGGGCTCTCGGCGCGCCAGGTGATGACGCGCCACGTGCTGCGCAACTCGCTGGCCCCGATCGTCACCCTCTTCGGCCTCGACTTCGGCGCCCTGCTCGGCGGCGCGATCGCGATCGAATACGTCTTCGACCTCAACGGCATCGGCCTCTACACCTTCGAATCGCTGATCAACCAGGACCTGCCGCCGGTGATCGCCGTGGTCCTCTTCGGCGCCTTCTTCATCGTCCTCTTCAACGCCCTGGTCGACGTCTTCTACGCCTTCCTCGACCCGCGGGTCAAGCTCGGGCGGTCGGCGCGGTGAGCGCGGAGCCGCTGCTCAGCGTCAGCGACCTGCGGGTCGGCTTCGCCACCGAAGGCGGGCTGGTGCAGGCGGTCGACGGCGTCTCCTTCGAGCTCGCGCCGGGAGAGGTGCTGGCGATCGTCGGCGAGTCCGGCTCGGGCAAGAGCGTCACCGCGCAGACGGTCGTCGGGCTGACCCGCTCGGCGAACGCCCGGATCGAGGGGTCGATCCGGCTCGGCGGCGCCGAGCTGACCGAGGCCGGCGAGCGTGAGCTGCAGGCGGTGCGGGGAGAGCGCGTCGGCATGGTCTTCCAGGACCCGATGACCTCGTTCAACCCCGTCTACCGGATCGGCAGGCAGCTGACCGAGGCGCTGCTCGCGCACCGGCCGGAGGCGACCGGGGCCGAGGCGCGCGCCCGCGCGGTCGAGCTGCTCGGCTCGGTCGGCCTGCCCGGCCCCGAGCGGCAGGTCGACCGCTATCCCCACGAGCTCTCGGGCGGCATGCGGCAGCGGGCGATGATCGCGATGGCGCTGATGCTCGAGCCGCAGATCCTGATCGCCGACGAGCCGACGACGGCGCTCGACGTGACGATCCAGGCGCAGATTCTCGAGCTGCTGCGCCGGCTCAACCGCGAACGCAGCCTGGCGACGATCCTGATCACCCACGACTTCGGCGTCGTCGCCGAGATCGCCGACCGGGTGCTGGTGATGCACGAAGGCAGGATCGTCGAGCGCGGCGACCTCGACCGCGTCTTCTACTCGCCCGCGGACCCCTACACGCGCAAGCTGCTCGGCGCCGTCGTGCGGCTCGACCAGGCGCCGCCGCTTCGGCAGAGCCGCGGCGAGCCGCCGCTGCTCGAGGTGAGCGGCCTGGTCAAGCACTTCCCGGTCAAGCGCGGCCTGCTGATCGACCGCGAGGTGGACCGGGTGCGCGCCGTCGACGACGTCAGCTTCAGCGTCGCGCGCGGCGAGACGCTCGGCCTGGTGGGGGAGTCGGGCAGCGGCAAGTCGACCCTTTCGCGCTCGGTCCTGCAGCTGCTCGCGCCGACCTCGGGCTCGGTCCGCTTCGACGGCCGCGAGATCGCCGGTCTCTCGCGGCGCCAGATGCGGCCGCTGCGCGCGCAGATGCAGATGGTCTTCCAGGACCCCTACGCCTCGCTCAACCCGCGCAAGCGAATCGGCCAGATCGTCTCCGAGCCGCTGCGCATCCAGGGGGTCGCATCGGGGCGCGAGCTGCGCGGGCGGGTGCACGGGCTGCTCGAGCGGGTCGGCCTCTCCGCGGCCCACTACCGGCGCTACCCGCACGAGCTCTCGGGCGGGCAGCGCCAGCGGGTCGGCATCGCCCGGGCGCTGGCGGTCGAGCCGAAGCTGGTGATCGCCGACGAGCCGGTCTCCGCGCTCGACGCCTCGATCCGCGCTCAGATCCTCGACCTGCTGGCCGAGCTGCAGGGCGAGCTCGGCCTCACCTACGTCTTCGTCGCCCACGACATCGGCGTCGTCCGCCACGTCTCCGACCGGATCGCGGTGATGCACGAAGGCAAGATCGTCGAGCAGGGACCGGCCGACCAAGTCTGCGAGCGGCCGGTCCACCCCTACACGAGGAAGCTGCTGACGGCGGTGCCGGTGCCCGATCCGCGCGAGGCGCGGGCGCGTCGGGCATCATCGGACGCGTGACCCTGCCGCTCTCGCCGCCGCTCAAGCCGCAGCTCGCGCTGACCCGCAAGGAGCTGCCGCGCGGCGAGCAGTGGGCCTACGAGCAGAAGCTCGACGGCTTCCGCGCGATCGTCTACGTCGACGGCGAGCGCGCCTACATCCAGTCGCGCGGCGGCAAGGACCTGACCCGCTACTTCCCGGAGTTGGGCTTCGCGCCGGGCCGCTACGTGCTCGACGGGGAGCTGGTGATCCGCGACGCGGCGGGGAACCTCGAATTCGACGCGCTGCAGCAGCGCATCCACCCGGCGGAGTCGCGGATCGCCCTGCTCTCGCGCGAGATCCCGGCCGCCTACGTCGCCTTCGACCTGCTCGCCGAGGGCGAAGAGGCGCTGCTGGAGACGCCGTTCGGCGAGCGGCGGGCGCGGCTCGAGGCGCTTGCGGAGCGCACCGGCGTGGAGACGAGCGAGCTCAGCCCCGACCCGGCGCGCGCCGAGGAGTGGCTGCGCCACACCGAGGGGGCGATGGCCAAGCAGCTCGACGCCCCCTACCTGCCCGGCAAGCGCAGGGGGATGGCGAAGGTGAAGCGCGAGCGCGAGATCGACTGCGTCGTGCTCGGCTGGCGGCCGGGCAAGGAGGAGGGCACGGTCGGCTCGCTGATCCTCGGGCTCTACGACGGCGAGGAGCTGCGGCCGGTCGGCCACATCTCCGGCTTCAAGGCGGCGGAGAAGAGGGCGCTGCCGAAGCTGCTGGCGCCGCTCGAGACGGGCGAGAGCGGGACGGCGGAGCCGAGCCGCTGGACCGGCGAACGCGAGCTCGAGTGGGTGGCGCTGCGGCCGCAGCTGGTGATCGAAGTGGGGTACGACCATGCGGCGGCGGGGCGGATCCGGCACGGGGCCCGGTTTCGGCGGTTTCGGGACGACAAAGACCCGCGGGAGTGCACGTTCGAGTTGCTGGACGAAGGGTAGGCGGGGCGTAGGAGGGGTGGGGGTGTCCCTGGCGCGGCTGGATTTTTCGCTCGCTGGGGCCGCGTTACTCGCCAACTGACAGGCGAAAAATTAACGCCGCTCGCGCCAGGGACACCCCCCACCCCTCCATCAGCTCAAGCGGCCTCAGAACAACGAGCCCTGGACGGGGGCGCCGGAGTCGATGCCGCGCTTGCGCAGCTCGGCCACGGCGTCGAGGCGGGCCGAGGGGCTCGGGGTGTGCGGCTCGGTGGCCCGCCAGGCGTCCTCGTCGAGAGTCGGCACGGAGAGGTTGACCGAGACCGGGAGGCGCTCGGCCATGCGCTCGTAGATCTCTATGTCGCGCAGCAGCAACGGCGACTTGGTCAGCACCGAGACCGGCGTCTGCGCCTCCTCCAGCGCCGCCAGGATCTCGGGCATGAAGCGGTAGCGGCTCTCGGCCCACTGGTAGGGGTCGGTGTTCGTCCCCAGCGCGACCAGGTCGCGCTTCCAGCTCGGCCGCGCCAGCTCCGCCCGCAGCAGCTCCGGCAGGTTGACCTTGACCACGATCTCCCGCTCGAAGTCCCGCCCGGCGTCCATGTCGAGATACACGTGCGTCCGCCTGGCGAAGCAATAGGCGCAGGCATGGGCGCATCCCCGAAAGGAGTTGATCGTCCAGCTGAATCCGTAGCGCCCTCCGGGCACGCGGTTGAGCGCCGAGCGCGCCCGCACCTCGTGGAAGTTGATCCCCATCGCCTCCGGCGCATCGAACGTCCTGACGACCGCTTCCTCGGCCAGACCGAACAGCCTGTCCGAATCCTCCTTCTCGACTCGTTGCTCGTCCCAGCGCATGCGAACACACGTTCGCATAGAATGCGGACCTGGTCAATGGCTGCCGTCGCTCCCTCCTTCAGGCCCAGCGTTCAGCAACGGCCTGGAGAAAGGAGGCAGGGATGATGGAACTGGCATTGATCATGCTCCTGTTCCTGCTCATCCTTCGGATGACGTAGGAGCGGGTCGCCGGGTGGGGCTTCGGTCCTACCCGGCTTAGCTTGACGGGACGAAAAAGGCCCGGCAAACCGGGCCTCTCTCGAATGACAGAACTGGCATTGATCGAGAGGCATTATAGCCCCAAGGCCAGCCTGCCCTCGATCGCGTAGCGCAGCACGGCGACGACCTGCTCGGGGGTGCGGGCGACGCCCTGGGCGGCGCGGTCGACCTCCTTCAGGGCGTGGTCGAATTCCGGGTCGTGCAGGGTGACGTAGGGCTTGCCGAGCGCCGCTGCGTAGCCGGCGTCGAAGGCGGCGTTCCACTGGCGGTATTTGTCGCCGAAGCGGACGATCGCGATGTCGGCGGCGCGGATCAGCGTCTGGGTGCGGATCGCGTTGACCCCGGCGCCCATGTGGTCGCGCCAGAAGGGCTCGCTCTCCTCACCCA
>Ga0210120_1000294_pt1 | contig 11872 bp, 10 predicted proteins | sample Goodyear_PhragA__FD_184868 | JGI IMG/M metagenome (GOLD analysis project Ga0210120, IMG submission 184868) | Wetland microbial communities from San Francisco Bay, California, USA, that impact long-term carbon sequestration - Goodyear_PhragA_D2... | ecosystem: Environmental > Aquatic > Marine >... | reverse complement strand
CCAGCGCTCGCGCGCCTCCTCGAACAGCTCGAGGCCGTTGACCGTGCGCACCAGCAGGTCGTCGAAGTCCATCGCGTTGGCCTCGAGCATGCGCTTCTCGTAGAGGTGGAAGACGCCGGCCGCGGTTTCCTCGAAGACGCTGCCCGCCGCCTGCGAGTAGGCGTCGGCGTCGACCAGCTGGTTCTTGGCGCCGGAGATCTGCGAGCGGATCGCCCGCGCCGGGTAGCGCTTGGGGTCGACGTGGAGCTCCTCCATGCAGCGTTTGAGCATCCGCAGCGAGTCCGACTCGTCGTAGATCGTGAAGCCGCGCGGGTAGCCGAGCCGCTCGGCGTCGGCGCGCAGCATCCGCGCGCAGGCCGAGTGGAAGGTGGTCACCCACATCGCCCGAGTCGCCCGGCCGACCAGCGCCTCGACCCGCTCGCGCATCTCGTTCGCCGCCTTGTTGGTGAAGGTGATCGCGAGGATCTCGCCGGGGCGCGCCTGGCCGGTCGCCAGCAGGTAGGCGATGCGGTGGGTGAGCACGCGCGTCTTGCCCGATCCGGCGCCCGCCAACACCAGCAGCGGGCCCTCGCCGTGGCGCACCGCCTGGCGCTGCGGCTCGTTGAGGCCGGCGAGCAGGCGCTCGGCGCGGTCGGCGCCGGGTTCGGTCGGGACCAGCATCGCCTCCGAGAATAGAGACGAACGCGGCCGGTCCGGGCCTCAGCCGCCCGCCGAGGAGCGCCCGGTGCGCGGGCGCAGCTGCTCGCCGTCGCCGTCCGGGCCCTCGCCCCCATCGAGCTCGGCGAGCCGCTCCTCGAGCCGCGCGATCCGCTCGGCGAGCGTCTTGATCGCGTCGGCGATCGGGTCCGGCAGGTGGATCCAGTCGGCGTCCGGTCCCTCCGGGCGCTTCCCTTCGACCTTGACCGGGTGGCCGGGGTTGCCGACGACGGTCGCGCCCGGCGGCACGTCCTCGACGACGACCGTGTTGGCTCCGATCTTGGCCCCGTCGGCGACGGCGATCGGGCCGAGCAGCTTGGCGCCCGAGCCGACGGTGACGTTGTCGCCCACCGTCGGGTGGCGCTTGCCGCGCTGGAAGCCGGTGCCGCCGAGGGTCACGCCCTGGTAGAGGGTCACGCAGCAGCCGATCTGCGCCGTCTCGCCGATCACGACGCCCGAGCCGTGGTCGATGAACAGCTTCGGGCCGATCTTCGCCGCCGGATGGATCTCGACACCGGTGAGGGTGCGGCTCAGGTAGGCGATCGCCCGCGGCGCCAGCGGCACCCCGGCCGCTCGCAGGGCGTGGGCGGCGCGGTGGGCGAGCAGCGCCTGCACTCCGGCCCAGCCGGTGAGGATCTCGAAGGCCGAGACGTCCTGGGCCGCCGGGTCGCGGTCGCGCGCGGCGTCGACATCCGCGCGGATCTCGCTGAGAATTCGCCCGATCACGGTGCGAAGAAGGGTAGGGACATGTAGCGCTCGCCCGAGTCGCAGACGATCGTGACGACCCGCCTGTCCTCCATCTCCGGCCGTGCCGCGACCTCGAGCGCCGCCTTGATGTTGGCCCCGGCCGAGATCCCGGCGAGCACGCCCTCGCGTTTGGCGGCGAGCCGCGCCGTCTCCAGCGCCTCCTCGTCGGAGACGGCGATCGTCTCGTCGATCACCGAGCGATCGAGGATCTCGGGCACGAAGCCGGCGCCGATCCCCTGGATCTTGTGCGGCCCGGGCGCGCCGCCGGAGAGCACGGGCGAAGCCGCGGGCTCGACCGCGACGACCAGGGTCTCGGGGCTGCACTCGCGCAGCAGGTGGCCGACGCCGGTGATCGTGCCGCCGGTTCCGACCCCGGCGACGAAGGCGCCGATCTCGCCGTCGGCGTCGCGCCAGATCTCCTCCGCCGTCGTCTTGCGGTGCGCCGCCGGGTTGGCGGGGTTCGAGAACTGCTGCGGCATGAAGCCGCGCCGCTGCTCGCGGATCTCCTCGGCGAGCTCGACCGCCTCGCTCATCCCGCCCAGCGAGGGCGTCTCGCGCACCTCGGCGCCGTAGGCGCGCAGCAGCTTCGTCCGCTCGCGGCTCATCCCCTCCGGCAGGGTCAGGATCAGCTCGTAGCCGCGCGCCGCGCAGACCATCGCCAGCGCGATCCCGGTGTTGCCGCTGGTCGGCTCGACGATCACCGACCTCCCCGGCTCGATCAGCCCTTCGTGCTCGGCCGCGTCGATCATCGCCACCCCGATCCGGTCCTTCACCGACCCCCCGGGGCTGAAGTACTCGAGCTTCGCGCAAACCTCCCCCGGCAGCCCCTCCCCCAGCCGCCGCAGCGCCACCATTGGCGTCCCGCCGACGACCCCGGATGCCTCAGCCCCGATCCTCATCAGATGAAGTACATCCCCGAGCCCGCCTCCTCGGCCTCGCGCCGCGCGACTTCGGCGATCGTGGTCTGGCCGAAAACCTTGCGCAGGGCGGTGACGCCCTCCGCCCAGATGCCGCCGGCCTCGTCGGCCTCCTGGCCGACCTTGCCGTCGAGGGTCTGGACGACCTCGAGCACGGTGATCTCGTCGGCCGGGCGGGAGAGCGTGTAGCCGCCGCGCATGCCGCGGTGGCTGGCCAGCAGGCCGGCGCGGCGCAGGGTCGAGAAGAGCTGCTCGAGGAACTGCTCGGGGATGCCGCGGCGCTCGGCCAGCTCCTTGATCGGCACCGGCCGCTCGCCCGAGCGGGCCAGCTCCGCCATCGCGACGACGGCATAGCGGGACTTCGAGGTGATCGAGATCAAGAGTCCTTTCTACCGCACGGTGCGGACTCAGCCGGGTATAGGATCGTGCGGTTCCCCCGAGCGAGCGCCCACACTGCCTTGTGATCGACGCCCACCCGCTGGTCCGACTCGGCGTGCGCGAGGCGCTGGCGGGGGACTTCGAGATCCAGGAGAGCGCCAGCCGCGACGAGGCGCTCGGCCTGCTCCGCGACGTCGGCAGCATCGACGTCGCGATCGTCGACCTGCGCCGTGGGGTGATCGACGGCGACGCCGAATCGCTGTACGGCGAGGGGGCGATCGTCGCCCTTCGCAAGACCGCTCCGGCGATGGGGATCGTCGCCCACGGCGAGCGCCCGGAGCGCCACCTCGCCAGCGCCGCCCTGCAAGCCGGCGCGAGCGCCTACGTCGCCCGCACGGCGGGCGCCGAGGAGATGGCGAAGGCCGCCTGGGCGGCGCTCGAGCAGAGTCGCTTCGTCGACCCCGCCGTGCCGCCGAGCGGCAGCCGCGGCAAGCTGACCAGGCGCCAGCGCGAGATCCTGCAGCTGCTCGCCGACGGCGGCTCGACCGCGCTCGCGGCGCGCGAGCTGGGGCTCAGCGAGGAAACCGTCAAGACCCACACCAAGAACATGCTGGCGCGGCTCGGCGCGAAGAACCGAACCCACGCCGTGGCAATCGCCCTCAGAGAGTGCCTGATCGACTGAGAGCTAGATCCAGCCGCGGTCTCTTGCGGTGAGCACCGCCTGCGCCCGGTCGACGGCGCCGATCTTGCCGTAGACGTTGTGCAGGTGGGTCCGGATCGTCGAGACCGAGAGCTGCATCTCGCCGGCGATCTGCTTGTAGACCATGCCCTCCGAGAGGTGGCGGAGCACGTCCAGCTCACGGGTGGAGAGCGGGCATGGCTCGCTCACCCGCGAATCGAGCTCGCGCGGGTAGGGAAGTTCGTAGAGCAGCTCGCGCAGCCCGTCGGTGCCGAGGCCGCAGCGCTTTGCCACGGCGCGCAGCCGCTCGGGGGTCACCGTCTCGCCCTGCGCGTAGTGGGCGACCATGTCCGCCGTGGCGACGACCGCCGCGAGGCCTTCTGCGTCCTCGGCGTGATGGCGCTCGATCGCCACGGCGATCCGCTGCGGCACGTTCCAGCGCCGCGCCAGCACGCCGCCGACCAGCGCGTGGTCGATTCCCAGTTGGTCGCGTTCTTCGCGGATTCGCTGCTCCGGCGTGCGGCCGGCGGCGTCGAAGTAGGTGCGCCGGCCGGGATGCAGTTTGGAGACGACGAGGCGGCCGATGTCGTGCAGCAGCGCCGCGACGACCAGCTCGTCGCGATCGGCCCAACCGATCTCGCGGCCGATCCGCGCCGCCGCCTGCTGCGTCGCCAGGGCGTGCACGCGGAACTGCTCGGGGCGCAGTTCCCAGCCACCGTTGGACTCGAAGAAGTCGAAGACGGGCGCCGTGCCGGCGATCGCAAGCACGCCGGAGGGCTTGAGCACGTCGACCGCCACGGGGATCCCGCCGATCCCACCGGAGACGCTGGAGCGGTTGGCGAAGCGCAGCACGGCGATCGTCAGCGCGACATCCGCCTCGACCGCCTCGACCAGCTCGCCGACTCGGGCCGTCTCGGCCGTCGCCGCGCTCATCACCCGTGCCCGCGACTCGATCAGCGCCGGGAACTTCTCCACCGCCTCGAAGGCGGCGGCGAGCCGCGCGCCCGGCGCGGCGGCCTTACCGCCTGGCGCCGCGTCGCTCTTGCGGGCCTTCCCGTTGGTCTGTGCGCTTGCTGCCATGAGTGGCTCGCTCCGCCCCCCTCATCGGCAGGAGAGGACGCACGGTTTAGCTTTGGCCTACTAAATATTCGGTGTGATTATGCCTGGAGGCGCACGAGGGCGGCGTCTATGCGCCGCAGCGACGCAGCGCGTCCGAGCGTCGCCAGCGACTCGAAGATGCCGGGCGAGACAGTGCCGCCGCTGATCGCCACCCGGACCGGCTGGTAGACCTTGCCCGGCTTGAGGCCGAGCCGCTCGGGCAGCGGCGAGAGCGCCGCCTCGACCGCGGCGACGTCGAAGTCACCCGCTGCCGCCAGGGCCTCGCGGGCCGCTCGCAGCGCCGTCGGCGCGTCGTCCTTCATCGTCTTGCGCCAGGCCTTCTCGTCGGCCTCCGGCTCCTCGAAGAGGAAGCCGATCAGCGGCCACACCTCGGCCAGGGTCTGGGCTTTCTCCTGCACGATCTCGCAGGCGGCCCGCAGCCTCTCGTCCTGCTCGCGACCGAGATGGCGGGCGACAACCCGCAGGTACTCGTCGAGCGGCAGCTCGCGCATGTAGCGGCCGTTTACCCAGCGCAGCTTCCTCTCGTCGAAGATCGCGGCGGCCCTGCCGACGTCGGCGACCCGGAAGCGCTCGATCAGCTCCTCGGTAGGAATCAGCGTCGCGTCGTCGTCGGCCCCCCAGCCGAGCAGCGCCAGGTAGTTGCGCACCGCCGCCGGCAGGTACCCGCCCTCGCGCAGCTCCTGCACGGAGGCGGCGCCGTGGCGCTTGGAGAGCTTGCGGCCGTCCGGCCCGTGGAGCAGCGGCAGATGGGCGTAGCGCGGCGCCTCGAAGCCGAGCGCCGCGAGCACGAGCAGCTGCTTCGGGGTGTTCGAGAGGTGGTCGTCGCCGCGCACCACGTCGGTTATCCCCATCTCCGCGTCGTCGACCGCGACCGCGAAGTTGTAGAGGACCGAGCCGTCGCCGCGGGCGATCACGAAGTCGTCGTAGCTGCGGTTGGGGAAGCGCACGGGGCCGCGGACCAGATCCTCGACCACGGTCTCCCCGTCGTCGGGGACGCGCAGCCGCACGGCGGCACCCTCGTCCTCGCAGGGCTCGCCCCGGTAGCCGCGGTCGGCGCCGTGCTCGGCCTTCCACGCCTCGACGTCCTTCGCCGTCGCGTGGTCGCGGTAGGCGGCGCCGCTCTCCAACAGCCGCTGCAGCGCCTGCTCGTGACGGGGCGCCCGCTCCGCCTGCGAGAGCGGCCCCTCGTCCCAGTCGAGCTCGAGCCAGCGCAGGGCGTCGAGGATCTGCTCGACGTTCTCCTCGGTCGAGCGCTCGCGGTCGGTGTCCTCGATCCGCAGCACCAGCGAGCCGGCCGCGTGCCGCGCCGCCAGCCAGTTGTAGAGCGCCGTCCTCGCGCCGCCGATGTGCAGCGCGCCGGTCGGCGACGGGGCGAAGCGAAGGCGAATGGCTGGCTCCTCGGACAAGATGCTGATCGGCGAGGCATCCTTCCAGACGGAGGCGCCTCGCGCCGACGCAGCCTACGCGGCTTGCAGCTCTCGCCTCAGCTCGCTCAACGGAACGACCGGCGCCGCCGGTTCCTGCGGCACCTTGGTTTCGGAGGAATCCGGCACGACGATGATCTGCCGCCTCGTCCTCGGGCGTGGAAGGGTCCCCTTCTCGATCGGCTCGAGCGCTTCGTCGAGCTTGTCCGAGCTTTCGTTGATCGAGAGGACCGGGATCACGCGGACCTCTTCCTCGCCGTCGCCGGCGAGAAGGTCATCGCGGCCGTCGGTGCCCCGGACCCGTTCGAGGAACAGGTCGACCCCGTCCGCGCTTCCCCGGCCCTGCAGCTCCCGCCTGACCCGGCCCCAGAAGACGGCGGCTCGCAGTCCGTTGAGGAATGTCTGCGCGTCGGCTATGAACTTCCGGCGCTCGGCTTCGGGAAGCAGGCGGAGCTCCTCGTCGCGGGCGGTCATGATCCCGATCGCGGTCCGCGCCTCGGAATCCGTGAGGTAGCCGTCGAACCAGAGGCTGCCGATGTTTGCGAACGTCACGCCGTCGGAGCCTTCCAACAGGTGCTTGGCGATGAAGGCCAGTTTCCATTCCAGCTGCAGGCGCAGATCGAAGACGCTTTCCGCCTCCTCCTGCAACTCGGCGACGACGCCCTCCCCCTTGTCCGAGGGCGGGGCGATTTCGGCCGCCGCCTCGACCTGCTGCCGCAACCCGAAGCTCAGCGGCCCGAGCTGGGCGCTCTCGACGCTCGACAGCACCTTCTGCCAGGCGTCCGTGGGCACGACGAGGACGATCAGGCCGATCAGCAGGAAGGCGGCCACCGGCCACGCCTGATCGGAGGATAGATTGGCGACTACGATCGCGACGGCGACGCCGATCAGCGGCAGCGCCACCGCGAGACGCCTGAAAAGCGTCGACCTCGACAATCTCCTCCACAGCGAACCCAGTTCCGACCACATGCTTGCGCCAAACCCCCAATCGTTTAGTGCAGTCAGGTTCTGCGTAGGCAATTTATCGCGATGCTGATCGGTGCGCACGTCTCGACGGCGGGAGGCCTGGCAAAGGCGATCGGGCGCGGAGCCGAGCGCGGCTGCGAGTCGATCCAGATCTTCAACCAGAGCCCCCGCATGTGGCGGCCGACCGGGTACGACGAGGACGACTTCGCCGAGTTCCGCGAGGCGATGGACGGTTCGCCGGTCGAGGCGGTCGTGATCCACGCCGTCTACCTGATCAACTGCGCCTCGAAGGACAGAGAGCTGCGCAGGAAGTCGCTCGCCTCACTGACCCACGCGCTGCGGATCGGCGACGGGATCGGCGCCGCCGGCGTCGTCCTCCACCCTGGCGCGCAGAAAGGCGAGCCGCACGGGCCGTCGATGAAACGCGCCGGCAAGACGATCGCCGCGGCGCTTGAGGACAGCGACCGCTGCCCGCTGCTGCTCGAGCAGACCGCCGGCCACAAAGGTCTGCTGGGCCGCGACTTCGACGAGACCGCGGAGCTGATCGAGCTCGCCGGCGCCGGCGAGCGCCTCGGCCTCTGCCTCGACTCCTGCCACCTCTTCGTCCAGGGTTACGACGTCACCGACGAGGAGAAGCTGACCGCGGTCGTCAACGAGGCCGACGAGAAGGTCGGCCTCGACCGCCTGCGCTGCCTGCACGTCAACGACGCCGCCGCCCCGCTCGGCTCCTGCCGCGACCGCCACGCCAACATCGGCAAGGGCGAGATGGGCAGAGCCGGCCTCCGCGCCTTCCTCTCCGAGCCGCGCTTCGACGGCCTGCCCGCGACCCTGGAGACGCCCGGGCCGGAGAAGAAAGGTCCGGACAAGAAGGAAGTCACGGCAGCGAAGCGCCTGCGGCGCGAAGGGCTCAAGCGCCGCCGCGGCGCTATTTGATGTGGACGCCGGAGATCGCGCGGCTGATCACCAGGCGCTGGATCTCTGAGGTGCCCTCGAAGATCGTGTAGATCTTGGCGTCGCGGTGCATCCGCTCGACCGGGAACTCGCGGGTGTAGCCGTTGCCGCCGAGGATCTGGATCGCCCGCTCGGTCGCCCAGACGGCGACCTCGCCGGCCTTCAGCTTCGACATCGAGCCCTCGGCGTTCTTGAACTGGTGGCCGCTGCGGCCCATCCAGGCGGCGCGCCAGACGAGCAGCCGGGCGGCGTCGATCTCCAGCTTCATGTCGGCGAGGGCGAAGGCGATCGCCTGGTTCTCGACGATCGCCCTGCCGAACTGGCGGCGCTCCTTGGCGTACTCGAGCGCGTACTCGTAGGCGGCGCGGGCGATGCCGACCGCCTGCGCGCCGACCGTCGGCCGGCTCGCCTCGAAGGTCTGCATCGCCGCCTGCGATTTGGCCTTCTTGCCCTCGCGCACCCGCGCCAGCCGCTCGTCGAGCTTCTCCTTGCCGCCCAGCAGGCAGGAGCCGGGCACGCGGCAGTCGTCGAGGTGGACGTCGGCGGTGTGCGAGGCGCGCAGGCCGTGCTTCTTCACCTTGGCCCCCTGCTCGCAGCCGGTGGTTCCCGGCGGGATGACGAAGGCGGCGTGGCCGCGCGAGCCGAGCTCGCGGTCGACCGAGGCGATCACCACGTGGACATCGGCGATGCCGCCGTTGGTCGCCCAGGCCTTCTGCCCGTTGAGCACCCATTCGTCCTTCGCCTCGTCGTACTTCGCGGTCGTGCGAATCGCCGAGACGTCGGAGCCCGCGTCGGGCTCCGAGGAGCAGAACGCCGCCACCTTCGGGTCCTCCGGCGTGCCGAAGCATTGCGGCATCCACTCGCCCATCTGCTCCGCCGTCCCCTGCCCGAAGATCGCCGCGACCGCCAGCGAGGTGCCCATGATCGCCATGCCGATGCCGGCGTCGCCCCAGAACAGCTCCTCGTTGGCGATCGGCATCGTCAGCCCGGTCTCGTCGGCGAAGAACTGGCCCAGCGCTTCCATGCTGTAGAGGCCGATCTTGGCCGCCTCCTGGATCACCGGCCACGGCGTCTCCTCGCGCTCGTCCCACTCGGCCGCCGCGGGGCGCATGACGCCCTCGGCGAACCCGTGCACCCAGTCGCGGATGTCCTGCTGGTCCTGGTTCAGCTCGAGCGTGAACTTCGGGCCCTCGGACTCACCGCCCTCCGTCGCATCCGCCACAGCCTGCTCCGCCTCTGCCACCGCTGAAGAATCGCTCATACGGCAAATCCTACATCGAACGGTGTCGGAATCAGACGCCGGGCGACTCCGGCGACGCGATGTCGCGCAGGTCGAAGGCCCGCAGGCCCTCGGGCCCGCCGTCGCTGCAGTCGAAGAAGCGGCGGTTGACGCAGTCGTACTCGGGCCCCTCTCCGAGGTAGGCGCGCTCGACCGAGAAGGGGCAGTGGGGCAGCGCCGTGCCGGTCATCTTCACGCCGCCGAAGCCACCGGGTTGAAGGACCGCATCGAGCTCCACTCGAGCGCCGAAGACGCCCTGCATGCAGCCGACGTACTGCACCCCGGTGAGCCCGTCGACGACGCTGTAGAGGTAGCGGCAGCCCATCTCGACGCAGCCGCGCGGCTCGACCATCTTGTCGCAGAAGGCGCGACACTGGCGGCACTCGCCGGTCTTCTGCCGCGTGGCGGGCATTGACAGAGTCTAGGCAGCGAGCGCGTCCGCGCCCAGGACTTCGACGCCCGGGACGTGGCCCAGCTCCGCCCGCAGGCTCGAGGCGCGAACGCGGATCTCCTCGCCCAGGCGCAGCTCGCGCGGCTCGCCGTTGCCGTTGACGACCAGCGAGACCGCGGCGTCGCCTCTGTGGTGGTCGAACAGCGCCCTCAGCTCCTCGATCAGGTTCTCCGGGTCGGCGAACTTCGTCAGGTCGACGGTCAGCCGCAGCGGCTCGGCGGGCCTCGCCGCGGCCGCGGTGGCGGCGGCGATCTCCTCGCCGTCGGGCTCGAAGCGCTCGGCCTGCTGCACGACGAGCTTCGTCTCGCCCCGCTCCTTGTGGTCGATGCGGCCGCGCACGACGACCACCGCGTCGTTCTCGATCGCACCCGCGCTCTCCGCCTCATCGGCCTTGAAGACCAGCATCTCGACCTGGGCCTCGACGTCGTCGAGCGTCGCGAACATCATCTGGCTGCCGCTCTTGGTGCGGATCTTCTTGCTGTCGGCGACTATTCCGCCGACCGTCACCCAGGCGCCGTCGGGCTTGCCCGCCAGCTCGGCGAGGCCGCAGTCGACGCGGGCTCGCAGGGCGTCGCGCACCTCGGTCAGCGGGTGCGAGGAGAGGTAGGTGCCCAGCGTCTCCTTCTCGATCGCCAAGAGCTCGCGGCGCTCGAACTCGGCGGCCGAGATCGGCGGCCGGTGGTGGGAGCTCGCCGCCCCCTCCCCTCCCCCGCCCGCGGCGCCGTCGCCGAAGTCGAAGATCGAGCCCTGGCCGAGCTGCGCGTCCTCCTGCGCTTTCTGGCCCGCAGACTGCGCCGCCGGCAGCGCCTCGAGCATGCCCTTGCGGGTCGCGCCGGTCGAGTCGAGCGCACCGCACTTGACCAGGCATTCGATCGCCCGCTTGTTCACCGCGCGCGAGTCGACCCGCTCGCAGAAGTCCCAGATCGAGGCGATCGGCTTCTCCTCGCGCGCCCGCAGGATCGCCTCGACCGCGCTGTGACCGACGTTCTTCACCGCGTCGAGGCCGAAGCGGATCGCCTTCTCGCTGACGACGAAGCTGTGGTCGGAGGAGTTGACGTCGGGGGGCAGCACTTCGATCCCCATCTCCGCGCAGCGGTTGACGAAGAACGGCACCTTGTCTTTGGTGTTCATCACCGAGGAGATCACCGCCGCCATGTACTCGGCCGGGTAGTTGGCCTTGAGGTAGGCGGTGCGGTAGGAGATCAGCCCGTAGCAGGCGGCGTGGGACTTGTTGAACGAGTAGTCGGCGGCCGCTTCGTTCAGCTTCCAGAGGTCCTTGGCGACGTTCGGCGCCGTGCCCGAGGCCTCCAGCCCCTGCATGAACTTGTCCTTCATCGTCGCCATCAGGTCGCGCTTCTTCTTGCCGATCGCCTTGCGCAGGTCGTCCGCCTCGGCGCCCGAGAAGCCGGCCATCGAGCGGGCGATCTCCATCAGCTGCTCCTGGTAGATGACGCAACCGTGCGTCTCCTCGGTGATCGCGCGCAGGCGCGGGTCGGGGTAGCGCACGCTGGAGGGGTCCTTCTTGCCCTTCGCGTAGGCGGGGATGTAGGCCATCGCGCCGGGCCGGTATAGCGCGCCGAGCGCGACGATGTCGGCGAACTCGGTCGGCTGCACCTTGCGCAGCGCGTCGCGCATCCCCTCGGACTCGAACTGGAAGACGCCGGTCGAGTCCCCGCCGGCGAGCATCTCGTAGGTCTTCGCGTCGTCGAGCGGGATCGCCTCCATGTCGAGCCGCTCGCCGCGCGAGCGCTCGATGATCTCGATCGCGTCCTCGATCACGTCGAGGTTGCGCAGCCCGAGGAAGTCCATCTTCAGCAGGCCGATCTCCTCGATCGGCCCCATCGAGTACTGGGTGACGATCTTGTATTGCTTCTCGCCCTTCTCGGCGGTGTTGCGGTCCTCGGCGAGCTGCAGCGGCACCACCTCGTGCAGCGGCCGATCGGCGATCACCACGGCCGCGGCGTGGATCGAGTTGTTGCGGATGATCCCCTCGAGGCCCTTGGCGACGTCGACTATCCGCTTGGCGTCGGGCTCGGCGTCGTAGGTCTTCTTCAACTCCTGCTCGGGCTGCAGGCATTCCTCGAAGGAGGGGCTGCGGCCCATGATCGGCTCCGGGATCTGCTTGGCGAGGCGGTCGCCGGTGCCGTAGTCGAAGCCGAGCACGCGGGCCGCGTCGCGGGTCGCCGCGCGCGGCGCCATCTTGCCGAAGGTGATGATCTGGGCGACCGACTCGCGGCCGTACTTGTCGCCGACGTAGCGGATCAT
>Ga0210120_1000292_pt1 | contig 11907 bp, 9 predicted proteins | sample Goodyear_PhragA__FD_184868 | JGI IMG/M metagenome (GOLD analysis project Ga0210120, IMG submission 184868) | Wetland microbial communities from San Francisco Bay, California, USA, that impact long-term carbon sequestration - Goodyear_PhragA_D2... | ecosystem: Environmental > Aquatic > Marine >... | reverse complement strand
GGTCGATTTCCCCCTCCAGCCACTTCTTGCCTTCCTTTTCTTCCTCTTCTTCGTAGCCCGACTTGGCGAAGGCTTCCGGGTAGAAGAGGACGTCGTGCGGGTTGACCAGCGAGATCACCATGAAGAAGGGCTGCTGTTTGGCCGCCGCCGAGTTGAGGTACTGCAACGCCCCTTCGGCCGCGCCCCTGCCTTCTTCTTCCATGAAACGGCCGTCGTTGTCGTAGGTGCCGCCGCCGGCCTGTTCGACATCCTGGTTGGCGCCGGCGTCCGGCGGGTCCCAGCGGTCGAAGCCGTACTTCTCGAGTTCGGCCGGCGTCGCGTCTTCCCCCTGCGCCGGCTTCGAGCAGTGCCACTTGCCCTTGTAGATGACGTTGTAGCCAGCTGCCTTCATCACCGTGGCGAGGTTCGGCATCACCGAGGGCAGCGGCATCTCCACCTGTGGGTTCTTTTTCCGGTACATGTTCTCCTCGAGCGTGTACTTGACGCCGTGCTGCGCCGGGAAGAAGCCGGTCATCAGCGTCGCGCGGGAGGGCGAGCACATGCAGGCGCTGGTGAAGGCGCGTTCGAAGCTGATCCCGTTGCGGCGCAGGCGCCGCATCCCCGGCAGGTGCTTGCGCTGCCAGTTCTTCGGGAAGTGCTGGATCGCCCGCTCCTGGTCGCTGATGAAGAGGACGATGTTCATCCCGGCGACATTGCGCTTCTCGCGCGGCGCGGCGAGCGCGCGCTCCACCCCGGTCCCCTGCGACAGCAACGCCGTCGCGGCGGCCGCCGCACCGGTCCCGATCAGCTCTTTGCGCGTGAGGCCGTTGCCCCCGCTGCCCGCGTCACTCATCTTCATCCCTTTCTGCCGCGTTGACCCCTGCCGCATGACCCTAACCCGCCACCCGGCGGCGCTGGCCGCTTCTACGACGCGAGGTCGCCGGCCAGGCGGAAGCCGAGGTTGCCGGTCGACGCGTCGGGAGCGTTGGCGCTGCGCGCGTCGACCCGGTAGCGGTTGCAGTAGGAGGCGTGGCAGAGATAGGAGCCGCCGCGCATCACCCGCGGCCCTTCGCCCTCCTCGCAGCGTGGGTCGCGGCGGGGGCTGTCGGCGTAGTAGTTGCGGTCGAAGCGGTCGGCGGTCCATTCCCAGACGTTGCCGGTCAGGTTGTGGAGCCCGTAGCCGTTCGGCGGGAAGGCGTCGACGGGAGCGGTCCCCGCGTAGCCGTCGGCGCACTCGTTGTCCTCGGGGAACGACCCCTGGAAGACGTTCATCCGGTGCTCGCCGCCCGGTTCGAGCTCTTCGCCCCAGGGGAAGCGGCAGCCGGCGAGGCCGCCGCGGGCGCTGTACTCCCACTCGGCCTCGGTCGGCAGCCGCGTCCCGCTCCAGCGGCAGAAGGCCGCCGCGTCCTCCCAGGAGACGTGCACGACGGGATGGTCGCGGCGCTCGCGCCAGTCGCTGCCGGGCCCCTCGGGGTGCGCCCAGTCGGCGCCCTCGACCAGCCGCCACCAGGGAGCGGCTGCGACCGCGCGGGCCGGCGGCAGGTCGGCGGGCAGGAAGCCGACGAAGACAAAGGAGGCGCCGAAGCGCTCCGCGTCCGTGCTGTGCCCGGTGTCCTCGGCGAAGGCGGCGAACTGCTCGTTGCTCACCGCGCAGCGCGAGATCGCGAAGGGCGAGAGCTCGACCCGGTGCGCCGGGCCCTCGCCGTCGACCGGGTAGCCGTAGTCGCCGTCGGTGCCCATCGTGAACTCGCCGCCCTCGAGCTCGACCATCTAGAGGTCGACCGAGCGGCCGACCGAGAAGCCGTCGAGCTCGAGGATCTTCTCGATCGTCGCGGCGCGCACCGGCGCGTCGGTGGTCAGCGCCATCACCGCCTGCTCGCCGCCGGGCTCGGCGCCGACGGCGGCGGAGATGATGTTCACGCCCTCCTCGCCGAAGCAGGAGCCGACGCGGCCGATCATCCCCGGGCGGTCGGCGTAGCGGAAGACGGACAGGTGGTCGGCGAACGGCAGGTAGAAGCTCTCGCCCCAGACCGAGACGAGGTAGGGCTCGTTGCGCGGGCCGACGCCGGTGCCGGCGACCTCGACCGCCTCGGGGCCGGAGCCGAGCCGCACGGTGATCAGCTCGGTGAAGTCCTCCGAGCCGCTCTCCTTGGTCTCGACCAGGTCGATGCCGCGCTCCTCGGCCATCTGCGGCGCGTTGACCAGGTTGACCGGCTCCTCGGTGTGGCCGGAGAGGATGCCGACCAGCACGGCGATCCCCAGCAGGCGGGTGTCGTGGGCGGCGACGGCGCCGCGGAACTCGACCGTGACGCCGCCGATCGAGCCGTCGCCGAGGCCCTGGGCGAGCCGGCCGAGCTTTTCGCAGAGCGGCACGAACGGGGCCAGCGCCTCCATCGCCTCCGGCCGCACGGCGGCGATGTTGACCGCATTGGTGACGACGCCGCCGTTCAGCGCCGCGATCACCTGTTCGGCGGTGACGACCCCGGCGCGGTCCTGCGCCTCCGCGGTCGAGGCGCCGAGGTGCGGCGTGACGACCACGTCGTCGCGGCCGAACAGCGGGTGCTCGGTGAACGGCTCCGAGGGGAAGACGTCGAGCGCCGCGCCGGCGAGCTTGCCCGATTCGAGCCCGGCGAGGACCGCGTCGAGGTCGACCAGCTCGCCGCGGGCGCAGTTGACGACGCGGGCGCCGTCCTTCATCGCGGCGATCGCCCCGGAGTCGATCAGGTCGATCGTGTCGGGCGTCTTCGGCACGTGCAGGGTGACGACGTCGGCGCGGCCGAGCAGCTCCTCGAGGCTCTCCGCGCCCTCGACGCCGAGCTCCCGGAAGCGATCGGCGGAGACGAACTTGTCGAAGGCGATCACGTCCATCTCGAAGGCCTGGGCGCGCTTGGCGACGAGCTGGCCGATGCGGCCGAAGCCGACGACGCCGAGCGTCTTGCCGTAGAGCTCGGTGCCCTTGAACTTGGGCCGCTCCCAGGCGCCGCCGGTGAGCGAGCCGTGCGCGCGCGGCACGTTGCGGCAGAGCGCCAGCATCAGCGCCAGCGTGTGCTCGGCGGCGGCGACCGAGTTCGATTCGGGGGCGTTGGCGACGACGATGCCGCGGCGCGTCGCCGCCGGGATGTCGACGTTGTCGACGCCGGTGCCGGCGCGGCCGATCACCTTCAGCTTCTCCGCCCGCTCGATCAGCTCCGGCGTCACCTGGGTCGCCGAGCGCACGAGCAGCGCGTCGTAAGCGCCGATCGCCTCGCCCAGCTCCGCCTCGCTCATCTCGAGGCCGAGGTCGACGTCGAAGCGCTCGCGCAGCATCTCGACCCCCGCGTCGGCGATCTTCTCGCGGACCAGGACCTTCACCGGCTGACCTCGGGCGCGTTCTCGATCGTCCAGTCGACGCAGGCGGTGAGCGCCTCGACGTCGGCCGGCTCGACCGCGGGGAACATGCCGACGCGCAGCTGGTTGCGGCCGAGCTTGCGGTAGGGCTCGACGTCGACGATGCCGTTGGCGCGCAGGGTCGCCGCGAGCGCCGCCGCGTCGACCTCGTCGCCGAAGTCGATCGTGCCGACGACCAGCGAGCGCTTCGCCGGGTCGGCGACGAAGGGGGTCGCGAAGTCGGCTGCCTCCGCCCAGCCGTAGAGGTGGCCCGAGGAGGCGCCGGTGCGCCGCACGCACCAATCGAGGCCGCCGTTGGCGAGCATCCACTCGACCTGGTCGGCGAGCAGCAGCAGGGTCGCCAGCGCGGGCGTGTTGTAGGTCTGGTTCTTGCGCGAGTTGTCGATCGCCGTCTGCAGCGAGAGGAAGGCCGGCTGCCAGCGCCCGGCGGCGCCGTCGAGCTCGGCGATCCGCTCGACCGCAGCGGGGCTGAGCGCCGCCAGCCAGAGCCCGCCGTCGGCGCCGAGCGCCTTCTGCGGGGCGAAGTAGTAGGCGTCGGCCTGGCTCGCGTCGAGCGGCAGGCCGGCGGCGCCGGAGGTCGCGTCGACCAGGACGAGGGCGTCGCCCGCCCCCTCCGGGCGCCGCACCTCGACCATCACGCCGGTCGAGGTCTCGTTCTGCGCCCAGGCGATGACGTCGGCGGCCGGGTCGGCGGCCGGCGCGGGCGCATCGCCGGGCTCGGCCTCGATCAGGATCGGGTCGGCGAGGAAGGGCGCGCCGGCCGTCACCTTGGCGAACTTGCCGGAGAACTCGCCGTAGGTGAGATGCAGGGCCCGCTCGCGCACCAGCCAGGCCGCGGCGGCGTCCCAGAAGGCCGTCGTGCCGCCGTTGCCGAGCGCGATCTCGTAGCCGTCGGGCAGGCCGAGCAGCTCGCCCAGCCCGTCGCGCACGCGGCCGACCAGGTCGCGCACCGGCGCCTGGCGGTGCGAGGTCCCCATCAGCCCGGCCTGCTCGGCGAGGCCGGCCAGCGCCTCCGGGCGGACCTTCGAGGGCCCGCAGCCGAAGCGCCCGTCGGCCGGCTTCAGCTCGGCCGGGATCTGCACTGAGGTGGTCGTGGTCATCGGCGGGCGCTCAGAACTCGGTGTCGATCCACGGCATCATCTGCCGTAGCTCGCCGCCGACCTCCTCGACTTCGTGGGCGGCGCCCTCCTCGCGCATGCGGGAGAGGTTCTCGCCGCCGGCGCGGTTCTCGGCGATCCACTCCTTGGCGAACTCGCCGGACTGGATCTCGCCGAGGATCTGCTTCATCGCCGCGCGGGACTCGTCGCCGATCACGCGCTTGCCGCGGGTCATGTCGCCGTACTCGGCGGTGTTGGAGATCGAGTAGCGCATGCCCTGGATGCCCTTCTCGTACATCAGGTCGGCGATCAGCTTGAGCTCGTGCAGGCACTCGAAGTAGGCGAGGCGCGGGTCGTAGCCCGCCTCGACCAGGGTCTCGAAGCCGGCGCGGACGAGCTCGGAGGCGCCGCCGCAGAGCACCGCCTGCTCGCCGAAGAGGTCGGTCTCGCACTCGTCCTTGAAGGTCGTCTCGATGATCGCCGCGCGGCCGCCGCCGATCCCGGAGGCATAGGCGAGGACGAGGTCGTGGGCGTTGCCGCCGGCGTCCTGGTGGACGGCCATCAGGCAGGGCACGCCGGTGCCTTCCTCGTACTGGCGGCGGACCAGATGGCCGGGGCCCTTGGGCGCGACCATGCCGACGTCGACGCCGGGCGGCGGCGCGATCTGGTCGAAGTGGATCGCGAAGCCGTGCGCGAAGAGCAGCAGGTTGCCGGGGGCGATCCCGTCGGCGATCTCGGCCTCCCAGATCTCGGCCTGCTTCTCGTCGGGCAGCAGGATCATCACGACGTCGCCGCGGCTCGCCGCTTCGGCGATGTCGAGCACCTCGAGGCCGGCCGCTTCGGCCTTCGCGCGGCTCGAGGAGTCGGGGCGCAGTCCGACGACGACGTCGACCCCGGAGTCCTTGAGGTTGAGCGCATGGGCGTGGCCCTGGGAGCCGTAGCCGAGGATGGCGACGGTCTTGCCCTCGAGCTTCGAGAGGTCGGCGTCCTTGTCGTAGAAGATGTCGTCGGTTTTCATGGCCGGTGAGGCTACCTGAGCGCCCTGCGCAGCAGCTTGCCCGAGGGGGTGCGCGGCAGAGCCGCCGCCAGCTCGACCCGCTTCGGCACCTTGAACCCGGCCAGCGACTCGGCGCAGTGGCGGCGCAGCTCGTCCGGCGTGGCGGCGGAGCCGTCGTGCAGCACGACCACTGCCGTCACCGCCTGCTGCCACTCCGGGTCCTCGCGGCCGACCACGGCCGCGTCGGCGACCTCGGGATGGCGCAGCAGCACCTGCTCGACTTCGGCCGGGACGACGTTCTCGCCGCCGGTGACGATCATGTCGTCGATCCGGTCCTCGACGTAGAGGAAGCCCTCCTCGTCGATCCGCCCGAGGTCGCCGGTGTGCAGCCAGCCGTCGGCGTCGAGCCGGCTGGGCGCGACGGTCGGCCCCTGGACGAGGATCTCGCCGTCGCGGATCCGCAGGTGCGTGGTCAGCAACGGCCGGCCGGCCGAGCCGAGCTTGCGCCGGGCGTCGCTCGGCGCAAGCGTCGTCACCTGCGAGCAGGCCTCGGTCAGGCCGTAGGTCTGGACGACGGTGGCGCCGCGCGCGATCGCCTCTTCCAGCGGCTCCTTCGGCACCGGGCCGCCGCCGATCAGGATCGCCCGCGGGCCGGAGAGGTCGGCGCCCGCCTCCAGCAGGCGGCTGAGCTGGGTGGCGACCAGCGAGAGGACCGAGATCCCGTCCTCGCGCAGCGATGCGGCGACGCGGTCGACGTCGAAGCCGTCGTGCAGCACGGCGGTGGTGCCGTAGATCACCGAGCGCATGACGATGCCGAGGCCGGAGATGTGGCTGAGCGGCAGGCAGCAGAGCCAGCGGTCGCCCGGCTCGACGCCGATGTTGAAGGCCGAGCCGACGGCGCTCCAGAGGAAGTTGCCGTAGGTCAGCTCGACCGCGTCGGGGGCGCCGGTGCTGCCGCTGGTCAGCACCCGGCAGCAGGGGGCGTCCATGTCGTGCTCGCCGAGCAGCGGCAGGTCGGCCTCGGTCTGGGTCAGCTCGCCGGGGTCGCTGAGGTCGACCGTCGGCTCCTCGGCGGCGATCACGGCGGCGCGCTCGGCTGGCGCCAGCCGCGGGCTCAGCGGCAGGAGCACGGCGCCGACCTTCATCAGCGCGTGCACGAGGACGACCTGCTCGCGCCGCGGCTGCATCGTCAGCGCCGCGACCGAGCCCCGCCGCACGCCGTGCGCCTCCAGCCTTCGCGCCACCCAGGTCGCCTCGGCCTCGAGCTCGGCGTAGGTCACCTCGGAGCCGTCCGCGATCAGCGCGGTGCGCTCGGGGCAGCTTTGGGATCTCTGGGCGAGCCAGTCGTCGAGCTTCATCGGCCGGATATCGTGCCCATCATGCCCAAACGTCACAAGCAGGCACCGTCCGACGACCTCCTCTACGCGCCGGTCGAGTGGCAGAGCGCCGGCGAGTTCGAGGACATCCGCTACGAGCTGGCCGACGGGATCGCGAAGATCTCGGTCGACCGCGAGGACGTCCTCAACGCCTTCCGGCCGCAGACGCTGATCGAGATCTCCGCCGCGATGGAGCTGGCGCGCGAGGATCCCAAGGTCGGCGTCGTCGTGCTCACCGGCGCCGGCGAGCGGGCGTTCTGCTCGGGCGGCGACCAGACCGTCCGCGGCGACACCGGCTACATCGCCGAGGGCGCCTCGATCGGCCGCTTTCACGTCACCGACCTGCAGGTGCAGATGCGGCGGCTGCCGAAGCCGGTGATCGCGATGGTCGCCGGCTACGCGATCGGCGGCGGCCACATCCTGCACGTCTGCTGCGACATGACGATCGCCGCCGACAACGCCGTCTTCGGCCAGACCGGCCCCCGGGTCGGCTCCTGGGACGGCGGCTTCGGCGCCTCGCTGCTGCGCGATCTGGTCGGGACGAAGAAGGCGAAGGAGTTCTGGCTGCTCTGCCGCCAGCACGACGCCGGGGAGGCGCTGGAGATGGGCCTGGTCAACGCCGTCGTCCCGCTCGCCGAGCTGGAGCGCGAGACGGTCGCCTGGTGCCGCGAGATGCTCGCCCTCTCCCCCTTCGCGCTGCGCCTGGTCAAGGCGAGCTTCAACGCGCACGAGGACGGCTACGCCGGGATCCAGCAGCTCGCCCACGACGCCAACCTGCTCTTCTACGGCAGCGAGGAGGCGGCCGAGGGCCGCGAGGCGTTCAAGGCGAAGCGCGAGCCGGACTTCGCCCAGTTCCCGAGGCGCGCATGAGGCTGTGGGTCATGGCGGCGCGGCCGCGCACGCTGCCGGCGGCGATCGCGCCGGTCCTCGTCGGCACCGCGATCGCGGTCGAGTCCGAGGGACACCTGCCGCGCGCCGGCGCCTTCGTCGCCGCGCTGATCGGCTCGATCTTCATCCAGATCGGGACCAACCTCGCCAACGACTACTCGGACGCCAAGCGCGGCGCCGACACCGTCGACCGGCTCGGCCCGGTGCGCGTCACCTCGGCCGGGCTGGTGACGCCGCAACGGGTGCTGACGGCGACCTGGGTCGCCTTCGGCGTCGCGGTGCTCTGCGGCATCTACCTGACGATCGTCGCCGGCCTGGTGATCCTGCTGATCGGCGTGCTCTCGATCGCCGCCGGCGTCCTCTACACCGGTGGCCCGCGGCCCTACGGCTACGCCGGCTTCGGCGAGGTCTTCGTCTTCCTCTTCTTCGGCCTGGTCGCCGTCAACGGCTCCTACTACGTGCAGGTCGAACGGCTCGACGCGCTGCCGCTTGGCCTCTCGATCGCCGTCGGCTTCCTCGCCACGGCGATCCTCGTCGTCAACAACGTGCGCGATGTCGAGACCGATCGCCGCGCGGGCAAGAACACGCTGGCGGTGCGGATGGGTCGGCGGAACGCGGTGGCGCTCTACCGGCTGCTGGTGCTCGGCGCCTACGTCGTCCTGCCGGTCGCGCTGCTGGCGAGCGAAACGAGCGCGCTGCCGCTGATCGCGCTGATCTCGCTGCCGATGGCGATCGCCCCGATGCGGACGATGAGCAACCGCACTGACGGCCCGTCGCTGAACGCTGCGCTCGCGGGCACCGGCGCGCTGCTCGGCGCCTTCAGCCTGCTGGTCACGATCGGCCTCCTGATCGCGGCGTAGGCTTAGCTCGATGCGCATCGCCTCGCTCGAGGTCGTCCCCTACGCGCTGCCGTTCAGGGAGCCGTACACGACCGCGCGCGGCAGCCTGACGCGACGGGAGATGGCGCTGCTGCGGCTGCGCGACGAGGAAGGCCTCGAGGGGCTCGGCGAAGCGGTGCCGCTGTCGCTGCGCGGCGGCGCGTCGCTGGCGCAGGTGGTCGGGGAGCTGGAAGGGCTCGGCGCGAGGGACGAGCTTGACGAGGCGACGCTACGGGCCGCGACGACCGATCTTTCTGCACCGGCACGCTGTGCCGCGCTCACCGCGCTGCTCGACCTGCGAGGGAGGCGCGCGGCAGCCGAAGGCAAGGCCTCGCAAGGCACGGCTGAGCCGGTGCGCTGCAACGCGACCCTCGTCGCCGGCGACCCCGCCTCGGTGGTCTCGGACGCCGAACGCTGGGCCGCCGAGGGGTTCTCGACCTTCAAGCTGAAGCTGGGGGCGGGCGACGACGCGGCGCAGGTTCGCGCTGTGCGCGAGGCGCTCGGCCCGCGGGCGCGGATCCGCGTCGACGCGAACGGCGCCTGGGACCTGGAGACGGCGAGGCGGGTCTTGGCGGAGATCGAGCCGTACGAGATCGAGCTCGCCGAGCAGCCCGTGGCGACCGCCGCCGAAGCGACCGAGCTCGCCGCCTCGACGCCGATCCCGCTGGCCGCCGACGAGTGCGTCGAGAGCAGGGCCGACGCCGAGCGGGCGGCGGGCGCCGGCGCCTTTGCGATGACCGGGATCAAGCTCTCGAAGGTCGGCGGTCCCGAGGAGGCGCTCGAGATCGCCGAGGTCCTGCCCGCCTACGTGACCAGCGCCCTCGACGGGCCGGTCGGGATCGCCGCTGCGCTGCAGGTCGCGCAGTCGCTGGGTGATCTCGGCCGGGTCGCAGGAGAGAGCCTCGCCCACGGCCTGGCGACCCAGCGGCTCTTCGCATCGACCGTCGCGGCGGTCGGCTGCGAGCTGCGCGGCGACCTGCTCCATCCGCCCGCGGGACCCGGCCTCGGAGTCGAGATCGACGAGGACGCGCTGCGGGCGCACCGCCTCTAGGTTTCTCCGCCATGGACCCGACCAACCGCAACACCGCGCTCGCTTCGGCCTTCGCCGAGGAGCTGGCGCGCTGCGGGATGCGTCGGGCGGTGATCTCCCCCGGGTCGCGCTCGACGCCGCTGGCGCTGGCGCTCTGGCGGCAGCCGCAGATCGAGGTCACGGTGATCGTCGACGAGCGCTCCGCGGCCTTCTTCGCCCTCGGCGCCGCGCAGGCCGGCGGCGCGCCGGTGGCGATCCTCTGCACCTCCGGCAGCGCCGCCGCCAACTACCACCCGGCGGTCTGCGAGGCGGACCGCTCGGCGGTCCCGCTGCTCGTCCTGACCGCCGACCGCCCACCGGAGCTGCGCGGGGTCGGCGCCGGGCAGGCGATCGACCAGCTGAAGCTGTACGGCTCCTCGGTGCGCTGGTTCTGCGAGGTCGGCACCCACGACGCCGACGACGACGGACTGCTCCACTTCCGGGCGACCGCCTGCCGCGCCTTCGCCGCCGCCCGCGGCGACATGCGACCCGGCCCGGTGCACCTCAACTTCCCCTTCCGCGAGCCGCTGGCGCCGCTGCCGGAAGAGGGCGCCGTCACGGCGACCGACCCGCTGGCGCTCGGGGGCCGGGGCGAGGAGCGCCCGCTGACCGTGGTGACGCCACTCGACGAGGAGCCCTCGCAGTTCCTGCTCGACGAGGTCGCGGCGCACATCGCCGAGGCGGAAATCGGCGTGATCGTCGCCGGACGCCGGCTCGACCCGGAGCTGCGCGAGCCGCTCGCCCACCTCGCCCGCGCCGCCGGCTACCCGGTCCTCGCCGAGCCGACCTCGCAGATCCGCTGCGGCCCGCACGACCGCTCGCATGTCGTCACCGCGTATGACCTGCTGCTGCGCGACGAGCGGTTCCGCGAAGCCGCCTCGCCGGACCTCGTCCTGCGCTTCGGCGAGATGCCGACGAGCAAGCCGCTGCGCTCCTGGCTGGCCGAGTCGAGGGGCGAGGAGATCGTCGTCGACCCGCTGGGCGACTGGTACGAGCCGACCCGCCGGGCGGCGGCTCTGCTGCGCGCCGAGCCGACCGAGTTGGCGGCGGGCTGGGCGGCGCGCCTCGGCGAGGACCGACCGCCGCCGGCGATGTGGCTGGTGGCCGAGCGCGCGGCGCGCGAAGCGATCGAGGTCGAGCTGGCCGAGGCGGAAGCGATCACCGAGCCGGGCCTGCAGCTGGCGCTCGGCGCGGCCTACGCGGACGGAGAGCTCGTATACACCGCGTCGAGCATGCCGATCCGCGACCAGGAGTCGTTCCTGCCGTCGACCGGCACCGACGTGACCTTCCTCTGCAACCGCGGCACGAACGGAATCGACGGCCTGATCTCCTCCGGCATCGGCGCCGCGCAGGCAACCGGCAGGCCGACGACGATCGTCGCCGGCGACCTCGGCCTGCTCCACGACGTCGGCGGACTCGCCGCCCTGCGCGAGGTCTCAACCCCTGTCCGCATCGTCGTGATCGACAACGACGGCGGCGGCATCTTCCACTTCCTCCCCCAGCAGCAGGCGCTCGACGACGGCGAGTTCGAGGCCCTGCTCGGCACCCCCCGCGGCCTCGACGCCGCCAAGGTCGCCGCCCTCTTCGACCTCCCCCACTGCCGGCTCGATTCGCTGGGGGATCTGCCGGGCGCCCTCGCCGAGGGCACGGGGCTGATCGAGGTCAGGACCGACCGCACGACCAATACCGCCCTGCACCGGCGGACCGCCGAGCGCGTCGGAGCCCTACTCGGCGAGCAGCGGTAGCAGCGCCTGCAGCTTGACCTCGGTCTCCTCGAGCTCGGCGGCGGGGTCGGAGCCGGCCACGACGCCGACGCCGGCGAAGACGCGGAGCAGGGCGCTGCGCAGGGCGACGCAGAACTCGCCGTCCTCGGTCGCGTCCATCCAGCCGACCGGGGCCGCGTACCAGCCGCGGTCCATGCGCTCGAGGTCGTCGATCGCCGCGGCGGCGCCGGGCCAGGGCTCGCCGCCGACCGCGGGGGTCGGGTGGAGGATTCCGGCCAGCTCGACCGCCGAGCGCGGTTCGGCGAGCTGGGCGATCACCGGCGTCGCGAGGTGCTGGATGTTGGCGACCTTGACCACCTCCGGCTCCTCGGCCGTCTGCACCCAGACCGCGTACGGGCGCAGCTTGCGGACGATCCGCTCGGCGACGATCCGTTGCTCGCGCCGGTTCTTGTCGCTGCGCAGGAGCTGCTCCCCGAGGTGGTCGTCGACGGCGGGGTCGGAGCTGCGGCGGG
>Ga0210120_1000291_pt1 | contig 11917 bp, 9 predicted proteins | sample Goodyear_PhragA__FD_184868 | JGI IMG/M metagenome (GOLD analysis project Ga0210120, IMG submission 184868) | Wetland microbial communities from San Francisco Bay, California, USA, that impact long-term carbon sequestration - Goodyear_PhragA_D2... | ecosystem: Environmental > Aquatic > Marine >... | reverse complement strand
GGTCTGGCGGGCGGCCGCGTCCGGACTCCCCACGCGGACGGACAGCGATTTCACGTCGGTCTCCGGCCGCGCAGTGGAGCCGGTGTATACGCCGCTGGACCTGCAGCCGGGCCTGCACGAGGCCGCCGGGATGCCGGGCGAGTATCCGTTTACCCGCGGGATCCATCCGACCATGTACCGTGGCCGGCTCTGGACGATGCGCCAGTTCGCCGGCTTCGGCACCGCCGACGACACCAACGAGCGGTACAAGTTCCTGCTGGAGCGGGGACAGACCGGCCTCTCGGTCGCGTTCGATTTTCCGACCCTGATGGGCTATGACGCCGACCATCCGCGGTCGGAGGGCGAGGTGGGCAAGTGCGGCGTCGCCATCTCGAGCCTGGCCGACATGGAGACGTTGTTCGACGGGATTCCGCTGGACCGGGTCTCGACCTCGATGACGATCAATGGCCCGGCCGCGATGCTGTTCTGCTTCTACGTCGCCGCCGCCGAGCGCCAGGGCGTGCCGATCGCGCAGCTCCAGGGCACGATTCAGAACGACATTCTCAAGGAATACATGGCGCAGCACGCCTGGATCTTCCCGGCGGAGCCCGCGCTCAAGATCATCGTCGACCTGTTCGAGTGGGCGGCGGAGCACACGCCCAAGTGGAACACGATCTCCATCTCGGGCTATCACATCCGCGAGGCCGGGTCCACCGCCGCGCAGGAGCTCGCGTTCACCCTGGCCAACGGGTTCTGCTACGTGGAGCACGGGCTGGCCCGCGGACTCGCCGTCGACGCGTTCGCACCCCGGCTGTCGTTCTTCTGGGATATCCACAACGATTTCTTCGAGGAGATCGCCAAGCTTCGCGCCGCGCGCCGCATCTGGGCCCGGCACATGCGCCAGCGCTACGGCGCGCGCGACGCGCGGAGCTGGCGGATGCGCTTCCACTGCCAGACCGCCGGCGTGACGCTCACGGCGCAGCAGCCGCACAACAACGTGGTGCGGGTGTCGTACCAGGCGCTCGCGGCGGTGCTCGGCGGCACCCAGTCGCTCCACACCAACGCACTCGACGAGACCCTCGCGCTGCCCACCGAGGAGTCGGTCCGCATCGCGCTCCGGACCCAGCAGATCCTGGCGTACGAAACCGGGGTGCCGAACGTGGCCGATCCGCTGGGCGGGTCGTACTACGTCGAGGCGCTCACCGACGGGCTGGAGCGGGAGGCGGAGGGCCTGTTCGCCGAGATCGAGGCCCAGGGCGGCGTGGTCCGGGCGATCGAGTCCGGCTGGTTCCAGCGGCAGATCGCTGCCAGCTCGATGCGGTTCCAGGCCGAAGTGGAACGGGGAGTCAGGACCGTTGTCGGGTTGAACGATTTCGTGGAGGAGGCGGAGGCGCCGGTCGAGATCCTCAAGGTAGGGGACGCGGCCGAGCAGATCCAGCGCGTGCGGCTGGCCCGCGTGCGGGCGGAGCGGGACTCGGCGCTGGTCGAGTCGCGCCTCGGGGAGCTGCGGCGCGCCGCCGCCGAAGACCGAAACATCATTCCAGCCATGCTCGACTGCGCGCGTGCCTACTGCACGCTGTACGAGATCCGGCATGTGCTCGAGGACATCTATGGCAGTTATCGGGAGCCGATCTTCTATTGACGGCAGACGGACGGCGGGGCGGACGACGGCACGGCCGTCGGGCAACGGACGCGGGCGGGCGCGCGAGCTGGTACCGGAGGTGGCCGAGCGGCTGGCGCGGCTCGCCGCGGTGCGCCCGGGCGCGCACCGGGTGGTCAGCTGCTACCTGAAGCTCGAGCCGCGGGACCGGAGCCGTGGGAAGTACCTCATCAAGGTCAAGAATCGCGTGCGGGAGGTGACCCAGGCGCTGCCGAGACTCGGGCTGCCGCGGGGCGTGCAGGACGCGATCGTCCGGGACCTCGAGCGGATCCAGCAGTTTCTCCGGGCGCCCGCGAATCTGCCGTCGTCGCAGGGTATCGCGCTGTTCGCCTGCGAGGCCATCGGCCTGTTCGAGGCGCTGCCCCTGCCGATGGTCTACCGCTCGCGTCTGGCCGTGGACGCGACGCCGCTCATCCGCGAGCTCGCGTCGGTCGAGGACGAGTTCGGTCGGCTGCTCACGGTGGTGCTGGACCGGATGGGTGCCCGGTTCTTCGAGGTGACGGCCTACGACACCCGGGAACTGTCGGGCCTCCGGGCCGACAGCACGCGGGGCGGGCGGTTCCACGGCGACCAGAGCGGCCCGGGCTGGGGCGAGCACACTTACCACAACCGGATCCGCACCGAGAAACAGCGCCACTACGAGGCCATCGCGCGCGAGCTGTTCACGCTGGACCGCCGGCAGCCGGCGCACGGCATCGTGATCGCGGGGACGGGAACAGACGCCGGCGCCGTGGAGCCGTTCCTGCACAATTATCTGGTGGAGCGCGTCATCGGCACCGCCCGGCTGAATCCCAAGGAGGCGACGCCCCCGGCCGTCCACGCCGCCACGCTCGCCGTCCGCGAGGCGTGGGAGCGCGAGGAGGAGCGGACCCAGGTGGGCGAAATGCTCGAAGGCCTGGGCAGCGGGTGGAGCCTGAACGGGATGGATCCTACGCTCCACGCACTCTCGCGCGGGCAGGTGCGCACCCTCCTCGTCCACGCCGACGCCAGCGAGCCCGGCTTCCGCTGCGAGTCCGGCCGCCTGGCCCGCACCGAGCGCGAGTGCCGGGGCGAGGGCGAGCCGGTCCCGGTGCTCGACGTCGTCGACGACGCGATCGAAGAGGCGCTCCGGCAGGGGGTCGACCTCAACGTGGTGTACGAGCCCGAGGCGCGCGAATCGGTGGACGGGCTGGCGGCGCTGCTCCGATTCCGCTGAGCCCGTGATCGTCGAGCACGGCGTGCCGCTCCGCGCGGTCCTGTTCGATGCCGGAAACACGCTTCTCTTTCTCGATCACGCGCGCATGGCCGCGGCGGTCGGAGCGGCGCTGGGCATGCCGCTCACCGGCGCGGTGCTGGCGGCGGGCGGCGCCGCCGCGTGCCGCGCCATGGAAGGGCCGCGGGTCGACGATCGCGCGCGTGCCACGGCCTACCTGGAGGCACTCTTCCTCGAGGCGGGCGTGCCCGCCGAACGGTTGCCCGAGGTGAGGGACTGCCTGGCACGGCTGCACCTGGAGCGGCATCTCTGGAGCGGCACCGCGGGCGATACGCACGACGCCCTCGAGCGCCTCCGGGACGCCGGCCTCAAGCTCGGGGTGGTGTCGAACAGCGACGGCCGGGTCGCGGAGGCACTCGAGGCCGCGGGTCTCCGGGGATACTTCGATGTGGTGGTGGATTCGGCCCTGATCGGCGTCGAGAAGCCCGACCCCGCTATCTTCCGGGCCGCGCTCGACGTGCTCGACGTGCCGCCGGCCGAGGCGCTGTACCTGGGCGACCTGTTCGACGTGGACGTCCTCGGGGCGAACGCCGCCGGCATTCCGGCGGTGCTGCTCGTGCCGCCCGGCGCCCCGCGGCCGGCGGGATGTGCCGCCGTCGACTCGCTCCGGGAGCTCGCCGACGACCTGCTCAAGGAGAGGCTCGCCTCATGACGGCTGCACCCTCGTTCGGCTCCGGAGCCTCGCGGCCGCTGCCCCGCCCGATCCGGGTGCTCGTCGCCAAGCCAGGGCTCGACGGCCACGACCGGGGCGCCAAGGTCGTCGCCGCAGCGCTGCGCGATGCGGGGATGGAGGTCGTCTATACCGGGCTGCACCAGACGCCCGAGATGATCGCGACCGCGGCGGTCCAGGAGGATGTCGACGTGGTCGGGCTCTCGATCCTCTCGGGCGCCCACATGACCCTCTTCCCCCGGGTCCGCCAGCTGCTCGACACCATGGGGCGCCCCGACGTGCTGGTGACCGGCGGCGGCATCATCCCCGCCGAGGACATGGACGCGCTTCGTGCGCGGGGCATCGGGCAGCTGTTCGGCCCGGGGACGCCCACCTCCGATCTCATTACCTACATCACCTCGTGGGCGTCCGAACACCTGGAGCGGTAAGCCGCCTCCGGGCGCTCACCGACGAATACCGGCAGCTCGCCGAGCGCCTGCGCGCGGGGGGCGGCGCGGCGCGCGTCGCCAAGATGCACCAGCAGGGGAAGCTGGCGCCCCGGGAGCGGGTGGCGAAGCTGCTCGATGCGGACACACCCTGGCTCGAGCTCGGCTTGCTCGTGGCCTACGATCAGTACGACGGGCAGGCGCCCGGTGCCGGCGTCATCACCGGCGTCGGCGTGGTCGAGGGCCGCGAGGTGGTAGTGGTTGCGAACGACGCCACGGTGAAGGCGGGCTCCTGGTGGCCCGAGACCATCCGCAAGATCCTCCGTGCGCAGGAAGTCGCGATGCGCCAGCGGATCCCGATCATCTATCTGGTCGACAGCGCGGGCGTGAACCTGCCGTATCAGGGCGGAGTCTTCCCCGGTCAGTACGGCGCCGCCCGCATCTTCTACTACAACTCGATCATGCGCCGGTACCTCCACGTCCCGCAGATCAGCGCCGTGATGGGGAGCTGCATCGCCGGCGGCGCGTACCTGCCGGCGCTGTCCGACGTGATCTTCATGGTCGAGGGTACCAGCTTCATGGGCCTCGGCGGCCCCAACCTCGTGAAGGGCGCGACCGGACAGACGATCGACGCCGAGACCCTCGGCGGCGCCGTCACCCACACCGACGTGAGCGCCGTCGCGCACTACCGTGCCGCCAACGACGCGGAGTGCCTGGTCCGGATCCGGGCCTACGTCGCGCGGCTCCCGCGGCTCGACGGCATCCGCCATCAGGTGCGGCCGCCGATGCCGCCGGCCCGGCCGCCGGAGGCGCTGTACGACCTCTTGCCGCAGGACCACCGGCTCTCGTACGACATGCGACACGTGCTGGACGCGCTGCTCGACGGCGGCGCCCTCGACGAGTTCCAGCCCGGCGTGGCGCGCGAGATGCTCTGCGGGCACGCGCACATCGAGGGGTGGCCGGTGGCGGTGATCGCCAACCAGCGCGGCATCATCAAGGGCCGACCCGACGAGCGGCCGCGGTTCGGCGGCATCGTCTACACCGGCAGCGCCGAGAAGGTGGCCTATTTCATCGAAACCGCCGGCCGCGAGCGCCTGCCGATCCTGTTCGTGCAGGACGTGAGCGGATTCATGGTCGGCCCCGAGGCCGAGCAGAGCGGCATCATCCGCGCCGGCGCCCGCTTCGTCGAGGCGATGGCCACCGCCGCCGTGCCCAAGATCGTGCTCACGGTCAACCACGCCTCCGGCGCCGGCTACTATGCCATGGCGGGCCAGGGCTTCGATCCCGACTTCATCCTGTCCTGGCCGACGGGCCGCATGGGCGTGATGGAGGGCGAGGCTGCGGTCATGGCCGTGCATGGGACCGAGCTCGACCGGGCGCAGCGCGAGCGGCGCGAGCTCACCGCCGAGGTGCAGGCGTCCGTGGCCTCGATGCGCGCCGATTACGAGGCCCAGCTCGACGCGCGCTACGCGGCCGCGCGCGGGCAGGTGGATGCCATCGTCACTCCCGAAGAGACGCGCGACCAGCTCGCCTTCACGCTCCGGATCGCCGCCAACTACGCCGGGCCGCATCTCGGCCCCTTCGTGCTCCCGCCGCTCGACGCGGCCACCTCTCGCTAGGACCCGCATGCGTCCGTCGCTGCTCACCGCTCTGATCGCCCCCGCCCTCGCCGCCGCCCTCGCCTGTGCTTCCGGCCGGCCGGCGGCATCGGGCCCCGCACCGACCCCAAAGGGGGACCGCGCCGGCGTGGCGCCCTCGGGCGTGACCTCACCGGACACTGGCGGTGCGGGTGTGGCGCCACCGGAGGCGGCGCGAGCGGGCACGGCACCGGCGACGTCCCCCAGCGCCCCGGCGGGAACCTCTCCGGCCACGCCGTCCGCCGACTCGGTGCGCCGCGTGGCGCCGCCGGAGGTGGCGCATGCCCACGGCTGGATGCCACTCTCGAGTACCGGCGTGGATCGGTTCCTGCGCGCCCAGCCTGAGGCCGACGGCCGCGGCGTGCTGATCGGGATTCTGGACACCGGCATCGACCCTGGCGTGCCCGGACTGCTCACCACCTCCACCGGCGGCCCGAAGATCCTCGACCTGCGCGACTTCTCCGGCGAAGGCGCGGTGCCGCTCGCGCGGGTGACGCCGGCGGGTGACTCGGTCGAGGTCGCCGGCCGGCGGCTCGGCGGGTTCGGGCGGGTGATGGCGCTCAGTACCGCCGGGCCATACTACGCCGGCACCATCGCCGAGCTGCCGCTCGGCCCGCCGCCGGCGGCCGATCTCAACGGCAACGGGGCCGTGCGCGACACGCTGCCGATCGTCGTGGTGCGTGCCACCGACGGCTGGGTGCTCCTGGCCGACACCGACGGCGACGGCTCGCTCGCGGGCGAGCGGCCGATCCACGACTACCTCGCGGGCCGAGAGAGCTTCGGCTGGGCCCCCAGGGGCGGCCACCCCCGCGTGAACGTCGCGGCCAACTTCGGCGCCGACCCCGCCATGCCGGAGCTCGATCTCTTCTTCGACACGGGCGGACATGGGACGCACGTCTCCGGGATCGCCGCGGGTCACGAGCTGTACGGCGTGCCGGGCTTCGATGGCGTGGCGCCCGGGGCGCAGCTGCTCGGCCTCAAGATCGCAAACAGCGCGCAGGGCGGCATCTCGACCACCGGCAGCATGCTCCGCGCAATGGACTACGCCATCACCCTCGCCGGAGCACGGCACCTTCCGCTGGTGCTCAACATGAGCTTCGGGGTGGGCAACGAGCTCGAGGGCAAGGCGCGGATCGACGGCATCGTCGATTCGGTGCTCGCCGCCCATCCGGACGTGGTGCTCGCGATCAGCGCCGGCAACGACGGCCCGGGGCTCTCGACGATCGGCTTCCCGGGCAGCGCGAGCCGCGCCATCAGCGTGGGGGCCACGCTTCCATCGAGTTTCCTGCCCCCGGGCCCGAACGGCGCGCCCTCGCCGGACCTGCTGGCGTATTTCAGCTCGCGCGGCGGCGAGGTCGCGCGACCGGATATTGTGACCCCGGGCGTGGCCTACAGCACGGTGCCGCTCTGGAACGCCGGGGACGAGGTCGAACAGGGCACCAGCATGGCGGCGCCGCATGCCGCCGGCCTCGCGGCGCTGCTCGAGTCGGCCGCCAGCCGGGCGCGGCGCCCCGTCACCGCACGCGATGTGCGGCAGGCGCTGATGGTGACGGCCCAGCCCACCCCGGGTGCCACCGTCGTCGACGAGGGCAGCGGGCTGGCCGACGTCGACCGGGCCTGGCGCTGGCTCTCGTCGGCGCCCACCGTGGCCGAGGTGGACGTCCGAGCGGTGGGACCGGGCGACGCCACTGCCGCGGTGCTCCGCGGAGTGGGCAGCTTGCCCGACACCGTGCAGAGCTTCGAGCTGGTCCGGTCCGCCAGCGCCACCCCGGCGACGTATGCGCTCCGAAGCGACGCGCCCTGGCTCACCGGCCCGGCCTCGGTGACGCTCAAGGGGACGCGTACGACCCTTCAGCTCAAGGTCGGCCGAAAGGTCATCGCCCCCCCGGGTGTCGCGGTCGGGACGATCACGGCGTGGGGCACCGACACGCTCACCGGTCCCGCCTTCCGCCTGGTCGTCACGGTGGTCGCCGCGGCGCCGGTGGCCTCCGGCACCCAGACGCTCCGCGACAAGGCCGCGCTGCCCGGCGGCGGCACGCTCCGCACCTTCTTCCAGGCCGACAGCGCCCGCCCGTTCGCGCTGGTCGTCGAGACCAACGGCCGCGCCGAGCGCGCGCTGTCGTTCCTGCACGAGCCGGACGGCATGCCGTTCCGCGACGAGGGCGCCCGGTCGGCGGGCTTCGGTCCGCAGAGCGCGGAGTACGAGGTCGACTCGCGCGACGTCCTGCCGGGGGCATACGAGTCGGTCGTCGTGGCGCCGCCGGGGGAGGCACTGAGCGCCACGGTGTCGGTGAGCCAGTCGCCGCTGGCGCTCAAGGCCGAGCGGCAGGGGGAATCGGTACACGCGAGCTTCACCAATCTCACCGGCGCGCCGGTCGAGGCGCTGGTCGGGATGCACCTGGGCGGCGCGGCCCGGCTCGAGACGGTGACCGCTCGGGGCTCGGCCGCGCAGAAGATTCCCTTCGTCGTGCCCAGCTGGTCCCGCGGCGTCGTGATCGACATCGCGATGGACCGCGCGCAGTGGGGCCGGTTCACCGACTTCGGCGTGACGCTGTTCGATTCGCTCGGCCAGCAGCTCGGCAAGCAGCCGCTCAACTACGACTTCGGCCGCCTGCAGGTGGAGCTGCCCGAAGGCCATGGCGACGTACCGGTGACGCTGGGGCTCTTCCCCGGCTTCGCCGACCCCGCCGGCGATCAGCGATGGAGCCTCCGCGCCTCGATCCGGATCTACGCCGACACGTCCGTCGTGCTGGCGCGAGCCGATACCGGTTCCCGGCGCATCGCGCCGCACGCCACGGCCACTGCCGACTTCGCCCTGCCGGCCTCGCCCTGGCCGCTCGGCCCCAAGTTCGTCCCGCTCGGGCTCCTGGTGGCACGCGCGGAGGACCGGAGCTGGACCCGGGAGATCGAGCTCTCCCCCGCGGGCCCGGCCCTCGTCCCATGACGACGCGCGACGGGCGGACCGTCCGCATCGCCGCGGGACAGGGGTTCTGGGGCGACTGGCTCGAAGCGCCGGTGCGCCAGGCGCGCGACGGCCCGATCGACTACCTGATGATGGACTACCTCGCCGAAGTGACGATGTCCATCATGCAGAAGCAGAAGTCGCGCGATCCGTCGGCCGGCTACGCGCGCGACTTCGTGCCGCTCATGGAGCGGATCCTGCCCGACCTTGTCGAGCGCGGGATCCGCGTCACCTCTAATGCGGGCGGAGTCAACCCCCGCGGCTGCGCCGAGGCGGTGCTGGCGGTCGCGCGCCGGCTGGGGCTTCCGCGAAAGCTCCGGGTCGGGCTGGTCTCGGGCGACGACATCCTCGGCCGGCTCGACGAGCTGATCGGACGCGGGCACCCGTTGAGCGACATGGAAACCGGCCGCCCGCTCGCCGACATCCGCGATCGGGTACTCAGCGCCAATGCCTACCTGGGCATGGCGCCGATCGTCGAGGCGCTCAAGGGCGGGGCGGACGTCGTCGTCACGGGACGAGTCACCGACACCGGGCTCACGCTGGGCCCCATCTTCCACGAATTCGGCTGGTCGCCGGACGACTGGGACAAGGTGGCCGCGGGGACGGTGGCGGGGCACATCATCGAATGCGGCGCACAGGCCTCGGGCGGCAACCTGCTCAAGGGCTGGCGCGGCGTGAAGGGCCTCGCCAACCCGGGGTTTCCCATCGCCGAGGCGTCGCCGGACGGCTCGTTCGTCATCACCAAGCATCCGGGGACGGGCGGCGTCGTTTCCGTTGCGTCGGTCACGGAACAGCTGGTGTACGAGATGGGCGACCCGCGGAGCTACATCACGCCCGACGGCGTCGCCGACTTCACGACCATTCGGCTCCGGCCCGCCGGGCGGAACCGGGTGCGGGTGAGCGGCATTCGTGGCGGGCCGCGCACCGCCATGCTCAAGGTTTCCATCGCCTACTTCTGGGGGTACAAGGCGGTCGGCACGCTGGTCTATGCGTGGCCGGAGGCCTACGACAAGGCCAAGGCGGCCGACCGCGTCCTCCGCCAGCGCCTCACCGACCTCGGCCTGGCGTTCGACCAGATCCTCACCGAGTTCGTCGGTGTCGACGCTACGCACGGCCGCTTGAGTGGGCCGCCGCATCCCGATCTGCCCGAGGTGCAGCTCCGGGTGGGCGTGCGTGCGCGGGAGAAGGCGCCGGTCGACCGGTTCACCCGCGAGATCGCGCCGCTGGTCCTCACCGGGCCGCCGAGCGTGACGGGCTTCGCCGGAGGCCGCCCGGCAGTCGAGGAGGTCGTGGCCTACTGGCCGGCGCTCATCGACCGCCGCGAGATCGAGCCGCACGTCCGGGTCGCCATCCTGGAGGCATGACCGTGGCCAAGTCCGCCGTTCGTCCGCTCCAGCTTCGCTACCTGGCCCATGCCCGCTCGGGCGACAAGGGCAACACCGCCAACGTCGGCCTGATCGCGCTCGAGCCCGAGCTCTACCCCATCCTGGTACGCGAGGTGACGGTCTCGCGGGTGGCCCGCCATTTCAAGGGCATGGTGAACGGCGTCGATCGGTTCGAGCTGCCCAATCTGCACGCGCTCAACTTCCTGCTGCACGAGGCGCTCGACGGAGGCGGCACGATCTCGCTCAAGACCGACGCCCAGGGCAAGGTCTATTCGACCGCGCTGCTCCGGATGGAGATCCCGGTGCCGGCGGCCCTCGCCCGCCGGCTGGTCCGGGCGTGACCGAGGGCACCGTCCCACTCCGGTCGATGCTGGCGGACGGGGTCCTCACCCTCACGCTCGACCGGCCGGACAAGCGCAACGCGCTCAGCGTGGCGATGGTGGAGGCACTGCACGCCGCACTGGACCGGGCCGACCTCGATGCGGACGTGCGAGTCGTCATGCTGCGCGGAGCGGGCAAGGACTTCTGCGCCGGCGCCGACCTCGACGAACTGCTCGCTTCAGCCGGCCTGACCCTGGCGGAGAACGAGGCGACGGCGCTCAGGCTGGGCGCCCTGTTCGGGCGGATGCGGACGCTGCCCAAACCGGTCCTCGCGGTGGTACACGGCCGTGCGCTCGCGGGCGGAGCCGGACTGGTCACCGCCTGCGACATTGCGGTCGCAGGGGCGGGCGCGCAGCTGGGCTACCCCGAGATCCTGCGCGGATTCGTGCCCGCGATGGTCATGACCCTGCTGCGCCGCGCGGCGGGCGAGAAGACCGCACTGGACCTCGTCCTCACCGGGCGCCTGCTCGGCGCCGAGGAGGCACGCGTCGCCGGCCTGGTCTCCCGCGTCGTGCCGGACGCCGAGCTCGAACGGCAGGCGGCGACGCTCGCCAACGCGCTCGCCGCCGCCAGCCCCTCAGCCATCGCCCTCACCAAGCAGCTCTTCTACCAGTTGGACGGCCGGTCGGTGGACGAGGGCGTGGCGCTCGGCGCGCGGATCAACGCGCTCGCCCGGCAGACGCCCGACTTCCGGGCGGCCATCACCCAGTTCCTCGAGCGCTGAGAACAGGTGTGGGCCGGCACGTGGTCACCTACTTGCGGCTCGGCCTGGCCCTGGGAGGGTTCGCGGTGGCGCTGCTCGCCGTGGCGTTCGAAGACAAACGGCTCGGGTGGGGTGCGATCGCGTTGCTCGCGGGCTCGCTCCTGGTGCGAGTGATCGAGCGGCGGGCACGTTCGAAGGGGGCCTCGCCGGAGGACGGCAACGCCCCGGAGGAGTGAGCCCGCGCGGCGTCCGCCACGGCCGCTGCCCCGGCTGTGACGCGCCTCACATGGCTCGGTCCACATCCCAGCTAGTTTGGCCACGGCCCGTCGCCTTGACGGGCAAACAAGCGGTCATCGGTCCGATGCACCGCTTCACGGGAATCAGACCGAAGGAGGACCGGTATGTGGGTACCGAAGGCCGTGGCGGCGGTGGCCCTTGGGATGCTCGTGAGTACGTCGGTCCTGCACGCTCAAGGCGCGGAATTCTCGCTTGGGGGCGGGCTAGACTTCCCGCTCGGCGATTTTGACGATCGTGCCAAAATGGGGTTCCACGGACTCGCGGGAGTGTCGGTGTTTCCGGCCAGCTGGCCCGTCGGGATCCAGGTCGACGGCAACTACGCTCAATTCAAAGACGATTCGCCGGCCGACATCAAGAATCGGTTCATCTTTGGGACAGCCAACCTGGTCTATAAGTTCAAGACCTCCGAAGAGACAAGGTTCCAACCGTACCTCATAGGCGGTGGCGGCGTTTACAATTTCAAGCAAACGGGTGACGATGCCATCACCGACGAGTCCTTTACGAAGTTCGGTATCAACGCGGGAGCCGGCTTCGACTTCAAGGCAGGTAGTGCGGCACTGTTTGTC
>Ga0210120_1000289_pt1 | contig 11941 bp, 9 predicted proteins | sample Goodyear_PhragA__FD_184868 | JGI IMG/M metagenome (GOLD analysis project Ga0210120, IMG submission 184868) | Wetland microbial communities from San Francisco Bay, California, USA, that impact long-term carbon sequestration - Goodyear_PhragA_D2... | ecosystem: Environmental > Aquatic > Marine >... | reverse complement strand
CCAGGTATCCGCCAAACGAAAAAGATCGAGCATCAGTTTCCGTCGCAGCCGGAAGTGATTCTGACGGTATCGTCGCGGGATATTTCTTCGTCGCGATACCTGAGTCGAATTCAAAGACTCACGCAGCGCGTGCGCGCGATCGGCGGGGTGAGTGCAGTGAAGAGTCTGGCCGAAGGCCCGAAAAGTCTTGAAGATGCGTTGAAAAGCCCGTTCTGGAGCCGGTTGCTGATCGCGCCTGACCGGAAGGCCAGCAACGTCATCATTTTCATGAAGGACAGGCACACGGAAAGGCCTATCCGGAAGCTCGAGCAGATCGTGCATGAGCTGGACGCGCGCGATTTTCGGATTCACATCGCCGGTCCGCCTTATGTGGTGGAAATGCTCCGGCGCAATTTGGAACACGATTTTCGCTACTTCACTCTGACGGCGATCGTTTTATTTGGCCTGACGATGGCGGTGTTGTTCCGGTCGGTCCGCTTGTTCGTGGGAATGCTTTGCACCTGCGTAAGCGCGGTTTTGTTGACCTTGCTTATTCAATCGCTGCTTGGCCACAAGATCGGGATTCTAACCGTCAACCTTGGCACGGTCGTCTTTATCGTGGCGTTGTCGCACCTGATTTACATGACATTCAACTGGCAGACGCTGGCCGAGCGCTCGCATCGTCTGGGCAAAAAATCACCGGATCTCGCCACAGACGCGCGGCGAATGACTTTTTCGCCGTCCTTCTGGTCGATGATCTGCGCCTCGTTAGGCTTCGCGAGCTTGCTGCTCGTGCAGGCGAAGCCGTTGCGCGAGTTGGGATTTGGCGGCGTGCTCGGGACTGTAGTCGCGTTCGCTTGCGCGTATTTGATGTATCCGGCGTTTCTGCGCTGGGCCGTGCCACGTGAAAGTAAAATCGTGGAAGCGGAACCTACGCACGCCTTTTTTTCGCGCCGTTTTGCGCTGTTGTCGTTAGGCGTCATTTTTCTGGGCATCGGGTTGGGATTCGGCCTGACACGCGTAAACACCGATCCGAGCCTGCTCGACTATTTCAAGCCCGGCACGGAGCTCCGCGATGGACTGGAATTTGTAGATCGCACCGGTGGCTCCAACCCGCTCACACTGGTTGTGTCCGCGTCAAACGGAGCTCCCCTGAATACGGACGCGGCATACCAGAAAATGTGGAGGCTGCATGGCGCACTGGAGCATGAGAAAGATGTCGGCACCGTGATTTCGTTGCCGACGCTTCTGGCCGAAGGCGACCGGGTCCCATTTTCGTTTTTTATCAGTTACGAAAAAATGATGGAGATCATGTCGCAGCCAAAGTATGCGCGAATCTCGAAAAGTTTTGTAACCGACGACCGAAGAGAAACGGTGTTCATGCTCCGGATGATCGAGGCACATCGTACAAAATACCGTGTCGATGTTGTGAACGATCTTCGCCACCTCTGTCGCAAGTACGGATTCAAGGTCAAACTTGTCGGCGGCATTTATTACCTGCAAGGGCGTCTGGCGAAGCTGGTCGCCGAGAGCCTCGTGACCGGCTTATTCTGGCTAAATTTGTTATTCGTTGTGATCGCGTGGATCGTCGCGCGGTCGGTGCGCGGCGCGCTGGCGATGATTGCGAGCCTATTGCTTGTGCCACTGTCGATGTTGGGCGGAATCGGCTGGTTTCATGTGCCTGTGGACGTTATCTCTGCGCCGGCGACAAACGTCTGCATTGGCATCGCGATTGATTCGATGATTCATCTCATCTTTGGCGTACGCCGCGCGCAACGGGACGGAAAGAAAGGCTGGGCTGCGTGGGTCGCCGGCCGCCAAGAACAATGGCGCGGGATCGTTTATTCTGATCTGATCTTCGCCGCCGGTTTTTCTATCTTCGCGCTGTCAGCTTTTCCGCCTACGCAGCGTTTCGGACTGGTGATTCTGTTCGGATTGGTCATCGACATTTTGGCAAACCTGTTCGTTCTGCCGCTGCTTGGGGGAGCGGAATTGAAAAAGCGCCATTGAGGATGCGGCTGCGATGCAATAACTTGAAGGCCCATGCAGGCCACGTTTTACCAATCGGAAACTGAACATCCGCATCCGGGCCGGGCACGGGCGATCATCAAGGCGCATCCGGAAGTTCGGCGGTTGATGGTCCGCAATCCGTGGACTGCGCTGATCGCGATCTCGATTGTGACCGTCGAAACTGCGATCGCGTTTGGAATGGGCCAGTTGGGCTTTGGCTATTGGTGGTTGAGTCTGCTTATTGCTTTTTGCATTGGTGCGTTCGCCAATCACGCCAACTACGTGATCATTCACGATGCGACGCACAACTTGATTTTCCGGAACAAAAGCTGGAACAAAATGGTGGCCATCATTGCTGATCTTCCGAACCTCGCTCCCGGCGCGATGGGCTTTCGAGTCTATCATCTGCAGCACCATTCTCACCAGGGGGACTACGAATGGGACGCGGACCTGGCGAACCATTGGGAAGCGCGCATGGTTGGCAACAAATGGTATCGGAAAGCGATCTGGTTGATGCTGTTTCCGTTTTTTCAGGTGACGCGCCCGCCACGGCTGAAAGCGATCACGATGTGGGACCGCTGGTTTTCCATTAACCTGGTGTGCGCCGTCGCTTACGATGTGGCGATTGTTTATTTTTGTGGTTGGGCCGGGTTTCTCTATCTAGTGTTCGCGTTTTTCTTTTCCCTTGGATTGCATCCGGTAGGCGCTCGCTGGGTGCAGGAGCATTACACTTACGATTTTGACCAGGAGACGTTCAGTTATTATGGACCAATCAATTGGGTGGCGCTGAACATGGGTTATCACAACGAGCACCACGATTTGCCGTCCATCCCATGGAACAATCTGCCGAAGTTGCGCGCGATGGCGCCGGAGTTTTATAACAATCTGAAGTATCACTCGTCATGGAGCCGGCTGCTCTTCCAGTTCATCTTTGACGAGCGGTACAGCCTCTACTCGCGCGTGGAGCGGATGAAAGAGAAGGACGAGCCCCGGACGCCGTCACAGATTGGCAGCCACGAGTGGGGCAATCTTGATCTGAGCGCCCGGCCAATTAGGTTTTAGTCATGGTAGAGAGCCTGGACCACAGAAAGGCGTCCTCCAAACCGCGCTTGTACGTTACGACTAAAAACGAAACGGCGCGGATGTTCGAGAGCGATTTCGTGGAATTCTTTTCCCGCGTGCATCCGGTAACGCCGTTGATTCTGTACCTCCCGGTAGTCGGCTACATGCTCTACGTGGCGCTTTGGAAGCAAGAATTGTCCGTATTTGTCGTGGCGGGATTTTTCCTCCTCGGCATGCTTCTGTGGACGCTCCTCGAATATTTGATCCACCGATACATTTTTCATTACGAACCGAAAACGCGCGTTGGAAAACGGCTTCATTATATCATTCACGGCGTGCATCACGATTACCCAAATGATTCGAAAAGACTGGTAATGCCGCCGAGCATCAGTGTGCCACTGGCATTTCTTTTCTACGGCGTGTTTCTGCTGATGTTCGGGCGCTTTGCCGCAGGCGCCTTTGCCGGATTGGTGTTTGGCTATCTTTGTTACGACATGCTGCACTACGCAACGCACCATTTCCCCATGAAACATGGGATATTGCTCTGGTTGAAGCAGTATCATCTTCGGCACCATTACAAAGATGATCACGCGGGATACGGCATTAGCTCCCCTCTCTGGGACTACGTCTTTCGCACCACGCGAAAATAGCCAAAATGCGGCTCACAAGGGCCGTGGCTGGAAGTTCGCTAAAAATCTTGTCCTGAAATCCGAAACCCACTAGATTGGCTGCCCCGACACGGAACTCCGTCGTATGCGGATGGCATCGACGAACTTCGTAAGGAATTTGTGAACCATAATAACTCTCAATTTTGCTGGGATGCGCCCTCCGTTGGGACGGGAGCGAGCGAAAGGCGGTCTACGCTTTGATGAATCAGGACCCGGCGAAATTTAGTCTGAGTAATTTTCTGGCAGGCGAAGGCGACGATCCGCTACAGCCTCCAGCGAGCTTCATCAACTGGATGCAGCTTGGCGCGTGGGCGGTGGAATTGTACGAGCCCGAGCTCCTTTCCGGTGCGGACGCCCGCACCACGATCAACTATGCGGGGAAACCGCGTTCGGTGCTCAATCTCTGCTCGTACAACTATCTTGGCCTGGCCAATCATCCCGACGTTCTGAACGCCGCGCATGAGGCGTTGCGCACCCACGGGATGGGCGCGTGCGGATCGCCGATGCTTTCAGGCATGACCGATCTCCATCGCGAACTGGAGCGACGGGTGGCGAAATTTCTCAACCGCGAAGACGCCATGCTTTTCAACAGCGGATTTGGCGGCGCTCTGGGCACGATCTCCGGCTTGCTGCGCAAAAGTGATGTCGCGATTCTGGATAATCGTTCGCATCTGAGCCTTCGTGATGGCGCGATTTTGTCGCGGTGTCGCACGGAAAAATTCGAGCATAACGATCCGGCTTCACTTGACGCGGCATTGGAACGGCAGAAGGGCCGACGCCAACTCGTGGTGGTCGAAGGCATTTATTCCATGGACGGTGATTTCGGAAATTTGCAGGATGTGCTTGACGTGGCAGACGCCCATGGCGCGAGTGTCTTCATCGACGAAGCGCATTCGATGCTCGGCTGTGGTGAGCATGGCCGGGGAGCTGCGGAGCACTTCGGCGTGGAAGATCGCTTCCCGCTCGTGTACGGCACCTTTTCAAAGGCTTTTGGAGCGCTGGGTGGTTTTGTCGCCGGTTCGAAAGAGACACTGCAATATCTGCGGTTCTATGCACATCCGTACGTATACTCATGCGCGCTGCCGCCGGTAGTGATTGCGGCAATCCTTAAGGCCCTGGAACTTGGCACCGCCCAGCCGGAACTGCGCGCCAAGCTTTGGGAAAACGCCGACTATTTCCATGCGCAGCTTCACAACCTTGGATTCGACACCGGCGCATCGACAACTTACGTCATGCCGATTGTCATAGGTGATCGCGAGCTAATGTATCGGTTTGGGCACGAACTGCGGCGTCGTGGCCTTTGGGTAGCGCCGGTGGATTATCCGGCTGTCCCTCAAAATCGAATCTGTTTCCGCGCATGTGTCACAGCCAAACATACGCGGGCCGATTTGGATGAGGCATTGAACATTCTCCAGGACACGCTCGTTCCCGGGCTGCTGCAAAAGCAGAGCGCCGGATGATTTGATGTCTCAGCAGGTCGAGACGTTCCAGTCGCGCATCGAGGCCACTTACAAAGGGCGTGACGTCGAAGGGTTCCTGGACGTTTGTTTTTATCGCCCGATAGGCTTCCGGCTCGCCCGGATTTTCGCGTGGCTCAAAATCACACCGGCGGGCGTCAGTCTGTTGGCGGGCATCTGTGGCGTCATTGCCGGACATCTTTATTTTTATCGCGATCTCGCCATCAACATCGCCGGCATGGTGCTCCATGTTTGCTCGAATGTTCTGGATAACGCGGACGGCCAGCTCGCGCGGTTAACTCACCAGGAAAGCCGCAAAGGACGCATCGTTGACAGCGTTGCCGATCATCTCGTCTTTGCGAGCGTTTATCTGCATCTCACGCTTCGTTATGTATTCGCTGGCGCTTCGCCAGCCATCTGGCTTCTCGCGCTTGGCGCAGGAATAAGTCATGCGCTGCAAGGAGCGGCGGCTGATTATTACCGCAATACGTATCTCTATTTCACAGGCGCCGCGCGCACCGAGCTACATTCCTCCTCTGAATTGGGCCTGGATTACCGCAAATTGAGCTGGAAACAAAAGTCGTGGGATAAACTTCTTCTGGCACTTTATCGAAACTTCACATTCCAACAGGAAATCCTCGCGCCGCGTCTAAAAAAGCTGCGCGAAAACGCAGGCGCACTGTTCCACGGCCAGATCCCAGGTTGGCTGAAACAACGATATCGAGATTCAGCCGGCGAGATGCTCAAATGGTGGCGACTTTTAATGACGAATACACGGATGCTGATTTTATTTGTTCTGCTATTCGTCGGCCAGCCGGTCTACTACTTTTGGTTCGAACTCATCCCTCTGAATCTGCTGTTCGGATATTTGATTATCCGCCAGGAGAAAATGGCCGAATCGGTATTGGCGGCGATACACGAATCAAAGCCTTAGCGAATATTTATTCACTCCGTGTCGGACATTGAAGTTTCAGAGGTGAAATCGCGCCGCGAGCGCGACGCATTCATTAAATTCCCGTGGCAAATTTATGCGGATGATCCGGCATGGGTGCCGCCGCTGATCATCGAGCGCAAAGCCTTTCTCGATAAGAACAAGCACCCGTTCTACAGGCATGGGGACGCCGCGTTATTTCTGGCCAGGAGAAACGGCGAGATCGTTGGTCGAATCATGGCCAGCGATGATCCGAACTACAATTCACTGCATCAAACAAACGTCGGCTGTTTCGGCCTGTTTGAATCCATCTCGGATCGCGAAGTGGCCGCTTCCCTCTTTGAAGCCGCGGCCAGTTGGCTTCGAGAAAAAGGCCGGACGGAAATCATGGGTCCAATCGATTATTCAATCAATTACGTCTGCGGCTTGTTAATCGACGGATTCCAGTTTCCACCGACGATCCTGACTGCGCATAATCCACAATACTACCAGGAATTGATCGAGGACTGCGGCTTTACCAAAACCAAAGATTGGTATGCCTGGTGGTTTGCCGATCCATCGAACGCCATCACGAAATTGCGACGGCTGGCTGCGCGTGTGCAAAAGCGTTGGGCCGTCACGATTCGTTCGGCGAATTTGAAAGATCTGCCTGGCGAGAGCCGACGGCTTCGCGAAATTTTTAATCAGGCGTGGGAAAAAAACTGGGGTTTTGTGCCGTTCACTGAGGCGGAGATGGACTATATGACCGGGGAACTAAAGCCGCTGATCATTCCGGAGTTTGCCTGGATCGCCGAAATCGGCAATGAGCCTGTCGGATTCACATTGTGCTTGCCGGATATCAACGTGGTGCTGCGCGATCTCAACGGTCGGCTCACTCGTTTTGGCCTGCCGATCGGATTGATCAAACTGCTGTTCTACAAAAGGCGTATCCGCAGAGCGCGCCTCATCGCTCTTGGCGTGGTTGAAAAACATCGCCGCGCTGGACTGGCCGAGATGCTCGTGCTGCACGTCATGGAGGAAACCGTGGTCAAGCGCGGAATCACCGGCGAACTAAGTATGACGCTCGAAGACAATTTCATGATCAACCGATTCCTTGAAGCCATTGGCGCAGAGCGCTATAAGACTTACCGGATCTACTCCAGGCCGCTTGCGTGATGACTGCGGGGAAGTTTCGTTAACAAATACAATCATCACATCGCCCCCGAAGGCGATTTTTTGACTCGCGCGCGCCGACTTGCGAGTTTAGACGGTTATCCAGGCAATCCGAATCTTACAAAGCACTTCGACCTGATGAGCAAACCCCAAGACGGCTTCGTTTCACGATTTTTGAATCGGCCGGTTTCGCGTCGCATAAGTAGTGTTCTGCTCAAGTTTCCTATTCATCCCAACGCATGGACGATCTCGAGCTTTGTGTTGCCGCTTGTCGCCAGCTTATTCCTGGTTCGTGGCGATTATGTCGGCATCGTCATCGGCGCGGGCATTTTTCAGCTGTTCAGTATCGTTGATGGTTGCGATGGCGAAATTGCTCGCGCCAGGGACTTGGAATCGAAATTCGGGGAACGTTTGGATAGTTTTTGCGATTTCCTTGCGAGCATTCTGTATGTCCTGGCGCTTGGATGGGGACTCAATCGCTCAGGTGAAGGCATCGTTTGCGCGGCTCTGATCGCAACCAATGAATTGCTGCTACGGTATTCTACCGGCGGAATGTCGGTTGATTCGTCTTTGTTGGGTAATTCCTTTTATGAAAGACACCACGGAATGATTGAGCATTCCGGTCTGCTCGATCTGGGGGAACGGTTGGTGTGGTGGATTTTTCAACTGACCAAGAGAGACATGGCTATTTTCCTGTTTTTTATTCTGGCGTTACTCGGCCTCGCCGACTGGATTCTTCATCTTTGGATAATCGTTGCCGCTGCCAGCGTGATTCTTAGTTCGATTGCCGCGATCAGGTCAGGCCTCGGTCGCGCCGACGTGGTCCCGCATTAAGGCGCACCAGCATGCGACTTTTTGGACGGGCGAATTCGAGGCCGAGCTTAGCTAACCAAGGCGGAACACGCGCTCTCTCATGCGGCCTTCCGCGTGTTTCAGCATGGGCGCGGTGTCTACGTCCTGCCACCAACTATCGCCTATATCGATGATTCCGACTTTGTCATCCATGGCCATCAATCGGATTCCATCCGCCAGGCTGCAGTCATTTTGGCCATCGGCGGATTTGGCTCGCTCGAGGTAGTCGAATATCTCGAGGGGGCAAACAAACAAGCCGATATCGATCGCATCGTATTCCCGCAGGTCCTTCCCGATTGCTGCAATCCTGCTTTTGCGCGTCTGAACTTTCATTGCGTCCTCCAAATCGAAGATCGAATCGAGTTTTCGATCTATCCCCACGTTCAGCAATCCAGCGTCGAAATTATCAAGCAAACGATTGAGGACCGCATCATCGAAAAGATGGTCCCCCATTGTGAGCAGAAAGGGTTCGCGGACTCGGCTGGCCGCGGCAAGCAGTGAGATGCCATTCTGTCTGTGCCAGTCGGGATTTTCAATGAAGGATCCGCTCATGCCGGATGGAACCAGCGGTTTTATCTCTGCCATCATGCGCTTGCCTTCATAGCCGACTACAAAGTGGACGACGGTAATTCCTGCGGAACATAGCCCATCCAAAGTGTACGAAATCAATGAACGGCCATGCAACGGGACGATCGGCTTCAGAAGAGTCTCACCCGCGCCGCGTAAGCGTGAGCCCTGGCCGGCTATCAAAATTACCGCTTCAGATACGTTGCTCATGTTCCGCCTTTCTCTGGGCAGAAATAGTTCATATCCCGTAATATTTTTTCAGTCCCCAAATTCGGACGCGCTGAGGAAGAAATCTGAAGATCAGCGGCGCTATCTTCGATTCAAACACGTCGCCAACGGCAATTCGCGGTGGCGGTTGCACGGTGTCGATCAACTTGAGAACGGCCCGCGCAACGAGATCGGGACCTGGTGCATTTTTCATATTGCGCTCGACTACTTCCCAGGTCCTGGCGACCTTTGCTTCGTAGTGGTTCGGCTGCGCGTTTATGACCACGCCCTGGTTAAATTCAGTGGAAATGTCGCCAGGTTGAAGATCAACGATGTGTACTCGGGAATCGCTGCGCTCGAGTTGCATGGACATGATGAACGACGCCAGAGCTGCTTTTGAGGCGTTGTAAGCTGCCATAAACGGCACTGGAAGTCTGGAAGCAAGCGAGGTCACGTTAATGATCAAGCCCTCTCCGCGGCCTTGCATGTGCCGTAACGCGAGCTGCATCAGGTGGATTTGGCCGAAAACCAGAATTTGAAACTGGCTCGCAATCGTTTCCATGGGAAGGAACTCAGCAGGCCCAAAGTGGCCAGCACCGGCATTATTGACAAGAACATCGAAATAACCGGCATCCATAAGGCCTGCGTTGAACGCTTCATCAACTGACTGCGGATCAGAGAGGTCCAGGCGCAGCGGATGAAATTGCGGCATCTTTGGAAGCCGTTCCAGGTTGCGTGATGTTCCCCATACTTCGTCTCCGCGGGCAGATAGTGCCAACGCGATGGCCCGGCCGATTCCGGAACTCGCACCCGTCAAGAGGACCCGCTTCATGAGGCGAGTTTGGTCCATCGCCTGCGGAGCAACCAGCCAGCGCCGAAGATTGTGATGAAGACAAGACCGGCAACGACTTGTCCGAGGATCCCTTCAAGAAGAAGCCGACAACCCAGCGCCGGAAGAAAGGCGACGATTGCGGTGATGATCGGACGACGAATGCCGCTCCAGGAATTCCGCCAGCCAAAGACCAGGCGCAACACTCCATAACGCAAAATGCCCTGGACGACGTAGGGTAGCAGGATCCCCAACGCCGCACCAGTGACGCCAAATCGAGGAATGAGCCAGAGATTTGCACCGAACGCGACAGCGCAGGCGATCGACGAATTCAAAAGGTTCAAGTGCGGGCGTTGCACCATGATTACGGTTTCGCCCAGTGACACAAATGCGTTCGTGGCACACGCAATGCCGACTATCCCGAGCCAGGTACCGCCCTGACTAAACGCGGAACCGTAGATCAGTAAGATCACCGATCCGGCAAGCACCATGACAGCAACCAGTGGTAACAAGATCCAAAGGATCCACTCAGCTAAACGAGCATAGGTGGCGGCCGCTCGCTTCTGGTCCCCGGTGGCGGTGATACCGGCCACGACTGGAGCGAATATGGGATTAAAAGCTTGGTTCACCTTGCGTAAACCGCCCGCAATCTCAACCGCTGCGCTGTAAACGCCTACAGTTGCCAGCGTAACTCCGGGCGCGCGTCCGATGAACCATCCCAGCATGATGACGTCCAGTCGCAATATGAACGCGTTAAACATCTGGTATGCGCTGATGGGAGCTGCATAGCCAAGCAGTGGTTTTGCTTCGGTCCAAATCGAGCCGGTCTCGGCTGTCCTTATGCCGTTGAAGAGTCTGGAAGCAAATATCAACGCGACAATTCCGGAAGCCGCTGTTCCGGCTACAGCGGCAAGCTCCGGAGCGAATTTTGTGAATCCCAAGCTGAGGGCAACCAAGAGCGCCAGCACGGTGACGACCGGTTCGGTGAAGCCTCGTGAAAAGATATCGTGCTTCATCACCTTCATGCCTCGCGAAATGGATGTGCAAACGCGATACAAGGCGATACCCGGCAGTGCGCAGAGCACAAAGACCAGCGCGGACACCATTTGCGGTGGAAACCGCAATCGATCCCCAAACAATCGCAGCAGTGCGATGGCGACGACTGCAATTAAGGATGACTGGGTGAGAACCAGAATAACTGCTGTGCGAAAGAGGGTGCGACTGCGTTCGAAGTCGCGGGTCGCCTGCGAACGAGCAATAAAAGTTGTGATGGCGTTATCGAGTCCGAAGACAGCAATCTTACTTACTAAATCGACATTCGCCCAAGCCACCGAAAATGTGCCCAGCGCGGCGGGGCCAAGGAGCCGCGCCACCAGAAACGTGAAGATGCCGCGGAAATTCGACGCCAGCATCGCGATGGTGTTCTGGAAAGCGCCTCGTTTGAGCTCCACTCCGGTCTCGTCAACGCGTACTGACGCATTCGCCACGGATTGCCCGCCATCCAGCGTCATTCCAGTCGCGCTTACCGCCTCTTTGCGAACCCGATCACTTGGTTGGGCAATCTCAAGATTATATGGCATGAGAAGGAGCGAAGGGATTCGTCGTCCGCAGACTCTGGTCGATGCAGCGTCCGCCTAAGCTAACATTCGCGCTCATATCGCCTCGACGCTACAATCGTCTGCTCGGAGCGCCAAAATGTTTTCGCAAAGATTGACATTCTAAGGGAAGCAACAAGGAATGGATTCGCCCCCGGCTATTTCAACTTTACAACACAGCGATCCGCGGATTCGTGTGCCGATTCGGTTCATTCTGGTATGCGCGTCTTAATTACGGGAGGCGCAGGTTTCATCGGCCGGCATATTGCGGAGCGCTTCCAGGATCGAGCGGAAGTTCGCGTTCTTGATAACCTTTGTTGCGGCTTTCAGAGAAATCTGTTCGGCTTGAAATGCCAACTCGTCGTCGGCTCAATTCTCGATTGCGATCTCGTGAGAGAAGCTATGAAAGATGTCGATTTTGTCTTTCATCTCGCGGCAATGGTAAGCGTGCAGGAATCCTTGGAGAAGCCGAATGAATGCACTGAGATTAATACTGGAGGTACAGCGATCGTTTTGGAGGAGGCGGCGCGGGCAGGTGTAAAAAAGCTGATCTTCAGCAGTTCGGCCGCGATTTACGGCGATAATCCGACCGTTCCAAAAATTGAAAGCATGTCGGCCGAGCCGAAGAGTCC
>Ga0210120_1000288_pt1 | contig 11942 bp, 8 predicted proteins | sample Goodyear_PhragA__FD_184868 | JGI IMG/M metagenome (GOLD analysis project Ga0210120, IMG submission 184868) | Wetland microbial communities from San Francisco Bay, California, USA, that impact long-term carbon sequestration - Goodyear_PhragA_D2... | ecosystem: Environmental > Aquatic > Marine >... | reverse complement strand
GGTCGAAATCGGGATTGCGCCGCCGCTCAGGCCATTCCGGCCTGTCGTGCCATTCGCGGCTGTGATCTCGAAAAAAGTTTTTCACTATTCGATCTTCCAGCGAGTGAAAAGTGATGACGGCGATCCGCCCGCCCCGTTCCAATCGCCTGGTCAAGACCCGAAGACCTTGTTCCAACGCGCCAAGCTCATCGTTTACTTCCATGCGCAATGCTTGAAACACCTGTGTGGCCGGATGCTGCCGTCCATGCCGGCCCACTAACTTTTCGATTGTGCGCGCCAGCGGCAGCGTCTCGCGAAAGGGCGAAGTCTTCCGCATTTTTACTAACATGACGGCGATCCGACGCGCGGCCGGTTCTTCACCGAGTTCACGGAAAAGGCGGGTCAACTCTTCTTCCCCATACTCGTTCACCACGGTGGCGGCGGTGAGACTCGTTCGCGGGTCCATACGCATGTCCAGCGGGCCGTTTCGCATGAGACTGAAGCCGCGTTCCGCATTTTCGAGTTGACGAGACGAAACCCCCAGATCGAGAAGCGCACCATTGATGCTGCGAATCCCAAGTTCGTCGAGAACACAATCCGCGTAGCGGAAATTTGCCTGGCGCACGATGATGCGCCGGCCTAAGTGCGCAAGACGCTCGCTCACATGCCGGACTGCATCAGGGTCCTGGTCCAAAGCCAGAACATCGGCGCCACTCTCCAGGAGCGCTTCGGTGTGGCCGCCGCCGCCGCACGTTGCATCCACAATGAGCGCGCCTGTTGTGGGTTTGAGTAACTCAAGCGCTTCCTTCAGCAAGACCGGCCGATGATAGACCACATCCTCCGCGGGCTGCGCGGCCTCTTCCGGCGCTCTCGAATCCATCGCGAGCCAGGCCGGGGGCTCATTCCAAAGCGGATTTAAAACGTGTTCTCGCAGCATTCTACAACCCAAGCTCCTTCGCCACGTGTTGATAGGTGGGCGTTTCCTCTTCGTGCGCTTGTTTCCACCGCTGCAAATTCCAAATTTCAAAACGCCCGCGATTACCGACGAGGGCGACTTCACTTTTCAATCCGACCCTTTGGCAAAGGTCGTCCGGCAATACCAAACGACCCTGCCGATCTGCGCCTGCATGTTGAGCACGAGAATGTAGTTGCCGCAGGAAAACACGGCGATCACGTGCGGAAACCTTTTCGTTCGTTTCCGCGGCTGAGCTCATCTTCGCGAACTCAATTGGCGACATGACGAGGAGAAATTGATGAGTCGCCTCAGGCAAAAGGATGAATTCTTCCGGACGATTGCGCCGCCAGCGCGAGGGGATCGTGATACGATTCTTCTCATCGATGGAATGCCGGAACTCTCCGGCATAGAAGCGTTCGGATTGAGAATCGACATCCATGGTCTGGTGGAGCAGTGGCCCACTTTACTCCACTTGACCCCACCTTTAACCACCTCGGGAGGAGACGGTCAATAAAAATTTTCAATTCATTTCGTGTTTTGAACTCCAGCGATTCCCTGCGTGCCCGGGTTGCTTTGCGTTGAAAAAGAAAAGAGCCGGCCTGGAGGCGAAATCGCAGCTTCATAGGCCGTCGCAACCGGTGAACATTTCTTGCGCCGCATTACGCAGACCGTAAGCTCCTCAAGCGATGAAATCTTTCCGGCGCCTACGGCTGCTCGCTTTCGCTTTCCTCAGTTGTGGCATCACTGTCGAATGGAGTCAGGCCCAACAGGCTACTGACGCCGTGAGAGTGACGATGTCTATGCACCCGGACGGGTCACGCACCGTTTACAACTTTGATAATGACAAGCACAAAGCGGTCGCTACCACCACGGATCCCGACGGCAAAGTTCGTCAAACGATTCGTTATGAATTGGACAGTGCCGGCCGTTTCTCTACCGGCGAAGTTTCAGGCCCCGATGGGCGCCTTCGTCTTAAGAGCCGATACAAGTACGATGATGCGGGCCGAATCCTGGAAGAGGCTCAAAGCGCGGCAGACGGAACGCTGTTGCACAAGATCGTCTACAGCTACGATTCATCCGGAAAACAATCCGGGTATTCCGTCTTCGATTCCTCCGGCAAATTGCTCAGTCGCACAGGCGGCGCGGCTGCTCGCCCCTCTCCTTCGCCAAATTCTCGGGGAAAAACAAAGCGGTAATTCGCCGAAACCAAGCACAATCGACGATTAATCGTTCCCTTGTTGTTTAAAACCGGGACGGATTTTATGGCGTGGGACTTACAGTGACGGCGGCTGTCGGTGATGGCGACGCCGTGGCTTGAGTCTCCAGCGGCAACTTCAAATTGCTAAAATCAGCATTACTGATTGTAAAGGTGCCGTCGCGTCCGTTCACGCGGGCACAGAATGTGCCATCGTTGTTTTGAGCGCCGATGATCAAGTTGTGTGCTGTTTTGTTGTCGGGACTTGTCGTGAACGCGACCATGAGTTGTGGTTTACCAAAGCCATGCTGGAGCGTTGTCGCTCCCAGCCAGCGCACCGCATACAAATTCGACAATGTTTTCAGCAGTGATTGCAGATTGGCTTGATTGATCGCCCCGGCTCCTTTCAGCCAGTGCCACTGCTTGTTTTGGTCCCGCTCCAGTGAGAGCTCCTTGTCGGTGGTAACGCTTACCTGATGAATTTGTTCCGGTTTAAATTTGAAGATCGACAAATCCTGCCACCGCAGGGGATCGGCGGAAATCTGATCCACAAATCCGCGACGAACTGCTACCACAAACGGCTCATCCGTCAGCCGTGCATAGACTGTGTCGCCCTCTTCTTTTCCAAACGCGACGGTGGCAAAAGGCTCCTCGCCCGCTTTGGATTCGGCCGTGTTTTCCGACGCGAATGAACTGAACGTCAATTCCAGCTGCGGTTTATCCAGACCGTATTCAGGGAGGTTGGAAGCGACGTCTTCAACGAATTTTGTTACCCGCTCTTTTTGCAGCGTATCGATCATCCGCTTAACGGCACCTGAATCGACAGGAGCCTTGTATGGACTGACCATCGTCCAGTCGTTGTCTTTGCGAGCGAGGACGGTTTTAGCCTTGCCGGGTGCGTTGATCGTGATCCGATCGAGGATGTTGGTATCGATCCGAACCAAATGGTTATCGCGCAAGTCTGCCGGCTTCGCGTTCAGGATGTCTTCAATTTTCTTCGGCAGCGTATAAACCGATCCGCGAGGAGCGAATCGCACGTACACCTGATCTTTTTCTTTCTCGGGCACACTGCCGATTTGCAGCATCTGCCCTTTATCCTCGCGGCCGGCGACTTTGATCGATTCTCCGATCTCGATCTTCTGATCGCTTTTTTGCTCCTGATCAAACAAGGTGATTGATCCCCGCGGCTCCGCCAACCCGTAAGGGCGCAGGTCGCCCCGATCTTCTGCCACAAATCCTCCAATGCGCGCGGACGTGACCTGTGAAATGAGATCGTTCACTTTCTGGTCGTCGGCGCGCGCTCGAAGAGGTTTTAGAATTTCCCAGTGCGCATTTTTCTTCTCCAACTCCATCTCGCCGGCAGGTGTTTTCAATACTACCCGGCGCACCTCTGCCGTACTCAGATCAGTCAGTTTTTTGTCCCGGAATTCTTCCGGCTTTTTATCGATATCCTTCTTGACCGATTGACCGGCGACAAACGTTTCCTTCGAATTCTGAAATCGCACATACATCCTGTTTTCCATTGCGGCGTCTTTGCCGAATAAAATTTCAGGTGGCCGGTCGCGACCCAGTAATTTGAGTTTCAGCTTTGGATTATTCAGACCGTACTCGGCGAGTTTGCTTTTATCGGCGTCGATCTCCTTGGCCGGGATTGTTCCGTCCTTTTGCCAGTTCTCCAGGTCCGACAATAAACTCTCGACTAACGCGCTGTCTGCCTGGTCCTTGATAGGCGTTTCGAGACGCCATTTGTTATCGCGGCGGCGTATTTCAATCTTCTGATCACCGTTTTGGATAATGATTCCATCGATCTTGCTTCGATCGAAATTCACCATGTTTTTCACTTGTCGTCCGGCTTCTTCCGTGCCGAGCCGTTTCATTTCGAAGAACCTGAAGTAAGCCACGCCGGCGACGGCGATAACTGCCAGCACGACGGTAGTTTTCCAATTCATATCAGACGCGCCGCTGCCACCACACCACGGTGCCGATGGCGGCTGGAATCAGCGGCATAAGCACCAGCAGGATCCAGCGCAGCCGGCGCAATGCTTCTGGATCGAGGCTGAACGTGAGAGGCTTCGGGATTTTCGGCGCGATTCCGATCAGTTGTTCACGGCTCATAAGCCAGTTCACGGCACCGGAGACAAAATCGAGCGCTGCCTGGTCCTGCATGATCGCGCTATCCTGCACGAACATAGCGTTGCTGACCGCGACCAGGCGGGAAGAGTTGACCTGTACCCTGGTGTCTGCGCTGCCGCCTTTTTCGGCCGAGGCAGCAATCGTCAGCGGCGCACTACCGGCCTTTTTGGCGTCCTGCTGCAGCTTTACCTGATTATCCGTGTTGTAATCGGTTTCGGCAAAATAGCCTTTCTCCGCCTGGACGAGAGGCTCCAACCGGATGTTAGCGGCGCGGACGCGGTTGGGATCCAACGTGATGGAGGAAGTGCCGCCGACAAAAATTGCCCGCACATCGGCGAGCCGCTTCGTCACTGGACTGTCTCCGAGGAAACGCGCCTGGACATCCCTCGTTAGGGCCAGTTCTTCGATGCCGGTACGCAGGAAAACCATCAGCCTGTCGTTGTTTACCCTCACGCCCACGTCGTCGAGGAAGGCCCGCAGCCTGGGGGTATTGGCAGAGGGATCGAGCAGAACCAGAATTCGTCCCTGTTTGTCCCAGAAATCGCGCAGCAATTTCATTTCGCGATCCGAAAAATCGTATTGGGGCCCGACGATCATTACTGCGGTCACGTCGGAGGGGATTGCAGGCTGGTCGAGAAGGTTCAGCTCTTGAAACTGAATGTTTTCGTTTTCGATAAACGTCTTCAACAGGCTGATCGGACTGGTGGGTGCTGAAAGGGCTGGTTCCTTGTGGCCGGTGACATAACCCAGCGTTTTCTTTTTCCCTTCCACAAGGTCGATCATCGCGCTGGTTATGGCCTGCTCGCCTTTAAAGGCCGCGACCCGTGGCCCTTCGCCAAAGGCACTTCCGCTCTGGTCGATATCAGCCATCTCGGAGGCCTTGACGGTCTTGTTGCGACCATCGTAGTCGAGCACCAGCAGGCTTTCGTCCGTGACGACTTTGTATTTGTCGAACAACTCCTTCGCACGGGAAAGATTCCGCTCGGGATCGATTTGCTCGAGATCGATTTTCCCTTTCCCGGCGTACTGATATTCGGTTAGCAAATTCTGAACGTCCATCGTGATCGGCGTGCTCGGTGAGAAGAACTCCGTGATCCGCATCTTGCCTTTGAGCGTCTCCAGGAAACGCTTCGTTTTATCCGACAACGAATATTTTTGGTCGCGTGAAAAATCCCAGCGCCTGTAGTGTTTGAAGGCGAACGAATTGACCATCGCAGCGAGAAACAGAATCAAAACGATCTGCACCAGAACATTGAAACCGATACGTATCCGGCCAATTTTCATTCCACGGCGCGCACGCGGCCTGTTTTGCTTAGCCATGGATCAGAGCCTCCATTTCCGGGATTGGAACGCCTGATAAGTGAGTATCAGCACGACAATCGTCATGCTCACATAAAGAACGATTGGTCGCGTATCGATGATACCACGGGAAAAGGTTCCCATGTGTTCGATTGCAGAAAAATAGCCCAGCAATTCGCGCGTAGTCGAAGTGACGTCGAGCAGAACGAACTGCACCAGACCAAGAAAGAACAGCAGCGTAATTGCGCAGAACGAAATGATCGCCGCGACGATCTGGTTCCGGGTCAGCACCGAGGTCAGACAACCGATCGAGAGATAGAACATCCCCAGCAGCAGAAGCATCAGATAGGAACCAAAATATGCTCCGGCGGAATGAGCTGCCGGCTGTTTTGTTACCCTTAGGAAGACCCAGAAATAGAGCAGTGTTGGAATCCAGAGGATTATGTAAAAAACGAGTGCCCCAAAGAATTTCGAAAGCACCACCTGCCAGTCGCGCACCGGCACAGTCGTGAGCGGCTCGATGGTGCCCAGCTTAAATTCCTCCGCGAAGAGCCGCATGGTGATCAGAGGAAAAATGAGCACGAAGGCGAACCAGAAAAACACAGAATTAAAGAACGCTTCCTGAATTGTGTATTGCACCTGGCGTTGATTCATGAACGAGACTTGGAAATAAAAATCGATCCCGCTGATGATCAGAAAAAAGATCATCACGATGTAAGCGATCGGAGAGTAGAAATAACTGCGCACTTCCCGCGCGAGCAGGGTCCGGAATTTATTCATGGGGCTGCATTACTCGATCAGACTTGGTCCGGGTGCGTCAGCTCAACGAATACATCCTCGAGCGTGCCGCGCCGCTGTGTGAGTTCGCGCACCGCCCAGTGCCGTTCAACGGCGAGTCGGAAGACCTCTTCGCGTACATCGGCACCCGATTCGACTCGTAACGAAAACCGTTTCCATTCGTGTTCGCCCTCGATGACTACTTCCCGGACGCCCTGAATCTTCTTCAGCTCTTCGGCGCCCTCATCGTTCCCGACTTTTGCTTCCAGCTCGACGCCGCCGGCTCGTCTGACTTTCCCCAGCAGATTTTCCGGTGTATCGCAAGCCTCGATGCGCCCTTTGTGAATAATGATGACACGGCTGCAGGTCATCTCCACCTCTGGTAAAATATGCGTTGAAAGCAGGATGGTATGCTGCTTCCCCAAATTTTTGATCAACTCGCGGACCTGCCGAATTTGATTTGGGTCCAGACCGATCGTCGGTTCGTCGAGAATGAGAAGATCCGGTTCGGCCAGCAGTGCGTCCGCCAGCCCGACGCGTTGGCGATAGCCTTTCGACAGCGTACCGATCAGCTTTCTTTCGACGTCCTTAAGACCGCAAAGTTCCTTCACATCGCCAACACGCTCTGAAACGCGACGGTGCTGAACGCCCTTGAGCGCAGCGCGATAATTCAGGTACTCCGTCACACGCATGTCGCTATAAAGCGGAACATTTTCCGGCATGTAGCCGAGGTGTGCTCGCGCCTGAAGCGATTGTTCGAAAACATCGAATCCCGCGACGCTGGCGCGCCCTGAAGTGGGCGGCATAAAGCTGGCCAGGATCCGCATCGTGGTGGTCTTGCCGGCGCCGTTCGGGCCGAGGAATCCCATGATCTCGCCTTGGGCGACTTCGAAATTCAAATCCTGGATGGCAGTCTGACCAGCGTAACGTTTTGTCAGGTTCTCAACTTTGATCATTATCCGATAATTCGATGAGACAACCGAACCGCAATTGCGTTGGCAATTTTTTTTATCGCGCCGTCAGCATCGCTGTGGCGAGCTCGTGGTTTTCTCCACGGGCCCGGATTATACCGACGGTGAATTCCACCTTTGTGCCGCTTTCGGCGGCTTTGAGGGCATCCTCAACTTGTTTTACGGAAGAGACCATCGATTTGTTCATGCGATAAATCACCATTCCGCGTCTAATTCCGGCTTGGTCTGCCGGACTATCCGGCTCCACGGCGGTAATCAGCACGCCACGGCCTCGCAGATAGCCAAGCGCTTCGCTCAATTCCGAGGTCAAATCTTGCAGCTGCATTCCGAATAGCTTCTCAACGCGGGCATCGCTCGATTCGGTGGACTCGAGCGGGGTCTTTAACTTTCGCTGCTTAATCGCTACCTGCTTGAAACGAGTGACGCTGTCACGCACCACATCTGCAGGAATGGCGAAACCGAGTCCCTGCGTAGGTACTCCCTGTGGTGTGAACGCCATTTTTGCCGACGCGATACCGACCAAACGCCCGGAGAGATCAATTACCGGACCGCCGCTATTTCCAGGATTGATAGCCGCATCCGTCTGCACCAGGTCCTTATAGTCGGTCTCCTCCACCGTGATGTTGCGTTTAACCGCGCTCAGCACGCCTCTGCTGATGGAACTGCCGTACCCCACTGCATTGCCCACTACGATCACTGTCTCCCCGAGCAAATTCGGAGAAATATTCTCAAGATTCACAAATGGGAAATCGGTTTGCGCGTCGATTTTGATGAATGCCAGATCGGTCTTGTCATCGCCGGCGATGTAATGAGCGCGATAGGTTTTGCCATCGTTGGTGGTCACGTGAATCTTCAAGTCCGCAGCGCGCTCGACCACGTGCTGGTTGGTCACGATGTAACCAGCCGGATCGATGATGAAACCAGACCCGAGACTTTGTAGGGTCTGTCGAACTTCGCGTGGCCGGAACCGATTGGTGCCGAAAAATTGCGCATAAAAATCGTCGAATGGATCGCGGACAGTGCGCCGAACAACACGCTCAGTATTAATATTGACCACCGCAGGCAACACTTTGGCCACAGCTAACACCGCCGGTTCCGACGCAGGATCGGCCTGGGCAAAGCAGCCTGTCGACCCAGCGCAAATAAATAGACTGGCAATGAATAAGCTCAACGCGCAATTCGCTGGTCTGGGGAGCGCACGCGTCCCGCGTGCTGGCGAGCGCGTCCTCGCGATCGCGCACTTTCCTTTTGATTTACTTCCGTTCACTGCAGGCAAGAGCCGAAGCAAAGATTGTTTCGGCGCGACGCCGAAACCAGCATGCGAGACGCGTGCGCTCCCCAGAGTTCTCGATGTCAGCATCATAACTGCTTCACAATTTCCGCAGGAATTAGCTCGCGCAAATCGGCGTGGGCTTCCGCAACACGCATAAGATCGAGTTCATCCTTTTTCCGTTTTGTGGACCTGCGTTGCCTATCCTGCCATGCCCACACTTTGTCACGAGTAATATTTTCCAAACTTGCCACTGGAACAGAGACGCCGAGAACTTCATGTTCGGCCGCTCCAGCGAGGAAATCCTGGTATCGGTCATCCGTCGTAAATTGGACATTGAGTTTACTCCCGGGCCTTTGTGCGTTCATGGAATGCTCGAATGTTTTCACACGAAACCCTGCGAGTTCGAGTTCGCGGCCGATCCGCTCAAGATTTGCCGCCACTACGACGAGATCAACATCCACAGTGTAAACGGGTTCAACGTAACAGTTCACCGCCAATCCCCCAATCAGACACCACGGCTTGTTCCGGTTCAATACAGCAACGACTTCGGCGAAATCGCTCGTTCCACCGTTTGTTACCGATTCGTAGATTTCAGCAGCGGTCATGTTGCGATTGGTTCGTGACCCGGACAATGTTGTCTGCGTCCTTCCCAACTGTTCGGAGACAGGATTGTCTGCGTCCCACGGCACTGTCAACTTGCCCCATCGCCTAATCATCGGACATTAAATCTGCTATGCGCATATCAATTGACGCTCGCGCAAATCTGAACTTGATCGAAGAGAATTATCGCCGCTGGCGGGAGAATCCTGAATCGGTCGATTCGAGTTGGTCTGCATTTTTCGAAGGATTTGAACTCGGCAACCTGCCAGAGCGAAATGGAGCGACTGTCGCGGAAGCTGAAGCTCGAGAAGCCGCGCTGCAAACACGGGTTGACGGTCTCGTGTACGCCTATTGTTCGCTCGGCCATACGATCGCGCGAGTCGATCCGCTGGCAGAACGGCGACCGGAAAATCCATTACTCAGGCTAAGCGAATTCGGGTTCAAAGAGTCCGATCTCGGTCTTCGCGTCTCATCGAAATTCTTCTTGGATAACCGGCGCATGACGTTGCGCGAGATGATCGCGGGTCTCGAGAGAATCTATGCCGACTCCATCGGCTCGGAGTTTATGCACATTCAGGACCCCCGCATCCGCGAGTGGATACGGCGAAAACTGGAAACGCAGCCGCGCAAACATTCCACGGCGCGTTCGGTTCAGGTCGCGTTATTGCGAGTACTGCTCGAAGCCGAATCGTTCGAGACGTTCCTGCACACCCGTTACGTGGGACAAAAACGCTTTTCACTCCAGGGCGCAGAATCGCTCATGGTGACCCTGGACACTATCCTGCAAAAATGCCCGGAAGGCGGTGTCGAGGAGATCTCCATGGGCATGGCGCATCGCGGTCGTCTGAACGTACTGGCGAATTTTCTGCACAAATCGCTGAAGGTGATCTTCACCGAGTTTAGCGAGAATTACGTGCCTGAATTGGTGGCCGGCGATGGCGATGTGAAATATCACCTCGGTTATCACGCCGTGCGCAGACTCGCCTCCGGCTCCGAAGTCGAGATCCGGCTCTCGGCGAACCCGAGCCACTTGGAAGCGGTCGATCCTGTGGTCGAAGGGAAAGCGCGCGCGCGTCAGCGAATTCGCGGCGACACCGAACATCGCCGGAAGGTTTTGCCGCTGCTGGTGCACGGTGACGCGGCTTTCGTCGCGCAGGGAATCGTGGCCGAGACGCTGAACTTATCTCAATTACCCGGTTACAGCACTGGCGGCACCATTCATGTTGTGGTGAATAACCAGATCGGTTTCACCACTCTCCCAAAAGATGCGCGGTCGTCGCAGTATGCCACGGACATCGCCAAGATGATCGAGGCTCCGATTTTTCATGTGAATGGTGACGACCCGCTGGCAGTAAAATTTGTTAGCGATCTGGCATTCGATTTCCGTCAGCAGTTCGGCCGCGATGTGGTCGTCGACCTTTATTGTTATCGCCGCTACGGCCACAACGAAGGAGACGAACCTTCGTTCACCCAGCCTGATCTCTACGCGAAAATTGAGAAACGTCCCTCGGTCACCCAGCTTTACAGGCGTGAGCTGCTCGAAGCCGGCACCTTGAGCGAAGACGATGCTGCGTCGCTGGAGACCGAGTTCGCATTGCGCCTTGAAATGACACGCGACGAAGTAAAGGCGATCGAGAAACGAAGAGCGAACGACAAAGCCATTTTTAGAGAATCAACGGCCATTTTCCAACCGCAATACACCAGCGAATCCGAGCCGACAGCGATCACGGAAAAAACACTGCGAACCATTGTGGATGGGCTGACACGCGTCCCGGACGGCTTCGAAGTCCAGCCGAAAATCCAACGCATTGTGCTGGATCACCAACGAAAGGTCTTTGAGGACGGCGGCCCGTACGAATGGCATTATGCCGAAGCGCTAGCTTTCGGCTCGCTGCTTCTGGACGGAATTCCGCTTCGATTATCAGGTCAGGATAGCTCGCGCGGGACTTTCAGTACAAGGCACTCGGTTCTCTATGATGCGAAAACGGGCAAGCCTTACGTGCCGCTGATGCACCTTGCAAAAAAGCAGGCGCGCATCTGCATTTACAACAGTCCGCTGTCGGAAGCTGCAGTACTCGGCTTCGATTACGGGTATTCGCTTGATTATCCTAAGATGCTCTGCCTTTGGGAGGCGCAATTCGGCGATTTTGCCAATGGCGCGCAGACTATCATCGACCAATTCATCGTTTCGGCGGAATCGAAGTGGCAACGTCCCAGCAGTATTGTTCTTCTGTTGCCGCACGGCTATGAAGGGCAGGGGGCCGAACACTCCAGCGCCCGGATTGAGCGCTTTCTTCAGGCCTGCGCGGAGGACAACATCCAGGTCTGCAACCTCACCACCGCGGCGCAGTATTTTCATGTCTTGCGACGCCAGATGAAACGCGACTTCATCAAGCCGCTCATTATCGCGACGCCGAAAAGTCTTTTACGCGCGAAGTACGCATCCTCGCCTGCGGAAGAATTCATCCATGGCAGATTCGAAGAAATTCTGGGATCACCCGAAGCCGGTCCGGTCGAGGACGTGAAACGAATCATCTTTTGTTCCGGAAAAGTCTATTACGAACTGTTGAATTACCGGACCGATCGGAAGATCGAGGACGCTGCCATCATCCGGATCGAACAGCTCTATCCGCTCGCTGAAAAAAAGCTGCGCGAAATGCTCAAGCCATTTCCAAAAAGCGCCAAGTTCGTCTGGTGCCAGGAAGAATCGGAAAACATGGGCGCCTGGACGTTCATCGAGCCGCGTTTGCGCACGATCTT
>Ga0210120_1000287_pt1 | contig 11952 bp, 12 predicted proteins | sample Goodyear_PhragA__FD_184868 | JGI IMG/M metagenome (GOLD analysis project Ga0210120, IMG submission 184868) | Wetland microbial communities from San Francisco Bay, California, USA, that impact long-term carbon sequestration - Goodyear_PhragA_D2... | ecosystem: Environmental > Aquatic > Marine >... | reverse complement strand
GTCGGTGTTCCACCCGTGCACGTCGTCGTAGACGGCCATTCGAGGATACCACTGGGCGATCTCGTACAGGCTGCCGTCGCGTCCCATCCGGTCGGCGCCGTGCTCCGGCACGTTGAACCGGTAGGCGAGGTCGAACAGCGTGGTCGCGCCCGGGGCGAGCGGTTGGGCGAGCTCGACGTACATCATGGTGTCGTCGACGCGATGCTCGAGCGGCGTTTCCTTCGCGGCCCCGCCGGCCGGCGTGCGCCGCCGGGTGCCCGCCGGGCGGGCCACCGGGGCCGGGCTCTGGGTCAGGCTCAGGATGTCGAAGCCGCCCGGGAAGCCGGCCCCGCCGAACCGGCTCTCGGCCGCGAACAGCAGGGACCCCGTGCTGCCGGGCCGGAACAGGTTCTGGTCGAGCTGCATCCAGACGAACCGGAGCGTGTCCGGCGAGCGGTTGGTGTACCGGATCTGCTCGGTCCCGTCGATCCTGGCGGTGGTGGTGTCGAGGGTGACCTTGATCTGGTAATCCGCCCGCTGTTGCCAGTACCGCGGGCCGGGGGCGCCGTCGGCCTGGCGGATCTCGTTGGCGGGCGGAAGCGCGATCGGGCTGAAGATCCCGGTGTCGGCGACCGGCGGCTTGAGCGCGGGCAGAAGGTTGAGCGGACGGGCGGGTTGCGTCGGCGCGTTCGAATCGGGCTGCTGGGCGGCGAGGGGCGCCGCCGCCAGGGCGAGGACGAGCAGGGGGAGTCGCATGGAGTCCGGTTAGAGCTTGGGCAGCGTGACGCCGGTCTGCCGCTGGTACTTGCCGGCCTTGTCGGCGTAGCTGGTCTCGCAGATGTCGTCCGCGTCGGCCTCGAAGAAGAGCACCTGACAGATCCCCTCGTTGGCGTAAATGCGGGCGGGCAGCGGTGTGGTGTTGCTGATCTCGAGCGTGACGTGACCTTCCCACTCGGGCTCGAAGGGCGTCACGTTGGTGATGATGCCGCAGCGGGCATAGGTGCTCTTCCCCACGCAGATCGTGAGCACCTCGCGCGGGATCCGGAAATATTCGACCGACCGGGCGAGGGCGAAGCTGTTCGGCGGGACGATGCACACGTCACCGTCGAACTCCACGAAGCTGCGCGCGTCGAAGGCCTTGGGGTCCACGATGGCGCTCAGCACATTGGTGAAGATCTTGAACTCCGGCGCCACCCGCATGTCGTAGCCGTAGCTCGACTGCCCGTAGGAGATGACCCGCCGGCCCTGGGCGTCCACCTGCCGCACCTGGGCGTCCACGTACGGCTCGATCATCCCGCGTTCGCGGGCCATGCGTCGGATCCAGCGGTCGGATTTGATGGACATGCATCCTCGAAAACGTGGGCGGGCCCGGGGCGTCGGGCGGGGAATATAGTCGGATCGAGAGCGGGTTGAATTGACCTGCTAAGTCGGTTACCTTCTGCGGGATAAGTGAAAAAATTCACGAAAGCCGAGGCGTATGCTTCAGCCCTACATTCCGATGCTCCTGCTGAGCGTGTTCGTCGTGGCCAACGCGATTCTCATGCTGGGATTGTCGCACGTTCTTTCGAGTTACCGCCGGACTCCCACCAAGATCGCCCCCTATGAATCCGGCATGCCTGTCCTGGGGGATGCCCGCGAGCGGTTCTCGGTGAAATTCTACATGGTCGCGATGCTGTTCATCATCTTCGACATCGAGACCGTATTTATGATTCCGTGGGCGGTGGCCTTCCGCCAGCTGGGCGACATGGCCGGCCTGCTCATCATCGAAATGTTCGTCTTCATCGTGATTCTCGCGGTGGGATACGTGTATATCTGGAAGCGTGGAGCGCTGCAATGGGATTGACCAATCCCGCCACCGAATACCGGGACGCCGAGGTGGCGACGGTATCGTCGATCTCGCCCAACTGGGTCACCACCCGGCTCGACTTCCTCACCAACTGGGCCCGGAGCAACTCGCTCTGGCCGATGCCCTTCGGCACCGCCTGCTGCGCCATCGAGTACATGGCCACGGCCGCCAGCCGGTTCGACCTCGCCCGCTTCGGGATGGAGCGCCAGAGCTTCTCGCCGCGCCAGGCCGATGTGCTGATCTGCGCCGGCCGCCTGCCGTTCAAGCTCGCGCCCGTCATCCGGCGGATCTGGGACCAGATGCCGCAGCCCAAGTGGTCCATCTCGATGGGTGCCTGCGCCTCGTCGGGTGGGATCTTCGACAACTACGCGATGGTCCAGGGCATCGACACCATCATTCCCGTCGACGTCTACGTCCCCGGGTGCCCGCCGAGGCCCGAGGGCCTCATCTACGGCATCCGGCTGTTGCAGAAGAAGATCATGGGCGAGAGCATTGACGACGACATGCTCCGCGACGAGCAGCCGGTGGGGCCCTCCGGGCTGTTCCTGGCCGCGGACCGGGTCGACGAGCTGTCGGAGCCGTTCGGGAACTCCGTCCACCAGACCCGGTCCACATCGTGATCCGTCGAGCGTCGAGGTGGGCGCCTCACGGGGCGGGGCGGCAGCCGCGTGCCTCGCGCGAGGCGTTCGCATGAGCTCAGTGTCCCCCTCGGTCGCCCCGCTCCGCGCCGAGTTCGGCGCGGCGGTGACGCACCACCTCGTCTCCTGCGGCGACACGATCGTGTACGTCGACCGCGAGCGCGCCCACGACGTGCTCGCCTGGCTCAAGGACTCGCCCGGCCAGCAGTTCGACTACCTCACCGACATCACCGCCGTCGAGTACCGCGATCCCGAGCGCCCGCTCGAGGTGGCCTGGCAGCTCCGCTCCCTCGCCCGGAAGGCCGACCTCCGGGTCAAGGCCGAGCTGAACAAGCGGGCCCCGCTGGAGGTCCGCTCGGTCTACGACCTCTGGCGCGGGGCGGACTGGCTGGAGCGCGAGGTCTACGACATGTTCGGGATCGCGTTCGCCGGTCATCCCGACCTGCGGCGCATTCTGATGTGGGAGACATATTCCGAGGGCTACCCGCTGCGGAAGGACTTCCCGCTGCGGGGCCACTTCAGCCGTGCCGAGCAGACCCGGCAGGCGCTGGCGGCCAATCCCGAGGCTCACTACTCCATGGAAGAGTTGTCCATCGCCGAGGCGTTCGACGAGCTGCCCGCCGAGATGCGTGAGCGGCTGGCGCGCGGCGAGCGAGGGTTCCTGACATGAGCACCCGAACGGTCGAGCTGGCGCTCGCCACGCCCGGGCTCGACCCCGAGGGGCGGCCCACCCGGATCCCGCTGACGGCGCAGCCGGCCATGCCGAAATTCGACGAGGACTTCGGCGCGGAGCACATGCTGGTCAACATCGGCCCGCAGCATCCGGCCACCCACGGCGTGCTTCGGCTGGTCATCGAGCTCGAGGGCGAGACGGTCAAGCGCTGCATTCCGCACCTGGGGTATCTCCACAGCGGCTTCGAGAAGCTCGGGGAGTACCGGCACTACAACCAGATCATTCCGCTCACCGACCGCACCGACTACCTCTCCCCGATGGCCAACAACGTCGGCTTCGCGCTGGCGGCCGAGAAGCTGATGGGGATCGAGGTGCCGGAGCGGTGCCGGGTGCTGCGGGTGATCGCGTGCGAGATGAGCCGCATCATCTCGCACCTGGTCTGGCTCGGCACCACCGGAATCGACCTGGGCGCGTACACACCATTTCTCTGGTCGTTCCAGCAGCGCGAGGAGATCTACAACCTGCAGGAGCAGTGGACCGGGGCGCGGCTCACGACCAGCCTGACCCGGGTCGGCGGGATGATGGCCGACGTGCCCGACAGCTTCGAGGCCGGGCTCCGGAAGTTCACCCAGACCTTCCCCAAGACCCTGACCGAGGTGGACACCATGTTCACCCGGAACGCCATCTGGATCGGGCGAACCCAGGGGGTCGGCGCGCTCACGGCCGAGCAGGCGATCAATTACTCGCTCTCGGGGCCGATGCTCCGGGCGAGCGGCGTCGACTACGACGTCCGGAAGGACCGGCCGTACCTCGACTACGAGACCTACGACTTCGATGTGCCGGTCGGCCGGTACGGCGACATCTACGACCGGTACCGCATCCGGCTCGAGGAGATGTGGCAGTCGAACCGGATCCTCGAGCAGGCCCTCGACCGGCTGGCCCGGCTCAAGGGCGCGCCGATCAACGTCGTCGACCCGCGCGTCATCCTGCCGCCCAAGTCGCGCGCGATGAGCGACATGGAGGCGATGATCTTCCACTTCAAGCAGGTGATGGAAGGCGTCAAGCCGCCCGTCGGGGAAGTCTACATGGGGATCGAGAACCCCAAGGGCGAGCTGGGCTACTATCTGGTCTCCGACGGCACCAGCAAGCCGGTGCGCTGGCGGATCCGTCCGCCGTCGTTCATCAACCTCTCGAGCCTGCCCACGATGTGCGAGGGCGCGCTCCTCTCCGACGTCATCGCGATCAACGCGAGCGTCGACATCGTGATGGGGGAAGTCGACCGATGAACGCCCATTCCACCGGCGGCGGCCACGCCGCTCCCGCCATCGCCCACGAGCCGGTCTTCGTGGGCGAGACGCGGGCCAAGCTGGAGCGGCTGTTCGCCCTGTATCCCACCAAGCAGGCCTGCCTCCTGCCCGCGCTCTGGATGGTGCAGGAGGTGCGCGGCTGGATCTCGGAGTCCGCGATCGGCGAGGTGGCGGAGGTGCTGGACCTGACGCCCGCGTACGTGAAGGGCGTCGTGACGTTCTACACGATGTACCACACCCACCCGGTCGGGCGGCACTTCGTCCAGGTCTGCACCACGTCGCCCTGCAACATCTGTGGCGCGGAGGACGTGGTGAAGGCGCTGCTCAAGGCCACCAACTGCGGCGAGCTCGGCGCCACCAGCCCCGACGGCCGATTCACCGTGATCGAGGTGGAGTGCCTCGGCGCCTGCGGCTTCGCCACACCCATCCTGGTGGACGACGACTTCATCGAGAGCGTCACGCCGGACAAGGTCGCTGGCATCCTCCAGAGGTATCCGTAATGGGCTATCCGCATCCGAGCCATCCGAAGGAGACGGTGGTCCTGTCGCAGTACTTCGGCGACGCCGAGGCGCGCACGTACGACGGCTGGACCAAGCGCGGCGGCTACGAGGCCTTCCGGAAGGCCCTGGGCATGACCCGCGAGGCGATCGTGGAAGAGGTCAAGGCCTCGGGCCTCCGCGGCCGCGGCGGCGCCGGCTTTCCGACGGGCCTCAAGTGGTCGTTCATGCCGAAAGAGGTGGTCAAGCCGCATTACCTCGTCTGCAACGCCGACGAAAGCGAGCCCGGCACGTTCAAGGACCGGGAGATCATGCGCTGGACCCCGCACGCCCTCATCGAGGGCTGCGCCATCGCGGCGCACGCCATCGGCGCGGAGCGCTGCTACATCTACATCCGGGGCGAGTTCACCGAGCCGTGGGCCGTGATGTCGGCCGCGGTCGAGGAGGCGTACGCGCGCGGCGCGCTGGGCCCCAACGCGTTCGGGAGCGGCAAGCGGGTGGACATGGTGCTGCACCGCGGCGCGGGGGCCTACATCTGCGGCGAAGAGACCGCGATGATGAACTCGATCGAGGGCAAGCGCGGCAACCCGCGCATCAAGCCGCCGTTCCCGGCGGTGGCCGGCCTGTTCGGCATGCCCACCACGATCAACAACGTGGAGACCCTGAGCGCGGTGCCCCACATCCTCAACCGCGGCGCGGCCTGGTACAAGGCGCTCTGCCTGGGGAACCCCAAGAGCACCGGCACCAAGCTGATCTCGATCTGCGGGCACATCCAGCGTCCGGGGAACTACGAGGTCACCATGGGCACGCCGCTCAAGGAGATCCTGTACGACATGGCGGGCGGCCCGAGGCCGGGACGCACCTTCAAGGCGATCATCCCGGGCGGCAGCTCGGTGCCGATCATGACCCGCGAGGAAGCCGAGGCGGCGCTGTTCGACTACGAGGGGATCGTGGAGAAGGGCTCGATGCTCGGCTCCGCCGGGTTGATCGTCATGGACGATACGACGGACATGGTCTACCAGATCTGGCGGCTGGCCAGGTTCTACGCCCACGAGAGCTGCGCCCAGTGCACCCAGTGCCGCGAGGGCACGGCGTGGACGACCAAGATCCTGGAGCGGATCCTGGGCGGGAAGGGAAAGCAGGAGGATTTCCAGCTGCTGCTCGACCTGTCCGACAACATGACCGGCAAGACGATCTGCGTGCTGAGCGATTCGTGCGCGGCGCCGGTGGTGAGCGGGATTCAGAAGTTCCGGTCGGAGTTCGAAGCGTACATCGCCGGGGCGCGTGAGCCGGCGATGGTGGCGGTGTGAGTTTCGTCATGGTTCACCACGGAAACACGCAAGACACGGAAAACTGACACGGAAGAACAACAACTGCTTTGTTTGGTTTCTCCGTGTACTTCCGTGCCTTCCGTGCTTCCGTGGTGAACAACGCGGCCCGACCCCGCCGCGGAGCCTAACAAGGAAGACCGATGGCCGACGACCTGGTCAACGTAACGATCGACGGAATGCAGCTCAGCGTGCCCAAAGGCACCTCGATCATCGAGGCCGCCAAGCAGGCCGGCGTGCTGGTGCCGCACTACTGCTACCACCCGTCCCTGCCGAGCCCCGCCGTCTGCCGGATGTGCCTGGTCGAGGTGGAGAAGGCTTCCAAGCTGATGCCGGCGTGCGTCACCACCGTCACCGAGGGACAGGTGGTGCACGTCAACAGCCCCGTCGCCAAGAAGGCCCGCGAGGGCGTGCTCGAGCTGCTGCTCATCAATCACCCGCTCGACTGCCCCATCTGCGACCAGGCCGGCGAGTGCGAGCTTCAGGACTACGTGTTCCAGGAAGGCCGCGCCGGCACCCGCTATCAGGAGTATGCCAAGCGCTACAATCCGGTCGAGGACTTCGGCGAGGACATCCTCTACGTCCCCAACCGCTGCATCCTCTGCACCCGGTGCGTCCGGTTCATGGAGGACGTGGCCGATACCCCCGTCCTCAACGTCAGCGAGCGCGGCGACCGCGCCTATATCGGCATCGCGGCGGATCAGCCCCTCGACCATCCGTGGGCCGGCAACGTGGTCGATCTCTGCCCGGTCGGGTCGCTGCTGTCGAAGGACTTCCTCCACAAGGCGCGCGCCTGGGATCTCGACAAGACCGCCAGCGTCTGCCCCGGCTGCACCCAGGGCTGCAACATCAACATCGATACCCGCGACGACGTCGTCGTGCGAATCCGCCCGCGGCCCAACCTCGAGGTCAACCGCCACTTCATCTGCGACCATGGCCGTTCGAACTACCGGTGGATGAACCGGGGCGACCGGATCGAGGCCCCGCTCGTCCGTGAGGGTGGCCGCCACGTCGCGACCGACTGGGACACCGCCCTCGCACGGCTGGACCAGGTGCTGCGCGGCGCGACGGGCTCGGCCGTGATCGTCGCGTCCGGCCGGGCCTCCACCGAGTCGCTCGGGCTCGTCCGGCGGCTGGTCGACGGCTTCGAGGTCACCGCGGCGGTGCAGGTGCCGATGGGGAACGAGGCGCCGCTGGCCGGGATTCCGGGCCTGGCCCTCCGGCGCGAACGCGCCCCCAACCTGGCCGGCGCCGAGCTGCTCGGATACTCGACGCACTGGGAAGCGGCGATGCGCCAGGTGCTCTCGGCGGCGGTGGTGATCGTGCTCGACGCCGAGCTCAGCGAGGCCGACGAAGCCGCGATCGCCGCGGCGCGCGGGCTCGTCATCGTGCTCGGCACCGTCCTCGCCGAATCGCTTCGAAACGCCGAGCTGGTGCTGCCGGTGACCACGATGGCCGAGGAGAACGGCACGTACGTGAACCGCGATCGCCGGGTCCAGCGCTACGAGCAGGCCCGCTCGCAGCCCGGCATGGCCCGGCCGGCCTGGTGGGTGGCCGGGGAGGCGCTCGCGGGCCCGGGCCCGAGCGTCGACGCGCCCTCCACCGCCGCCGAGGCGTTTGCCCTGCTTGGGGAGCGGTGGCCGGTGTTCGCCGGCCTGACCCATGCCGCCCTCGGCTATACCGGGCGGGTCCTGGGCCGGGAGTCGACGCGGGTGCCCGAGAGCGCGCTGAGCGGGGGTGTCCGGTGACGCCCGAGCTCAAGGGATTCATCCTGTTGAGCGTCATCAAGATGGTGCTGGTCTTCACGGTCCTCATGGTGGGCGTGGCGCTGCTGACGCTGATGGAGCGCAAGGTGAGCGCCTGGATGCAGAACCGCCGCGGTCCCAACCGGGTCGGCTGGGCGGGCCTGCTGCAGCCCGCCGCCGACGGGGTCAAGAACATCCTCAAGGAGGAGACCTATCCGGGGCTCGCCAGCCCCTGGCTCTTCGTGCTGGCGCCGGCGCTCTCGTTCATTCCGGCGCTGCTGCTCTTCGGCGTGATCCCGTTCGCGGCGCCGCTGCCGGTGGAGTTCGACGTCACCGTCCGGTTCAGCTTCCTGGGCCTGTTCCCGATCGATCTCGGCCGCTGGGCGCATCACGGCTTGATGCCGATGGTGGTCGCCGACCTCCCGATCGGCTTCCTCTTCGTGCTCGCCATCAGCTCCATGGGCGTCTACGGCATCGCGCTCGCGGGCTGGTCGTCCAACAGCAAGTACGCGCTGCTCGGCGGGCTCCGGGCCAGCGCACAGATGATCTCCTACGAGGTCGCAATGGGGCTGAGCCTCATTCCCGTCCTTCTCCTGAGCGGCAACGTCAGCTTCTCGGCCATCATCCGCGACCAGCAGGCCGGCCTCTGGTACGTGCTGCCGCTGTTCCTCTCGTTCTTCATCTTCCTGATCTCGGGCTTCGCCGAGACCAACCGGCTGCCGTTCGACCTGCCCGAGGCGGAGTCGGAGCTGATCGCCGGCTATCACACCGAGTACAGTGCGATGAAGTTCAGCTTCTTCTTCATCGCCGAGTATGCCAACGTCGTGACCGTCTGCGCGATGGTCACCACGCTCTTCTTCGGCGGCTGGGACATCCCCGGCCGCTGGGACGAGCAGGGCGGAGTGCTGCAGACGCTCGCCACGGGCGGGTTCTTCTTCCTCAAGGTGATGTTCTGGATCTTCTTCGTGATGTGGATCCGGTGGACGCTGCCGCGCTTCCGGTACGACCAGCTCATGGCGCTCGGCTGGAAGGTGCTGATGCCGCTCGCCCTGGCGTACATCATGGTGATCTGCACGGCGATCTACGGCATCGAGCACGTGGCCGGCATCGTCGATCCCAAGCTCCGCTCGCTGGCCCTGTTCGGGGTGAACGTCGTGGTGGGGCTCCTGATCTTCGGGCTGCTGGACAGCGGAGTCTTCATCAAGGGCTCCAACCGCCCGCAGCAAACCTCCAAGGCGCTCGCCAAGCGCGCCACGGTGACGGGCTGATGGCCATCGGCGTCAAGGTTCTGGAGCGTCCCCGGCGCGAGGTCAGCTACGTGCGGGCCACGCTCAAGGGGATGGCGCTCACCTTCAGGCACATGTTCGAGCCGAAGGTGACGATGCAGTACCCCGAGCAGAAGAGCACGACCGAGTGGAGCATCTCCCAGCGGTGGCGCGGCACCCACCGGATGCTGACCGACGAGCAGGGCCGCTCCAAGTGCGTGGCATGCGGCCTCTGCCCCCAGATCTGCCCGGCCAACTGCATCAAGCTGGTGCCCGGCGAGGACGAGGCCGGCAACCGCTACCCGCTGATCTACGAGATCGACGAGTTTCGCTGCGTGTTCTGCGGGTACTGCCAGGAGGTCTGCCCCGAGGAGGCCATCCACGTGGGCGTCCACTTCGAGAACTCGGAATACAGCCGTGGGCGCTTCGTGTACGACCTGGAGCGACTGCACTCGCAGACCCACGCCGTGTCGACGCTCTGGGACCCCTCCGACCCCCGGGGGGAATAGATGAGCACCGTCGTCTTCTACGTCTTCGCCGCCGTCGCCGTCGGGTCGGCGACGCTGTGCATCCTCCAGCGCAATCCGGTGAGCGCCGCGCTCTGGCTGGTGGCCACGATGTTCTCGCTGGCCGGCATCTACGTGCTGCTCGACGCCCAGTTCGTCGCCGCGATCCAGGTGCTGGTCTATGCCGGGGCGGTGATGGTGCTGTTCCTCTTCGTCATCATGCTGCTCAACCTCGGGCACGCGAGCACCGATTTCCGCGGTCCGTCGTCGCTGGCCGCGGCCATCGTCATCGTGGGCCTGCTGGGCATCGAGCTGGCGGCGCTGTGGCGCTACACGCCCCGCCGGCTCGCCAGCGAGATCAGCCAGGCCCCGGCCTTCGCCGATCCGACCAGCGTATTCGCCGGCGGGGCGCTGGCCCAGCAGGAAGTGGCGGCCCGGGGCGTCGTCGGCGCCATCGCGGCGCCCCTGTTCCAGGTCTACCTGGTGCCGTTCGAGATCACCTCGATCCTGCTCCTCGCCGCCATCGTCGGCGCGGTCGTCCTCGCCAAGCGGAAGGTGTGATGATCCTCGGACCCGCCCTCGGCCTCTCCGCCATTCTCTTCAGTCTCGGGGTGGCCGGCGTGCTCCTGCGCCGGAACGCCATCATCCTCTTCATGTGCGTGGAGCTGATGCTCAACGCGGTCAATCTCACCTTCGTGGCCCTGGCCCAGCTCTACGGCGCCAGCGGTCAGATCATGGTGTTCTTCGTGATGACGGTGGCGGCGGCGGAGGCGGCGGTAGGGCTGGCCATCATTCTCGCGATCTTCCGGCACAAGCAGACGGTCGACCTCCAGAACATCAACCTGCTGCGGGGCTGATGACCCTCACTCATGTGGTCTGGCTGACGGTCGCCCTGCCGCTCGCGGGGTTCCTGGCGAACGGCGCCCTGGCGCTCTGGCGCCCGCAAGCCAAGGGACTGGTCTCGGTGCTGGGCCCGGGCACGCTGCTCGGGGCCTTCGCGGTCGCGGTCGGCGTCTTCCTGGAGCTGTGGCGCGAGCCTCCGCACGCACCGATCATCGTGACCCTCTGGCCGTGGCTGCCCGTGGACCGGCTGCAGGTCGATCTCGCCTTCCAGGTGGATCAGTTGTCGGTGGTCATGCTCCTGATCGTGACCGGTGTGGGCAGCCTGATCCACCTCTTCAGCGTGGGGTACATGCGCGAGGACCCGGGCTACGCCCGGTACTTCTCGTACCTCAACCTGTTCATCGTGTTCATGCTGGTCCTGGTGCTCGGCTCCAGTTTCCCGGTCATGTTCATCGGCTGGGAGGGAGTCGGGCTCTGCTCGTATCTGCTGATCGGGTTCTGGTTCTCGGAGAAGGCCAACGCCGACGCCGGCAAGAAGGCCTTCATCATGAACCGGATCGGCGACTTCGGGTTCCTGGTGGCGATGTTCTACATCTGGCGCACCTTCGGGAGCCTCGATTTCGTCTACGTGAGCGAGCATGCCGCCAGCATGCTGCCGGCGGGCGGCGCAATCGTCACCGCGATCACGCTCTTTCTCTTCCTCGGGTGCACCGGCAAGTCGGCCCAGATCCCGCTCTACACCTGGCTGCCCGACGCGATGGCCGGCCCCACGCCGGTCTCGGCGCTGATCCATGCCGCCACGATGGTGACCGCGGGCGTGTACCTCGTGGCGCGCACCAACGTGCTGTTCGCGCTGGCCCCGGTCTCCAGCATCGTCGTGGCGGGCATCGGCGCGCTCACCGCCCTGTTCGCGGCCACGATCGGCCTCCGCCAGTACGACATCAAGAAGGTCCTGGCCTATTCCACCGTCTCGCAGCTCGGATACATGTTCCTCGGCGTCGGGACCGGCGCCTATGCCTCGGGCATCTTCCACCTGGCCACGCACGCCTTCTTCAAGGCCCTGCTGTTCCTGGGCTCCGGCAGCGTGATCCACGCCATGCACCATGCCTATCACGCCACCCACTCGCACGACGACGCCCAGGACATGCGCAACATGGGCGGGCTCCGGCGCTATATGCCGTGGACCTTCGGGCTCATGCTGGTGGCGACGCTCGCCATCGCCGGCATCCCGCCGTTCTCCGGCTTCTTCTCCAAGGACGAGATCCTCGCCGCCGCTTTCGCGCGCGGGGCGGAGATGCCGGTGTTCTACCTGTTCTACGGCATGG
>Ga0210120_1000285_pt1 | contig 12006 bp, 12 predicted proteins | sample Goodyear_PhragA__FD_184868 | JGI IMG/M metagenome (GOLD analysis project Ga0210120, IMG submission 184868) | Wetland microbial communities from San Francisco Bay, California, USA, that impact long-term carbon sequestration - Goodyear_PhragA_D2... | ecosystem: Environmental > Aquatic > Marine >... | reverse complement strand
CCGCAACGACGGCGAAGTCGTGGCGCTCGACACGGCGACCGGCGCGGTCGAGTGGCGGCACGAATTCCCCGGCTCGCCGGTCTTCGGCGCGACGACCTCGGTCAACGACGTCGTCTTCGCCACCACCTACGACGGGCACCTCTACGCCCTCGACGCGAGCAGCGGCAGGCTGCTCTGGCAGCAGACGCTGCCCGCCGGCTGCAACGCCGGCGTGACCGTCGCCGGCGACACCGTGCTCGCCCCCGCCGGCCTCGCCACGTCGCCGGGCCAGACGGGGCAGCTGGTCGCCTACCGCCTCGGCGGCTAGCGCCGCGGCGCGACCGGGCGCGCGGCAGGCCCGGCAGCTCCCCAGTAGTCGGAAGGCCATCCGTCCAGAAGGGGAGGCGGTTCTCGCCGGCGGCCGTCCTCCGACCGATGCGCCCATGTGCCCGGACAGCGGACAGCGCTCCTCGCCGTCGCCCTCTCGCTGGGCGCGACCTCGCTCGCGGCGCTGCCGTCGGGGAGCGCCGCGGCGACCCGCGAGCCGCTCGCAGACGCGCTCGCCGCCGCCGGGCGACCGGCCCGCGCCCACGAGTCGTCGACCCCCCTCCATCCAGCCGTGCTGCGGTCGATGGTGCGCCGGAGCGCGCGCCGATACGCCTCGGCGGCGAGCGAATTCCGGATCTCGTCGGACGGCTACGGGCCGGCCGAGGTCGAATCGGTCGCTGCGGTCCTGCGCTCCCTCGACCACGGCCCGGAGATGGCCCGGCTGAGCGTCTTCGTCGCGACGCCCGGCGAGCTGCGCGAAGCCTGCGGCGCCGGCGTGCTCGCCTGCTACTTCCCGTCGGTGGACGAAATGGTCGTCTCCGGCGTCGACCGGACGGTGGACGGGGTGCCGCGCGACTTCGCGATCGCGCACGAGTACGGGCATCACATCGCCAACACGCGGACCGGCACGGCGCTGCCGGCGATCGAGGCCGGCACTCCGCGCTGGGCGACCTACGAGCGCGTCTGCCAGCTCAGCCGCCGCGGCCGCCTCTTTCCCGGCAACCAGGGCGCCCACTACTGGCAGGACCCCGAGGAGGCGTTCGCCCAGTCCTACGCCAGGCTCAACCGGCCCGAGGATCTCGTCAGCTGGCAGTACACGCCGCTGCTGAAGCCGACGACGGTCGCGCTGGAGAAGATCCACGCGGACGTCGCCCGCCCCTTGAGCGGCCCGGTGGAATCGAGCTGGGAGGGGGCCGTGGCGGCGCCGCCGGCGGAACCGGCTCCGAGGGCCGGCGCGGGCGCGGGCTCGATCGGCGTCGCGGCCGGCCACGCGGTCGGCGGCTCGCCCGCGGTCGTCTCGCGCTTGGTCCGCACGCCCCTGGACGGCGCCGTGACCGTTTCGCTTCGGGCGCCGGAGGGCGCCGGCCTCGCCCTCTCCCTGCGCGAACCCGAGCACGGCCGCGTCCTCGCCCGCGCCGCCACCGGCCCCGAAGGCGCCGCCCGGCTGTCCTACTCCAACTGCGGCCGCGCCGCACTGCGCCTCGAGGTCCGCTCGACCTCCGGCTCGGCCTCCTTCCAGGCGACGATCGCAAGGCCCTGAGCGCGAGCGTCGCGCACCGATTCACCCCAGGCTTTCGAGCGGCAGCTCGGGCCCCCGGTGACGATCGTGGCACGGAAGAAGGCTATTTGGGAATAAGTGGAGTATTCTCCTCGGATCGATTTTCACCAGCGAGGGGAGAGTGCCATGGCTCTGGACGTCCATCTGCACGGTTCGAAGGTCGCGTCGCTGCGACCCGGCGGCGAGGGATACACGCTCGCCTACGATGAGGAGGCGGTGGCGAGGCTCGGCCCCGAGCGGGCGCGGATCAGCCTGGCGCTGCCGCCGCGGGCCGAGCCGCACGGGGAGGAGGCGACGCGCGCCTACGTCGAGGGCCTGCTGCCGCGCGGCCCGCGCCGGCGCAGGCTGGCGCACGAGCTGGGGATCGACCCCGGCGACGGCTACGCGCTGATCGCCGAGCTGGGGCGCGACTGCCCGGGCGCGGTCACCTTCCTGCCCGAGGGCTGGGAGCCCGGGCCGGAGGAGGCCGGCGAGCCCGCCTGGCTGGAGGAGGACGAGCTGGCCGAGGCGCTGGAGTGGCCGCCGGAGCGCTGCTTCGAGGCCGGCGAGCCGCGGCGCATGCGCTTCGCCCTGCCCGGCGAGCGCCACAAGCTGGCGCTGGTGCGCGACCGGGAGTCCGGCCGCTGGGCCTGGCCGGAGCCGGGCGCCCCGAGCACGCACGTGGTGATCCCCGAATCGGACCTGCGCCCCGAACTGGTGCTCAACGAGTACGTCTGCTCCAACGCGTTGCGGGCGATGGGGCTGCCGGTCGCGCTCTCGCAGTTCGCGGAGGTCGCCGGCCGCCCCTGCCTGGTCTCGCCGCGCTTCGACCGCTGGGGAGAGGAGACCGGCGCCGAGCGGCTGCACCAGGAGAGCTTCCAGCAGGCCTGGGGGATCGCCCCCGACGCCGAGCTCTCGTCGGTCGAAGGCCTGGTGCGCGGCCGCGAAGTGCTGCTCGAGATCGAGGACGACGACTTCGCCGAGTCCTTCTTCTCGGTCGCCTTCTGCGCCTGGGTGCTCGGCGACCGCGACGAGCGCCTGATCGCCAGGCTGGCGCTGATGCACAGCGAGGCCGGGCCGCTGCCGGGCTTCTTCTGCGACATCCACTCCGAGGACGTCTACCGGGAAGGCGAGAAGGCGCCGCTGAGGGAGATCGCCGAACGCTGCTCGGCGATCGTCGCCACCGGCATGCGCGCCATCGGCCTGATGGTGGACTTCGAGCGCGCCGTCCAGCTCGCCTTCCGCCACATCCACGACCTCGACGAGCTGGTCGGCTCGATCTCCCGGCACGCCCAAGAGCAGGGCTGGCACGGCCCGGTGATCGACCGCATCCACGACGAGGTCTCCCAGCGCCTCGGCTTCCTGCGCGAAGAAGCGCGGGGGAGCTAGGAGCGGCCGAACAGCTCCTCGTGCAGGCCGCCCAGCAGGGCGTGCAGGACCTCGGCGTTGCCGTTGAGGGAGAGCTTCGGGGCGCTCGGGTCGATCAGCGTCTCGATCCAGGCGAGCGGCGGGCCGCTGGCCCAGGTTTCGCTGTCGACCGTCAGGTCGGCGCTGACCGAGGCGACCTCGCCGAGCTCCAGCTGCACGACGACCCCGGCGAGGCGGACCTCCCGCTCGGGCATCGTCACGGTCAGCCGGCAGAGGTGCGTCAGGCCTTCGTCGAGGCAGAGCAGCAGCGCGAGGCCGAGGCGGAAGCCCGCCTCGACGTCGAGCGGGTCGATCGGCGCCGCGCCGGCCGGTTGCTCGGCGATCTCCAGCCGGGCGGCGGCGGCGAGCGGGCCGATCGCGCGGCGCAGCCAGACGGTCGGCACGATGATGTCGCGGCCCGCGGGGACGCACCACGACTCGACCAGCCCCACCTCCAGCATCGCCCGCAGGGCGCCGGCGGCGGCCTCGGCCCGCGGCGCGCCGACCCTCTCGACCAGCTCGGCGCGCTTGCTCGGTCGCCGCGCGATCGCGTGGATGGCTGTCGAGGTCCAGCCGCGGGCCAGCGCCTCCAGCACCGGCTTCGCGCCGGGGCCGAGCGCGACCGGCCCCGCCGGGCATTCGCCCAGCCAGCGCTCGAGCGCGGCCGCGGCGAAGCCTCCCTCCTCGCCGCGCCCCGGCCGCTCGCTCGGCTCGGCGAGCCCGAGCAGGGTCAGCGCTCCGGCCCGCGCCGTCAGTTCCCCGTCGGTTGCCCGACCGGAAGGCACCGGCCGATTATCGCACGTTCAGATCACCGGTCAGGAACCGACCGAGGCGAAGGGGCCGGACGGGACCGATCGGCCTCGGCGAGACGCTCCTGCATCGCGACGGCGCTGACGCCGAAGTGCTCGGCCGCCCTGCGCAGCTCGTGGCCGACGCTTTCGAACAGCGGAGTCGCGGCGCTCAGCGGAACCAGCAGCGCTTCGGCGAGGTAGTCCGCTTCGGCCTCGTCTCGGGGATCGAACCGCCGCTTGAGGTTGCGGTCGAAGGGCGGCTCCGGCACGTGCTCGAGCAGTACGTGGGAGAGCTCGTGGCAGATCGTGTGGCGATGGCGGACGGGCGGGTGCACCGGGTTGAAGACGATGACCCTGCGGCCCTCGAAGGAGACGAGCGCGCCGGAGAAGGCCCCCGGGTTGCGTTCGACCAGCTGCGCCACGGCCTCGGGGTGGGCGCTGCGGAACTTCTCCAGCGAGAGCGTCCCGATGCCGAACCGCTCGGCCATGGCGTGCGGCTCGAGCCGGTCGACTGGCGCCAGGGACAGCTGCGCCCTGGCGTCGAGCGCGATCTGCTCGCACCTGGCGCGCACCGCGCGGCCGAGCGCCTGGGCCATCGCTCAGTCAGCTTTCGGCCATCTCGTCGTAAGCCGCTTGCACGATCTTTTCGATCGCCCTGGCGCTCGCGGGCTTCAGCGACTCGTCCGCGCGCAGGTGCGCGGCGATCGCCGCGACGGTCTCCTCGCTCTCGGTGATCTCGGGCTTCCTGCCGCCGACGAAGCTTTCGAGCGGCACTCCCAGCCACTCGGTCATCCGGATGTAGCTGTCGAAGTCCGGCCGGCTACCCCTCGCGAGCCGGCTGAAGATCGACGAGCTGAGCCCCAGCTCCTCGGCCACCTGGCGCCAGCTCATCTTGCGCGCGTTCCGCTTCGAGTCGAGCGCTCCGTAGAGGGCCGAAACATCGATCTCGCGTCTCATGTCTGCGCTCCCATCCTCCTCGGGGTGCGGGTACGGGTCGGGTCGGTCAGGGTACGATCTGGTTCGTTTTACCCTAGCAACACTGTTCTCAGCGAGCAACGCCGAGCACCCGTCGCGCCTCCTCGGCTTTGGCGTCCGCATAGCTCCTGAACTGGGCGTAGCCGGGCCCGTTGAGGTCGAGCCGGCCGTCCCAGTCGGGGCCTGTGAGCATCACCGCGCGCCCCAGCGGGATCCGCTCGTCCATCGACAGGTAGTTCTGGGCCGCGACCGCCTCGATGCGCGGCCGCAGCTCGGCGAAGGCGCCGGCCAGCTCCTCCAGCGAGACCCTGCGGTTCCCCTCCATTCGGGCGAACTGGGAGGCGGACCTGTAGTCCTCGATGCCGGCCCGTTGCACGCCCAGCCGCTCGCTCACCGCCCGCGCCCAGGCCCGGACCTTTTCGCGGTCCCTGGGCCACATGAAGTCGAAGCCGACGCGCGCCCAGTGCCAGCGGCCCGTTTCCATGCCGGCGTCCAGCTCCACGCCGGACAGACCCAGCTCCCGGTAGAAGGCGAAGGAGCGCAGCAGCAGCGCCGAGCTGATGCCGTAACCGCGAAACGCCGGCTCGACCTTCAGCCACTTGTGCTCCGCGCAGTCCTGGCAGAGGCGGATCTCGCGATTGAACTGCGCGACGAGGTGCTCGGACCCGGCGGCGCTGGCGTGGATGAAGCCGACCAGCTCGATCGACCCGTCGTCCTCGAGGCTGGCCTCGCAGCGACCGGGGACGAGCGTCAGGGTCGTGTTGGGGATGCTGAAGGCCGCCTGGACGTCCGGGAACGCGTCGATGTGAGCGGCCAGGTCGACCGCCTGCCCGTTGGTCAGCTCCTCGATCCGGCGGAGGAGGTCCGCCCGCAGGCTCGAGCCGTCGCCGTCGCCCGCCATCGCGCAGAACCTTATCGTCTCCAAAGAAAGCGTGTGTAGTTCCGAAAGCTGGAGACAGAGCGCATCGAGAGCCACCTCCAACTCGTGCGAGGATGAGCGAAAATCCATGGCTTTTCGCTCATCTGATGAGATCGCTTCGAGTCAAAGACCTGCGCGCGTGGCCGGCCGGCGCGATCGCGCTGCTCGGCCATCGAGCGCCTCGGCGCCGGCGCCTCGGCTTCCCGCGCGAAGAAGCGCGGGGGGCTAGAAGCCGCCGAACAGGGTCTCGTGCAGCCCGCGCAGCAGGGCGCGGGGGAGGCGCCGGTCGCCGACGGTGCGCAGGCCGCTCCGGTCGCGCTCGATCACCGCGTCGAGCCAGGCGGCGGCGGGGCCCGCCACCGAGGCGTCGGCTTCTGGGTCGGGCCCGCGCTCGCAGGCGACGACGAGCCCCTCCTCGATCCGCGCGGTCATCTCCACCGGGCTGCCGAGGACGCCCTCGTCGAGCTCGACCTCGAGCGCGCAGCTTCCCGTGAGGTTCTGCCGCATCCGCAGCAGCGGCAGGGTCAGCCGCAGGGCGGCCTCGACGTCGGCGGCGGCGATCGGCGCCGTGTCGTCGAGCGGGTGGCGCAGCTCCATCCGCGCCGCGGCGGCGAGCGGGGCGATCGAGAGGCGCATCCATTCGGTCGGCTCGAAGCGCCGCTCCTCGCCGCCGCCGGGCTCGCCGAGCGGGCGCAGCATGCCGCCCTCCTCGAGTATCGAGATGCGGGTCTCGGTCGCCTCCCGGTCGAGCACGGCGACCTCCGCCTCCACCTCGGCCGCGGTCTGCGCGCCGGCGGCGACGGCGTGCGCGACGGTGGACGTCCAGCCGCTCAACAGCGGCCACAGCCCCTTGCCGGCGCGCTCGCCGAGTTCGATCGGCCCGGCCGGGCAGCGCTGCAGCCAGCTGCTCAGCGTCGCCCCCACGAACGGCAGCTCCCGCCCCGCCGGCGTCGGCTGCATCAGGGTCGCCGGGTCGTGGGGGTCGGCCGCGGGGTCGACCGGTTCGACCAGGAAGCGATCGGCGAAGACGTCGTCGATCCGCTGCTTCTCGTCGGGCACGACGAGCTGCTCGAAATCGACGAGTTGGGCGTCGGTCGCGGCCTGGGCGAGGATCGCTCGCAGCGTGTCGCGATCCAGCGCGCTGCTCAGGTAGCTCAGGGTCAGGGCACCGGCCCGGGCCCGGTACTCGCCCAGCTCGACCCCCGGATCTCTCCCGCGTCCCACGGTGGCGTCGATTGTGTCACGAAACGGGAACTATCCGAGAACGCCCGGGTCCCGGGCCCCGGGCGAGGGCGACGTCGCCGCCCAGCTCGGGGCGCGCCGGCTCGGCGGCGGCCGGTCGATATTGCGAGTCGTCGTGGGTTATTGCCTGCTGGTCAGCGCAGCGCCAGGGCGACGCTCGACGCCGATCAGGACCCGGCCGCCCGACGCGTTGGCGAAGGCGCACAGCTCCTTTGCCAGATCGCGGTTCGCGGTTCGCGCGTCCTTGAACTCGACGAAGCTGTCCTCCCCCGCCGCGATCAGCTCGGCGAGCTCGTCCCTTGCCAGCGGGCCGCTCATGCCTCGTACTTCGCCCGGCGCAGGGCGAATGCCTCCCGGCCGCCGCCTTGAGGCGCTTGACCACGTCGTCGTAGATGAAGCGGTTGTCGAGGTCGTCCTCAGGCTGGTCGACCAGCAGCGGGTCCTCGCTCTCCTGCATCACGAGCAACAGGATCGCGGTGCTCTTCTGGCCGGGGCTGAGGCTGTCGAGCTTTCGGTAGTCGCGTCCTTCCTCTCCCACGGCGACATCGAGCGCGACGAGAACCCGGTCCGGCAGCTCGGCCGGCTCCAGCTCGAGCAGCGCCTCCTCGTCGAGTGCCCGCTCGAGGTTGGCGGCCTGTCCGGCCGGCATCTCGAAGCGGTCCTCCAAGCTGCGTTCCCGGGCAGCGGAGGCGAACGCCGCCGGCGAGAAGGACTCGTGTCCGACCAGCCCACGCAGCGCCTCCAACCGGGTCTTGGTCTTGTAGGCGGCAAGGCGCTCGACGAACGGCTCGCGGATGCCGTGCCCGCAGCCCGTCGAGGGCGCCGCGGAGAGGCGTCAGCCGCTCGATCCGACGCTCGACCTCAAGGTAGCGCTCAGGGTCCACATCCGGCACCTTGTCCTGCAGCTCGCGCAGCGCCGCGTCGAAGTCGGCCTGTCGCTCCTCGCGGCGCCGCTGCCACTCGGCACGCAGGCGATCCAGCTCCGACTGTGCCTCACGCAACTCGCCGAGCAGCGAGTCAGCGCCATCCGCGACCTTGCCGCCCACGCGTTCGAGCAGGCTTTGGGCGGCGTCGAGCAGATCGATTCCACGTTCCTTCGCCTTGGTCAGGTAGCGCACGGCCAGCTCCTGACGCTCGGCCGGCTCGGCCGGCTCGGGTCTGGGCTCGAAGGCAGCGTCGAGCGGGGTGTGCACCTGCAGGTCGGCTCGCAGGTACTCGGCGCCCGGCCGCTGCGCCAGCAACGCGGCCATCTCGCCGGACAGCCCGCTCGCGATCGTCTCCCTTCCCTCCATCGCGGCCCATTCTCCCCGATGCCGCGGTTGTCACGTGGCCGGCCGCTCGCCGACAGCCGCTCGCAGCGGCCCGCGGCGCTCAATCGCGCGTCGGCACGCCGAAGAGCGTCTGGTGCAGGCCGTTGAGCAGCAGCGCGGCGAGGCGGCGGTCGCCGCCGCTGCGCACCCGCTTGGCGTCGGGCTCGATCACCGTGTCGAGCCAGTCGCCCGCCGTGCCCGCCACCCACGTCTCGGCCCGCAGGTCGAGCCCCGGCTCGCACGCGACCGCGCGGCCGCGGTCGATCCGCGCGGTGACGCCCGCCATGTCGGGGGCCGTCTCGAGGACCGGCGAGGCCGCGTCGTCCTTCAGCAGGACGCCGATGCGGCAGCTTCCCGAAAGGTCCTCCGGCAGCTCGAGCAGCGGCAGCGCGAGCAGGAAGGCGGCTTCGACGTCGAGCGCGTCGATCGGCGCCATCTCGGCGGTCGGCCCGCGGCGCTCGAGCCGGGCCGCGGCGATCAGCGGCGCGATGCCCTCGCGCGCCCAGTCGGTGACCGCGTAGGCGGCGGCCTCGTCGTCGCCGTTTGCGCGCGCCTCGACCTGGCCTGCCCGGCGCATGTCCGTGAGGATGCGCCGGAGCTTGCGCCGGCTCCGCGCGTCGATCGACTTGCGCAGCTCGCGGAAGGTCTGGGGCCCGCGGGCGAGCGCGTGGAGGAGGCTCGAAGCCCAGCCTTCGGCCAGGGCGGCCACGGCGAGCCCGGCCTCCTCGCTCTCGAAGTCGATCGGGCCGTCCGGGGCGCCCTGCAGCCAGCGTTCGATCACGAAGGCGACGAAGAGTGCCTCGCGGCCCTGGCCGGTGACCTCGTAATGGGAGCCGGGCCCCGCCTGCACCGGCCGCTCGAGCACCGTGCGCAGGATGCTGCGGTTCAGCGGGTCGGCGGCTTTCATCAGCACGTGCGCGCCGGCGCGCATGCCCTCGCTGCTCCCGCTGGTCCCACCTCTCCACACTGAGGTGGCAATTGTGTCAAGAAAGGGGACTATTTGGAAACCCGGGGATATCGCGGCTCGGGCAGGTGCGCCGCCGCCTCGGGCCGCCGCCCCCCGCTCAGCGCAAGCGCAGCCGCCGCGGGCCGGCGGGATCGCCGCCGAACGGCCACAGCCGCTCGTGCAGCGCCTCGATCAGCCCCTGGGCGAGGGGGACGTCGCCGCCGAGGTCGAGCTTCGCGGCGGCGGGGTCGGTGACGGTTTCACACCACTCCAGCGGCGTGCCGGTGGCCCAGGTCTCCGGCACGCGGTCCAGCAGCGGGGAGGAGGCGGCGATGCGACCGCCCTCGAGCTGCACCGTCGCCCCCGCGATCAGCTCCTCCTCGCCGGGGACGAGCACCCCGGCGCGGACTGTGCCGCGCACCGCGGGCGGCACCTCGATCAGCGGCAGCGCCATCTGGAAGGCGGCCTCGACGTCGAAGACGTCGGGGTCGAGCACGTCGGCCTCGGGGTAGCGCTGCTCGAAGCGCACCGCGGCGACGATCGGCGAGACCGCTTCGCGCCCCCAGTCGGTGAGCGCGTAGACCGGCGCCCGCCCGCTGCCGTAGAGCGCTTCGGCCTGGCCGGAGCCGACCATCGCCTCGAGCTGGCGCTCGACGGGCTCCGGCTCGAGCACCGAGGAGAGCGCGTGCTCGAGCTCGGCCGACGTCAGCGGCCCCTGGGCCAGCGCGTGGGTAAGCGTCGCCGACCAGGAGAGGACCATCGGCATGACCGCCCGCGCCCCCGCCAGCCCCAGCTCCAGCGGCCCCTGCGGGCAGCGCTGCAGCCAGCGTTCGAGCGCCCCGGTGACGAACAGCATCTCCTCGCCCTTGCCGGTCAGCTGCATCGGCTCCCGGACGCCGGGCTCGTGCTCGGCGAGCGCCGCTTCGCGTTCGCGCTCGTACTCGTCGAGCTCCTCCTCGTATTCGACGTCGTCCTCGCTGGGCACCGTCGGCCCCGGCATCCCTTCCAGCGAGGACTCGAGCGTCCCCAGCAGCGCCTCGCGATCGACCGAGGTGGCGACCCAGAGCAGGGTCAGCGCGGCAGTGCGCGCCCGGAATTCGCTCCCAGTGGCTCCTCCAGCAGCCACCCGCCGATTATGGCACGAAACGTTCCCCAAAGGGAACCTCCAGGGTGGGCAAAGCCGGCTGAACTGCCTATGGCGACCAACAGGCCGCGGGCTGTGCAGATATATGACCTATATGCGCATTCAAATGCTAATATAGCCCCCTCATGCTGAGCGATGTGCAGGTCCACCGGTCCAACCCCTGGTGGCGCAGCGAGGGTTGGGAGGCCGACGATCCCCATCTCCGCCGGTTGAGGGGCAGCCCGGTCCGGCTTGCCGCGCCCGAGGTCGAGGAGATCGACCTCGACGTCCCCGCCGTCCACATGCTGCGCGGCCCGCGCCAGGCGGGGAAGTCGACCGACCTGAAGCTGCTGGCTCAGCGAGCCCTGGCGGCCGGCACGAGCCCGCGGGCGGTCGTCTACCTCTCGCTCGACCTGCTGGAGGACCGACCGGCCGCGGCGCTGGTCGAATCCGTCCACCGGGCCCTCGAGCTGAGCGGCGCCCCCGCGCCCCCGCGACTGATCCTGCTCGACGAGGTCACGGCCACGGAGAGCTGGCAGACCGCCGTCAAGGTCCTCTGGGACGAAGGGCGGATCGACCGCGACGTCGTCGTCTGCACGGGGTCCTCGGCTGCGGACCTCGCCGCAGGCGCGGCCGAGCGCCTGCCCGGCCGGCGGGGAGCGGGGCGCGACCTCCTGGTGCTGCCGCAAGGCTTCGCGTCCTTTGCGCGCGCTCTGGACGGAGCGAATCCGCGCGGCCCGGGGCTCAGCGTCGCCGAGGCCCTGTCCGCCGACGGCAGGGAGGCTTTGGCGTCGGCGCGGGTGCACCTGCCGGCCCTGCGGCGCGCGCTGGAGCGCTACCTGCTGTTCGGCGGCCTGCCGGCGGCGGTCGCCGAGGCGGCGGCCGGCCGGCCCGAGCCAAGCGAGGAGACCCAGCGCGTGCTCTGGGACTCGCTGGTCAAGGAGGCGCAGAAGCGCGGCGCCTCGGTCCCCGCCGTCGAGGCGCTGCTGGAGCGGGTCATGCGCTCGCTCGGCTCCAAGCTCAGCTGGTCGCGGCTGGCGCGGGAGCTGGACGTGCCGCTCGGGCGGCCGCGCCGCCGCGGCGCCGGCGGCCACGCCGACCCGCGGACCGTGCAGAGCTACGTCGAGCTGCTCGCCGTCAACTACTTCGTGCTCGTCCTCTACTTCTGGAAGCGGGACTCCGGCAGCGGCGACGTCGCGAAGGACAAGAAGGTCTACTTCGGCGACCCGCTGCTGCAGACGATCGTCGCCGGACGGGTCGGCTTGCCGCGCAATCCCCATGCCGAGCTCGAGAACGCCCTCGCCCTGGCGCTCTACCGCCGCTACGAGCCGCGCGAGCGCCGCGCCGAGAACATGCGGGCGCCTGAGCGGCTTCACGTCTGGGGCACGCGCCGCGGCGGCGAGGTCGACTTCGTCTGTGGACCGCTCGAGGCGATCGACGCGGTCGAGGTGGCCGACTGGGGGTCGTCACTTGACCGGCGCAAGGCGACGGCGCCGACCCGAGCGCTGCCGGGGCGGCCGGCGCTCGTGGCGACTCGCGAAGAGCTCGAGCTCGACGGCTCGACGAACCTCGTTCCCGCCGCGCTGCTGCTCTGGGCGCTGTCGGACTGAGGGCGGGCGCGCCCGGGTTCGGGCCGGCCGCCGCCGCCCCCCGCTCAGCGCAAGCGCAGCCGCCGCGGGCCGGCGGGATCGCCGCCGAACGGCCACAGCCGCTCGTGCAGCGCCTCGAT
>Ga0210120_1000284_pt1 | contig 12017 bp, 12 predicted proteins | sample Goodyear_PhragA__FD_184868 | JGI IMG/M metagenome (GOLD analysis project Ga0210120, IMG submission 184868) | Wetland microbial communities from San Francisco Bay, California, USA, that impact long-term carbon sequestration - Goodyear_PhragA_D2... | ecosystem: Environmental > Aquatic > Marine >... | reverse complement strand
ACCTGCCAGCCGCGCCGCAGCAGCCGCTCCCCCACCGCCCGGCCGCGGCAGCCGCAGCCGACGATCAGCGCCCGCGCCACTCGCCCATCCTCAGCCCCCGAACGGGTCGCCCCGCCGCATCCGCTCCAGCTCCTCCTCTTCGACTTCCGCCCGCAGCGCGCCCTCGTCGACCTCGGGGGCGCCGCGCCGGCGCCGCATCTCGTTCTGCGCCTCGAGCATCTGGCGCACGTCGTCGATCTCGTTCTGCGCCTCGACTTCGGGGCTGCGGGTCGGCTTCCAGTCGACCAGGTCGGCGGCGCTGCCCTGGTAGAAGTGGCCGACCAGCACCAGGACGCCGATGATCAGCGCCAGCATCCCGACAGTGAGCAGCACGAAGCCCATGACCGACGAGCATACGCCGCCGTTCCCCGTCGTATTCAATTCCCGCCATGGCTGACGCTTACGTCGTAGACGCGATCCGCACCCCGATGGGCTCCTACCGCGGCGCCCTCTCCGGCGTGCGGCCCGACGACCTCGCGGCCCACACGATCCGCGCCGTGGTCGAGCGCAGCGGCGTCGACCCCGAGCGGCTGACCGACGTCTACTTCGGCGCCGCCAACCAGTCGGGCGAGGACAACCGCGACGTCGCGCGGATGGCCGCGCTGCTCGCCGGGCTGCCGCAGAGCGTGCCGGGGGCGACCGTCAACCGGCTCTGCGCCTCGGGCCTGGAGGCCGTCAACTGCGCCGCCCGCGCGGTCAGGCTCGGCGAGGGCGACCTCTACCTGGCCGGCGGCGTCGAGTCGATGAGCCGCGCGCCCTGGGTGGTCGAGAAGCCCGAGCGCGGCCTGCCGCGCGGCCCGCGGACGATGCACGACACGACGCTCGGCTGGCGGATAGTCAACCCGCGGATGGCCGAGCTCGGCGTCTCCACCGAGTCGATGGGCGAGACCGGCGAGAACGTCGCCGAACGCTACGGCGTCAGCCGCGAGGACCAGGACGCCTTCGGCCTGCGCAGCCACCGGCGCGCCGTCGCCGCCGCCGAGTCGGGCCGGTTCGCCGAGGAGATCGTCCCGGTCGAGGCGCCGAAGGGGCGGCGCGAGACGGTGCTCGTCGAGGCCGACGAGGGGCCGCGCCCCGACGCCTCGGCGGAGAAGATAGCGGCGCTGCGGCCGGTCTTCCGCGAGGGCGGCACGGTGACCGCGGGCAACGCCTCGACCCTCAACGACGGCGCCGCCTGCCTCCTGATCGCCTCCGAGGCCGGCGCCGAGAAGCTCGGCGCCGAGCCGCTGGCGCGCGTCGTCTCGGTCGGCGTCGCCGGGGTCGACCCCGCCTACATGGGCATCGGCCCGGCCGTCGCCGTGCCGCGCGCCCTCGCCGCCGCCGGGCTGGAGCTGGAGCAGATCGACCTGATCGAGCTCAACGAGGCCTTCGCCTCGCAGGTGCTCGCCTGCGCGCGCGAGCTCGGCATCGACGAAGAGCGGCTCAACGTCAACGGCGGCGCGATCGCCCTCGGCCACCCGCTCGGCTGCTCCGGCGCCCGCCTCGCCACCACCCTGGTCCGCGAGCTGCGCCGCCGCGGCGGCAAATACGGCATCGCGACCATGTGCGTCGGCGTCGGCCAGGGCCTGGCGACGGTCTTCGAAGCGCTGTGAGCGCGGAGCGGCCAAGCGTGCATCTCTGGTTCTTCGCGCCGGGAGCGGAGCGCGAAGCCGGTGTTAGGGGGTAGCCTCGCGCGGCGATGGCGCTGAGCGAGCTAGCGAGCGTGGACGGGACGGTGACGCCCACCGCCGAGGCGACGGTGGCGATGAAGGACGACGGGCTCTACCGCGGCGACGGGGCGTTCGAGGTGATCCGGCTCTACGCGGGGCGGCCGTTCGCACTCGCGGACCACGTCGACCGGCTGCAGCGCTCGGCGGCGGCGATCGAGCTCGAGTTCGACCGTGCGGCGCTGCAGCGGGAGATCGAGGCGCTGCTCGAAGCGGCCGGCGCGCCGGACGGGCAGCTGCGGCTGATCGTCACCCGCGGCGGCCGCCGCATCGCCGCGGTCGAGCCGATCCCCGAGCACGCCGCGACGCTGAGGGTCGCCACCGTCACCTACAGCCCGACGGTGGTCCTCAACGGCGTCAAGTCGCTCTCCTACGCGGCGAACATGCAGTCGACGCGGCTGGCCAAGGCCGCCGGCGCCGACGAGGCGGTGCTCGTGCAGCCCGACGGCACCGTGCTCGAGCCGCCGACCTCCTCGATCTTCTGGGCCTCCGCCGAGGGCGGCCTGCGCACGCCGGCGCTCGAGCTCGGCGTGCTGGAGTCGATCACCCGCGACCGCCTGGTCAAGGCGCTGCACGTCGAGACCGGCGCCTGGGGGGTCGACGACCTGCGCGGCGCCCACGAGGCCTTCCTCGCCTCGACCACGCGGGAGATCCAGGCCGTCGCCGCGATCGACGGGCGCGCCCTGCCCGAGGCGCCGGGCCCGCGCACCCGCGAGGCGCAGGAGGCCTTCGCGGCGACCCTCGAGCGAGAGCTTTGATGCAGCGACACGACCAGAGAAAGAGAGCGAGATGGACTTCCAGCTGACCGACGAGCAGCGCCTGATCTCCGAAGCGGCGCGCGAATTCGCCGACAGGGAGATCCTCCCCCGGGTCAGGGAGAACGACCGCGCCGGCCGCTTCGACCGCGAGCTGGCGAGCAAGCTGGGCGAGGTCGGCTACCTCGGCGCCCCGGTCGCCGAGGAGTACGGCGGCCGCGGCCTCGACTACGTCGGCTACGGGCTGATCGTCGAGCAGGTCGGCCGCGCCGACTCCTCCGCCCGCACGGTCGTCTCGGTGCAGACCTCGCTCGTCGCCGGCTCGATCGAGAGGTGGGGAACCGAGGACCAGAAGCAGAAGTGGCTGCCGCGGCTCTGCTCCGGCGAGGCGCTCGGCTGCTTCGGCCTGACCGAGCCCGACACCGGCTCCGACGCCGCCAACCTGCGCACCCGCGCGACCAAGACCGACTCCGGCTGGTCGATCAGCGGCCAGAAGATGTGGATCTCGCTCGGCAACTACTCCGAGCTGGCGCTGGTCTTCGCCCAGACCGACCCGGAGAAGAAGCACCGCGGGCTCGCCTGCTTCCTCGTCCCCACTGCGAGCGAGGGCTTCGCCACGCAGGAGATCCACGGCAAGCTCGGCTTGCGCTCCTCCGATACGGCGGAGCTCTCGCTCGACGGCGTCGAGGTCGGCGAGGACGCGATGCTGGGCGAGATCGGCGACGGCTTCAAGGTCGCGATGAGCGCCCTCGACAACGGCCGCTACAGCGTCGCCGCCGGCTGCGTCGGGATCTGCGACGGCTGCGTCGACGCCTCGGTCGCCTACGCGACGGAGCGCCGGCAGTTCGGCGTGCCGCTCGCCCGCTTCCAGCTCGTGCAGGAGATGATCGCCGACATGATCGTCAAGCGCGACGCCTCGCGGATGCTCGTCCACCGGGCCGGCGCGCTGAAGGACGAAGGCAAGCCGAACACGATGGAGACCTCGGTGGCGAAGCTGCACGCGACCGAGGCCGCGGTCGAGTGCGCCAACCTGGCGATCCAGGTGCACGGCGGCGCCGGCTACGTCGACGACTACCCGGTCGAGCGCTACCTGCGCGACGCCCGCGTGACCACCCTGTATGAGGGAACCTCGCAGATCCAGAAGCTGATCATCGGGCGGGCGGCGACCGGGATCAACGCGATGACCCCCCTGGAGGCCGGGAAGGACTGATGCCGGAGCTGGTCGAGAGCTCGCGCGACGGGGGCGTCGCGCTGCTGCGGCTGAACCGGCCGGAGGCGCGCAACGCCCTCTCGCCGGAGGTCATGGAGCTGCTCGCGGCCGAGCTCGAGCGGCTCGATCCCGACCCGCAGGTGCGCTGCGCGGTGATCGCCGGCTCGGAGAAGGTCTTCGCCGCCGGCGCCGACATCGGGGCGATGGCCGAGCGCGGCTTCGCCGAGGCGCTGCGCCATCCCGCCGCCTCCTTCTGGCGCCGCCTCGCCGCGATCAAGACGCCGCTGGTCGCCGCGGTCTCCGGCTACGCGCTGGGCGGCGGCTGCGAGCTGGCGCTCGCCTGCGACATGATCGTCGCCTCCTACACCGCGGTCTTCGGCCAGCCGGAGATCACCCTGGGGATCATCCCCGGCGGCGGCGGCACCCAGCGCCTGGCGCGCACGATCGGCAAGCAGCGGGCGATGGAGCTTGTGCTGACCGGGCGCCGGATCGAGGCGAAGGAGGCGCTCGAGCTCGGCCTGGTCAACGAGGTGGTCGACGCCGAGCGCTGGCTGGAGGAGGCGGTGGCGCTTGCGCGCACGGTCGCCGAGCGACCGCCGATCGCCGCCCGGCTCGCCAAGCAGGCGGTGCTCGCCGCCGAGGAGACGACGCTCGCCGCCGGGCTGGAGAACGAGCGGCGGCTCTACGAGCTGGCGATGGCGACCGAGGACCGGGTCGAGGGCATGAGGGCCTTCCTCGAGAAGCGCGAGCCGCAGTTCCGGGGAGAGTGAAGGTCGAGCGGGTCGGCGTCGTCGGCGCCGGCACGATGGGAGCGGGGATCGCCCAGATCGCGGCGCTGGGCGGCTACGAGACTCTCCTCCACGACCCCCTGCCCGAGGCGCTGGAAACGGGGATCGAGCGCCTGCGCGCCGCGCTCGGCAAGGGCGCGGAGCGCGGCCGCTGGGGCGAGCGGGAGGCGACCGCCGCGGCGCAGCGGGTCGAGGGAGCCGGCAGCCTCGGCGACCTCGGCGAATGCGACCTGGTGGTCGAGGCGGCGCCAGAGGACCTGGAGCTGAAGCGCGAGCTGTTCGCGGCGCTGGCCGACGCCTGCGGGCCAGAGGCGATCCTCGCCAGCAACACCTCCTCGCTGCCGGTGACGGCGATCGCCGCCGAGGTCCCCCGCCCGGAGCGCGTCGTCGGCATGCACTTCTTCAACCCGCCGGCGCTGATGAAGCTGGTCGAGGTGGTGGCGACCGAGCGTTCCGGCGAGCCGGCCCTGGAGGCGACGACCGAGGTCGGCCGGCGCATGGGGCGCACGCCGATCCGCGCCAGGGACAGCCCCGGCTTCATCGCCAACCGCCTCGCCCGCCCGTTCAGCCTCGAGTCGCTGCGGATGCTCGAGCAGGGCGTGGCCGACCCCCCGGCGATCGACCGTGTCGTCCGCCTCGGCGGCGGCTTCCGCATGGGCCCGTTCGAGCTGCTCGACCTGATCGGGCTCGACGTCAACCTCAGCGTCGCCCGCTCCTTTTACGGCCAGGGGGGCGAGCCGGCGCGCTGGCGCCCCAGCCCGATCCAGGAACAGATGGTCGGCGAAGGCCTGCTCGGCCGCAAGGGCGGTCGGGGCTTCTACGAGTACGGCGAGGGGTCGTACCGACAAGACGATCCCGAGCTCGGGATCGAGGCGCCGACGCTCGACCCCGATGAGCTTGCGGCGATCGACCCGGCCGCCGAGGAGATTCTCACGCGGCTCTTCGCCCAGATCGCCAACGAGGCCGCCTTCGCGCGCGAAGAGGAGATCGGCGCCCCCGCCGACATGGACATCGCGATGCGACTCGGCTTCAACTGGCCGCGCGGGCCGCTGGAGCTGAGCGAGCTGATCGGCCGTGAGCGCGCCGCCGCGCTGCTGAGCGAGCTGCGAGCCGAGCACGGCGACGCCTACGCGCCCGCCCCGACCCTCGCCAAGGCGCCGTGATCGCGGAGCGACCAAGCGTGCATCTCTGGTTCTTCGCGCCGGGAGCGAAGCGGAGCACTTTGTGACGAGCGAGCGCGACTTCGAGGAGGCGCGTCGCGGGCTCGTCGCCGCCTTCGACCCGCCGGTGGTCGAGGACGAGCGCGGGCGGGCGGTCTGGGACCTGCGCCCCTACGAGTTCCTCGAAGGTGAGCCGCCCGCGACCGCCGACCCGAGCCTCTGGCGCCAGGCGCAGCTGATGCGGATCGCCGGGCTGTTCGAACTGGCGCCGGGCGTCTACCAGCTGCGCGGCTTCGACCTCTCGAACATGCACATCATCGAGGGCGAGCGCGGGATCGTCGTGATCGACCCGCTGATCTCGGCCGAGACCGCCGCGGCGGCGCTCGCCCTCTACCGCGAGCAGCGCGGCGAGCGCCCGGTCACCGGCCTCGTCTACACGCACAGCCACGTCGACCACTTCGGCGGCGCCCGCGGCGTCGTCTCGCACGAGCAGGTCGAGTCCGGCGAGGTGCCGGTGCTAGCCCCGGCCGGCTTCCTCCATCATGCGGTGAGCGAGAACGTCTTCGCCGGCACGGCGATGGGGCGGCGCGCCGGCTACATGTACGGGGCGCTGCTGCCGCGGGGGCCCGAGGGGCAGCTCGGCGCCGGGCTGGGGCAGGCGACCTCGCTGGGGACGATCACGCTGATCCCGCCGACGGTCGAGATCGCCGAGACCGGCGAGGCCAGGACCGTCGACGGCGTCGAGATGGTCTTCCAGCTCACTCCGGGCACCGAGGCCCCGGCCGAGATGAACATCCACCTCCCGGCGGCGCGGGCGCTGTGCGCCGCCGACAACGTCGCCCGCTCGATGCACAACATCCTCACCCCGCGCGGCGCGCTGGTCCGCGACCCGCGTGTCTGGGCCGACTACCTCGACCAGGCGATCGAGCTCTTCGCGCACGAGTCGGAGGTGCTGTTCAGCGGCCACCACTGGCCGGCCTGGGGGCGCGAGCGGATCGTCGATCTCCTGGAGAAGCAGCACGACCTCTACTCCTACCTGCACGACCAGACCCTGCGGCTGCTCAACAAGGGCTACACCGGCGCCGAGATCGCCGAGCTGGTCGAGCTGCCGCCGAGCCTTGCGGAGGAGTGGCACTGCCGCGAGTTCTACGGCTCGGTCAGCCACAACGTGAAGGCGATCTACCAGCGCTACATGGGCTGGTTCGACGGCAACCCGGCGAGCCTCTGGCGGCACCCGCCGCGCGAGGCCGCGCGCCGCTACGTCGAGGCGATCGGCGGGCTCGATGCGGTGCTGGAGCAGGGCCGAGAGGCGCTCGCGGCCGGCGACCTGCGCTGGGCGGCGGAGCTGCTCAACCACGCCGTCTTCGCCGAGCCGGACAGCGAGGCGGCGCGCCAGCTACAGGCCGAGGGGCTGGAGCGACTCGGCTTCGGCGCCGAAAACGCGACCTGGCGCAACTTCTTCCTCACCGGCGCGCGGGAGCTGCGCGAGGGGATCGGCGGCACGCCGACGCCGGCGGCGCCGCGCGACATCGTCGCCAACCTCTCGGTCTCTCAACTGCTCGACGCGATGGCGATCCGGCTCGACGGCCCGCGCGCCGTGCAGACGGAGCTGCGGATCGACTGGGCGATCTCCGAACCCGACGAGGCGCACGCGCTGACCGTGCGCAACGGCGTCCTCCACCACCGGCCGGGCAGGCACGAGCCCGCGGCCGAAGCGATCCTGCTGCTCGACCGCGCGGCGCTCGACGAGCTGCTGCTGAAAACCGCCGACGTCGCCGAGCTGGCGCAGAGCGGCCGCCTGCGCGTGGAGGGCGACGGCGAGCGGATCGGCGAGCTGCTCGGCCTGCTCGACGAGCCCGACACCCGCTTCCCGATCGTCACCCCCCGCCCACCCGGGTCGCCGTAGAGGTTCTCACCGAATAGCGGAACTGACTCTACGGCGCCGGGCGGAGCCGGAAGATCGCCTCGTCGACGTAGCACCAGCTCCAGTCCTCGCCCGGCTCGACCGAGCGGATCAGGGGATGCCCGCTCTCGCGGTGGTGCGCCGTCGCGTGCCTGCCCTCGGAGTTGTCGCAACAGCCGATGTGGCCGCAGCTCTGACACATCCGCAGGTGGACCCAGCTCATCCCCAGCTCCAGGCACTCCTCGCACCCCTCGATCTCCGCCGGCGGCTCGAAGTACCGCACCGAGTCGATGTGCGTGCACGCGGGCACCCCGCCGACCTTAAACCATCGCCCCGCCAGGCCGGCTTACCTCAGACATTCGTCGAATTAGACAAAGAGTTACACTTCTGTGCGCAACGCGTTACACCTTTCTTTCTATGGTGGGGTCATGGAGGCAATGGCACGGCAGAGCTGGACAGACGATCGCATCGAGGAGCGCTTCGACCGGGTCGAAGGGCAGCTCTCGGATTTCCGCATCGAGACGCGCACCGAGCTCAAGGAGCTGCGGGGCGAGATCAAGGCGCAGGGGGACGAGCTGCGCGGAGAGATCAAGGCGCAGGGAGACGAGCTGCGCGGAGAGATCAAGGACCTCGGTGCCGAGCTGCGCGGTGAGATCAAGCAGCAGGGGGACGAGCTGCGGGGCGAGATCAAGGACCTCGGTGCCGAGCTGCGCGGTGAGATCAAGCAGCAGGGCAGGGAACTCCGGGCGGAGCTCGCCGCCGGGGAGGCGGGCCTGCGCCAGGAGATGGCCGGCGTCGAAGCGCGATTGCGCACGCAGATGAGCGAACACCACGCCGACACCCAGGAACAATTCGGACGGATGCACACCGACGTGATCGCGCTGCACCGAACGCTGAGCCGCATCGGCTGGTCGGCCGCGTTCGCATTGGTCGCCGCGATGATCAGCCTTTTGATCACGAATCTCTGATCCCCATCCGGGACTGGAGCGCGGACCGGGCCGTTCATCTGCAATGGTGAGCGCATGAACGGCGCCGATGGAGGCGGGGAGCCGATCACCCCGGAGGGGATCGAGGCCCTGCGTGAGGAGATAGAGCAGCTTGAAGGGCCGGCTCGGACCGAGATGGCGGCGCGGATCAAGACGGCGCGCGAGCTCGGCGACCTCAAGGAGAACGCCGAGTACCACATCGCCAAGGAGGATCAGGCCCACCTCGAGACCAAGATCAAGCGCCTGCGTGAGCGCCTGCGCACCGCCGTCGTGGTCGAGACCGACGGCGACGGCGACCGCTTCGCCTTCGGCCGCAGCGCCGAGGTCCTCGACGAGGAAAAGGGCGCCGTCAACACCTGGACGCTCGTGGGCTCGACCGAGGCGAACCTCGCCGCCGGCAAGCTCTCCGCCGAGTCGCCGATCGGCCAGGCGCTGCTCGACGCCGAGCCCGGCAAGCCGGTCGAGGTAGAAACCCCCCGCGGCAGCCGCACCTTCGTAGTGCAGAAGCTCGTCGACTGAGTCTGGCCTAAGGTCTCCTGACCAAGCAGTTCAAGGACGCAGGGAGGGAAGTGTGCTCTGCACACGACCGACCGAGGACGCCGAAATGCGCCGGTCAGGGGGGCTCAGGGGCGGGGTGTCGCGCAGGTACCACTCAGCGTCGAGCGCGCCCATGCAGCCGGTGCCGGCGGCGGTGACCGCCTGGCGGTAGGTGCGGTCGACGACGTCGCCGACGGCGAAGACGCCGGCCAGGTTGGTCCTCGTCGAGCCGGGCTGGGTGCGGATGTAGCCGTCCTCGTCGGTCTCGATCTGGTCGGCGACGACCTCCGAGCGCGGGATGTGGCCGATCGCGACGAAGGCGCCTTCGGTGGCGAAGTCCTCGGTCTCGCCGGTGTCGGCGTTGCGCAGGCGGACGTGGTCGAGCCGCGGCTCGCCATCCGCGGCGACGAACTCCTCGGCGACAAACGGCGTCTTGAACTCGATGTTGCCCTGCTCGCGCGCCCGCTCCTGCATGATCTGCGAGGCGCGGAACTCGTCGCGCCGGTTGACGATCGTCAGCTCGCCGGCGTACTTGGAGACGAAGATCGCGTCCTCCATCGCCGAGTCGCCGCCGCCGATCACGATCACTTTTTTCCCTTTGAAGAAGGCCCCGTCGCAGACGCCGCAGGTGGAGACGCCGCAGCCGCTCAGCTCGAGCTCGCCGGGGACGCCGAGCCGGCGCGGCTCCGCCCCCATCGCCAGGATCACCGTCTTCGCCCGGTGCTCCTCCTCGCCGAGGAAGACCTTCTGCACGCCGCCGCCGCTGAGCTCGACCCGGTCGACGTCGTCGGTGACGAAGCGGGTCCCGAAGCGCTCCGCCTGGGCGCGGAACTGAACCATCATCTCCGGCCCCATGATCCCCTCGGGGTAGCCGGGGTAGTTCTCGACGTCGGTCGTGTTCTGCAGCTGGCCGCCCCACTGGAAGCCCTCGAAGACGAGCGGCTCGAGATTGGCCCGCGCCGTGTAGAGAGCGGCCGTGTAGCCGGCCGGCCCGCCGCCGACGATGATCGTGTTCTCGACTTTCTTCGCCTCAGCCATCGCTTCCTCGCAGTGTATTCAGGCCGTCGTGGTGTCCAATACTTCACTTTTTATAGTACCGCCCCTGTCCACCGGCAGGCCCTCCTCCTCCCAGCGCACGACCCGCTTGCGGAGCTGGAAGAAGGCGACGATCCCGGGCGGGATCGGCAGCCAGAAGGCGACCAGGCGGTAGATCAGGATCGCCGGGAAGACCGTCTCCTCGGGCAGGCCGAAGAGCACGAAGGCGCCGATCATCCCCGCGTCGACCGCCCCCACCCCGGCCGGCGCCAGCGGGAACAGGTTGGCGACCATGCCGAGGAAGAAGCCTTGGACGACGACGGCGATCGGCACTTCGACGCCGAAGGCCTGGAAGGAGGCCCAGAGGATGCCGATGTTCGCCGCCCAGAACCCGGCGGCGCCGATCACCGCGAGGCCGCCCCGCGACGGATGGGCGAAGAGGCCGAGCGCGAAGCGGAACCCTTCCGCGGCGATCGCCGGCACCTTGGCGATGCCGTGGGCGATCGCCTGGGCCCGCTCGCCGCGCGCGTGCGCGGCCACGCGCCGCCCGAGGTCTGACGGGATCAGCGCCAGCAGCAGGCCGAGCACGAGGATCGTGCCGGCCACGGCCGCGGGCACCACCGTCAACTCGACCGAGTGCTCGCCGGGCAGGACGCCGGTGCGCAGCAGCACGCCGAAGAGGATCAGCGCAAACGGATAGAAGATGTAGTGCAGGGCGAGGAAGGCGACCATCCGGCGACCGACGTCGCGGCGGCTCATCCCCGCTTTGCGCAGCGCCCAGTAGGTGAGCGCGACGCCGCCGGCGCCGGCGGCGGAGAAGAGCAGCGTCGCCGCCACCCCGGCCATGTTGATCTCGTAGGTCTCGCCCCAGGTGAGGCGCAGCACGTCGCCGCCCACCACCGCCTTGAACAGGGCGATGTAGGTGGCGATCGCGACGACGTTGAAGCCGATCGCGACCGCGATCCAGACGGCGTCGGCGTCGCCGAGCTTGCTCAGCGCGTCGCCCAGCCCGACCAGCTTGGGGAAGAGGAAGTAGACCCCGACCAGAACCGCGATGACGACGAGCAGGGTCTGGACGATGCGCCGCGGCGTGAACAGCGGCAGCTCGTAGCCGCCGTTTCCGCTCTCCGGCTGCGGCTGCTCGGGAGACACCCCTGAGACGCTACCCGTTAGCCAGGCGCTCCAGGCTCTGCAGGCGTCGATTGACGGCCGCGACTGCGGGCTCGCCGAGCGCCTCGCCGCGCTGCACCGCCGCGACCAGGCCGCCGCCGGCGATCAGGTCGGTCACGTAGTGCTCGCCGAGGTAGACGAGGGCGAAGCCGAGCGTCAACGCGTAGCCCCAGCCGGCGGCGCCCGGGCCGCGACCGCATTCGGCCAGCGAGATCGCCCCCGCGACCGAGGTGGCGAAATGCAGCGACGGCATCGCCGCCCAGGGATTGCCGCCGAGCGCCGCGTACATCGCCGGCCAGGCCGACTTCCAGGTCTCCTCGCCGACCTCGACCATGATCCGCCGCACCTGCTCGCCGGTATGGCCGTTCTCAGAGGCCCACCAGGGCGGCGCCGTGGGCGCCAGGAAGTAGACGCCGCAGCCGATGTCGAAGACCGCGGCGAGGCGGCGCGCGGCGCGCGGGAAGCGCTGCGGGTGGCGCCAGAGGATGAAGCAGAGCGCGAAGTAGGGCTCGAGGAACCAGAGCCAGTGCGCCCAGGTGAGGAAGCGGTTGAGGGTCTCGACGCGGCGCAGCCGGCCGAGGCCGCGCTGCAGGCGCACGTTGGGCAGCCGGCCGAGGCCGATCGCCCGGTCGGCGACGATCGGGTAGCGGATCTTCAGCCGCGCCCGCAGGCGCTCGGGGTCGTCGTAGGGCAGCTCGTGGGCCATCGTGAAAGCCCACATCTGCAGC